>Ga0209417_1000032_pt1 | contig 379707 bp, 335 predicted proteins | sample RifGroF2_FD_184002 | JGI IMG/M metagenome (GOLD analysis project Ga0209417, IMG submission 184002) | Groundwater microbial communities from Rifle, Colorado, USA - Groundwater F2 (SPAdes) (version 2) | ecosystem: Environmental > Aquatic > Deep subsurface > Groundwater | place: Rifle, Colorado...
GGGCCTTGAGGGTTTTTTCACGTTCCATTATCGTCTTATTGGTTTCAATGACAATCGTCTCCAGCGGCTTGTTGAGATCGACACCGGCATAGAAGTGCGGACAGACAAAATCGTAGCTGCCGGCGGCAATGCGGAGCAGATAGTTGCCCCAGCGCAGGGACTGGTCTGAAATGCTCAGTCCAATGCGCGCATCAGGCTGGACACCGCGCACCGCCTTGGCGACTTCCGCCACATGTTTTGCGTATTCATCTGGCGTGGCATACGCCATCCCGGCTTTCGATCCCCAAAGCGCCGGTCCGTAGATTTCGTTACCGACTTCCCAGTGACGGAATCCATAATTCTTTTCCACGCTGCGCTTAACTGCCCGCTCCCAGATCTCAGGAGGCAGCGACTTGGAGGCGTTCTCCGTTTCCAGTTCCAGGATCACATGCGCTGTTGGAATACCGGTCTTCTGGCACAATTCCGCCACGCGATCAATTGACTCCTCCACAGACCAGGGGCCGTCCCCTACTCCATAGAAGCGGGTCATCGGCAGACGCAGTTCGCGGATCGCTCCGGCAGTCTCCTCAGTCATCACATATTTTCCTTTCTTGTCGAATGGATAACCGGAGTGGCCGTCGAGACGATGAAAGGACATCCCTCCGATGAGAAGATTTACCGGCTTAATGACGCGTTCCGTATAGATTATGACGTCAAGTTTTTCACCAACGGCAAGCATTGGTTCGGCTGGTTTTTTCTTCAGTGTCGACGGATCAATCAATTGCACCGTACCGGCCGGATTGGGTGATTCGTCGATTGTGATGTCGTCGACCCACATGGTCTGGGCAGTGTCGGCGTCCGACGTGGCTTTGAAGGTCAGGAGGATGTAGCATGCCTCGCCGGCGAAGAAATCGAGTCCTTCGCGGATGGTGAAGCTGTATTTCTTCCAGTCGGTGGCGAGAGGGATCTCCCAGGAACCTGGGGACGGTGCGTCAAGATAAGTTTTCAGGCTTTGATATGCGGTAAGACCGAAGCGGCCTGCGCCGTCATGCTCGCCTCGTACGAAAAAGGAAAATGTATACGCCATGCCGCGTTTGGGCTGCAGGGCTCGGGAGGGATCCGTGACGATGTACCCCTGCGTTCCTTTCGGGTGGACGATGCGGAAGCTGGCCTGGCCGCCGTGGGGACGGTCAGTATCACGCGTATAGTTTGATGCGATCTTCCATTTCTGGTCTCCCCACATGGTCCAGCCCGGAGGTGGTGTTGCAGGAGAGACCTGTTCGAAATCGCCATTGAATACGGGGACATTCCCGGCGAATGCGTGGAAGACAGATGACATGAGCATCGCCGTAAGAATACTGACAGTAATTTTATTTTTCATACCGGCAGAAGATAACCGGAGGCGGAGCATAAATCAAGAGCAACAACCTTTTAGCTCAAGTTACTCCCACTTCCTCCTGTTTATTGCTCCTGCTTGGTTATTGACAAGTCCACAACTCAGTGTTATTCTGAAAAACAAATAAAAACGGGGGACCTATGACAAAGTCATTATTTATAATTCTTTCAATTCTTTGTACTCTTGGGATATCTGTGTTCTCGGAGGATAGCCCGGTCACAGTATATAACAATATGAAGTTCACAGCGGCACAGCTTGAAAAGGCCAGAGATCTTGCCCAAAAAGCATATCCGGCAAAGATCATATCTGTACGAGTAGGGCAACTGGTACATCCAGGAGGACCGTACGGGTTCCAATTTAGGTTTGAGGACGAATCTACCGGATTAAATTCAATAAAAAGATACATAGATGTCAAAGTTGATTATGAAGAAAAGGTTATCAATGATCCAAAAGACAACAAGAAAGTAATTGAGAGGATAGTCCTCGACAGCAAGTTCGATCTGGGAAAAGTAAGATACTTTGTATATAAGATCTTTGTTCTGAAAAAGGCAACTCTTCAACTTGAGGTTCCGAACACCCTGTCCTACTCGACAGTGGAAGAACTCTTGAAATCCATAGGAGAAGGCACCTACAAGAAAGCTGCGGATTTCGACTCCAGCCGAAATGATAAAATTGATCTCTCTTCAATAATTGATATAATCCATAATCCCAAGGAAAAGACAATCGATGTCTATATGAAAGACAACTTGTTCTATACGTTTAAAGTCAATGATGACAATTTCGAACTTATACGGACAGGAAAATATGAACGCGTATCCTGAACAGGAAATTGAATGCCTTGCTCCTTGACATTGACAAGGTTTCACCTAATCTATAATTTTATTTTTATAATTTCACAAGAATCCAGTTTTAGAGATCCATGCAATTTGTCAGGGGGAGAAATAGCATGAAATACTTTTTACTTTTGCTGGCCGTTTTATTTTCGTCCATTTCATTTCCCCTGATGTCCCAGGATGCCACGGAGAAGGATGATGCTGTCCGCGCGCTCTGGATGAAAGGATTCGATACCTTCGAGAAGGCCGAAACCACCGAGAAGGCCGATGACAGGAAAATCGCCCTCCCCCTATATCAGGATTCTCTCATCTGCTTCCAGAAGGTCAAGGCACAGTACCCCAAATGGAACAGCGACCTGGTCGATTACAGGATCAAGATATGCGACATGAAGATTAAAGAACTGCAGGCCAATCCTGCTCCCACTTCAGCCTCAAAGGTCCCAGCAGCAACTCCGATGGAGAAAAAACAGTCCAATGTCAAGCCCGGCTTTTCGGAAGAACAGCTGAGAAATCTCCAGGACAAGCTCGAAAAGGCTGTCTCCGAGAATGAAGTGTTGCGCAAGAAGCTCAAGGAGATGTCCGACAATCAAATGCCTGGTGAACTTGCAAAACAGCTCCAGTCCGACAACGAAAAGATGAAGAAGGAAATCACCGCTCTCGCCGCAGACATGGAGAAGGAGTCCCTCGAACGTGCGAAGATACTCCAGGAAAAGAAGGAGATAAGCGGAAAGCTCGAAAAGGTCGAATCAGTTCTGGCAGGCACAAAGAACGAGAACAGCAAAATATCCGCAGAAATTGATGGGATGAAGAAAAAAGTCGTCGAAGTCGATGCCTCGGCCACCACATACCAGAAGGACATCTCGGACCTTTCGGCTGACAACAAGTCCCTAAAGAACGTGGTCAATTCGCTTGCGGACAGCCTCGACAAGGTCAGGAAGGAGAAGGTGGACAGCGAGAGGCAGCTCGCATCGCTCAGGAATGATCTTGGCGCAAAGGCGAAGGATCTCGAGTCCAGGACCAAGGAGCTTGAATCCATATCGAATGATCTCTCCGCCAAAAATGAGATCGCAAGAAAATATGAGGAACTCGTAAAAGGCAACGCAGACATCGGAATAATGCTCGATGAACTAGCGAACTTGTACACTTATCAGGCTGTAAACAACGAGGAACTCACCGTCGAAATCGGAAAAAGGGACGAACAGATGAAGAAGAAGGACGAGGAAATGATTATCGTCGCAAGGAACGCCGCTACAAAGGAAAAGAAGGCATATGAATCCGTCATTGGCGGAATATCACTGCCGCCTGGAGCAAAGAGCGTGCCTGAGTTCCTAGATGTCTATGCCGACGGCAAGGAATGGCAGTCTGTAAGGGAGACTGTTGCAGAAGCTGAAAAGTTTTCAGCGGATGAACAATCTGATGAAGCCGCCAGGAAATGGAGGGATGCCGCACTTCTCCTTGGTATCCTGGCTGAAAAGCTGCCTGTCATCATGGAGATCAGCTCGGAACTGAAAGGGGCTGAATTAAAGATGGCTGAAATCAAAATAAACGGCAAGCTGATGAAACAGAAGACTCCTGCAATATTCACGTTCGAGGCTGGGACTAAATATAAAATTGAAGTCCAGTATGCCGGCGGGGACGGCGTGAAATATATTAGCGAATCGGAAACCTTTATCCCTGAAAGCAACAAGCATGGGAAACGCATATTCCTCTTGAACCAAATGCATTGAAAGGGCGGACACTCTTGCACTCTAAATTAATAAATCAGGAGCAAATATGAATCTATTTAAATCTCTTCTATTATCAAACTTCCTTTTATTTATTTTAGCGCCGGTCTCATCTGGAGATGAGAAGGATTATAACTTTGATTTTAGCGGGAACTTCAAATTTGAAGCCACCATTGATTCCTCCAAAATAAAAGGAATGCTGAAGATTGACAATACTGAAAAGAAGGGCTTCGACATAAAGGTTGTTGCTTCTTCTGATATTGAAAGATCATATTCTATAACATCTGGAGATAATAAGTTCAATTTATTGACTAAAGCGGAGCAGGACAAACTGGACTTTACTGTAAATTTAATATTTGATGCACTTGTTCCTGTTTCAGGAAGTATCAGCGGAGAAACTGAAATGACACCTATGAATGGAGGTTATATTCCGCCGGTTAAATTCATTACATCCACCGAAAATGATCTACTCCATATAAAAGTTGAAAGCAAGACTATGATGTCAAAATCATTATTAAAGAAAGACATCACCTTTATAAAATCCGATAATACTTACATTTTAAACAAGGTGTTAATAGAAATGGACAATTCCAACTCCAAATATATGAAGTTCCTCAAGATTTCCATTAAAATGGAAAAAGAGATAAATAAATGAACATGTCGTATATCATCGAATTAATACGATCCACTTTGGAGAACAACTCATGAAAATTTATGTCATAGGCGACAGCATATCGATACAGTACGGGCCATATCTCAAGAAATATCTCAGCGGAGTCATCGAGTATTCGCGCAAGGAGGGTGAAGAGGAGGCCTTGCTCAACCTTGACAAGCCGATCGGCGCGAACGGCGGTGATTCGTCGATGGTGCTTACATTCCTGAAGGCAAAATCAAAGTCGGGTGGAATTGACGCCGACCTTCTCCTCCTTAACTGCGGGCTTCACGACATCAAGACTGATCCTAAGACTGGAAAGAAACAGGTGCCTCTCGAAGAATACAAGAAGAACTTGAAGGAGATCGTCTCCGTCGTATCGAAGATGAAGCCAAAACTTGTCTGGATCAGAACGACTCCATGCGACGAGAAGGTACACAACAGCCGTCCGAAAATGGAGTTCCACAGGTTCTCCGCCGACTGCATGGCGTATAACGATGCTGCCGACAGGATCATGGAGGAATCAGGGGTTGCTGTCATCGACCTTTACACGTTCACGGCAAACCTCGGTGACAGTCCATACTGCGACCATGTGCACTTCCATGAGCATATCCGGGAAAAGCAGGCATCGTTCATCGCCGGCTGGCTGGGCGGAAGGACTTAACATTTTCTCGCACTAAGCCACCGAGGCACAAAGATAATTAGGATTTCCCTGAATTTCCCCTTGACAAGCCGTCCTGCGCCTGTAGAGTTAGAGCAAACGTTTGCTCATATATGGTTTTGACAGACTGGAATTTATATAATAAAACATAGTAAAGTTGACAGGATAACGGGATTTACAGGCTGAAATGAATTCAATAAAATCATGAAAATCCTGTAATCCTGTCTAAAATATTCTGATTTCTCATGTAAAAGACTAGGGTGTGAAAATGGCCGCAACATTGAAGGAAATAAGCAGGATCTCAGGGGTCGCCATATCAACTGTCTCCAGGGTCCTCAACAAGCAGCCGCAGCGCGTCAGTCCCGAAACCTACGAGAAGATCATCTCCACCGCAGACAAGCTCAGATACTCGCCGAACCTCGCCGCAAGATCTCTCGTTAAAGGCAGAAGCGACTCCATCGGCGTGTTCATACCATATTTTTCCGACGTCATCTTCTCCCAATACATGGATTTCATCACGGCAAAACTCAAGGAGCACGGGCTGAACGTCTCTCCCTTCTGCGGAAGATTCGAGGATGAAACCGTATCAAGGTGCCTCAACAGGCAGCTCGACGGGCTCATATGCATGTACTACAACGATAAGATTGAAGGCACATATTCAAAATTGAAGAGGTCGGGATTTCCGATCGTCTTCCGTGCCGTCGATATCAGCCCTGATGATCTCAAGTTCGACTCGGTGGGCATCGACATCTCCTCCGGCTACAAGATCCTCTGCCAGCATCTCTATGACCAAGGGTGCAGGAAAATCGGAATCATCGGCGGAGAGATCTCCGTGCAGATCAGGAACAACAGCTGTTCCGGAACCTCCCTCGAATTCCTGAAAACCGTCAGCGAACTCGGGCTTGACTTCGGTCCGGACTCGGGGATTCCCTGCGAGAACAACTCCGAGGCCGCCTATGCCAAAATTAAAAATATACTTGAGAAGGATGCCAGGACCTTCGACGCAATAATTGTGCAGTCGAACAACAAGCTGCCCGGTGTCTTGAAGGCCGTCAGGGATGCAGGCCTGAAGATCCCGACCGATATCGCAATAGCATCGATCAGCGATTCGGACATTACGAGATTCGCAAATCCGCCGGTGACGGTCTGGGAACAGCCGATAGAAAAGATCTCTTATGCACTCGCGGACCTGATGGCTTCAAGATTGAAAAAGGAGAACCGGGCGCAAAGAAATTCTATAAGGAAAATAACATTCAATTCATCGCTGATCATAAGGGAGAGCACGATTCGGACTTAGTATGACTTGAATATCCAATAACGAACAAGGAATGTCCAATGACGATGTTAAATGCAAAATAAATAATAGAATCATTTCCGCTGGACGTTGGAAATTCCTTGTTGGATATTGGAAATTGGAATTAAAAAAGTAAGGATAATTGCAAATGCAAAAGGCTGAGATAGAAGTCCGGGCCCTGACGAAGGGGCCGCACCATCATTATTTCGGGTACTATGACAAGTTCTGCTGGAACAAGTCGCAGGGGCTTATTCTTGCGCACAGGATCGATTTCACCGACAGGCCGCTGACAAAGGACGACAAGGCTGAGATCGGAGTCATCGAGGAGTCCACAGGCAAATTCGAGAAGATCGCTGAGACACGCGCCTGGTGCTGGCAGCAGGGAGCGATGCTCCAGTGGTATCCCGCGGAGCCGGAAGGTACGATTATGTACAATGACAACCAGGACGGCCAGTATGTATGCGTCATCAAGAACATCCGTACCGGCAAGGAGCGCGTACTTCCACGTCCGGTGGCGTCCGTCAGCAGGAACGGAAAATGGTCGATGAGCATAAATTTCTCGAGGCTCGCGGTGCTCAGGCCCGGTTATGGCTACGAGGGAATTCCCGATCCATTCGGAAATGAGGACATCCCCAAGGACGACGGGATATTCTGGATGAATAATGAGACCGGGAAAAACAAGCTCATAATTTCCACAGCGCAGATAGCCGCCTTCAAGCCTGAATCCAGAATGGACGGCAGGATGCACAGGTTCAACCATCTCCAGTTTTCACCGGATGACAAAAGGTTCATCTTCCTTCATAGGTATAAGAAAAAGGAGGATCATGACGCCAACCATATCACCCGCCTGTATACGGCTGACATCGACGGAGGGAGCATCTGCCTTCTCAATGAGAATGATTTCACGAGCCATTTCGACTGGAAGGACAGCAGCCATGTGATAGCGTTTGCAGCACGGAGCGAGAATCCGGGCTGGAAATATTTCCTGTTCACCGACCAGTCTGAGGAAGTAAAGCAGTACGGCACCGCTGAGCTTTCCAGTTTCGGGGACGGTCATTGCTCCTTCGCGCACAATGGCAGCATAATGATGACTGACACCTACTCGCGCGGGGACGGCAACAGGATGCTCATGTTCTACAACGACAGGAACGGCGATCTTTTCGAGCTTGGAAGGTTCTATTCCCAGCCGTGGATCACGCAGGCGAGATGCGACCTGCATCCGAGATGGAGCCGTGATGGGATGAAGGTCTGCTTTGACTCTTCTCATGAGGGAACAAGGCAGATATATGTGGCCGATGTATCAGGGCTGATAGAGAAGATGAGGAAATAGATCAAACACAGAACACATGGAGCAGCTGATGCCGCAACCAAATTCTAAATCCGAATTTCGTGCTTCGGATTTAATGTGCAATACATAAACGTGCAAAGAAAACAAGAAGATGGCATATAGGATTGCAGGGAGGATTTTGATTTTAGGCCTTTTATATATATGATATCCTCTGTGTCTCTGTGGTTAATCAACATAAGGAGTTGAAAATGTCGAAGATCCTGAAGTTTGCTGCTGCTGCGATGTTCGCAGTTATTTCAACTGTTGTTTTTGCGGATGTGAAACTGCCGGCGATCATTTCGGACAACATGGTATTGCAGTCCGACACCAAGGTAAAGATATGGGGAAAAGCTGATCCGGGCGAAAAGATCAAAGTTTCTTTTTCCGGGCAGGAAAAAGAGGCAGCCGCCGACAAGGATGGAAAATGGAACGTTGAGCTGGATTCCATAAAAACCTCCTCCGAAAGCAAGATTCTGGCGGTTTCCGGGAAGAACAAGATCGAAGTGAAGAATGTACTGGTCGGCGAAGTCTGGCTCGGTTCAGGCCAGTCGAACATGGAGATGATCGTCGGAAATTCCATGAACCCGGAAGCCGAGGCGAAAGCGGCCGATTATCCGCTGATCCGCTATTTCACTGTTACCAAGGCGATTTCGAGCGGCCCGCAGGAAGACGTCCAGGGAAAATGGGTCCTCTGCTCGCCGGACACAGTCAAGGGATTCTCCGCGGTCCTCTACTTTTTCGGCAGGGAGCTCCACAAGAAATACAAGCTACCTGTCGGCCTCATAAACTCATCCTGGGGCGGAACACCGATCCAGGCCTGGACTCCGAAGAAGGCCCTGGAGGGGAATACCGACATCAGCAAGCCGCTCGCATTCGATGCGGACAAATACACTGATATCAAGACCTACAACGAATTCAGGACGAAGACAATTGAATCTGTCGCATGCAAGGACGCTGGAAACAAAGGCGAAGCCGAAGGCTGGGCGAAACCCGGAACAGACATCAAGGACTGGAAGGAAGTTAAGATGCCGCAGGCTCTTGAAAAGGCTCTTGACAAGAGCATTGACGGGGCAGCATGGATCAGGCGTGACATAAATATCGATCCGGAAAAGGCCGGAACAGAGCTGACCATAATCGTTGACAGGATCTTCGACGCCGTCACCGTTTATTTCAACGGCGAGAAGATCAGTTCCAGTGAAAGATCTCTTGACACCAGGAAAGTCAATATGAAGGTTCCTGGGAATCTTGTCAAGGCAGGAAGAAATGTCATTGCAATAAGGTTCTTCAATTCGATTGGCGCTGGCGGAGCGACCAACGAGGATCAGAAGATCATGAGGATGATATTTTCCGGTGAAAAGGAAGGGACTACCATCGCAGGGAAATGGTTCTGCAGGGTTGAACAGGAATATCCGGCGGGCAAGATGCCGTTCTGGATGCCGAGGCCGTGCGATCTTCCTTCAGCGCTATATAACGCCATGATCGCACCGATCGATGCATACGCCATACGGGGAACGCTCTGGTACCAGGGCGAGGCGAACACAAAGGACCTTCCCAGGAACTACGACAAGGCGATGGGGCTTCTGATAGGCCACTGGCGCGCAGCCCATGCCAATCCACTAATGCCGTTCTATTTCGTCCAGCTTGCGAACTACATGCCGGGCAAGGCCGAACCGACGGAAAACAGCTGGGCGGATCTCAGGGACAGTCAGAGAAGGACACTTTCGGTACCGAACACGGCAATGGCAGTTACCATCGACATCGGAGACGTGAACGACATACATCCGAAGAACAAGCAGGAGGTTGGACGCAGATTGTCGCTTGCAGCCAGGAACATGTGCTTCGGCGAAAAAGATCTTGAATACTCCGGACCGATGATCGATTCCATGACGGTGAAAGGCGACAAGGCCGTCCTCAAGTTCACACATGCAAAAGGTCTCACCGCAAAAGGCGGAGACAGGCTTAAAGGATTTGCCGTCTCCGGCGCCGACGGCAAATATGTCTGGGCGGACGCCAAGATAGCCGGGGATATGGTCATAATTTCAAACGACAAGGTCAAGGAGCCGGTAGCAGTCCGTTATGGCTGGGACAGCAGTCCGGACTGCAATCTGTTCAACGGGGACGGGCTGCCGGCATCGCCGTTCCAGGCAGGAAAATAATATAAATATTTTTTGAGACAGGATAACAGGATTTTCAGGATAAATATTCAAGGAGAATAAGATGAAGAAGAAGAGATATGTGCAGGTTGGTGTCGGTGGAAGGTCTGAAATGTATTACGATGCGATTTCAACCACGTTCAAGGACAGCAGCGAACTGGTCGCGTTCTGCGACATCAACCAGACGCGGATGGACTACGCGAACAAAAAGCTCGAGGAGAAATACAAGGCGGAAGCCGTCAGGACCTACAAGTGCACCGAATTTGATCTGATGATAAAGAAGGAGAAGCCGGACTGCGTGATAGTGACGAGTATCGACAGGACCCACCACATCTATATAAAGAGGGCGATGGAGCTCGGGTGCGACGTGATCTCCGAGAAGCCGATGACAATTGACGATGAAAAGTGCCAGGAGATTTTGGATACTATAAAGAAGACCGGGAAAAAACTGCGCGTGACCTTCAATTACCGATACGCCCCGCACAACTCTCTTCCCAGGGAGCAGATCATGAAGGGAGTGATCGGCGACATCAACTCCGTCCATTTCGAATGGCTGCTCAACACCCGGCACGGCGCCGACTATTTCAGGCGCTGGCACCGTGACAAGAGGAACAGCGGCGGACTTCTCGTCCACAAGTCCACCCATCATTTCGATCTCGTGAATTTCTGGCTGGCCAGCTCTCCGAAAATCGTCTTCGCGATGGGCGACCTGATGTTCTATGGAAAGGCGAACGCGGAAAAACGCGGGATGACGGACTTCTATTACAGGGCCACAGGCAGCAAGAACGCCAAAAAAGATCCCTTCGCCCTGGACATGTCCTCAAGTCCCGGGCTCAAGGGGATGTATCTCAATGCCGAGGAGGAGGACGGATATCTGCGCGACCAGAGCGTGTTCGGTGACGGAATAAGCATTGAGGACACGATCGGAGTGATGGTCAGGTACAATAACAAGGCCATAATGACATACTCTTTAAATGCATACCTTCCTTGGGAGGGGTTCCGCGTGAATTTCAACGGCACCAAGGGAAGGATGGAACTTGACGTCGTCGAATCCTCATATGTAAATGCAGGCGGCGACAGGGATGCGGAAGGCGCCGTGGTCGGGCACAAGCTAATTGTCTATCCGATGTTTGGAAAACCATATTCAGTTCCGATTCCAGAGGCCAAGGGCGGACATGGCGGCGGGGACAAGGTCATGCTGAATGATATTTTCGGGGAAAAATCGAAGGATCCTCTCAACAGGGCGGCTTCACATGTCGATGGCGCAATGTCGATCCTTACAGGAATTGCCGCCAACAAATCCATTAACACGGGAATGCCGGTGGTGGTGAAGGATCTGGTTCAATTCTGAAATATTTAGACAGGATTACAGGATTTTCATGATATTATGAATTCAATTCATCATGTCAATCCAGTTATCCTGTCAACTTAAATAAGTTTTCGTATTAATAGCGGGGTGGTTATGAAATCAAAAAGCAGATGCTTTATGCCAGATGCAGGATACTGGACATTGGATTTTGATTGTACCCTCGAGAAATCAAGATTAAAAATTAAACATCCTGCATCTTGCATCCTGTATCGCCCCTTCACCTTGATTGAACTGCTTGTAGTCATTGCGATCATCGCAATCCTCGCGGCGCTGCTGCTGCCGGCGCTTGCGAAATCAAAGGATTACGCAAAACTGATAATCTGCTTGAGCACATTGAAACAGCTCCAGCTCGCAAACACCCTATATGCCTCAGAGAACAACGACTGGTATGCGCCGATATGGGAGTTCCGTCCGGACAACACGGGAGAACGTCTTTCCTGGGACCGACACGAAGCTTTCAGATCTTGTTTTGGCAACTCCACCGGACGCCAGAGCAGATGGGGGGAAGTGGGCAAGCCCTGGAACATGAACTACTATGATCACTGGCCGGTGGACTATGCCTGCCCAAAATCGACAAAAGCTCTCGCCGACGTGAAGGAGAACAATGTCTGCCAGATGGATCTCTCATACGGCTACAACCGCACTGATCCAAGCCCCACTGGAACAGGAGGGGCATGGATAAGCTGGAGCGCCATGTATGCCGGATTCCGCCAGGCGGAAATAAAAAAACCTGAGAACAAGCTTTTCTTTGCCGACTGCGGATGGGACTTCAAACTTCAGGAGGATGCTTCAAACCTTTATGTCAGTGAAACACAGGGGGGCACGGCGGCCATCGCCTACCGCCACAACAGGACGGCAGCCATCGCTTTCGGCGACGGACACGTGCAAACCATGGGCAGGACGGATGTAGTGTTCAATGCCGACCTGTGGAGGATGTGGAAATGATTAAAAAAGACTTGTTAAGTTCCATTAAGATATTTTCGCACAAGGGCACAAAGCCTCAAAGCCATGATAAATTTAAAATTATCTCAGCGCCTCCGCGCCTCTGTGAGAGAAAAAGAGGTTTCACCCTTATCGAATTGCTAGTTGTCATTGCGATCATCGCAATTCTCGCGGCGCTGCTGCTGCCGGCGCTCGCGAAATCAAAGGATTACGCAAAACTGATCATCTGCATGGGTACATTGAAGCAGCTCCAGCTTGCAAACGACATCTATGCTTCAGAAAATACTGGCTGGTATGCGCCGATATGGGAGTTCCGTCCGGACAACACCGGGGAACGTCTTTCCTGGGACCGACATGAGGCTTTCAGGACTTGTTTTGGCAACACTACCGGACGCCTGAGCAGATGGGGTGAAGTGGGCAAGCCTTGGAACATGAATTATTATGATCACTGGCCGGTGGACTATGCCTGCCCTAAATCCACTAGGGCTCTTGCAGATGTGAAAGAGAACAACGTCTGCCAGATGGATCTCTCATACGGCTATAACCGTACTGATCCAAGCCCTACTGGAACAGGAGGGGCATGGATAAGCTGGAGCGCCATGTATGCCGGATTCCGCCAGGCGGAAATAAAAAAACCTGAAAGCAAGCTTTTCTTTGCCGACTGCGGATGGGACTTCAAACTTCAGGAGGATGCTTCAAACCTTTATGTCAGTGAAACACAGGGAGGCACAGCAGCCATCTCCTACCGCCACAACAGGACGGCAGCCATCGCCTTCGGGGACGGACATGTGGAAACCAAGAACAGGACGGATGTAGTGTTCAATGCCGACCTCTGGAGGATGTGGAAGTGATTAATAAAGACCTGTTTAGTTCTATTGGGATATTTTCGCACAAAGGCACAAAGCCTCAAAGCTATGATAAACTTAAAATTATCTCAGCGCCTCCATGCCTCTGTGAGAGAAAAAGAGGTTTCACTCTTATCGAGCTTTTAGTCGTGATTGCGATCATCGCAATACTGATCGCATTGCTGCTGCCAGCCCTTACAAAGGCCAAGGAATCCGCGAAAAGCATAGTATGCCTGAGCACCCTGCGGCAGTTCGGGATAGGCAGCCAGATGTATGCGACCACCTATGACGGCTGGGCTTTGCCGGTTTCCTATCACTGGGGAGGTTCCACTTATAACCGCTACTGGTTCAAGAATACGGCGGTTGTTCCGGACGGGCTCCACGCCGCATTCAAACGGCTCATGGGATATGAGAATATAGCCCTGAAGCTGGGATGGCCTGAAGGATTGATCTGCCCGAAGCTGCCGAACCAGACACCTTCAGAAACGGTTCCGATGAAACTATATTATGCCGGACATGCAATAAACATCGAGTCATTCCCTGCGAAAGGGCAGGATTTCAGGGGGATACTGCAGTACAGGATAATAAATCCGGCAAGGAAGATAAATCTCGCCGACTCGACCGACTGGCAGATCATGAAAGTGCATTCTTCCTATGGTAATTATTACGGTCTTGTCGGAGAATTCCATGACTTCACCACATACAATGTGATGATCGCGTACAGGCACTTGAAGGGCGCGAACATCGTGTTCCATGACGGACATGCCGCAAACGAGAAATACCAGCAGGTCCAGGGCAATGATGACTACTGGAACCTTCTCCAGTAACTCGAGGCAATTTCAAAATTGCCTCTATTGAGCTGATTGCTTTCGTTGGAGTACAAGCTTCAGCTTGCGGAACCTGCTGAATACTAAGACAAACTAAAGTTTGGACTCCAACGGGCATTTTTCCGCGACAACCGTTTTATTGTATTTTTGAAATCAGCTCAACTCACTTGAATTCTAAATCATGATGCTCTACGTTTCAAAATGCCAAAGCATCAGGAACATTCAAAGCCAGCACCATCCGCACATCGCCCAAACCTGATCCTGATCCTTGCCGACGACATGGGCTTTTCGGACATAGGCTGCTACGGTTCCGAGATCCGCACGCCACATCTGGACCGCATGGCCTCGGAAGGCCTGCGCTTCACACAGTTCTACAACTGCGCGCGCTGCTGTCCGACCCGCGCCTCCCTGCTGACGGGACAGTATCCTCACAAGGCAGGAATAGGTCACATGGTCTCGGACGATGGACTTCCCGGATACCGTGGCTTCCTCAACAACAGCTGCGTGACACTTGGCGAAGCACTTGTCGCCAATGGCTACCAGACTTTCTATTCAGGCAAATGGCACGTAGGCGGCCTGTGGCCGCGTCATGATACTTCGAAGTGGAAGCTGGGAAATCCAAACCAGCCACTCGCCCATGACCGCGGATTCGAACATTCCTACATCAATGCAGCGGGAGGTGGAAGCTACTTCAATCCGAAACCCCTTATACGCGATGGGAAATTCGTTGAGATCGAGACAGACAGATATTATACGACCGACGCCTACACCGACGAGGCTCTAAAATATATCAGCCAGGGAGCGGCTTCCGACAAACCTTTCTTCCTGCACCTCTGCTACCAGGCGCCTCATTGGCCGCTGCATGCGTGGCCCGAAGACATCGCCCGATACGAAAACGCCTATCTCAAAGGCTGGGATTTTCTGCGGACTTCGCGTCATGAGGAACTGAAGGGCCTTGGCATTGTCGACCGCTCCTGGACGATCTCGAAGCGCGATGAAAAATCTTCTTCATGGGAAGACACGACAGAACAGGAATGGCAGGCCCGGCGCATGGCTGTCTATGCCGCACAAGTCGACCGCATGGACCAGAACATCGGCCGTGTGCGCACTCATCTGGAAAAACTCGGGATTGCAGGCAACACTCTAGTAGTATTCCTTTCCGACAACGGAGGATGCGCGGAATTCCTGAGCGAGGATGGACAGAAGGGCCGTGAATTTCCATTCACGCGCGATGGCCGTCCGGTACGCTGCGGCAATATTCCGGATCTGATGCCGGGCGACGCCGACACCTTCATGAGCTATGATCTTCCATGGGCAAATGCCAGCAACTCTCCGTTCCGCCTCTTCAAGCACTGGGTACATGAAGGTGGAATTTCGACGCCATTGATCGCCTGGTGGCCGGACAGGATCGCTCCGAAGCAGATGACTCACGAGATCGGACACGTAATGGACATAATGCCGACCTTCCTGGAACTGGCGGGCGCGAAATATCCAAGCGAATTTGACGGACGAGAAGTTGCAAAAGTGGACGGCGAAAGTTTCGCATCTCTGCTAGAAGGCCGCAACTGGACGCGCCAGCGTCCGGTCTTCTTCGAACACGAAGGCAACTGCGCGGTCCGTGACGGCAAATGGAAACTTGTGCGTCGGTTCCCGGGTCCGTGGGAACTCTACGACATGGAAACCGACCGCACTGAGACAAATGATCTTTCCGGAAAGAATCCCGCAAAAGCTGCGGAACTCGCAGCCGCCTACGAAGCCTGGGCGCCAACAGCAAATGTTATTCCCTGGGTGCAGCTCCAGCAGCACCGTCGCAACAGATCCAGCTAAATCTTTCAGGCAAGCAAAAAATATCCATATTCATTTCCTCGCACTAAGCCACTGAGCCACAAAGTCGAAGATCCCGGCCCGAAGACATCGGGAACTATTCTCACCACGAAGGGCACGAAGTATACGAAGAATTATAATTGTTTTCGAAAATGCCTGTTCTTAACTTCGCGACCTTCGTGATCTTCGTGGTGTATCTCTCTTTTTGTTCTTCGAGTCCAGATCAATTTATTTTATAATTACTGCTTGACTAACACAGATACAGTATTATTATTATTATAATTTATAACTAATTAATTATTAATATATATATCTGTATTATACATCATATGAAAAACAATCTCAAAGATAAAACGATGCTTGTAAGGGATCATATCCTGTCCCTTCTCGAAAACGGTACAATAAAGTCTGGAGAAAGAATTCCCCCTGCCCGCGAACTGGCTTTACGCCTGAAACTGTCCCTGCTCAAGGTCCAGCAGGGGCTTGACAGCCTTTCGCGTGATGGACTTCTGGAAAGCGAACCACGCATCGGCACATATGTCCAGAATTCCTGGAACGAAAGGATCCTCCAGGAGAACTTTGTAACTTTCCGTACTCCGGAATTCCTTCCCTGGCTCGATGATTTTTCAAAAATATTCGAGGAGGAGCTTCCCCGTCTCAGGATAAGCCACGGATTCAAGAGAGGCGTGTTCGAACTCCGTACAACCCTGGATGTCCAGCAGCATCACGACGAGTACATAGATCTCCGCCAGATACTTGAGGAGACATATCCGGATTACCGTGATGTATTCTTCACAAAGCCGTTCGAAAGCTTCTGGTATGATGGAAGGCTTCCCGGCATACCTTTCATATTCTCGCCGCGCGTCGTGTTCTGCAACACTGAAGTGTTTAAAAAGGCTGGAATCTCCTTGCCAAGGCTGGGTTGGACCTTTGAGGAATTCCTCGATACGATCAGCGCGTTGAAGGGCATAGTGCCTCCAGAGCGTATCATAAACTGGCTCCCCCAGGCGCATATGTGGATGAATTTCGTCATGCGCTCCGGTGGTTGCCTAATTGAAAAATCAGAAGACGGGGACATCTGCAGGATCGACAGTCAGGAGACGATCCGCGGCATCAAGGCCTATGCCGAGATCGCAGAACGCAGGGGAAGCCGTGAAATCACCCAGAGGAAGGATTTCACCAGGGACTTCTGTTCCGGAAATGCTGCAATGTTCATTGGTGACAGGCAGATACTGATGGATCTACAGGGCTTTGACGACTGGATTGCAGTCCCTCTTCCAGTTTTCAAGGGAGGCTTCGATGTTTCCATGCAGGCGACTGACCTGATATGCATTCGCAGGGAGTGCAGCAGCACGCAGATGGCCAGAGACTTTGTGAAAGTGATGCTCTCCGAAAGAGTCCAGGATTTCATCGCCGGCAGGAAATATGGAATACCGATCAGGATAAGTTCGGCACATAAAAGCATAGATTTCGAGGATTCCCGCGATACTCTTTTCCTCTCGGAAATTCCGAAGATGCAGGGATTCTACAGGCTTGATTCGCCGGAACTTGCTGAAATAATCGAAGGATGCATCGGCAACCTTCTTCTTTCCGGTTCCCCTGTGGACCCTGGCCTCAAGGAACTGGCGATGACTGTCAGAATAATAAACAAATCACTGAAAATAGCAGTATGAGAAGGACAAGCACGAAATTCGAAACAATGGAGGATTTATGAAAAAATATTGTCTTATGGCGGTGTCACTCATCCTGGCATGTACCGTTTCCACGGCACAGCAGGATCAAAACCTGGTGAAGAACAACGATTTCTCGGCGAATGAAAACGGAGTTCCATCGTCCTGGAAGAACATGGACGCCCATGCGAAGATCGCAATAATAAACCAGGATCTTCCGGAAGGCTTCGCTTCCGGTCTTTCCGCGGAACTTGTGACAGCCGCCAACAACCACGGCCAGATCCTCCAGGGGATTTCCCAGTTCAAACCGAAATCCGATTTCCGCGTCGAGGGCTGGGTAAAAAGCTCCGACGTCATGAACGCCTACATACAGATAAAGCTGCTGAAGGAGAGAAAAGAGTTCATGCGCATCAACGTCGAAGGCTCCGTTGCCGGCAAGTGGATGCTTCTGAAGAAGGATTTCAATTCAGAAGACGCCGATACTGTCCAGATTATATTGAGGTTCTCAAAGAAACAGAGTTCCATAGGATCAAAATCAGCTTTTACTGGAATTAAGCTTGTTCCGATAGAAAAACCGGCCCAGCAATAGGGGAAACAGCCAAAAGGGAGTTTCTGGAATGAAAAGCCCATTTTCCATATTAATTGAACTACTCGCTGTGCCAGCCGTAGCTGTCGGACATTTATGGACGATGCGAAGGCAAGTTCGAAAAGCATTCACGCTTATCGAACTGTTGGTCGTAATTGCGATCATTGCAATCCTCGCAGCTCTTCTGCTCCCCGCCCTCGCCCAGGCGAAGGAATCGGCCAGGGAGATCTACTGCGCCGGAAACTGCAAGCAGATGGGACTGGCAAGATATTCATATGCCCAGGACTGGGACGACTGGATAATCAGCGGTAAACAGGATCTGGGCGCCTCGGACGCCCTCACAACATGGCATATCCAGCTGCAGCTCCAGGGCTACCTGCCTGCAAGCGGAACAACAAGCTGCATATTTGTCTGCCCGAAGGAAACGGCCAATCCTCTGTTGAGGACTTTCAATGGCATCAACTATTATCTGAACTATGGACAGAACACCTGTGTCGGACTGGGCGAAGTCAGCGGAATGAACGATGTCAAGCAGAGGCGCTACAGGGATTTCTTGAAGACCGTCAAGCCTGCCTACATGGTTCCGGAATTGGCCGACAACGGATACGGCGAATCGGGATACGTAAACATCCATCTGACATCCAGCAAGACCAATGACCCGTTTTCCAGCGCACCTCCGGGACGGATCGTATCAAGGCACCGTCTTGGCGCGAATTTCCTTTTCGTGGATGGACACGTGAACAAGATCAAGGCTCCGTTCGCGGTAACAGGCTCGAACATATTATGGCTGAGCCCCGACAGAGTTGCTGACGGATTTACGAGGTACTGACATATGAAAAATATTAACATTGCCAACTTGAAAATACGCGATCCTGGAGGCAGGATGCAGGATGCAGGATTAAAATTTCTGTCGTCTGTCGTCCGTCGTCTGTCATCGGCATTTACCCTCATCGAACTGCTCCTCGTGATCGCGGTGATCGCAGTCCTCATCGCCCTCCTCCTTCCTGCACTGAAGAATGCGAAGGACACCGCGAAATCCGTAGTCTGCAAGAACAACATGAGGCAGCTTGGAATCATGATCAATACATATTCCCAGGACTTCGACGGATCCGGGCCTGTGAGGATGTATTATATTCCAATTCCGGGATCAGGAAATGTCTGGGATCCGTCCTGGCCTTATACGACCTGGTATTATCTTTATCCGAACTCCAGGCCTCCCATGAAGAACAAATACTCCCTTTATTATGATACCGTCTACAATTGTCCGGCTGAAGCTGCAGGCATAAGGTTCCACAGCAATTATGGAAGGATATATTCATACAACGCATGGCTGAGGGATGAAGACGGCATACAGCTGCGCCAGCGGCTGAACGCTGCGCCTTTCCTGCGCGGCCTCGAACGTCCTTCGGAGACCCTCCTCGTGCTCGAAACAGCCCACAAGGGCGGTTCCGAAAACTGCTTCTACTGGAGCACATACACCGAGGACGGCCTTGCCCATCCGGACACCATGCTTATCAATCATCACCTCAGAGGGTCGAACATAGTCTTCACCGACGGGCATGCCGCTGGATTGAAGGATAACGAATGGCCGAGGGATCCCGCAACGGGGAACTATGTCAGCGAGAGATATAATGGCGGTGTATTCTGGAATGGGAAATAAATAATCTCCGCAGAGCCGGAGATTCTTTATAATATAAGAAGCCGGTCTGGAGACCGGCGCTCCATTAGAAGATAAAGATTTGTCGAAATAAGCGTAACAGAATAAAAGTAAAGAAATATACAGGAGATAAAATTAAAATGATAAAGACCTCATTGTTTGCCGCAGTATTATTCCTTGCGATTGGACAATTGGACGCCCAGGATGTGAAACCTGCGGATTCCGCAAAGCCTCCGATCGAAATCACTGCAATCCCGCTCTTCGAGAGCGCCAGCATCTACGTGAAATATTCCGAGGACAAATACTCCTCATGCAAGATAAAGTTCAGGCTGAAGGGCGAAAATGACTGGAGGGACGCCATCGCACCGGACAAGATCAAGGAGGAGAACAATTTCAGCTCGAGCATAGTGGATCTGAAGGAGAATTCCGAATACGAGGTCATGGCGGAGATGATCGATTCCAAAGGTGCATCCACCGGTTCGGCCAAGTCCGGTTTCAAGACCTGGACATCAAATCCACCAATTGCAAAAACCATAAATATCAAGAAGGATCTGGGAAAAGGCGGCGCCATTGAGATTATCGGCGAAAAGGGAACTCCTGATGGCTGGATAAAATATGTCAACGATTCCGGAGCTGAAATCGACGGAGGCTACGAAACAGATGCAGCAATCCTCGTCAAGGATTCCGCATACCTGATCTTCGAAGGACTGAAAGTAAAAGGGGGAAGACGGTTCGGAATGAATGTCAGCACCTCCGAAAACATCCGCATTATCAACTGCGAATTTTCCGGCTGGGCCAGGAAGGGCAAACAGGATCTGGCGAGGAAAGGCCAGTACTTCGACGAGAATGACCAGCGCATCAACATCGATGGAGCAGTGAACATCTACATGAGCCTGGGAACCGTCATCGAGAGATGCTACATGCATGATCCGCGTGGCACTGCGAACCCCTGGTATTACTCCCATCCCGCCGGACCCGAGGCTGTCGTGGTGAAATCCAAGGGAAGCACAGTTGTCCGATACAACGATTTCATTGGCAGCGATCTCCATAGGTGGAACGACGCAATAGAAGGCCTTGACAATGGGAAGAAGGACGGCGGTTTCAACCGCGACGCCGACATCTACGGCAACATGTTCGCATTCGGAAACGACGACGGTATCGAGCTTGACGGCGGACAGAGGCACATGCGTTTCTTCGGGAACAAGGTCGAAGGTTTCCTCTGCGGAATAAGCACCGCGCCCAACATGGCGGGTCCGACTTACATCTACAGGAACTTGGTCGTCAACCTCGGCGACGAGGACGGGGTTGTCGGCTCGGTCATCAAAAACGGCGGAGGAAAGATATACACAAGAGGCAGGACTTTCTTCTTCAATAACATTTTCTATACTGACGGGCACGGGATATCAGGCGTAGGATATGGGAAAGGGGAGAACAACACAAGCGACAGGGCGATGTTCAGGGGATTCAGCAGGAACAATATTCTGGCCTGCGGCGACATTCCGCTACGCGATGTGCAGAAGCTCCCAGAAAATGATTTCGACTACGACCTGCTTTGCAACCGCGACGCCATGGGAGACTGCATCGTCGCCGCGCTAGGCGCCGAAAAGAACGGAATACTTGCGCTCCCGCTGTTTGAGAACGCCGAGGAAGCCGATTTCAACCTGAAACCCGGAAGTCCCGGAATAGGAAAAGGATCTCCAGTTGCGAATTTCGCAGAACCGGACAAGGATGGAAAAATGGACATCGGAACATTTGAACAGGGAAAACCGGGAATGTTCCCGATCAGGCCGATCCCTGTTTCATACGACAAGGGACAGGTAAATCTCACCGCGGATTTGAAGGATAAAACTGCGGATTTCGCAACTGTCAAGGTTAATGTGAATCCAGGCAGCGGCTGGAAGTCTAATTTCAAGATACGGAAAAACGACTGCTTTGACTGGATCAAGGTCGAACCGGAGACAGGTATCCTGTCCGCAGACAGCCCGAAAGAATTCAAGGTTTCCATCGACATGGACAAGATAAAGAGCGCAGGCCTGCACAAAGGTCTTTTCCTTGTTAAGTTTGATGACGGTTTTTCAATACCTGTCACAGTTTATGGAAAGGCCTATTCAAAGAAATTCAGCGTCGCCGCCGGAACTGACAAGCTGGAAATGAAGGGCAATCTGAAGAAGATGAAGGTCGATGGTTCGCTGTCGGAGGAAGTCATCCTCATGCAAAGGCCTGAAAATGCTGCGGAATTTGCTGACTACCTGGAATATTCGGCTGAAATCCCGGAAGAAGGAAACTATTACTTCCACATCAGGATCAAGGCGACGGCCTCTCCGGTAGGATCGCATGATTCGCTGTATTTCTCCATTGACGGAGAAAAACCGAAGCGCATTGATCTCAGCAATTCCCTGAACTGGACCTGGACGAAACTAAAGGCCGGAATTCCCGAGAACAGAGACCGTTTCGCCACAAAGCTTTCCGCAGGCAAACATGTATTCAAGCTGATTCCGAGGGAAGCCCTTTATCTCGACCGTCTTGAGGTCTCAGCAGATCCCCTGCCCTCGGAAAAGTAATTCTATAGGGGAGGAGAACAGCCCTTGCGGGCTTGACTACTAACAAGTTCCGAATTGTATCTGTAATCCGTTTGTAGTTAATGTCGCAAGACATGTTCTTATATCTGAGATCTTGTCTTACTTTTTCTTCTGCTTCTCCAGCCAGTTAAGGGCGGCTTCCTTGTTGCTTTCATGGGTGCCCTCGAAGACGGTTATGCGGACTGGGCCGGCTTCGCGCCGGAAAAGGACGGCCTTCTTGCGGTCCGGATCCTTTTCCGCTTCCTTTTTCAGCGAATCGGGTATCTTCTCGTTCTTCACCATGAAATCAATATCTTCATCGGAGATCTGTTTCATTTTTTCACCATTCGCCTCTGCGAGCACATTGAAAGCCTTGAGAGCATGGCTGACCGGAACCGAGCCGGTATGCCCATCATGGATTCCGGTGTTGATGTCCATTGGAAGCCCTTTTGCGTTCGGAAGAAAGAATATCGGGGAGCGGTCATGGTATTCCCCGTCGACTTTCTTGTTTTTTCCGGGTTCTCCTCCACAGACTTTCTCAAGCTTGCTGTAATACTCGCGTTTGGCCGCCTTGCTTTCGGCGTGCCACACTGCAAGATCTGAAATTGGAACCCAGGCTGAAACGCCAGCCCAGAGTTCCGGTGCCTTTGCAGCCATCATCAGGGACATGTGTCCGCCGCCGGATTCTCCGACAAGATAAATCCTCTTTTCATCTATTTTCGCATTCTTCTTCGCGTATTCCACAGCGTCAAGGACATCCTGTACCGCAAGTCCAGAGGCACAGGCTTCAGGCTTGCTGTTGGATCCCCGGAAGTCCGGACCGACAAATGCCCATCCGCGTTTCTTCACATCTTCAATGTATTTTCCGGAATTCTGGTAGTCCGTGCTCCAGGTGTGGAGTCCGACAAGGAGAGGAACAGTTTTCACGCCGCTTTTCTTCGTTGACTCAGGAGGGGCGTAAAAGAGAATCTTCTGTTCGGCCTTGTCTTTGGAGCTTTTCACGGTCACAGCATACTGCTGCAGGCCGTCCATCGGCTTCATCTGTTCCTGGGCCGGAGAGGAAATAGAAACTATGCAAGATGATATCAAAAGGAGACAAATTTTTATTTTCATATCCTTCCTTAATTTAACTTACTAAATAATCTCGAAAATAATATTGCCATTATGCCAATTGAAAATTGGCAGGTAGGGACGGCTCGAGTTTATCCCGATCCTGAAAGGCACCGGGAAGCCGTCCGTCCATTCGGCAAGCTCAGGCCAAGCGGCGCTCTCGGAGAGAGCGTCCTACCTTTTCGCCAAGGCCATGGTGGACAAGACGCAATCAAAATATCGGGGTGCATGACCCATCATCTTGGAACAGTTTCCGCGTGCAAATCCCCATAAAGCATGTTTGCGCCGTGCGAAGGGGAATGTCCGGGAAGCTCAGGATTGTACCACATCCATGGAAGCGGATAGCTGGTGCTTGAGTGATGGAATTGTATGTCGAAATAATAACCACCGCCCTTGCCCCCGCCGGGACCATCAGAATACCATTTTGCACGGCCATCGGCAAACCATTCATTTTCCGGTTTCAAATAAGCTACTTTTGGCATAGGCATCTTGGCCTTGGCCGAAGAATTATAGCCTCCTCCACGCCACATGTGAAGAGAATAGCACGTTTTCAACTGATAGTGGTCATCCCCGGCCTGCCCTTTCAGGGAATCATTAACTGCGAGAGAAACGCTTGCCTGCGGACACCTGTACATGTAGCTGGACTGCTGGGACCATTTCTTCAGGGAATAGTAGCCGCTTATAGAAAATTTCTCGAACCATCTCTCATCCCCGCATTCCCAGTAGTAGCTGTCGGCCACTCCACTTGCAGCATCAACTCCATTTGTAGGAAGAAAATCGTTGTAGTCCATTGTATATGTCATTCCCCACTGTCCAACCTGCTTGAGCTGGGTCAAGCATTGCGTGGAACGTGCGACCATGAGCGCATTTTTCAGAGCTGGAAGGAGGAGCGCGGCAAGGATGGCTATTATGGCAACTACGACCAATAGTTCGATTAAAGTGAAATCACTGGAAGAATGTTTTTCCGGCAATTTTTTCATTATGAGAAATCCCCTTGCCCTATTATATACATTTATCCTCTGGCGGTCAATCTTTCTGCTTTTCTTTAGCAAATAATAAAAAGATTATAAATAATTAATTAAACCGCTTGATATATAATTTAAACCGCTTAAAATACATGTCAAGGGCTTTAAATATTAAATATTGAAATTTGTATGGAACCTCAAGAAACAAGGATATATTCCATGATGAACAGAAGAAACTTCATAAAGGCAGGCGCAGGAATAGCATTGGGAGCTTCAATCCTCCCTATGTCAGGACTGTTCGCCGATCCCAGGAAAAAACCGAATATCGTATTTGTCTTTTCAGATCAGCAGAGATGGGATACCCTCGGCTGCTACGGACAGGAGCTGCCAGTCACGCCAGTTCTCGACAGTCTTGCAAAAACCGGTGTCCGTTTCGAAAACGCATTCACCCCACAGCCCGTCTGCACCCCTGCCCGGGCCGTGATCCAGACCGGAAAATACGCCAGCCAGTGCGGTGTCTACTGGAACGGACTTCCCCTTCCCCGAAATGAAAAAACTCTCGCCCATTACCTTAAAGAGGCTGGATACAATCTCGGTTACGTCGGCAAATGGCATCTCGCCACCAGGAAAAATTCCGAGGGGAGGAATGAAGAGGCTGTTCCAGAGGACCTGCGTGGCGGCTATGACGGATTCTGGATCGGCGCCGATGCCCCCGAACTGACCTCCCATGGCTACGACGGACATATCTACAATGAGAAGATGGAGAAGGTGGAGCTAAAGGGATATCGCGTCGATGCCATGACCGACTTCGGCCTCGATTTCATCAAGATGCAGAATGACAGCAAACCTTTCTTCCTATTCCTGTCGCTTCTCGAACCACATCAGCAGAACGACGTTGACAAGGTACAGGGGCCCAAAGGCTCAAGTGAGCGTTTTGCGAAGTTCGCAGCTCCTGCGGATCTCGCAAAGTCCGAAGAGAAAGGCAACTGGCAGGAGAACTATCCCGACTACCTCGGCGCCTGCAACAGCCTCGACTCAAATGTCGGCAGGATAGTGGATGAGCTGAAGAAACGCGGCCTGTATGAAAATACGATCATCGTCTACACCAGCGATCACGGCTGCCATTTCAAGACACGCAACAAAAGATACAAGCAGACGGCGCACGAGTCGAGCATCAGGATACCGCTGATAATCAGCGGACCCGGATTCACCGGAGGCAGGACAGTTACAGAAATGGCGAGCCTGATAGATCTCGCGCCGACAATCCTGGCGGCTGCCGGAATCGGGAAGCCCTCCAGCATGCCGGGCTGCCGCCTGCAGGATTGCATCGCTCCGGGCGCAGGAATCCCGAGGGAGGAAGTGTTCATACAGTTCTCCGGCTCATTCCACGGCAGGGCGATCCGCACGAAACGCTGGAAATATTCCGTGAGCAATATGAACAAGGAAAAGCGCAAGGATCCGTTCTTCACGGAATACGAGGAACAGTTCCTCTACGACCTTGAAAATGATCCTTATGAGCTGAAAAACCTCGTGAAGGATCCGGTGTATGCTGACACACGCAAGGAGCTTTCGGCAAAGCTTCTGAAATATATCAAGGACGTGGAAAACATAGAAGCAAAAATAAGTGGTTAACTTTTCTGTGTAATCTGTATGATCTGTGGTTTAACAACTCTTGGAGGCTTTATGAAAAGATATCTGCTGTCCATGCCCGTAGTTTTCCTGCTTGCAACATCAATCTTCGCAACCGGCGAGGATCCGGCTGCGGAAGCAAAGATAAAGGCCCTGCCTGCAGGCGCCGACGCCATTGCGGGAAAGACTTTCAAAGATTTCAAAGCCAAGGGCGAAGCCAATTTCGGCAAGATCGCAGTTGTCCCGGTTGAAGGGATGCACTTCAAGGAGGCGATGCGCATCACGACTGAAAAGGGGCCTGAGGGTCCGCGCATGGCCACAAAGTTCAACACCTCTCTTCCAACGACAATCCCCTTCAACACAGATGATATTGTCACCGTCTCTTTCTATGCCCGGGCGACGAAGCTTCCGGAAGGTTCGGACAAGGCGATCATAAACCTCGCCACCAGGCGCGTATCCGGGGAGAAGCTTGAATCCGGCAGGTGCATATTCTATGTCGGCAAGGATTGGAAGAAGTGTTATACCTCCTTCAGGATGCTGATAAAGAACAAGGACCTCGAAAAGGCGCAGCGGTTCATAAGCGGTGCCGGCGACCAGTCACTCGTCTTCAACCAGTGCGTGGATCCGCAGGAGATCGAGATCGCCGACATAAAATGGGTCAGCTACGGAAAAAGTCCGCTGCCTCTCTCCTCGTTCCCGCAGACATACGTGACCTATGGAGGTCGTGAATCCGACGCCTCGTGGCGCAAGGCCGCCGACGAACGTATCGACAAGATCCGCAAGGCGGATCTCTCTGTCCAGGTCGTAGACAGTGCCGGAGCCCCTGTCACAGACGCGAATGTCCATGTTGCAATGAAAAGGCACGCCTTCCGTTTCGGTACGGCGGCAGGTGCGATGCGCATCCTCGATGACAAGACCGGCGATGGGGAGAAATACCTTGAAAACCTGCTGAAGCTCTTCAACCATGTGTCCTTCGAGAGCGGAACATTCCAGTTCAACTGGGACGATCCCCAGGACAAGAAGGACACTCTGGCCATGCTTTCCTGGCTTGATGAGCACGGTATGACCTCATCCGGCAATTTCCTCGTATGGCCTTCCTGGCGGAAAAACAAGAACATCAACCAGAAGGACTACAAGGATCCCGAGAAGCTCCGGAAATACCTCAGGGACAGCATTACGCAGCGCGTCACCGATCTCAAGGGCAGGCTGTTCGAATGGAATACGGTCAATGAAGCGCATTCCAGCTTCGACTTCATCAAGATCCTTGGCGAGGAAGAAATGAGCAAGTGGTTCGAGACTGCAAGGGCCGCAGATCCAAAGGTGATGCTGAACTACAATGAGAACACCATCATCGGATTCGGGGAGGATCCCGAAAGCGGGTCCAAGCTCGGAAACCTCCAGAAGCATGTCCAGGGTCTCATCGACCGCAAGGCTCCCATCACCGGCATCGGCCTGCAGAGCCACTGCGGCTGGGGAATGCTGTCGCCGGACGAGATACTCAAGACTCTTGCCGAACTGGACCGCTTCGGACTGAAGATCGTAGTCACGGAATTCGACTTCGGCATCTACGACGAGGACCTGCAGGGCGACTATACACGCGACTTCCTCACAACTCTGTTCAGCCATCCGTCAGTGATCGAGTTCACGATGTGGGGATTCTGGGACGGACAGCACATCAAGTTCAATGCCCCGATATTCCGCAAGGACTGGTCAATAAAGCCCAGCGGACAGCAGTACATGGACCTTGTCCTGAAGAAATGGTGGACCGATACAACTGGAAAAAGCGACGCCAAGGGTACATATTCCATACGAGGTTTCATGGGCGACTATGAGATAACTGTCGAGGCGAACGGGAAGAAGCAGACTGAAAAGGCCGTCCTCGCCAAGGATGGCGCTACCATAAAAGTGATTTTAAAATGATTTCACGCATATTTTATACTTTGCCGTTACTGGTTGGCTTGTCACTCACTCATCTTTCTGCCAGCGAACTCTTCGACGTGGAATCTCCTGATGAAGGGAAGAGGCTTGGCAAGGAATTCACCTACAAGAAGGTGGATGGACGGGAAATGAAGCTGTATGTCGTCACGCCACCCGACTGGAAACCGGAAGACAAGCGCCCCGCAATAGTCTGGTTCCATGGCGGAGCATGGGTCAAGGGCGGACCAACGGCATTCAATATCCAGAGCCGCTATCTGGCAAGCCGCGGAATGGTCTGCGTCCAGGTCGAATACCGCCTGCTTGACAAGAATGCGACATCGACACCCCTGATCTGCGTCCAGGATGCAAAGTCATCGATGCGCTGGGTGCGTTTACACGCCAAGGAGCTCGGGATCGATCCAGACCGCATCGTGGCCGGAGGCGGATCCGCGGGTGGACATCTGGCGGCGGTATGCGGCCTGATTGATGGCTCCGATGATCCGGCAGACGAATTCTCCGTCTCTCCAAAGCCGATCGCACTCATACTTTTCAATCCTGTTGTTGACACAGGTTCGAAAACTTCCTGGGGGAAAAACACCTTCAAGGAAAGCGCCGACGCCCTTTCACCCGCACAACATATTTCCAAAAAAGCCCCGCCTGCCCTAATAATGATCGGCGACCAGGACAATCTGATTCCACCGGCAGCAATCAACAGCTTCAAGGATGGAATGATCAAGGCCGGCATACGCTGCGAAGTGGTCTTCTATCCCGGACAGGGACACGGATTCTTCAATATCAACAAGGGAGGGCCGATGATCGTCTATGAAACTCTTCTTGAGACCGACAAGTTCCTCTCATCGCTGGAATTGCTGGGCGGACAGGCTACCTTGAAGAAACCTTCTGCTCAAAATATTCCAACTGCAAAAAAGATAAAAGAGGATGCTGAGTAATATGATTGACAGACCCAATCTGCTGATAATCAACTGCCACGATCTCGGGCAGCATATATCTCCGTATGGCGTAAAAACTGTAAATACTCCTGCACTTGAGGAGATGGCCGGAAACGGCGTGGTATTTTCAAAGAGCTTCTGCACTTCGCCCGGATGCAGTCCGTCAAGGGCCGCGATATTCACAGGACGCTATCCTCACGCAACCGGCGTCCACGGCCTTACGCACGGCCTTTTCAAATGGAAGATGAACAGGAACGAAGTGCATCTTGCACAGATGATGTCCCGCTCCGGATATGATACTTCCCTCGTCGGGGGATTCCATGAGCACAGCCGCGACGATATGAAGAGGCTAGGATACAAGGTCTATGGGAATGGTGGTTACATGCCGGGACTTGAGACCGCGAGCCTGGCTGCTGACTACCTAAAGGCTGCGAAATCCGCAAAAAAGCCTTTTTACCTCTGTGTCGGATTCTTCGAACCACACCGCCCGTACAACTGGCACGGGATAAAGCCTGACAGTTCCAAAGGTGTTTATATTCCAGGATACATTCCGAATAAGACGAAGGAAGAAAAAAACGTTGCCCGCAAGGAATTCGCCGATCTGCAGGGATCGATCCGGAGAATGGACGAGTCAGTTGGGAAAATCCTCTGCGAACTTCGCAAGTCAGGCCTATATGAGAATACCGCCGTGATGTTCATGACCGACCACGGAATCGCGATGCCAAGGGCAAAATGCACGATATATGATCCCGGAATAGAGACGGCGCTGATTGTCCAGGCTCCGTGCTGGGGCGTTGGAGAAGGAAAGAAACTTGAAGGACTTGTTTCGAACGTCGATTATGTGCCTACCATACTCGAAGCCTGCGGAATTCGCACGACGTCCGCTGTCCAGGGAAAATCCTTCCTCTCATACATGCGCGGAGGGAAAGAGCACCGTGACAGGATTTTCGCGGAGAAATCCTATCACAGGATATATGATCCTATGCGTTGCATCCGCACGAAGAAGTATAAGCTGATCGCGAACTTCGAATACAACACAACCTGCGAGATACCTTCCGATATCGCTGACAGCAGGTTCTATGCGCATCACGCGGCGTATTATGCTTCACACCGCAAGGAGTTCGAGCTCTACGATCTAGAAAATGACAGATGGGAGCAGAACAATCTCTTTGGCGACAAGAAATATGCGGGAATTGAAAAGAAACTCCGCGCCGAACTCTTCAGATGGATGAAGGAAACCGGCGATCCCCTCCTAAAAGGCCCGATAGAAAGTATTTACTTCAGGGACATGCTCACGAAGATGGGGGAATAGATTTTTTCAGGCATTCTCTTTCTTGTCACCACAATGTAGCACAGGCATCCTGCCTGTGGTCGGAGGATGACTACACCGCATTATTAAAGAAATGTCTGGAAGTTGCCGGCGCTCCGCGAGGAGCCTCGTCCTACGTCCTACCTCAACGTCAGGATTCCATTCTTTTCCGGCATCTTGTCGGGAGTTATACCTCCGAAGAGTCCAAGTGCGCACGGATCATGCTGGTCGGCCCTGCGGATCTCGTTGACTGCCGCGGCAACACCTATGGAATCTCCCGGCTTAAGGACTTTTCCGGCTTCCATGCCAAGACTTGTCCAGGGGATTTCCATTTCGTAGAAAAGATTTCCGGAACCTGCCTTCCTGACCGCAAGACGGAGCTGTTCAGGCGGCAACTGACCCAGGGGCAGCTTGTTGGGGGAGTATGACAATGTGCGGAAGGCCTCAGGTCCGTTTTTTGTCAGCGCGACATTAATCTCGCTCGTGCGGCGGATTCCGGCATTGGCCGACCCCTTCTGCACCGGATCGAGGTTGAACGCCAGCTGAATGCAATCCCCCTTCCAGGTGTCAATCCCGGTAAAAGGCTGGACAAACATGTCATCGTTCACCTCCGCAGAGACGTACAACGCCTTTTCATCCCATGCATAGCGCAGCTTTGCCGTCATTCCTTTCGGAAAGAACTGTGGTGAGCGGATTACATCCTTCGGCCCTTCCAGGACAACAGGCGCGACCGACTCCCATTCCGAGAGATCCCCTTCGATGGACATTTGCTTTTTCAAACAGGCGGCACCGAGGAAGTGTATGGGCATTGTCTGGGAAAATGTACTACCGCCATCAATCCTGACTGTCACGAGCGCCTGATATTTTTTTGCAGGAGGCAATTTTGCGTCAGGAAATGCGATGATCAGCCGTTGGCTGCCATTTGCGGGCAGATCAAACTTGGAGTTCAAATTTGTTTCCGGGACATCCTTCGTCTTGCCGGGATCCATTACACGGTCAATCTCAGTTTCATTCCCCCTCTGGGCTCCGAGAAGAAATTCCTTTAGGACGACATCTACCTTTCCGGTCGCCGGAATCCCCTTTTTGTCCTGTAATGCAACCGAAAGCGCCGGCTTTCCTTCTTCGGCAAATGCCGGTCCGATGCCCACATTGAGGGGCGGCATTATTTCCAGAGTGATCGCAGTTGCAGTTATGGTCTCTCCGTTTGCATCGCAGAGCTTGAGGCGCAGCCTCTGCATTTCCGGTTGTAATGATGTTGGAACGGCCAGGTCAAAGCGATATGTCGAAGGAACGTCCGTACCGAGAGAGACAGTTGTCGTCATTGGTTTGAATATCCCGTCTTTTTCAGGTTCAAGGACTGCCGTACCCTGGAAAGGCTTGTCCCCCGGAAGAAGAGCTTTTCCTGTCAGGGATGCCTTCCCTCCCGGGAATGCCTTCAAATGTTTTTCATCGGCAACGAGTATTTTTGCCGCTTCCCTTCCCCACATCTTCGGCGACACTCCTGCAACATAGGCAGGTTCAGCACTCAACGACAGTTTGATGCTGCCATCCTTCGTATCCTTGACCTGCTCATTTCCCATCCAATCGTATATTCGAACCTGTTTGACACCGGTGGGAATTGTTATTTCACTTGTTTCGCCACCGTAGTTCCAAAGGGCCAGTGTTGTTGAATCCTGCCGTTCGAATGCATATCCCAATATGTTGTTTCCGAGCCATTCTATTGCTCCCGCGCTTCTGCCGCCTTCAAGAAGCATGCTTTGAGCGGCGAAGGCCGCGGCGATAGGTTTTGGACAGGTCTTGTTCGGACCAAACGGCACGCTTGGAACAAGATTGTAGTAATAGCCATATCCTTTCTGTCCGGCCAGACGGTAGTCATAGAAAGTAAAACCAAGATTGAACTGGAATCCTTCACCAAGGGTAATCAGGTTCTGCCGCATCAGGCCCTGGGCATGGAGAAGCTCCTTCGAAATGTCCTCACCCGTAGTCCATCCCTGCTCGGAACCATACATGGGCATGTCTTTCCCAGTCGTGGTTTTGAGGATCTCTTTCATATTCCGTATTGCCTGCGGCATCCCGTCCTTTTCAGGCGTAATGGTGAAATATGGATGGGTGATGAAGGCGTCCATGTATTTTCCAAGACCGAGTTTCAAGAGGCGGGAGGTGTCCTGGGGATCTCCGTTGTTCCAGATGCCGCGGCAGGGACCTGCGACAACGGCGTTCGGATCAGCTTCGTGCAGGATCGGATATGCGATCTCATATATCCTTATCAGGTCCGCATCTGTTCCCTTGAAGCCCCATTGAGGTATCGGTTCCCATGTAATCTGGTAGATATGCTTCTTGCGATCAGGATATTTTTCCATGAAGGCCCGTGCTGCAACCTTGCAGTATTCTGCCCAGGCCTTTTCGCCTTCCGGAGAAAGCCTCCCTGTTTCATAGGCGTACGTCTCTGGAACCACAGCCCATTTTGGAGCCATGAAAAGAGTGGGAAGCGCATAGACGCGGAACGAGCTGGTTCCCGGAAGCTTTCCTGAAACATATTTTCTAGATTGCTCGGGACCGTATTGTCCGGCCTTCTCAGGTTCCGTCCTGCGCCAGAACAGGCTGTCATCAAGCGTCCAGCGGATTCCCAGCAACGGCCCTGCATCGCTTCCCCAACCCAGCCCCTGCATTCCAAACATGCAGTTTTCCTCACCGTAGTCTATGCGCTTCGCCGGATCAGGAACAACTATGTACGTGATAAAACCTGCGGGACGGCTGCCAAGCGCCGCCAGTTCGGTGCCATCGGAAAGTTTCGCCTTCACACGATAAAAACCGAGTTTTTTGGCAGGGGCTTCAACCGTAGTCTTCCAACTGCCGGATTTGTCGGGCTGGAAGGATATTTCCTTGGTCTCAACCAGTTTGTCATGCTCGTCTACAATTTCAATCAGCAGCTTTTCTGGCGGAGCATCTCCTGTAAATCCGCTGGCATTGAAGGAAAGCTCCACTTTCTGGCCAATTGCAAAGGTACTGTTGTCCGGACGGTTCGTATCACCTCTCAGATTCGGCTTTGAACTGTCAACGTCCGGAAACGGGCTTAACTTGCTGAGTTCCTCCTCCGAAGCAGTGCGGAGGGACACTCCGTCGATCCAAAGGAAACCCTGCGCTATTTTGTCATGGTAGAAAAATATTGTGAGCTTCCTGGAATCGCCCATCTCCTTGGCGCTTACTGGAACTTTGAACTCCTTCCAGGCCTGCGTCCCTCCGATACTCAGCACATTGGTCTTGCCTGTCTCGGATCCGAGCCAGCCGCGGCCCTCGCGTCCGACACGAACATATGCCGCGCCGGAAGGAAGGGATTTTGATTTCAAGGAAAAGCTCAGGAGATAACCATGTCCTTCCTCCGGGATCTTGACATCCTGAGAGATCCACCTTCCCCCTTCAACTACCGGCATTCCCATTTTGAACGATGAGGCCCCATCAGCATGCTCCTCCTTGTCTATTGCACCTGGAACAGGCTTGTTGTTCCACTGTTCGTATCCCCATCCTTTCATGCCGTCTTCGAATCCTCCGTTGACTATCATGTTCTTTGATCCCGGAGATGGATCAGCTCCCAGGACAGACAATGCCGCCAGAATGAACACAGCAAAGACGCCAAACGGAATCCATGCAGTATTCGGGATTCCTGTAAGTTTTCCAATGAGAACAGACATAAGTTTCCTCCTTGTTTAAGATATGTTTGGATAAGTGGTTTCAGGAATCTCGACTAATGATATGCATTGGTCTTGCCCATTTGGAGATTTATGTTCGTATAATCCTGACAACCGACCTCTGCCCCATCAACATGTCCATCGACAAATGCAACATTTGCCGTGTTCACATGCCGTGCACGCGCTGTCTGGTAAAGGGCGCTAGTGTTTACCGCCCCCATTGGGTAATTCTTGTTCTTGATCGCCACTGACTGGTCAAGTACCGGAGAATCGGCATCCATGAAGACCGGCCAGACTTCAGGGCGGGTCAGACGCCTGGAATAAAAGAATGGAACAGATGTACAGTTGGTGGTGCTTATCCCCTGCCACAAGGAAGGGCCGTAGTAGGCATAGCTGTTTACAACTTCCCTGCCCTTCTTATCATAGAGCAGCGGAGGTGTCCAGCCCCACCAGGTGATGTTAGAGGGATTGCTGCCCGACGGATCGGTAAAAATATCTCCGCTCCCAACGTAGGAGGCGTTCCCTACCGTTGCCGTAGTCGCATCGCCGCTTGCGTCAAGAAGCCTGTAAAGCCAGTACCCGGAGATCCATGCCGGTGTTATCGCATTCTTTATTCTGACTTGATCGCTCTGGTTGTCCTCCATATGATTTGACCAGCCAAGCCAGATCTGGCGCATATTCGACGCACAGACTGACTTATTCGCGGTTTCCTTGGCGTTCTTGAGGGCCGGAAGAAGAAGAGATGCGAGGATTGCGATGATCGCAATGACCACGAGTAGTTCGATTAGTGTGAATCCATTTTTGATTTTTAATTTTGTATTTTGTATTTTAAAATCAGCAATCGGAAATTGGAAATCATAAATGTTTTTCGCTGTATTCATCTTCCCCTCCACATGTAAATGAATTATATCCCGTTAACTATGCTTATGAAGAAGGTCTTCCGATGCTTCCTCTTGGCATCCACTCGACGTCTGCCTTCAGATGCATTGGCGGAGCGTCATTCCCATCTATTCTCTCGTAGAGCAGGCGCATCGCTATCCGTCCCATCTCCTCCATCGGCTGTGCAACCGTGCTGATTGAAGGAGAGACGCCATAGCTGTCAGGCATATCGTCGAAGCCGGTTATGCTTATGTCATCCGGTATTTTGAAGCCGAAAACAGGAGCGAGCCTTATGAAAGCAGAAGCATACAGGTCTGAAGAACAGATGATTGCAGTTGGCCGGTTTTTCATTTTCTTAATGGCCGTAAGCGTCTCACTGGCCTTCTGCTCCACATCCTCCAAAGTCCTTTCCTTCCTGAAAGGAATTGATACCCATGACGGATCAGGAGCCGGCAGGTTGAGCTCGGATATGATCTGGTGATACGCCCCATACCGTTCGGCATCATGGATGATGAATTCCCGGATCCCGAAGAAGGCGAATTTCCTGTGCCCCAGGGAATAGAGATGTCTCACCGCCTTGCGTATGCCGTTGTTGTTGTCAGGCATGACAGTGTCATATCTGCCCGTCTGTTCGTCCGTATTCAGAAATATAATTGGGATATCGTTGGCAATTTTTGGAAGACCGAGATCTAAAAATGCATCAGTCGCGATTATTCCGTCGATGGATGAAATAAGATGTTCAGGCAGTTCGTTGTTTTTCACTATATGGGGAGTGACGATGCAGGAAGATTCATGAGCAATATCCTGTACGCCCATCAGGAGTCTTGAAAAATATGTCTCCTCCTTGTCACGCATAACGCTCAGAAGCGCGATGATCCTGCTTTTTTTCCTCTTTGATGTATCCCTGATCTCGTATCCCAGGAGAGACGCCTCTCTGATGATGCTCTTCTTGATCTCCTGCGAGATCCTCCCCCCTTTATATCCTGTGAGCGCTATGGAAACCGCAGCCTGCGACACTCCCAGCTTATCAGCTATTGTCTTTTGGGTTACCATATTGAAACCTCTCAATTATTATCTCTCTTTTGTACCTAATTATACCATGATATAACCATATGTCAAGCTAATATTATCATTATATTAGCATTTATTAGCATGGCTTTGGGTTAGAATGGGATTGTGGCGGAGGAACTGGAATTTTTCCCTTAAAGTCTCGATAGAAAACGTCCACTTCAGGGACATGCTCGCGAAGATGGGGAAATGAACCGGATGGAACGTCACGGTTTAATCCATTGGCTAGCTTTTTTCTTTTAATTTCTTTTCCAAGTATTCAATAAGAAAGTCCATATGATAATAAATTAGCCCTCTATTTCCTGTACGCATGAAATAAGCTCCGCAAGCCCACATCAGAAATCCTCCAATCAGCAACTGAATTGGACTTGTGTCTTTAAAATCACTCAAAACAAATTTAAGACTCCAAATGAAACAAAGTATTTGTCCGGATATTGATGATAATATTCCCAATATAATCAACATTTTATCAAACCAGACGATTGGTTTTCGGTAACCTTCCAAGCCGAGCTTCTTCTCAGTGATATAGATATGGTTTTCAAACCATTTCTTCATGTTTAGACCTTTACAAAAGATATCGCTATGTGAAATAGAACGGGAATAAACAACACCACGCCAATCAGGAACATATACATAATTGTGGTGTCATTGTTAAAAGCCACCCCATTGATTTACACTCAAACTTGACCGAGAGGTAAATCACCTCTGGTAAGATCAACGTACCGTCCGTGCTGTAAAATGCAAGGGGGGAGTTTCATGTCGCCGTCCTGCGGAGGCTTTTATAGATCTTTGCTTTTCTTTCCCAAGGCTGACGCCTTGGGCTACAATATTTCGCCCTCTGCGAGGACTTCATAATATGCAACACAGGAGAGACGCCTATGCCACAAGAATTCTTGCTCTATTCATTCGAGGTTGGATGTTCGACCTGTCAGCCATAGCTTCTCAGCGACGGTGGATGTAGGATGTTCATCTCTGGCGTCTACCCTCTGTCATCTGCCTGCTGTCCTCTGTCGTCTTCTCATCTTGCAATCAGCGGTCCGTAGTCGGCCATGGAAACGGTATGGTAGGCATTGCAGATCGTGTCGTCATCTGTCTCAAATGCGAACTCCCACATCCGTTTGAACAGCTTCTTCTTAAGGTTCCGGTATTTCTTATCCTCAGAAAGATTCTTCAGCTCATAAGGATCTTTTTCAAGGTCGTAAAGTTCATCGATTGACACCGGATTATAGACGAACTTATATCTCTCGGTCCTGACAATCCTCTGCGAGAAATAGATCTCGACTCCGTTGTCCTGCATGTATAGTGCGTCGCGCCATTTGAAGTTTTTCTTGTCATCGATAAAAGGTCTCAGCGAGAGTCCGGCGCATTTCTTGAGCTTTGGGGATCCGCTCAGTTCAAGGACAGTTGGTGCGAGATCAATCAGGGAAATGAGTTTGTCGGAGGATCTTCCCGGATTCTTCACATGCTTCACGGATGATATCACCAGCGGAACCTTGTATCCTTCATCATAAGGGGCGATACCCTTGCAATAAAGCCCATGCGAACCCAGGAATTCACCATGGTCGGATGTAAAAATCACTATGGTGTTTTCCGAAAGCCCATTTCTCTCCAGCCTGTCCAGGACAAGCCCGAGATAATCATCGAGCATCGTGACATATCCGTAGTAGTGGGCGATTGATTCCTTGACCTCCTGTTCCGAAAGCTGGCTCCATCGTTTCTGCATCCTCTTGTAATAATAAGGTTTGTTCTTCATGCTGTCGCGGTAGTTCGGAGGAAGCTTGACGTCCCTCGGATCATACATCTTCGCATATTTTTCCGGAACTATGAAAGGATCATGCGGTCCTGTAGGCCCGACATAGAGGCACCAGGGAGATTTTTCCTTTTTCACTTTGTCGAGAGTGCAAAGGGCGTCCTTTATGAACCTGTAGTCGTGGTGGCCTTCATATCCGTCCACGATTTTTTCTCCGGTGGAATTTCTATCGTAAGTGCCATAGAGCTTCATCGTGCCCCACCCGGGTTTCAGGACTTCTCCACGTCCGCGTTTTTTCTTGTCGGTCATATCAGCAGTCTTCCAGTCCTTCATGAAAAAACCGGTCTGGCCGGTTGATGGGCAGCTGATCTGGAACTCCTTCCATCCTCTGTCGGCGGGATCTTCTGCGGCGCTGACATGCCATTTGCCGGTGTAATAGAGCTTGTACTTGTTCTCCTTGAGCTTTTCGGAGAATGTCTCGACTCCTTTCTTCAGCGACTTGCACAGGGCGGATCCGTTGAGGACATTGTTGAATATCCCGTTCTGGCTTGGATAGAGTCCTGTCATAAGCGAAGCCCTGGACGGACAGCAATGCGCCATGGTCGGATAGACATTGTTGAAGCTGACGCCGGAGTTCACGAGCCTGTCCAGGTTCGGCGTCCTGCATTTTTCATCTGTGATCGCCGTATCCCATCGGAGCTGGTCCGGCATGAAGAAAAGTATGTTCGGCTTGTTTTTGCCTGAAGATTTATTGTTTTCCATTTTCCCGAATCCTTTCTGATTCCTATTGAAATTAGTTTTAACATCTTTAAATTCAATATCCATCAATAAAATAGTTTATAAGCTTTTCTACCGGGGAGAACATGAATAAACTTAAGCTTGGAATTTCACTGCATACGGTCACGAGCGACATCAGCGAAAAAGGGCTCGCGATGTTCAAGGGATCCGATGTTAAGACCTTCGAGATAATGCAGTCACTTTTCGACAATGACAAAGGAAGTAAACAGAAAAAACGCCTCAGGAATTTCCTGAAGAAGTCGCGGATAAAGGCGGAGACGATTCATTCGAGGTTCGGAGGCTGGTACGATCTTTCCAGCACTGATCCGGAAGTCCGCAAGAGGGCTGTGCAGAGCACCTGCGACGCCGTTGAAATGGCGGTCTTCTTCGATGCACCGATGATCGTCATCCATGCTAGCGCCGAACCAATAGGAAATTCCGAACGCAAGACCCGCAAGATTCTGGCCATCGAAAGCCTCCGTCAAGTCCATGCGAAAAGCTGCGAACTTCGCAAAAAACTTGCAGTTGAACTGCTTCCTAGGACCTGTCTCGGCAATACAGTCGACGAACTCCTGGAAATCATTGCGCCATTCAATGACGGATCGGTTGGAGCATGTCTTGATGTAAACCATCTGATGTCAGACTACAGGAGCATTCCAAAAGTGGTTAAAAAAATCGGTAAAAAACTGATCACGCTGCATCTTTCCGACTATGACGGAATAGATGAGCAGCACTGGCTTCCGGGGAACGGCGTGATCGAATGGAAAAAATTCATGAAGGCGCTTGATGAGATTGATTATAAAGGTCCTTTCAACTATGAATGTTCTTTCCGGCCGAATGAACGCCTCCGGATGATAAGTAAAAATTATTCATGGCTGATTAACAAGTAGCACAGGCATTCCTGCCTGTGTCTTTACGGAGCGCCGGCATCTTGCCGGCAATTAGATAAACTCGTCAAGCAGCCACAGACAAGAATGTCTGTGCTACTACCTCAGCCTTGAATCAGAAATGCCCACCGCCTCCACATGTCCGTCGGCGAAACAGGTGTTCGCTTTGCGCCCCAGATGGGTTTTCCCTGCAAATTCCGGACGGAAAGGCCAAGGTGTATACTGCTCGATACCGCTTCCCGGTCTATATTTAAAGTCGAAGAAAGGATTGTAATACATTGCCACTCCGCTTGCGAAGAACGGAAGGGGCTCATTGTAGTATTTGCCGGATGCATCAGCGAACCAGGCGGCATCGGGAGTCACCAGCTTCCCGCCAAGCCGTGGAACTGGAAAATGCTTTTCGTCGGTCGTGTCAGTTCCCTCTCCGCCTCCTCCCAACAGCTGTTCCAGCGAATAGCTGAAGTTGCGGTTGCTGGGCTCGTTGACCCTTTCGGAACTGAATATGCTCGCTTCGGGACAATGCAGGAGGCTGTCCAGCCTCTTCCATGAATCCGACTTGTAGTAAGGACAGTTGTAATACCATTTGACGTTGGAAATGTCCCAGTGCCAGTAGTCGCGCTGGGGAAGAGGTGCGTTTGGATCCCCTCCGTTGACTGGCATTACTCCATCATTGTCTGAAGCATGGATCACTCCCCAGGTGCCGATCTGTTTCAGGTTCGACATGCAGTGCACCGATCTTGAAATCTTCTTTGCGTTCCTGAGCGCAGGAAGCATCAGGGCAATCAAAATTGCGATGATCGCAATCACCACGAGTAGCTCAATTATGGTAAATCGAGCTACTCTCGCCTTCGTCCCGAGCACGCCGCCTTTGGCGGGTCTCGGGACTACGGCGGGCACGGCCACAAGTAGTCCGATGATTGTAAATCTTCTGCATTTTTTCATGTGTTCTTCCTATATAAAAATATCCGTCCTGATATTTTTATTCATGGAACTGCACGGCCTTGCCATGCTTTCCAGCGATGGTCTTATATGGCCCGATGAACAAACCCTTGTCGGTCACCTGGGTGTTCTTCCCGAGATCCGCCTGCCTGGCTTTTTTCATGGCTGAAATCAGTGAAGAATCAAAAAGGAAAAGAGTGGAATCATCCTTGGCCAGTCCGGCCTTCATATCGGCTTCAAGTTCCACATCCGTCTTGAATTTGCCCGATATCCTCAGGGCCTCCACGGAACCCTTGGCATTCCTGAAACTGCCGATCGATATCAGATGCTCCTTCATGGTCTTCGGAAACTTGACGGTTTCCTCCTTGTCGAAGGACTGTTCCTTCTTTTTCCCATTGATATACATGTATGCGTCGTATCCGGTTTCGGTTTTCTTCCATGCGATCGCGATGAAATACCATTCCTTCTCCTTCCATTCGACCTCGTCAAGTCCCATCGTGACACCCTTCACAACGGTCTTGCCTCTTTCCAGCCTGAAAAGATTGCAGTGGTATTTGATTGAATTTGAAAGCGCTCTTCCCTGCTGTGTCTTCAGGTTCATCTCGGCTTCATTTCCGGAGTAATCATCCTTGCCGCCCCCATCCTTCTTGTCCTTTTCCTCCGCCCTGATAAGCCTTTCCTTTTCAATGAGCGAAAAAAATGTCATGGGAGTTATAATCGACTCGTCCTGGAGCATCATGTCCTTGGCAGAATAATCGAGTGCTAACCAGGCTTCGACAGTCCCTTCGTCCATTTTGATCCGCCCTTCTGCCGGAAAGACTGCCTGTCCATACTCTTTGGCCTGCTCCTTCTTCCCATCGTTCTTTTTTTCCTTATCTGCCGCAGAAGTTGAGAGACAGATGAAGGCGACCGTAAGAATATGGAGCGTCAAGGAAGCACCGCATATGATCCTGATAAAATTTTTCATAAGACCACCCATTGTTTTATGACAAACCACCTTATCGTATGGTCATTAATTTAAAGCGGTTTAATTATATTTCAAGCGGTTTAAATATTATTTTTCTGTTATCTTTAGAAGACGCTGAATATTAAGATGTTAGAAGGTAACAACTTCATTGATTTCCAAGTTTCAGGCACAAATGTTCAAAAGTCTGTAAATTTCTTTGTTTGAATACTGGACCTTGTCTGGAATTTGGAGGCATGAAACTTGGGGTTTATCTACTATCATCTCAAGCAAATTCTGTTCTGGGTATATCGAAATACGACAGTGCTGCATCAAAAGAAACTACAGGCGAAACGCCTGTACAACATTGTTAATCAATTGCCGGCAAGATGCCGACGCTCCGTCTACTTGTTGAACACAAAGAGGGACATTGCCACTCCGAGGATACCGTAGATGACAAGGACTGCCGAAGTGCAGCCCAGTGCAAAGGACATGGTCAGGAAGCACTCTTTCCATGTCTTCGTCTTGGAAGCAATCCACGCTCCGACCATCAGAGGGATCAGGTTAACAAAAATGAAGACTGGCCAGTCTGAGAAGAAGATCGGAAGTTCTTCCTTGAAAGAAAGGATCAACAGGACAATTATCGCCTGCGCACAGCAGGCGAAAATAATCGGCGACATCTTGTATACGAAAGTTCTGATCATCAATAAATATAATTCCGCAGGGGGATTTTTCCCCCTGCGGGATTTATTTTTTCACTTGAATTTCGGGAGCATGCTGCCGTGGGCCTTGATCAGGTCGTCGCAGAGGGAGCGGATCTGGTCGAGGGTCAGCTCGGAACGCGTATGCGGATCCATCATCGCGGCATGGTAGATCTTCTCCTTCTTCAGCGTAGCGGCGGCTTCGATGGCGAGGAGATGTACATTGATGTGCGTCCTGTTGAGGGCCGCGAGCTGTTCCGGGATCTCTCCGACGTAGCAGCCGTTGATGCCGTTCCTGTTTATCATGCATGGAACTTCGACGCATGCGTTCGCAGGAAGATTCGGGATCAGCCCGTTGTTGATGATGTTGCCTCCGATCTCCGTAGGAATGTTGGTAATCACAGCCTCCATGATGTGGGAGGCATACTCATGGGATCTCACGTGGGAGAGGTTTGCGTTGTTTATGATATCGTCCCTCTGCTTCTTCCAGCCTTTTATCTGGCCGATGCAGCGCCTCGGGTATTCATCAAGCGGTATGTTCAGCTCCTCTATCAGCTCGGGATGGGTGCTCTTTATGAAATAAGGATGGTACTCGGCTGTGTGCTCGGAGGACTCGCTGTTGTAGTATCCGAAATTCCTCATCATCTCGAAGCGGACCATGTCATGATGCTTCTTTGCGCCCTTCTTCCTGGCGGCGTCGTTCATGGCGAAGGCCTTCTTCTTGATCTCCGGATAAAGGTCCTTGCCATTCTCGTCCTTGATCTCTAGAAGCCATGACATGTGGTTGATTCCGGCGACCACCCATTTGGTCCTGCCTTCCTTGTATTCCATGCCAACATGCCTGAGCAGTCCTCTGGCGCAGCCCTGCACCGAATGACAGAGTCCGACTGTCTTGATGTCGGTATGTCTCTGCATGTATCCGGAAAGCATCGACATCGGATTCGTGTAGTTGAGGAAAAGGGCTTCAGGACATACTTCCTCCATGTCGTCTGCAAAGGATTTCATCACGGGGATGGTCCTGAGGGCCCTGAAGATTCCGCCAATGCCGAGAGTATCACCGATTGTCTGGAGAAGGCCGTATTTCTTCGGAATCTCAAAGTCTATGACGGTTGACGGCTTGTATCCGCCGACCTGGATGGCGTTGACAACGAAGTCAGCATCCTTGAGCGCCTCCTTGCGGTTCTTCACGCCGAGGTGGGCGGAGATTCTCGCCCTGCCGTTGTTCGCGTTTCTGTTCAGCATGTCCAGCATCAGCTTCGATTCCTTCAGCCTGTCCGCGTCGATGTCGTAGAGGGCGATGTGTGAATCGCTCAGCGCCGGGGTGAGCATGCTGTCACCAAGCACGTTTTTCGCGAACACCGTGCTTCCAGCGCCCATGAACGTAATCTTTGCCATTTTATCTTCTCCTTTAATATATCTTGCTTCGCAATCTATATATGCAGCTTTGCTGCTTTTACAGATTTGACGAAGTCAAAGATGCAATTTGAGACATTGCTTGTTTTTGTGATATTCAGAAATTATAGTATGAACAGGCTAACGCAATTGTCAAAATATGATAAGATTTACCAATTTGTGACCTAGGGTACCTTTAAAAATTGACAAATGGCGCGCAAAAGTAAATTTAGAGGTGCCCTGTGAAGTTCGCCCATATACATTTTAATACCGTTGACTTGCTCAAGTCCTTCCCGTATCCGACGACGATCGGTGTGGAGACCAGGGGCAATACGGAGCTCTATCATATCAAGGGCAGGGGCAGGACAGACACGCCCCACTGCATCTTCCAGTACACCCTTTCAGGATACGGATGCTTCCGGGACGCCAACGGCGAGCATGTCCTCACTCCGGGCAATGGCTTCCTCTGCGAGTCCAGGGACAAGGAGATCTCATACTACTATCCTGAAGCTTCAAGGACCCCCTGGCGCTTCATCTATATTGCGTTCTGCGGAGATACTTCCTTCCCAATGGCCAGGAACATGGTAAAACGTTTCGGTCCGGTGTATTCGCTTCCCCTCAACCACCAGATCATAACGAGAATACAGTCATACTTCGAACACATGGAAAACCAGCAGGTAATATCCGTGTCTGAGGGATCGCGCCTTGTCATGAGCCTGCTCAATACGCTGGTGGAGAGCCGCGAGGACAGGAAGACCGACAAGCCCGAAAATCTTCTCCTCAACAGGGCCATAGTCATGCTGGGCAGGAACACCGAAGGCATGATGAAGGTAGATCAGCTTGCGAAACTCGCAGGAGTTTCCAGGGAGCATCTGACTAGGGTATTCAGGCAGATGACAGGACTCCCGCCGCACCAGTTCATCAACAGGAGGAAGATCATGGAGGCATGTTCCATCCTTGACAGCGGCAAGACCAGCATCAAGGAGGTGTCCGACAGCCTCGGTTACAAGTCCTCCGCACATTTCACCCGCACCTTCAAACGTGTCATGAAGAAGACGCCCAGCGAATACATGCGGGACAAGCTCATGCCGGCGCTCTAGCCTGATTAATTCATGCGCTTTGAGGGAGAGCCTCTGGATTTTATGTTCAAGTTATATTGGTCGTCTGAAGATTTATTTTCCCAATTCAAAATATCCAAACGCCAGTCTTGGAGGGGAAACATAGATTCCTCAATCCCTTCGAGCTCAGTGCGCTTGCCGGTTCCTGTCAATATCATCCGGCTGTGCGATGGAGCGCCGCCAGCTGGCTGGGTGCATCTGCACTCAGGCGCAACCTGCATTTGCCGGTGGCATCCACAATCTTAATCGCATCAAGCAGGCGCGGGAACTTCGAAAGAATTTCTGGAACTCCAGCCTGTTTTTCAAAAAATTCCGTATCTATAATATTCCCTTTGCGTTTGGGATACAAGGCGAAATAGAGCATCCGCATCTCGACAAGCTCGTTGAAGAAATGGCTTCCCAGGCTCAAGTCCGGGATCAGTCCTTCGTGCATAATGGCGATCTCGCACAATATGGAAGCTCCATTCAGATCTGAATACGAAGTAGGGACTCCGAGCGAAGGATCCTTGGTGCCCCAGCGTCCCGGACCTATCAGCATCACCCTGCGCTTGAGCAGGCGTTCGTTCCGTATCAGCTCTCCGACAAGGCTTGCCATGGCATAGCGGTCCTGCACAGGCAGGTTCGCATATTCCGATGGTGAAACATAGATGATCCTGTCAATGTCCAATGATCTGCTGCAGCCGAGCACAGGTCCGGTCGAACGGACCACGCATTCGGAAATATCAATGTCTTCCACTTTGACGTTCGACGCCCCCACCCCTTCCGCGAGGAAAGGACGGCATTGGAGAAGATTGATCCTGAAATGCCCGTCATCGGAGAAGGTCGCGGTGAATTCCACGTCCACCGACGTACCATATGCGGAAGCCAGCGCCTGTAGAAGTTCCCTCATCTCCGGCACAAAGGAGGTGCTGGAAAACAGACGCGTGAAACTGAGAGTCCAGTATTTCCTGTTCCGCAGGGCATGTTCCCGGGCTTTTTCCTCCATGGCCAGGTCCCTCTCCGCCAGCAGGGACAGAGGCAGCGACGGCTCCTCTGCAAGATCGCAGAATGGAACAGGTACAACCCGTCCTGAATCCAGATCCAGGACGTCGACTTCCTGCTGCGAGGTGAAGGCATTCTGATTGTCGGGATCAACAAGCTGGAGCTCGGGGATGTTCAGGGCGACAATGCGCGTGTGGTCTTCAGGATGCGGAATCACAGCCCTGGTTCCCATTCCCATGACAACACGCATGACTCCTGCATTGGGATCAATCCGTTTGTCCCAGACATACGGATTGAATGGAAGTCCCACTCCGGCCAGATGTGGAAAAACTCTGCGTCCGCAGGTTGTTCCGGAAATCCTCTGGATCAGTATTGCCATCTGCTCATCCTTGTCAAGCAGGCCTCGCGAGGCGCGGTACCGCAGGGCGGATTCGCTCATATTGCTGGCATATACACGCCTGATCGCCATTACAAAATCTTCTACGCGCTGTTTCAACGATCCTTGGTTGACGCATAGTATGCTTTCGGCCTTTCCGGCGAAAGAGCTGTCAAAATCATCCTCGAGCAGGCTGCTGGATCTCACAATTATCGGCACTTGTCCGAAGTATTCAAGGAGATCCCTGAACTGGCGCATCAGGTATTCAGGAAACTTGCCGTTGAGGATCTGATTCCTGGCAAGCGTCACGCCGTCGAGATATGCCCTGGAATCCTTCTGCCTCTGCTTCAGCCACCATAGCCCGTTCTGTACAAGATATGTGTAGAAGACATCCGCACCGATGAAGAAAGAATCTGGAGGTTCAAGAATCGAAGACCATTTGCGGTCATGCCGGCGCAAGATCGCCTGTGCAAGCACCAGGCCGACGGACTTCCCTCCTATCATACCCGTACCTATCATGCGGCGGCGTATCGCCAGGAGATCAGCAAGGGACAAATATCGCTCCGCCAGATCCAGCACCGGCCCTTTCCTGGAAATCAACATGCGTCTCAACAGCTGGGTCAGCTCCATGGTGCCGGCGCTTTTGAGTTTCTCCTCTGAATTCTCCCTGGCGATTTCCTCCGCCTTTGCAAAATTCATGCTCCAGAATCCAAGACGCCAGTTGCTGCCGTCAAGATGGTTCCAGGTGACGTCCGAGAAAACCTCCGCTGCTTCCGAGCTCTGGGTAACAGGTTCAAAATCATCACCATTGCGCCTATGGAGCATATACATCGTCTTTGAATGCCGGTGCTGGACCTTGAGCGGATGCACATAAGTCTTGTCACCTCTCTGATGGACATCTATCAGGATCTGGGTCGTCTGCCTTACCGGATCGGTCGCATGGAACGAATGCCTGTTCCGTATCAGGGTGAAATACGCCCCTCCCCCGTAATCAAATACATACGGGCATATGAGCATGAAGAAGTTGCCAAGCATCCGGTCGCTGCACCAGTCTGCGGCCAGTTCCGACAGGCAGTCGAATATATATATGCAGTCGCGGTTCCCTTCGACGATCGTACGGTGGATTTCGGACACGAACGGCTCAAAGCCGACGGAAGGACTGAGATCTCGGATATCAAGTCCGGCCTGCGGTGGTAAAAAAGGAGCATGTGTTGCGAAACGGAAATAGACAACCCGGCGCCCCCTGTCCAGCGCATCGGCGGCAAAAGCCTTGACAAAAGGCTTGTATTCTTCAAGAGAATCAACCTGCCAGACCAGGTTGTCGCCTTCAACCAGGCCTTGGAAAAGATTGTCAAGCCCTTTCATTCCAGTGCTTATATTCCTGCGGACATACATTGCGTGCCGGCCTCCTAATTGGACATATTGACAAGCATATGTGAAAGTTATTCGGGAAACATTGATTTATCAAGGTTTCCAGGACATAAACAACCCCCTTTTCAATCTCCAGGGAAACTCCACGCAAGCTACGCCCCCTCTCCGGAACAAAATTTCTTGAAATTTCCTCCTCCATCGCTTGACTTATTATATACTTATTATATTATATCATATGTTTAATATGACTTTCCGATTTTAAAACAAGGTGTCATATGATCAGCAACGACAACATAAAAGTCCTGACCAAGACTGCGCAGACACGCCAGCGCATAGAAAATCTCATCAGCAATCTCCATCCCGGCGATCAGCTGCTCCCTGAAGGAAAACTCGCCGAAAGGTTCGGCGTCAGCGTAATAACCATCAAAAGAAGCCTGGATGAGCTTGTCAGGGAAGGTTCCGTATACAAGAGGCAGGGAAAGGGAACTTTCGTTGCAGAAAAACGTTCGGACAAGATCACCGATCCGTCCACCGTGAATCTCGTATATCCTTTCGTCCCAAAAGACACCTTCAAGGATCCCTTCCTCGGACAGGTGATCAACGGCATAGGCGACTGTTTCGCCGTCAACTCCTGCCATTTGAGGCTTTTCCCTCTGCATGGGAAAAGCACAATTGAAAGCTGTCTTAAGAATCCGGCCACAAGGAAAATGATCAATTCCGGAATCATTGCGGTGAACTATATTCTTACGGAAAAGGACCAGGAAGCTATCAGCAACTTCAAATGCCCGGCCGTATTCATCGGAAAACCTGAACTTCATATAAAAATACCTTCAGTCAATACAGATCATTTCTCCTCCGGATATGATGCGACCATCCATCTCCTGAGGAAGCACTCCCGCAAAAGGATCGCCGTCCTCACTCATCTTGACAGGCGTCCATATTGCACCGACATGCTCGAAGGTCACAGGAAGGCCTTGAAGGATTCTGGAATGCCCGAGGACGAAAAGCTCTTTCTTTCCTTGAAGCCAGGCCACAGCATGTCCGCGCTTGTCGATGAGCTTGTGATTAAGAAAATATCTTTTGACTCCGTGATAGTATGGGGATGCGAGGCGACCATAGAGGCGCTGACCAGGCTGAAACACTACGGGATTGACGTGCCCGGGAAAGTCTCCCTCATATCCTACGACGATTTCCCGGCAGTTTCCGAATATTCCAGTCCGACGATCACCGCCGTGCGCCAGCAGGTCTATGATCTCGGATATGAGGCTGCAAGGCTCATGATGAAACAGAAGAATTCAGGATTCAATGGAAAAGAGAACATCGAAAGCGTGCTGAAAAGCTCACTTGTCATAAGGGAAAGCTGCGGGTGCGGAAAATGACTATGAATATTTCCAATTTAAGATTGCCGATTGCCGATTTAAAAACAAGAAATAAAATCGGAAATTGGAAATTGGAAATTGGAAATACATTTACTCTTATTGAATTATTGGTCGCCGTGCCCGCCATAGCTACGAGGACGTCTTTGAGTCCGAGAGCGACGGCGAGAGTAACTCGGACAGTGTTTACACTGATCGAGTTACTCGTGGTCATTGCGATCATCGCAATCCTGGCGGCCATGCTCCTGCCGGCATTGAAGGAGGCGAAGGAGAAGGCGAGGCAGTCCTTATGCCTTAGCAACATGAAGCAGATTGGGATCTCCCAGCTCTCATATCTCACCGATTTCAACGACTATACCTGGTACGAGAATGCTACCGCCGACCGTTCCTTGATTTTCAGGAGCGTGGCAGACAAGCCCCTCTGGGAAGGATGGAACAGCAATGGAATTCTCATCAGGAACGGATACCTGCCAAACAGCAAAAACTTCGAGTGCCCGTCCGCCCCGCATGTCCCCAATCCCTATACTTATTCCCAATATAACAAGGATATCACTCCGGACTCTCCATCAGGCTACTCCGGTTCCGACTATTTCTTCAGAATAAACAATTACGTGGGCAGCTATCTACGCGGCACAAAGCAATACAATAAGGGGATGCTGATGGACAATCCGTATACTACAGCCAGCGGGGATCTCTCCCTGGCCAGACGATACCATGGGCGGGGCAGCTACCAGGCGCTCTTCCTGGATGGTACCGCAAAAATGGTAAAGAACCTTCCCGGAATGGACGGCTGGGGCGGCAACTATTTCAGCAGTTATGTCGATTCACACTACGGGGACTGAGCGATGAAAATAAACTTTTCCAATTTTAGATTTCCGACTGTGTCCGACATAGCTTCTTTGCGACGGCGGATTTCCGATTTAAAATTCAGTAATAAAATTGGCAATCCTCCTTCGCCAAGCCTACGGCGGACATGTCGGCAATTGGCAATCGGCAATGCATTTACTCTTATCGAGCTTCTGGTCGTCATCTCCATCATTGCGATCTTAATGTCCCTCCTCCTTCCAGCCCTGCAGTCCGCCAAGGAGTCAGCCCGCAAGATAGTCTGCCTCAGCAACCTGAAGCAGAACGGATATGCAACGACACTTTACATGTCTGATTTTGAAGGTTATTCATGGTACGAGGACGAGAACAGTGGAGTTTCCATAATCAGAAGAAGCGTTGGGGACCATCCGTTATGGAATGGATGGAACAGCTTCGGAATACTTATCAAGGAAGAATACCTGCCGGGCAGCAAGACATTCGAATGCCCGTCAGCGCCTCATTACCCACATCCAAAAGTTCCTTATCCCCATTACCAGTATAACAAGGATGTATCAGCGTCCAAATATTCCGACTATGCCGGCACCGACTATTACTTCAGGATCAGCAACATGTTCTATGGACCGCTGAGGATGACAGAAACTGGCAATAAGGCGCTCATGTGCGACAATCCGACCGAAGTCACATGGCTGGACTCCACCACCATCAGGAGATACCACAGGATTGGATATCAGGCCCTCTACATGGACGGATCCGCGAGGATGATAACCGAAGTTCCGGGTTCTACTGGATGGTCCGGCAACTGGATGAAGAATAATCTTGACGGGAAATAAAATTTCCTTGCATCCCTGGAAGGCATGCAAGGAAATTTTTATAACATAAGGATATAATCGTGAAAATACCAATATTGATTTCAGCAGGCATCTCTGGTCTTGTCTTAATTTCCGGCTGCATGGAAAAAGAAAGCCAAAAGAGCACTGAATCTTCCAAGCCTGCGCAGACACAGGCGGTTCAGACCGTTCAGAAGCAGCACGTCCCCCTGCTCCAGACCAAGGCTCTTGCTCCGGTTGCAATCAAGCCCTTGAAGATCAAGGATGAGAAGTTCGTAGATTCAGAAGGCAAAGTCGTGAACTTCTGGGGCGTAAACATAATTTCCTTCTTTCCTGACAAGGATCTTGCCGACAAGACGGCTGCGAATCTCGCAAGTCTGGGCGTCAACATGGTAAGACCGCACCACTGCATGCGTCCGAGCAGGGACTGGAATTCCCAGGGTTCTTTTGCGCTGTCAAAGTACAATGGCAGTTCTCGCGAAATGGATCTGGATGCCTGGGTCCGATTCGACTATCTCAATGCGAAATTACGCGAAAAGGGGATCTATCTCTCCCTCGCTGTCTGGTGGACTCGCAACTACGAACCAGGTGATGTCGGCATAAAGAAAGTTTCAGATGCGGACGACAAGTCATGGTCCGACGCCGTCAAGGAATTAAATTCCTGGCACTGGCAGAAAGCCTTTGATCCCAGGAAACTGCTGGCTATGTTCGACGAGCGCACTTTCCTCCTGAATGCGGAATTCGCAAAGTTCATGCTGACGCGAGTCAACAAATACAGCGGACTTGCCTACGGAAAGGATCCACAGGTAATGAGCCTTGAGTTCCTGAACGAGTGTGATCCGGAATACATCCTCGTCTGCAAGAATGTCTTTCCTGAATATTTCAAGAAGGAACTTGTTGCGAAGCTCGATGAATTTGTCAAGGGCAAAGGAGCAAAGCCTTTTGACTTCTACAACATGGGCAATAGCGAACAGAAAAAACTGTTCTCCGAATTCTGCAGTTTCCTGATCCATGATTTCAGCAAAAGAATGACACAGGCTGTCCGTGAATACGGATACGATGGACCGGTGATCTTCTCGAACCTCTGGGAGAGCGAGACGAACCTCAACGCCCGTTCGATCACGGATTCATATATAGAGGATCACTGCTACGGAAACCCATTCCCTGTGGAGAAGAAAGATGACCTGTTTTTCTCAAAGACAAAGGGCATCTTGAAAGGCAAACCTTTCATTGTCGGCGAAATGAACATGTCCGAGGACCAGAAAGTAATCAAAGAAAAGGCGCCTGTCCGCTCGATGCTGCCTCTTGCGATTTCCGCATACGGTTCCCTGCAGGACTGGGCGGGAGTGACATGGTTCGCCTGGAACCATGGCTCGCGCGATGTCGGCGCTGACGGCTGGGGAAAGACCAAGAGCCGTGAACCAAGCATTGGAACTCTCTGCGGAGATGGAGTTTTCCTCGATCATTTCAGGACCACTGGGATAATCTTCAAGAACGGATACGTGAAAGGAAGCACTGCTCCAATAACTCTTGTTGTCGACGAACCATATTTCCCAGCCGGATACCATGAGATGATCCGCGGCAAGTACAACATCAAGCCCGGTTGGCAGAACATCCACAAGGTCCGTAAGTCATACGGTCCAGTGCCTGCGGAACAGAAGACAGCTGAATGGATGACGGCCGAACCGGCCGGTGACATCATAAAATCAGACACTGGCGAGATTATCAAGGATTTGAAACGGAAACAGCTGACAGTTTCCGCTCCGAAGGCGGAAGGATTCAGCGGTTATCTTGACGGCAAGTCTCCTGAAAGGCTGAAAATCATTGAGATCAGGAAAGACAACGGCTTTGCCACCGTGGTGCTCGTGCCGCTCGATGACAAGCCGATCGCGCAGTCGTCACATCTGCTGCTCAGCCGCACATACACGTTGACAGATGGCAGTGAGAGCGATGACCTCTCAGTAGTGCTCAAGGGTCTTACAGCAAATTCGAAGTGGAGCTTCAGTCCGACAAGATCACGCTCTACGTCGATTGATCCTGAGGTTCCATCAGTCGCTGCTGGCTCCGAAGGTTCTCTTGTCATACCATCAGGCAGCTGGACAGAATGCGAGCTGGAACAGAAATAAAGAACAGCTCTTGCGAGCTTAACTACAAACATATTACATAAGGAGATTTAAGATGAAGATGAGAAGTCTTGCGATAATCGCAGCCGTATTTTCCTTCACAATGGCCGCCTATTCCGAAAGCGTACATCAGACGCTGCCGGGAGAAGCGGCATTGCTAAATGCCGGCAAGAGCGCCGTGGAAGGCAAAGTGGTTGAAGTCAAAACAGTGGCCGGAGCCAAGAACGAGAAACTCGCCCGTATAACTGGCACTTTGTCCCAGTGGGGCTTTGTTTCATACTGGTTCGGAATTCCGACTCCTGCCGGGAAATCAGTCATCCGGTTTAGGATCTACGTAGAAGGTGAAACCGCCGCGTTCACCGTGTATCTTCATACCAGCAGTGAACAGGTCGCCCTGGATCCAATTAAAATTCCATCTGCCGCCAAGCAGAATACTTTTGTCACCGTAGACATCCCTGTCGATTCAAAGAATGAATGGAGCGGAATTGCTGTGAAAAAGACGGAAAAATCCGATAAGCCCGGTCCCTGGATCGAATCTGTAAGCGTTGTTCTTCCCTGAAATGGATTTCAACTGGAAATAAAATTTCCTGGGAATCTATTATATGGACAGATACCGGAGCCAAGTATATGAAGAATTGTTTTCCAAAAACTTTCACTCTTATCGAACTGTTGGCGGCCCGTTCGACAAGCTCAGGGAGACGAGTACTTTTTTCTACTGTCCGTCGGTAGAAGTGAATACTCCAGGGAAAATGGCCAGCTCGGAGGCTACTGGGAATTCACTCAGACAAATCCTCGAAATTATTATGCCTTCGACCGTCTCCGCCATTCAAAGAGCGCAAATGTACTGTATTGCGATATGCACGTCAGCCCGATGACTAACGAAGAAGTGATGTCAAAGGCTGGGACTCAAACTTTATATTGAAAGGAAATCCTGAATGATCCATTTCTGCAAGTACGTCATCCTCTCCCTGTTTATCTTTACTGCAATAAATTTACCAGGACAGGCCGCCGATCCCTCTCCACAAGACATCTGGAACCATGTCACCTTCGACAAGAATACCAAGTTCCAAGGTGGCAAACTCCTCATTTCGCCTGATGACAATGCCTGGAAAAGCTCTGCAGTCGCAGGAAGGGATCCTCTTTTCTTCTGGAATGAAAAAGGCGTCAGCTTGAGCATGACGATTGCTTTTAATTCATCCGCTCCACTGGCAAACGACAAACATGACACGACCGTATTTGTCGGCCTGACCACCGACGGCAATGCAAGGAGCATCCACATCCAATCCGCCGACAACGTGCTTGGAATTTATCTCAGATGGGACAGGAAGAAGAACACCATCGAATCTGCGCTGGGAAGGAAGGAAAGAGCTGGAGAAAGAGAGGAGGCCCGCGGCGACCAGTGGGGCAACGTTCCTTCAGTGACTCCTCCTTCAGAACTGCCGGTCGCTTCCGGCAAGGTTTCCATCTCGCTCAAGATAGATGAAAAGGCATTTGGAGCGATGATCAAGGGCACGGACTCCAGCCAGTCGATACCAATTTCTGAACTAACACGGAAGATCTGGGACCGACCAGTATTTCTTATCGTACAGTGCCAAAATACCGCTACCGGCCGTGCGAATATCGCAGTTGATGACGTCAGTCTTGAATATCCCCGGCTCAATCCCGGCAAGATGCAATGTCTGGACCTCCGTCCGTTCGCGAACATGGGATTCAAGGACGAGACCGACGGTGACAAGCAGGGAGGATGGACAGACCAGGGAACCAACGACATGAGGAATATTCCAACAGGCATGCAGATGTTGAAAACCATACCGTTCGACATCATAAATCCCGATACCAACAATGGGAAGAGTTGTGTCATGCTCTATTCCACAAAGAAAGATTTTTTTTCGAAGGAAGTCGGTCCGATTCCAGTTGGGAAGAAAGCTGATTCGATCATTTTCCTCCATGCCGCGGCCTGGGCTGGCAAGGAAGGAATCGAAGCTATGCGATACCGGATCACATACGATGACGGGAAGGAACTTGAAATTCCTGTCATTACAGGCAAACATCTCAATGACTGGTGGTCACTGCAGGAGCCTGCTGACCCAAATGCCTGCCTGATCATGGATGTCAAAAGCGAAAACAGCGCCAGGGGGATTGTCGGAGTCTACGCCCTGCGCTGGATAAATCCCAGTCCCGAAAAATCTGTCCGTTCAGTCAGCTTCATCTCCGGAGGAAATGATCCAGTTCCTGGAATTGTGGCTGTCACACTGGTCTCCGACGATATCGGGGATATCGGGAAGAAGATGATCGCGAGCGCATTTGAAAAAGATACCGCTGGCGATATCCGCAAAAATCCTCCTGACAAGGACCAGATACCTGCCCATATCGTGGTGAAACATGAGAAAACCATAGGCAAGAATGGATTTTCAGCGGCTGGCAGCTACTCCGGTGGGCGGGGTGGAGTTGAATCCATGGATTTGCCGGGTTTTGCTCCCGAAGTGAATTCCATAGGAGGCATCCTGCGGTATCCGCACGGTTTCGAAGGATCCTTCTCATTCTGGCCCTATGGGATCAATGACTGGCATCCGACGCTTTGTGCCAAAGGCGGAACTTACGGGGCCATCATCAAATGGATCTACAAGGGCAAGGACAAACCTGCCCCCTATGTGATCAAAATGCAGGAAATGCTTGAGGCGTGCAGGAAGAACGGACTCAAGCTGATAATACAGCTGAACTGCGTTTCCATGTTCGACGGAAAAGACTTCCTCTACATGAAGACCTTGCCCGAGGATCGCATGAAAAGGGAGAATCCACTTGAAGCCGGAACATTCAGCCAGGAAAACCTCGACAAGATAGTGGCTAACAACGCCACGATGGTAGATTATGTGATTTCAAAGGGATACAAGGACACGGTTGCATTCTGGGAAATGGACAATGAACGCTGGGACATGCCAGGATCCGATTACGCCGCAACTGTCGCAGCACATGTGAAAATGATCCGTTCAAAAATTCCTGAGGCAAAAATGATCGTATGCCTTGCCGGTATTGACGCATATTGCGCAAATCTTGACGGTTCACGCTACATCATATGGAACAAGGAACTGCTGTCCGCACTGTCGAAAATGGGGATGCAGTCCGAGATAGATTATTTCGCTCCGCACGAATATCCGTTCCTACATGACAACGCTGAGGAGATCACTCAGAATTATCTTGAAGACTGGTGTATCCGGAACCTATACAGGGATCTCGACATCGCAAGTTCAATGCTCGACAAATACGGTTTCAACAAATCGAAACTTTATATTTCCGAATGGGGAGTCCAGTCTGACAGGCTCGGAGACGAAAGCCGAAATGATCTCATAACTTCCATGGCATCAGGACTGGCGGCGGCAAAGACGATAATGGCACTCTATTCGCATCCTCGCGTCGAAGGCGGCACTCTCCATCCATATATGCATGCGTCGTACATAAGCAAGGAGAAGGGAATCCGCGCCTCCAAATGGGGATGCCAGTCCCTCTTCTTCACATCTGACGGAAAATTCATAAGCACTCCGCATCTGGAGGCTGTGAAGATGTTCAAGGGATTTGCAGATGGGAGTACGCTTGTTCCAGCAGATCTTGCCCTGCCCGAAGGTATCCAGTGCCTCAGCGCCACCGACAAGGAAGGGAAAAAGTATTTTGCCGTCAATTCCACAGGAAAGCCGTTTGTGTTTCCGGCAAAGGATATTTCAAAACGGACGTCTCTCTTCTCCAAGTCTGTGATTGATACGGCTGTAAAATATGGCAGCTACTGCGATAAGCCGGAAGAGGTCAAGGAGATCCATCCCACCGCCTTCACGGACAATGTCCTTCCGCCTTTTTCAATAAGCATACTGAAATAAATTTTACGTCCGTAAAATTTATCACTGGATATCCATGATCTTGTCGAGTCCGGTGATTTTAAAACCGTCTTTGACGAAAGGAGCAGCATTTATTATTGTCAATTTCATTTCCTTCGTCGCCCGTGCGGCCTTTATGCAGATACGGAAGAACGCGGAGGAGACAAAATTGACTTCCTTCAGATCAAATACCGTGGGAATGCGCTTGCGGAGCACATGATCAAACACCTCGTCTTCGAGCTTCGTCGAGTTCGCGGTGTCCATGCGGCCTTCAAAATAGCAGATCAAACGCCCTTCAACTTCTTCATATTTAACCATAAAAAACACCCTTGGCATTCTTTGAAATTATATTATAGCTCATAAAACAGCGTTTTCATGAGTTATATCGATTTCAAATATGCCTCATAGGCAGATATTTTTCCAGCATGCTGGAAAAATATGATTACTACCACGTTACGGGTTTTCGCCTCATAAGTAGGGCGGTTTTTAAACCACCAACAAAGCGTCGGGTTAAAACCCGACATACTTTTAATAAAATCTGCTATCTCACCACCGGGCTCTTGCAGAGTGCAATGAGATCGTTGACGTCGGCTGTTGCAAGGCACTCGACAGTGTCTGCGGCGCCATAGTAGATCTTGACTTCGCCAGAATCCTCGAGGATCATTCCTCCGGGGAAGATGACATTGTTGCGGTATCCGCCGTCAACCTCATATGGCGCTTCGGGGGCTATGAGAGGTTCCCTGCAGATGCCTTTCACGATCCATGGCTTCTCAAGATCGAGAAGCATGATACCGCCAGTATAACGCTTCTGCCATTTCTCCTCCCAGCCGTTCTTTCCACGGGTGGTGTCCTTGTCAACGGCATGGAAAGTCGTAAGCCATCCCTGCTTGGTCTCGACAGGCGGTGCTGCGGGACCGATCTTGTCGTTTGCGAATGGAACATCCTCGACGCCGAGGACGAGATTCGAGTTGCCCCAGTATTTCATGTCGGGGGAATCCGACATCCAGATGTCGAAACGGTCGCGTCCGCCACGGCTGTATACCGGGAACGGACGTTCAAGCCTTACATATTTTCCATTCACCTTCTTCGGGAACAGCACCATGTTGCGGTTGTCCGGAACGGTCAATGAAAGTATTTCAAATTTTTCAAAGTCGTCCGTGACCGCAATTCCGCCGCGGAGTCCGTGCTTCGTATCGACGGCAAAGCACATGTAGCATCTTCCATCGATCACGGTAAGCCGCGGATCATATGCGCGTGTGACCTCCTTGTCCTCCATCTTGAAGCATGGCTTCGATGTGACATTCCACTTTATCCCGTCCTTGCTGTAGGCGAGGCCTATGTTGGTGCCTTCCAGTTTCTGATTCTCTAGGGAGCCGTAGTCGTTTCGGAATACCATGACGTACTGGCCGTTGAACTTCGTGATGCCGGCATTGAAGACAAGAGCCGCCTTGTACGGGACATCCTTGTCGCTGAGTACCGGATTACCGCTGTATCTCTTGATGACTTTCGAAGAAACAAGTTTATCGCTCATGTACTATTCTCCTTTTTGATTTATGCATTATATTAACATTAATGACATACCATAGCTACAACATATTTGACAATATATGATACTATATTGATATTTTTCTGCGGACGCAGAAAAATATAACATGAAGAGCATAAATGAAGACAAGACTTACAAAAGTCTCCGGCGTTCCGGAAAAGTATCTCTATTTCGCCAGATTTGAAAAAAGCGGACCGCGATATTATTTCGGCCCGCACAGGCACCACGACTTCTATGAAATCACCTATGTGGAATCCGGCAGTCTTACAAACAAGATCAACGACAATACCATCATACTTTCAGCCGGCGAGCTTCTTCTAGTTAAAAAAAATGACATCCACGAGGTTCTCGGAGAGAATGTCGATTTCATAAACCTTGTATTCCCAGCCAGGGAAATTGACAATATTCTGGACGATGAGGGATCTGGCAATCTTTTTGATTTCGACAGGATACCTGTCGCAAAAATTCCGGAGAACGAACGCATGCATTTCGAATCGTCAATGAAGAACTTGATGGACGTGCATGGAAAGCCACAGGCTCTTCTGGCATTCAGGATATTCCTCTACCGGACACTGATGGAATATTTCTTTCCCGCTTCAAGCCACCATGTGAAAGGAACTGACATGCCTGACTGGATGGTCAAATGCCTTAACACGATCCATGGGGACGGTAAAAGAAACTGGACCTTGGAGGAAATCCGCAAAACCTGCGGCAGGAGCAAGGAGCATGTCTGCAGGGCGTTCAGAAAGCATCTTGGCATGACACCGTCGCAGGTGATCAATGGATACCGGCTCGAACGCGCCGACAGGATGCTGCGGTTCACGAACCAGACGGTCTCGGAAATCTGTTCCGGCACCGGCTTCAACAACCTCAGTTATTTCAACCGGCTATTCCTGAAAAAATACGGGACGTCGCCGGTCAAATACAGGAAGATCAACAAATATTAGGCCTCCCACGAATTACACGAATTTCCACGAAAACCTTAGAGCCTTTGTGGCTTGAGCGAAGCGGGTGCGAGAATCGCAGTTCCCGTCTTAGTCAGATGCAATTTATTTCGTTTTTTTCTGGGCGAAAAGCCAGTCCCTGAGTTCAGCACTGGAATAAGCGGGTTCCCATGAACCATGTCCTGCTTTAATTTCGGAATATTTTGGTTTGCCCCCTGCTTTCTCCAATGCTGCTATCATGGCGCGGGTATTTTCAACCGGTACTGCTTTGTCATTCACGCCATGCCAGGCCCAGATCGGCACATCCTTGAACAGGTTTGCTTTTGAAGGATCGCCGCCGCCGCAAATCGGTACGGCGGCCGCGAAAAGGGCGGGCCTGCGGTACAAGGCATCCCAGGAGCCGAAACCGCCCATAGACTGGCCGGTGAGATAGATCCTGCTTTTATCGATAGGGAATTCCGCAAGAACTTGATCCAGGATGCTGAGAGCTGCTTTCATCTCCGGAGAAGGCTCGGGTGGAGCTTCCATGTTGGTGTGTGCGGGGTTCATTGCAGTCCACATGATGCCTTGACGGCACTGCGGCGTCAGAATAAAACAAGGGTTCTTTTTCTGGGCTTCAGGCCGGAGAAATTCGATTGCCAGATCCATGGGGCCCACATTGTCATCTCCCCTGCGGCCTGCTCCGTGCAGGAAAAACAACAAGGGTAATTTATTATTTTCTGAAGCTTCGGGGGGAATATGCAGGCGCCATGGTACCTTGATGCCGTCTGCAGCTTCATACAAACCTGCTTTCATGGCCAGGATTTGGGGCAGGAGTATTTTATCGATTTTTTTATAGTCGGCATCCGGATTATTCTTTCCCGGTTTATCAGCTGCGCAGAGAACCGTCAGTAGAAGTAAAGCTGCTCCAAGTATTATGATGGCTGACAGGAATTTTGTTTTCATTATGGCACCTCCATATGGCTGATAGGATAGGACTCTTGATTTCATTATGCTTGTAACATAGTTTTGGAACGGCAAGGAATCAAGGCATCCGGACGACTTCAGCCCTTTTCCCGGTTCCTGAGGAAGCTGACCGAAGATGATATGCTGGAGCTGCTCGAATGCATATGATTTTCATCCGATAACCGAGCAATCCACGTGAGTCCAGGTCTTCCAGAGCCGTCAATCCTCCAGGGGATGTGTTCTGTCCGCGAGAGGAAATTTCACGACGCTCTTCGACAGGCTCGATGCGTAGATGCCTTGGATCATCTCCTGCGCAAGACGGGCATTGTACATGTTGGAGACAGGCTGCCGGTCCTCTCTGATGGAGCATATGAGGTCCCAGGCGGCGAAACGGTTTGCCTCAAGAAAGAACCTGGCGTCTGGAACGTCCATCCGTCCGCAACGGGAGTAGTCCAATGGCTCCGCTCCAGGAATTGAACGTTCCTCCATGACTGGAACCTCCTCGTAGAATGATGCGTCCTCCATCGGACCCGACCTCCGGCTGATACGCAATTTCTCTACCGGCTGACATGGAAAATCCTTGAAGCGCATGGAGAGAGAGCCTTTTGTGCCGACGACGCAAAGTCCCATGTTGACGATTCCGGTCCTTTTGACGCTCTCGCTGCTTGAGAGTCCGCGTCTGCTCTCGAAAATGCCGCGCACTCCGTTCGGGAATTGGAAGCTGGCGAAGACGCTGTCGCCGGCCGAAGGGCCTATCGGTTCGACGGTCTTCTCCTCCCTGTCCTTCCTGACTATCGGACGGTTCTGCAGCGTGACATCTGCCATCACGTATTCGGGGGTTCCGAAGATGAAGGTCTGGAGGTCGAGGATGTGGGTGCCTAGGACTATCATGTCCTCGCCGCCGCCGCGATGGTCGGATTTTCCGCGGCCGTATGCGGTCAAAGGAGTTCCTATTTCTCCAGCCTCAATCATCTTCTTCATGGTCCGGAATGAGAGGTCGTATCTGGCGGGATGAGCCATGCATATCCTGATCTGCGCACGTTCGGCGATTCTCACGATCTCGTCCGCTTCTGACAGAGTAGCGGCCAGGGGTTTTTCACAGTAGATATGACAGCCTCTCTCGGCGGCGATCCTGATCTGCGGCAGATGTTCATACGGATGCCTGGAACATATTACGGCGATGTCTGGTTTTTCCTTTTCCAGCATCTCGATGTAGTCAGAATAATGCCGCCTGGCGCTGGAGGAATCGAGTTTCGCCGCCAGATTGTCCGTGTTCGAATCCACGTGCGCGACCACGTCCACGTCTGGCAGTCCGCGGAATGCGTTGTGCAATCCGTGGAGACCGAGCATTGTCATGGAACTGTCCTTGAGTATCCCGACTTTCCAGATCTTTGACATGAAAAACACCTCCTTAAAAACCTTTTGGTCCGAGTACACGCCCACCATCGACAAGATAGTCGGCGCCCGTGATGAACGACGCCTCGTCGGAGGCGAGGAACGCCACCAGAGAAGCTACTTCCGCAGGCGTCCCGCAACGTCCGAGCCATGTGCCGTTGGTCGGAGGCGGTTCCGGCGAGTAGTTGATCACTCCTGGGGCGACGCTATTCACGTTTATGTTGTATGGCCCCAGCTCCATCGCCAAGGTCTTCGTGAAGACGTCAATCGCCCCTTTAGTCGCGGAGTAGATCGACCGCTGGGGGAGTCCGACCCTTGAGGCGATGGAGGTGAAGTTCACGATCTTCCCATATTTCCTTTCGATCATGTGCGGAATTACGCAATGCGTGAAGTTCAATGTCCCGTTGACGTTCAGATCGAAGATCCATTGCCAGGAGCCTATGGCCATGTCCTTGAACTCGATTCCTTGTTGAAAACCGCCGCCAGCGCAGTTGATCAGGATGTCGATTTTTCCGAAGTCCGCGAGCGTCTTGGCGACGGATGCCTTGACTTCGCCGATCTTCGTGATGTCGACTGCAATCTCAAGCACGGCTCCGCCAGCCTTGCGGATCGTTTCAGCTGTTTCCTCCATATTCGCTTTGTCTATGTCGACCGCCGCGATTTGAGCTCCCTCCTTGGCCAGTCTCAACGCGATGGCCTTGCCAATTCCGTGTCCGGCTCCAGTCACGATTGCAGTCTTGCCTTCATATCTCATTTGATTCTTCTCCTTATTTTTTTCAGTCCATTCCGCCGCAGGTGCGGCCACCGTCGATCATGTAGTTTGAACCGGTGATGAACGCGGCCTTGTCGGAGCAGAGATACAATATCAGGTCGACGACCTCCTTCGGCTCCGCGGCCCTGCCGAGACGGGTCTTCATGTCCGCCATGCCGGGCCGGGTCAGAACGGGGCCGGGCGAGACGCAGCATGCCCTTACTCCGTGAGGTGCTCCGCAGAGCGCCAACGCCTTGGTGAGCCCGATGATCCCGCTCTTGGCGGCGCTGTAGTTCACCGCTCCCGCTGAACCCTCAACGCCGGAGACCGAGCCCAGATTGATCATGACACCGCTCTTCTGCTTGATCATTGCGCCCATCACGGCATGGCAGAAGTAGACTGCGCCCTTGAGGTTCACGTCAAGCCCCCAGTCGATGACGTCTACTGGAAGCTCATGGAAAGGCTTATGGCAGTTGCAGACCCTTGTCTCCGCACCGCCCGCGAAATTCAGCAGGATGTCGATGCGGCCGAACTTCTCCAACGCCATGTCGGCGGCTCTTTTTACATCATCGTACTTGCGGACATCCACCTGAAGCCCGATGGCTTCGCCTCCGTCCTTGCGGATGCCTGCAGCTGCGGCTTCCACTGCCTCCTTGTTCACGTCCGTGAGAAGGACTTTGGCGCCCTCCTTCACCAGCTCCTGCGCTGAGAGCAGACCCATTCCGGATGCGGCCCCGGTCATTATCGCGATCCTGTCTTTGAAGTTCATGCCTTAGTTTTCTCCAGTGTTAAAACTACCTTGCCCAGATTCTGCTGTTTTTCAAGAATACCGTGCGCCTCCTCTGCTTTTGCCATCGGGAGCGTCCTGTAGATGACGGACTTGATTTTGCCGGAGGAGAATTTGGCCCAGAGCTTCGACTCAAGTTCGGATAGGATTTCCGCCTTCATCTCCGATGTGCGGCTGCGGAGCGTGCTGCCGATCAGCTTCAGCCCCTTGCGGAAAAAGACGTTCATGTCGATTTCGGTCCTGGCTCCTGCGAGCGTCGCGATGACGATCCAGCGGCCGCCGCGCGCCATCTTTTCAACACAGGCACCCATTCCCGCGCCAACGACGCAATCCATCGCGATGTCCACGGGATGCTTGTCCATGGCCGCCGCAAGATCGTCAGTCTTCCTGTTGACGATTATATCGGCGCCAAGCGCGCGTACAAAATTTGCCTTCTCTTCCGATCCGACGGTTGTCATTACTTTCGCCCCGAGATCTTTCGCGAGCTGTATCGCAGCGATGCCAAGACCGCTGGCGCCCGCCTGGATCAGGACCGTGTCACCTGCTTTCATACCGCCTTCGAGACAGAGGTTGAGATAGGAGGTTGCAAAAGCCTCCGGGATCGCGGTGGCCTCCTCCATCGACAATCCTTTCGGAACCGGAAGCACCATGTCCGCCGGGACGGCCACCTGTTCAGCATAGCCGCCTCCGCCGAGGAGCGCGCAGACCTTGTCGCCGGTCCGCCAGCGGCTTTGCGCGGGGGCCTTGAGGACGATGCCCGCCACTTCCAACCCCATCCACTCGGGCCAGCCCGGAGGTGAGGGATAGTGCCCGGCGCGTTGCAAGAGGTCGGCGCGGTTGAGGGCCGCCGCGTGGACTTCTATAATCACTTCGTTTTCTTTCCGCACTGGATCTGGAACTTCGCTCCAGACGAGTTTCCTATTGGCATCAACCAGCATTGCATGCATGTTCAACGTCTCCATTTTGTATATCCGGACGCAGCAAGAAGAGTCTCCTGCACCAGATAGTCGTGTTCATAGCCGTATGGGTTCTCCATTTCACCATTGATTGTCTTCGCCAGTTCGAACAGCTGATCCGCGTAGCGGTCGCGCTTGATACCGAAATCGACGGTATGAGTTCCGGCGGCATAGTCGGGAATGGCTTCTTTCAGCATCAGATTCATCTGCAGCGGCTGACCGTCGAAGCGTTCCATCGGACATAGCTCTATCGTCCCCTTGGTCCCGCAGATTTTCAGGCGGCGGTTGCTCAGGCCTTCGACCTCGAGACTGCATGCCCGCAAGGTCACGGTGGCGTGCGGATACTCAAGGATCGCCACGCAATTGTTCCTGATCGTGTCGGGAAATCCGGGGGCCGATTTCAAGAACGGCTCGATTTTCTCCGGACGCCCGAGCATCGGGATGATGAAATCAATGAGATGGCAGCCCAGATTGAACATGATGCCGCCCTTGAACTCGCCCAGGTACGTCTGGTATGCATCGCCGCCGTAGTTGTGGCTCATGTTCGCCTGGATCTCGAATATCTCGCCCAGCCATCCTTCCCGGACAATCCTCTGCGAAAACTGTATCGCCGGATTGCTGCGGAACATGTATCCCATCTGGAATGGAAGCCTGCGATCTTCGCAGCCTTTGCGCAGCCGTCCGAACAGTTCCAGCTCCTCGCCGCCGGGCTTGTCCATGTGCATCGCCAGTCCGCGCTCCATGCAGCGGATGGCCGTTGGGACCAGGTCGGCGTTAGGGGTCTCGACCGCCACCGCCTGGAGGCCGGGAACATTGAACAGCTCCTCCTCCGTCATCCATTTCAATCCTTCGTACGGCTTGAGGTCTCCGCCGGCGAATTTGGCCGATCTTGAGCCGCGGTCATCGACGATGCCGACGATCTCAAACACCTCAGGCATGCCGCGCAGCGCATTGATCTTTCCCGACGCATGCTCGTGGCAGATGCCGATCTGTCCGATTTTGATCTTCTTCATTTGTCGTAAATTCCCGTTCTTTAATTAGACATTGCTCTAAAAGGTAATCTCAAAATGATGCGATCAATTCCCCTGCCGCTTCACATAATCATCCATGTTTTTCCAAACCGCACTTGCGTCCGGCCACACTGTATCCTTCGGCAGCACGGATAATTCTTTTTCAAGACCTCGTCGGAGCGGCATGAAATCCGCCTGCTTCAGTCCGGTTACCCGCAGAACTTTGGTGTTGTCGACAATTCGATTGAACAGCCTGTCGTAGGCAAGCTGGTAGCGCGCCCACGGTGCGTTATTGATGATATTCAGATAGTCCCCGGTATCGGCGGGCACATACTGTAAACCAATGATCTCCCGGTAATACTCCGCAATTTCGCCCCAGGTACGATGTTCGGCGGTAGACAGGGTGAAGCATTCGCGATAGGCCGCCGGATTTAACAGGAGACGGGAGAACATCCTGGCCACGTCACCCGCCCAGCTCATGGTCGCCTGCACGGAAAGCGCTTCCCTGGGCAGCACGACCGGCAGTCCCTTCAACGCCCGGGCCACGACAACCGGCGCCTCCAGCGTCACCAGCTGAAAACGGTATTTCGAATAGGTGATGGCCGGTCTGACAATCGTCCAGTTGTCATACTTTGAATTCTGGAGGATGTCCTCCTGACGAGCCTTGTTCAGGGCATAATCCTCGGTTGCCAGAAAGTCCATGTCTTTTGACACGTCCAGTAATCTGGAAGTATTTTCCGTTATCGGGATCTCTCCCCCGTCATAGACGCGGTAAGATGACAGGAAGATGTAGTGCGCGGTGTTTTGCAGCAGGATATCATATCTGGCTTTGAACTCCTCGGTCGAATAGAGCATAAAGTCGACGATGACATCGAATTTTCCCCTCAATAACTCTTTCAGATACTCAATGTTTTTCGCGTCGGCCTTAAAATAGGAAATGCGCGGGTTGTCAGATACGACATTGTCGAAAGAAACCACACGGACTTCATATCCCAGGGACGCAAGTTCCGGAACCAGGTACAAACCCATTGCCCCGGTGCCGCCCAGCACCAATGCCTTACGACTGTTTTGTTTTTTGGTTTTCATCGTTTTATCTTCTTAGCTCCATTATTTTAATTGATTGTTTTTCGCTTTCCTGCCTTATCTGATTTTGCTCCAGTCGAAAACAATACCGAGTGGCGGATTTTTGGTTTCGGCGAGACTCGCGTAAATATCATGTGCGGCTTCCGGGGAAACGATTTCCGAGATCAGCTGACGGATCTGCAATTTTCCGGCGGCAACAAGCTTTAAAAAAGTGCGATAGTCGTCATGCTCGGTCCAGCGGCCTGGTGCGGATTCCTGCTTTGCCCTGGTAAAGGTATGAGCCCCTGTCAGAGAAATACCGCGTCGGTGTACATATTTGTAAAAATCGATCGGAACATCGGAAATCCGCGTACACCCCAGCAAGGAGATACGACCTTCCCAGGCAATATATTCCAGCGCCTGCTGAAGGGCCCTTGCCGAACCGGTGACTTCGACAACAGCATTTGGGCCATTGCCGCCGGTCGCGGCTTTGACTTTTTCCACAAAATTCTCCTCATCGGGCGAAAACGCAGCAGCGGCTCCAAGCTCCAACGCCAACTTACGGCGGGCGGGATCAAAATCAGATACTATTACCGGAACCGCCCCCGATAAACTGGCAATCTGCAACGCGAATACACCGAGCATCCCCATTCCGGCGATCATCGCCGATTCACCCAGTTCGATTTTAAGTTTGCGTACGCCAAGAAAGGAAAAAGATGCGATATGCGCAAAGGCTGCGTCAAGCATTTCAATGGAGTCATCTTCTATCTTCAGCACCGACTGTGCTTTCTTAATCGTGTGCGAACGGTGTCCGCCCCAGGTGATGATTATGCGGTCGCCTATTTTCAGGTTTGTAACGTCTTTCCCTGCCGAGATTACCCGCCCAGCACCGCAATAACCGGGAATAAAAGGGAAACCGCTTTCATCGGCAACTGTGTTGGGTAAATTGATCAGATTAGCCCGTTCCGTCCCGGCGCTGACCACGCTGTAATCGCTTTCCAGCAATACCTCGTCGGCTCCCGGCTCCGGAACTTCGCATTCCTTCAGCACGGCGTTGCCGCAAGATTCAAAAACCACATAATGTCCACTCATAATATCAATCCTCCTGTTGCAATCCTCCGCTTATTTTGACTATAACTTCTATAATTTCTGCCGGCAACCTTCTATCTGAGCTATTATTGAAAAGGTTGATGTAAGAAATATTGAATTACCACAAAATCGGATATATTTTGGAAATGAATCATAAATAAGGAAATGTTTAAATGAGATTGCAGGATATAGCCAAGCTCGCGGGAGTCTCGCCCGCCACCGTATCGCGGGTATTCAGTCATCATCCCAATATCCGCAAAGATGTGCGCGAACATGTTTTTGCCATTGCCAAAGCCCATAATTACCATCCAAGACTTTCGACCAAGCAGCGCAACGTGGTGATCATCCTGCCCGGCGATGAAATCTATCCGATCCGCACCTGTCTTGAAATGGTAATGATGGCATTGACCTTCGTACTGCCAAAACACGGTTTCCGGATCGAGGTATTGCCGCAGGACAACATTGAACGGCTCGACAGCATCCAGTTCTGCGGCGCGGTGGCCATCGGCGCCGAACCTGATGACTTCAAAAAATGGTCGGATCGTTTTTCGGCGCCGCTGGTGCTCGTTGACCGGGATGCGCCGGCCAATTCGCCGAACGTCTATTCCGTGCGCTCCGATGAAGCCAAGGGGATGGAGCTTGCGATCGGACATCTCTATGAGCGGGGGTGCCGGAAGATCGGATGCATAATTCATGGCATGGCCGGAACAGGCAACGCCGACATTCGCCGCACCTCCGTCGCCAAAGCGCTCAAATCCAGGAAGCTTCCATCCGACGGCCTGATCCAGCTGTCCAGAGATGACAACTATGTGGAAATCATCGGCAAACTGCTAAGACAAAATGTGGATTCGCTGTTCTGCCCGGGCGGAAACGCGGGGATTGTGACGGCGTACGCGCTGTCGCTTTTCAACAAGCGCGTCCCTGAGGACATTTCCCTGATCGCCTCAGAACACAAATTGTATTCGTGCTATGCAACCCCGCCACAGACCACCATCACACAGGACCATATCGGGCTTGCGGAGATTGCAGCCAACGTCATCGATTCGCATCTCGAGAAATCGCGGCTTCCACAGCGTTCCGTCCTCCAGTACAGCCTGATTGCCCGTGACAGCGTAAAAAGTCTTGATAGCTGAGCCGATTTCAAAACTCTGAAAATTTCATAGTTTTGATATCGGCTCAATTTATGAATTCCTGATGCTGGTTGTATTGCTCTAATAGTGAGAGTGATACATAGAATTATAATATTTCCAATTGACAGTTTTAGGATTAATGATATATTGGTGTTATAGTCACTATAACACTCAGGAATTCATTCATGGAAAAAGATATCAGTTTAGATCTGGAACCGATGCACAAGTCAGAAAAGCTTAAAAAACATCTTCTGGAGATGATCAGGGAAAAGAATCTCAAGGCTGGAGATGAATTTTATTCGGACAGGGAAATCGCAGGCATTTCAAAAGTCAGCCTGGCTACCGTGCACAAGATCACAAGCTCCCTGGTTTCAGATGGTGTCCTTTTCAGGAAGCAGGGAATCGGAACGTTTGTCGCTGATAATTCCCCGAAGCTTGATATTGGAGTAGTCCTTGAATCGTTCGATTCGGAATCGAACATCTATTACAAAAAGATACTCGGTGGAATAAATACTGCAATTGAAGGCTTTTCCTGCATGAAGCGTCTCTACAGCCTAGAAAACATGCCAATAGATATTTTTCACAATCTGCTCGCACAGCGCAAAAATGAAGTTAAGGGGCTGATTTGGACATCCTTGTATTACGACCAGATGGTGAAGCTGGAGAATACTGTGGGAACCCTTCCTTTCCCCGTGATGGTGCTGAACAGGAAATCGGAAAAACTGGATTATGTTGGAATTGACTTCACGGCTGCTACTCTCAGGGCGCTGAAGGAGTTCGCCTCCAACGGACATAAGGAAATCGCACTTGTCGGCAGCAGGACATCAGGCTGGCCGTACTTGAACGAAAGATATGAGGCCTTCTCAAGCTTCATGGCAAAATCAGGAGTCAGCGCTGAAGACATGCTCATCGAGACGAATGGTGATGCGGCTTACGCGTTCGGCAGCACCCTTGAATTCCTGAAGCGCAGAAAGCCGACCGCAATGCTCATAGCGGGAATCAGGTTTTTCAGCGGAACTTATCAGGCGATCCAGACCGCAGGGCTCAAGGTTCCCGAGGACATCTCCCTGATAGTTTTTGATGAACTTACAGGAGGTGATGCCGCTCTCTTCCCCGGAAAAGTGTCATGCATCAAACAGCCACTCGAAGAGATGGGAAGAAGGGCCGCATTTGAACTCCTGCTGAAGATTACCGGGAAAAAGAACGACAAGGTTTCAGTCATGCTCGATGTTGATTTCTGCAAAGGCGAGACCATAAGAAAATTAAAATAGGATTTTGCGACGATGGAAAATAAAAGCAGACGTCCGAACATAATTCTTTTAAATGTCGACCAGTGGAGGGCTGACGGCCTTGGCTTCGCCGGCCATCCGGTTATTGAGACGCCGCATCTGGACAGGATGTTCATGTCAGGGGTGAACTTCACGCAGGCTTACGCCTCGGTGCCTTCTTGCATTGCGGCACGGGCATCAATGTTCACCGGACTTTCCCAGAGATCCCATGGCCGCGTCGGCTACAGGGACGCCGTGCCATGGAATTACAAACACACAATTCCTTCGCTTCTCGCAGGAGCAGGCTACCACACGCAGGCCGTCGGCAAGATGCATGTCTATCCTGCGCGCAACCTGATCGGATTCCACAACGTCGTGCTCCATGACGGCTACCTGCACCAGGAGAGGAAGAATGCCAGGGACCTCAGTCTCTCCGACGACTACCTGCCATGGCTCAGGGAGCGCAAAGGGCAGTCCGCGGACTATCTCGATACCGGGATCGGCTGCAACGGATATGTCGTGCGGCCATGGATCTACGAGGACATGCTGCATCCCACCGCATGGGTGACTACGCAGTCGATTGATTTCCTGCGCCGCTGGGATACTTCGAAGCCTTTTTTCCTTTTTGCATCCTATCACAGGCCGCATCCTCCGCTTGATCCGCCAGAATCCTATCTGAGGATGTATGAAGGCAAACCGCTGCCTGAACTGCCCATGGGCAACTGGTGCGGGTCGTATACGAATCCTTTTCACGCCATTGACAGTCCATTGCCGCAGGATCCGGCGCAGAGGGACAGGGCGCGTCGCGCCTACTATGCCCAGATGACTTTCATAGATCATCAGATCAACCGCATCACGCACGCCCTCTGGACTTATGGATGCCTGGAGAACACATGCATAATCTTCTGTTCGGATCACGGCGACATGCTCTACGACCATGGCCTGCTCTACAAGGGCAAGCCGTATGACAGCTCCGCGAGGATCCCTCTGCTCATAAGGTTCCCCGACGAATGGGGCATGAAGAAAAAGACCATGATCGACGCTCCCGTGGAACTGCGCGACATCCTTCCGACGATCTGCGACATCGCCGGAGTGGAGATCCCGTCACGGCTCGAAGGCTCAAGCATACTGCCCTTCTGCCGCGGCGAGAAACCCTCATGGCGCGAATATATCCACGGCGAACACGAGTTCTCGATGATGTCGAACCAGTGGATCACCGACGGCAGAAGGAAATATATCTGGTATTCCCAGACCGGCGCGGAACAGTTCTTCGACATCGAGAAGGATCCATGTGAATTGAATGACCTGTGTATTTCGTCGCAGCCGGACCTGCGTTTGTGGAGGGAGCGGCTGATCAAGGAGCTCGATGGCCGCGAGGAAGGCTATGTGAAGGACGGGAAGCTTGTCGTGGGAAGACAGCCCCTCAACACATTGAAGGAGTCCGGACTCGACATCGCCGCCGCCAACTGGCAGGCGGAGGTGTTCAGTAATTCCGAAGGTTCGGTTTTCAAATAAAGCTTGACAAGCATCTTCAATATACAAGGAAACATGAAATGAAAAAAATACTGGCGGCAATGGTTCTTTTCTCAATATCCCAGATCTCTTCAGCCGATGACAAGAAACCCTCGTGGGAGCCCTGCGGCTGGGGCGGCGGCGGCGGATTCTGGGCGTGCGCATTCCATCCCGAGGACGGAAACATCATCTACATGGGGGGAGATGTCAGCGGAATGTATAAGACTACCGACAAGGGTCTCCACTGGAAGATGATCAACAAGGGGCTTGCGAACTACGCCGTACATTCAATTGCAATATCGAAAAGCGCGCCGGACACGCTCTACGCCCTGACAGCTGACGGCGTCTGCAGGACAGCAGACGGCGGGCAGAACTGGACGTATATGGAGCAGTCGCACAAGGACAAGCTGAACATCTGCATGCACAGGCCGCTGAGCGTCCGCGGCATTGCGATCGATCCGGCTGATCCTGAAATCGTATACGCCGGCTCAAGGACCGGCAAGCTTTTCAAGACATCCGATGGCGGGAAAAACTGGAAGGAGCTTGTTTACTGCAAGGATCTTGATGCGGAAGTGGAAAAGGCGCCTGAGGCGAATGCTGAAGAGGTGGCCGGAATCGACAAGGACGTCAAAACCTCCGACGATGCCAAGTCCGCCACGAGGAAGCCTTCAAAGACGACACAGTCCGGCAAGGCGCAGCTCCAGTCGGAAGCTACCGGAAATGTCGTCTCTTCGGTGTCAATCTCCGGAACAGACAACAATAGGATATTCATCACAAACGTATCCAGGGGCGTTTTCAGGAGCGATGATGCCGGTAAGACATGGGAGAATGTCAATAGTTCCACCAACGCGTCATGCGTGACGGTGTCGCCTTCCGACAAAAACATTGCATATGGCGCGTTCGGCGCCGGGGACTGCATGCAGAGGACTTCGGACGGCGGCAAGACCTGGACGGCGATTTTGGAAGGAATTCCCGAAGGATACACGGCCCGGGAAATCGCAGTTGATCCGAAGAATCCCGATTTGATCTACTGCATCGGAAATTCAGTTTGGGACGGTTATGCCGGAAGATCCGAAGACGGTGGAAAAAACTGGCTCTTCGAGAGGGAGATGAAGAGGGATCTCGCGGTGAATCCCACGCTTCCCGAAGAGGATTTCAGCGGGAAGATACCGAAGGACCATGCGCGCATGATGAGGATAAACAACATTTCCATCAGTCCGGCCAATCCTTCCGACATCTACATAGCTGGCGGCTGGAATCCATGCTTCAGCGCCGATGGCGGAAAGACCTGGGAGGAGCGTTCCAGGGGCGCCGACATAAGCTGCATCACCGACATCCAGTTCTTCGGCGACAAGACCTATGCTTCCGTGATGGACGAAGGCCTCCTTATGTCCGAGGACGCGGGTGTGAACTGGAAACAGATTTATCCCCTTGAGAGGAAGAAGGACATAAACGGACACCAGTGGAAGATCCTTGTTTCGAAGAAGGGCGACACCGAGAAGATACTGACAACCTTCAGCCCCTGGAATGAAAGTTATCCGAACCGCGTGCTGATAAGCGAAGACGGCGGGAAAACGTTCAAGGCGATCACCCAGGGGCTCCCTAACTATGTCCCGAAACGCGACTGCGTCTGGGGCAGGAGCTACATCAGGAGCGCCGTACAGGATTCAAAGGATCCGAACATTCTATATCTCGGGATGGACGGAGAGAACGACCAGCGCGGCGGCGGCGGGATCTTCAAGTCCGTCGATGGCGGATACACCTGGAAACAGCTTGAAAACCAGCCTCCGGGCAGGCGCATCGACCGGGGGCTTGCGCTCGATCCTGAAAATCCGGATAGGATCTTCTGGGGCACCACCGGAAAGACCGGTGGCCTCTACAGGAGCGACGACGGAGGAAAAACCTGGAAGACGGTGATTGAGAATAGCCAGGAAGACTGGATACTCCAGATATTGATCACTACCTCCGGCAAAGTCTACTGCGCCGGGAAAAGCCTCTGGAGAAGCTCCGACAAGGGGAACACCTTCGAAAAGATCTTCGACGGGAGCAAGGACGGCTGGAACGGTTTCTCGGTGGCGGTCGATCCTGCCGGCGAAAACCGCATCTGGATCTCCCGCGGAGTCGCGCAGCACACGGCGAAAGGCGGAATCTCCAGAACCCTCGACGGCGGAAAGAACTGGGAGGACATCACGGGTGACATTCCCTACATCAAGCCGAGGATTCTCAACTACAATCCGAAGACCGGGTATCTCTGGGCGGGATATGTCGGCCTCTATAAGATCAAGCAATAATTTTGGAGAAGATATCAGATGAACATCGTAAGAAAATCAAAGGATTTGTATTCATGAAATCCATCTTGTTATATTTTTTCTCTCGGGAAGAGAGAAAAAATATTTTCACCCTCATCGAATTGCTCGTCGTAATTGCGATCATCGCAATACTTGCGGCCATGCTCCTTCCAGCCCTGAAGAACGCAAAAGACCAGGCGGGGGGGGCGAGATGCCTCGGCAACCTCAAGCAGGTCGGGATATGTCATGCATTGTACATGGAGGACTTCAACGGTTGGACATGTATTGTGGCTTATGATGCAACCTATAATCCAGCCTATCAGCGCTACTGGTTCTCCGTAGCAGGCCTCTGGAGCTATGCTTATCCCAAGAGGACCTATGGTACTGACTATGGAACATTCCTGCCTAATACTATTTTTACATGCCCGCTGGAAGCTCCGAACACCAGTACCTATGCGGTATACAGGCAGTGTTATGCAGTGAACGCATTCCTCCCTCCAAAGGGGATGGGCCGCGATGATACCCAGCCGTCGTGTCTCAGGCTCGTGAAAAATCCGTCAAGGACGCTGCTCGCCAGCGAGACCCTTGAAAACGCCAGTGATATATGGACATATGGAATCGGGCACGGAGGACGCCTTCCACGGCACCACGCAAGATCCAATAATGCGCTTTTCTCTGATTTTCATGTGGAATGGGTCCCTTATGACAGCTTTCCTAAAAACAGGGATGACGACCGTACTTTCTGGTACGGGGAGTGATTCAATAACAAGGAGTATGAGCAATGATAATGAAGACTGCAGGTAAAAAGACTGAAAGACTAAGTAATCCGATACTTGATGTCAGCGTGGACAGCAGGGATTTAAGTATATCCATTAAGGACAGGCGGAACGGGTCGGTCTGGAAGATGGAGCCGGAAAAAGGGAAAGGGTCGGCCAGCATAGAGACACCATACGGATTCCCATATGAATGCCCGCTCGCTACCGCGAAAGTCCGTAGTTTTAAAAGGATGATACGCGGAGAATACAGCGGATTTGAAGTCCTGCTCGGAGGTTTTGAAGGCCTTGGGCAGTGGGGGAATCCCAGTAATATTTACGATCAGAACAAGGCGTTTCTGCGGTTTGTATTCCTCGTGCACTGCAAGGAGCCTGACCTCATAGTCGAAGTGGCGCCTTCCGAAGAGAACGGCTTCGACGACAAGACCTGGATCAGGACCGTCAGCTATCCGCGCCCTTTCACTCACGATAAGTCACGGGACTTCATGACGCTGATCCCCTACCGGGCCGGGACGATGATCCCGGGAAACATGAAGGAGGGGATCAGCAACGACAATGGCGTCATCCCGCTCTGGGGGTATGAAAACGTCAACATGCCATGGTGGGGCGCAGTGAACAGCCGGAAGGCGGGATATCTCGCGATAATGGACACTCCGTGCGACGCCCAGCTCCAGGTGGTCCATCCCGCCGGAGGCCCCACTTCGATCAACGCAAGATGGCTGCCATCGTTCCAGGCGCTCCGCTACACACGGAGGATCATCTACAGCTTCCTGGACAACGCCGACCATTGCAGCGTGGCAAAACGCTACAGGAAATATGCGATCGGGACAGGACGCTTCAAGTCGCTCCGCGACAAGATCAGCGAGCGGCCTCTCCTATCGAAGCTCTACGGCGCTGTTCTTGACTGTGAAGTAGGGGAAGGCCAGATGATCAAGCGGAAGAACCTGCGCCCGGGACTTCCCGAGCACCGTAACACCACGCTCAAGGAACGCCTTGCGATCATGGCCGATGCAGCGAAAAAATTCAAGGGTGAAAACGTCCTCTCCTTTGTGCGCGGCTGGCAGAAGGAGGGCTTCGACCGCCTCCATCCCGCGGCCATGCCCCCGTGCGAAGAGGTGGGCGGCTGGGACGGGCTCGCGCTCCTCTCCCGCAAGGCGGAGGAATACGGTTTCCTCTTCGCGCTTCACGACCAGTACAGGGACTTTTTCCTGGAATCGCCTGTCTTCTCGGAGGATCTCACCCTCAAGAACTGCCGTGGTGAGTCTCCGCGCCATTTCTACTGGGCGGGAGGCACGCAGTCGATACTCTGCGCAAAGGAGGCTCTATTCTTCGTTAAAAAAGACATCCAGCTCCTCGTGGACCACGGCGTGAAGCTGACTGCAAACTACAACGATGTGCTGAGCGGCGTCCCTCTCGAGGAATGCTACGACCACAGGCACAGGATGTCGCGGCGCGAATGCATGGAGGCCAGGGCCGGAATCCTCGAGCACATTTCCTCCCTCGGACAGGTCGCATCCAGCGAATCGGTTAACGACTGGACGATCCCATGCGTCGACTTCGGGCATCTCGCCGAACCTCTCCACTGGAAAGGCAGGCATGCTGGGAAGACCATGGGCATCCCGGTTCCGCTCTTCAGCCTCGTATACCATGACGCAATCGTCCTCATGTCGAGGAGGAACGTCCAACCCTTGAATTGCATGCTCTGGGGCCTCAACACTGCGAACTTCGCAGACCGGGAGATCCGAAAACTTCACAAGGCGGTTGCCGCACGCGAGATGCTTTCGCATAGTTTCCTCGACAGGAATTTCAAGAGGCAGAAGGTTGTCTATGAAGGCGGAATTGAAGTCGAGGCTGACTTTTCAACTGGAAGACATTCAATCAAGGGAATAGGTGCCGTAAAATGAATAAACAGAATTCAAACATACTTCTGATTCTCACCGACCAGCACAGGCTGTCGGCTGTTGGCGCCTATGGCGATACCCCGTGCAGGACGCCGAACATCGACAGGATTGCAAAGGAAGGAATTTTGTTCCAGAACGCATATACAACTTGCCCTGTATGCAGTCCGGCGAGGGCGAGCATTATGACAGGCCTTTATCCGCACACACATGGGATGAGCGGAAACGTGCATGATCTGACTTCCGCCGTCCACGAGCTCCACGACAAGCCTTCACTGCTTTCCAGGCGGCTCCAGGAACGCGGATACAAGCTTGGATATACGGGCAAGTGGCATCTCGGAACAGATTCACAGACAGTGTTCATGGACAGGAACTCCCCTTCTCTTCCGAAGGATGTCGGGTTTGAAGGCCAGAATTTTCCGGGTCACGGAGACGGAGGTTTCCAATACCCGGAATATAGGAAGTACCTTAAAGATCATGGATTCCAGCACAAGGTCAGACCATGGTCTGAAAAAACGAGACAAGCACGAGAGGGCGCCTGTGGGATCCTGGACGGGCCTGTGGAATCGACGATTGACCACTTCATCACGGATGAGACCATTTCTCTTATGTCGCGTTTCAAGGATGATGGCAGGCCGTTTTTCATGTGGCAGAATTTCTGGGGGCCGCATGTGCCATGCTTTGTTACCGAGGAATACTGGGAGATGTACAGAAACGTCCCGATACCGGAGTGGCCGAACTACAGATGGCCTTCCCGCGCGACACCTGGGCCCCACAATGCCCGCATCTCCCCCGACCATGAAAACCTCACATGGGAAGACTGGGCGACGGCGATGCGCTACTATTACGGATTCACCTCGATGATCGATGCTGAAATTGGCAGAGTGCTGGACTATCTCGACAAAAGCGGACTGTCGGAAAACACCGCCGTCGTCTTTGCCGCAGACCACGGTGAGACCATGGGAAGCCATGGCGGCCTTATCGACAAGGGCTTCATACATTTCGAGGAGACGCACAGGATACCTTTCATCATCAGGATGCCCGGAGGAAAACATAAAGGGGAATTCAAAAGGGAATTCATTTCACTTGCGGATTTGTATCCCACGGTCCTTGAACTCGCAGGGTGTGAATATGACAACCGCTCCGTCCATGGTTCGTCCATTCTTCCTCTGATCGAAGGGAATGCCAGGGAATGGCGCGAAGACATCGTCGTCGAATTCTCAGGCGTCAGCTTCATGGGCTCGACAATGCGGACAATCCGGCATGGCAACATCAAGTACGGGTACGCATGCGGATTCGGCGATGAGCTTTACGATCTGGATTCTGATCCTTATGAAATGAAGAACCTCGCCTGCGAACCGAGTTATGCTGAAAGAGCCAATGACATGAGGAAGCGTCTCCTTGCGTGGATGGCAAAGACGAGAGATCCGCTTAGGCCGATGTTCCAAAGGGCCTGCAGATATTATTTCCAGGAATGAGGAGAACCTTTAAATTCCAAATGAACTAGGTGACAACATGGACAGAAGAGATTTCCTGAAGATATCAGGCGACTCCCATCTGATGTCAAACCTGGCAAAAGCATACACTCTGGACGCTCCCTATAAATTCCTCATTTCGTCCGGATATAAGACCAGCAATGACAATCTAAGGAACTACAAGAAGGCATATTGCATCGCGGGCGTTTCCATGAGGAACAGCACCGTGCGAATGGCTCATACTCGCGCGCCCTTGAAAAATGGCTGTTGGCAAATCCGGAAAACAGAGTGATTTCCTGATACACAGTAGTTGCACAGGCAATACATGAACAGGCGCGTCGCTGTCCTCGGCCCTGATAAAGACGCTCTTGTCGACGCTGAATCCGGAGTGTTTCCAGGATCTTATCTTCTCGACGGTCTCGGAGGTGATCCTCCCTCGTCCAGTAGAAACTTGGATACCTTATGCTTCCATAGGCAGGATATTTTTTCAGTTTTTTTACCGGAAGGCCTAAAATTGAGGAGACTTTCGTCTCTGCATATGGAAATATTCAGTGAACCATGTCCGTCAATATCAGCCACATATAGATTGGCTTATATTTTGACGGAAATCAAGTAACATGTAAATTGGCAAGCATTGCCCGCATCCGCCCCTGGCCCCATGGTGGATAGTATGGCCACAGGGTATCAATGATCTCGCGGTATTCCTTGACCAGACCAATGTAATTTGCCCGATTTGGACCGTGCAGCAATCGGCGCACAGCGCTGACGGTGTCCGATGCCAGCGAAGCGTGGATTACATATCGAAAAAGAATCTTTCTCCGGTCGGCATCGCCCGTTTGCTCGCAAAGATCGGCAACATAGTGAGGGAATAAGGTGAACCACTTATCCTGAGCGATTGGCTGAAGAATGTTGAATGCCTCAATCAGGTTTCCTTGGACTTCTACAATCATTTCTCCTAAAATCCGTTTCCGCCAGTCATTGTCCGAAAGAACTTCCCACGCGGGTTTTGGCAGGTCGGGTGCGGTATAGGCTTTTGCTTTGAGAACCATGGCAATCATGGCTTGATCTCCCAGCGGAGAATTAGCCATTTCTCGCAGGGCGTTGCACAAGCTTTCAACCGTGCTCAGCTTCCGATTTCCATTTACCAATTGCGTCAGCATGGAGGCTTGATTTTCCGGTCGGTACCTGCCCCACTTCAGGGCTGTTTCCCCAATGGCGCATTCCATTGAGAACGTAGGGCTTGCCGGAGCATCAACCGCGAACGGAATTGAGGCGAGGAGGTGTGAAATCAAAGTGTTGTTAAATTTCTCCTGGACATCTTTACTCTGTCCGACTGGATCAAGTTGTTCCAGTTTGGTTCCCATTAACGCGATCAGGCCGGTTCCCCATGGGGCTGTCAGGCTATTTGTCGCATATCTGAGATAGGAATACCCTACTCGGGGACATGCTGAGAACCATGTTGAAACGGAGACCTCAGCTGACCTTTCAACCCACTCCTTGCGATAATACTGGATCGATTTTGGATCATCCGGGAGAAGCGAAGCCAGCTTTTCGGCAAGCCACCATGCGAAATTCGAAATGTTTGCGCCTGGGCCATCGGGCATGTGAGCCTCAAGATGGTGAGAAAAATGACGGGACAGATCCTTTCGCAGGAGCCAAGGCTCCCGTTTAATATCCTTGGCTTCGTCTTTCCCGGAGATGTCTGCCACATCGAGAATTGCAGCCCACAAATCTGAAAGCTTGCCATTCGGCACCAGTTCGGGATGCAAAATGAAAACCGTGCAGGCGTGATACTTGGGAAGTGGGCCAGGGGAGTTGTTCGCACAATCCCATACCGCAGACCAGACATTATCGGTGTCGGAAGGATGCTTTTCCAGCCAGAGGGAAACTGCCGCTCCCATGCTATACACGGGGGCAAGAGGAAGATAGCCAAGGACGGCATGGTAACCAGAGCATACATCGCGTAGGTTGTCGGCATTGCCAACGACTGACTGGATGATTTCTGTTAACTTTGTGTGCTCACCCTCTGGATTGCCCGGCGCAAGAACGACGGAGTCAAGCGAGGAGATTGTCGGATGGAAAATCATGGGAGCGAAGTTGTCAAGACTGCCTTGGATGGGCGGAGAGCATTCCAGGCACTGGCGAAGCCCTTGCATGGCGATGAAAATATCATCATGCATTGCGTCGTTTACATCAATTGCAGCCTTTCGCCGTTCATGCGGAATATCCGATAGCAGGGATGAGCGATTGTCGTCGAAAATCTTGCGGGTCTTCGGTGTGATTTCCAATTTACCGCCAGAGATCAACCGTTCAAGTTCGGTCAGTGCTGTCCTACTGATATCTGATGCCTCGAAATAGAGAAGAACAGAAAGTTCAACAACCATACGTTTTGGCTTCTCCTCCTGTGTCTGATAAAGAAAGAGAGGGCCAGGCGGTATTTTCTCTCTTGCCGGATGATCAGGATCGCGCAGGATGGCCAAGTCGACATTTCCGCCGATCGGTTGAACTTGAGCATCTAACAAATCCAAGTTCAGCAAGCTTGTTACTGTGCGTGGATCGACCTTGTCAAGATGATGCAAGGCATAGCTGCGTATCCTCAGCAACATAGAGCGATAAGCCTTTTGCATTTCTTCAGGGCTGGGCTGTTGTTCTTGCTGTGTCATTGAGTATCTGGGTTATTATTTGGGTGTATTCGTCGTTGCTTATTCTGAGGGTTTCCTTGATTGTCTTCATGCCGTCTGCAATCCGTATTTTTCCGAATTGCGATCCTGTCTTCAGCAGGACGTGTGATAGGAATAGACGGTTGGTGAATGCGCCTAATTTGGTCTTTTCTGGAGCTGAAATACCATAGGGAAGAGAGGGTATCATTTCACGGACACACCATTCGGTTAAAGAGGTTGCAGTCTTGTCTTCAAATTTATCATCTGCCCATATCAGGACAAGAAATTCGGCGACTGAAGTAAGACATGCCAGGAAAAACCGGACGGACATGGATTCGCCATATTCTGTTTCTCTCCCGGAAAATAGCCCGGCGTCGCGCATGCAGTCATGGAAATATACGGCGACTTCCTGCAATGCCTTGCCGGGCGGATTTTCGCGATATTGGTCGGCCAACGCCTTTAGCAGTTCTGCCGTTGGGATGATAAAGCGATAGCGCCAAGCCATAAGCTGGCGGAAGCATTCTGTGGCTTTCTCCGGTGTAAGCCTCCCGCTGTCCATCAACGCCAATATCAGCTTGTCCGATCCGAAGGCCACATTGGGGGAATCTTGCATTTCATTCAATGTGAACATCTGGCATACACGGTCGTCCGCAAGAAGCGGCGTTCCGGTTTCTTTGGCAATGAAATTGGCTAGGAACGGCAGATAGTCCTTCGCGTCCTCACTTTTTTCTCTTAATTGTTCAGGAACAGGGTGTGGCACGAAGCGGAACCGCGCATTACTGCGCAGGCGACTCCACAATTCAATATGCCATGAGCGGGTTTCCTCCTGGTAGGCGAGTGCTTCCAGCCGCTGGATGAGTTCGTCATTGTCTTTGGCGCGCAGATAGATCCGGAAGTATTTCGAGGCTGGGCCGAGCAGTTTGTAGTCCGTCAATGTCTCCAGCGTTGACAGCTCAAGCAGGACTTCTTGAAGTTCATGCAACGCCGGATGGGTGTCATCAATTCCCGATCGCTTGGCGCATATCTTAAAGATGTTCTCATATTCCACATCGCTCAACTTCCCTGCAGCTCGGACTTGCTTTACAATGTCAATGAGCCGGTAATGATGATCGGTTCCTTCTCCATGCTCATCTACTACGGGGAGCTTGGTGTCGGACTTGTCGGGAAGCACCATGATGCGTTTGCTGTTGACAAGCTTCTTGATCTGTTCAGCGCTATCCCGGCGGGAGCGTTGATGATGCACCATCCTTTTGCTATCCTCAAGTACGGTTGATAGATACCCTGCCGGAACCATGATTTCAGCGAAGTATTCTGCGGCCACATCAAGCAGACCGAGACGATGCAGGGTTATCAGCGCCGAAATATCCGCTACGATCTTTGACCCCGGTGGTGGACATGCCAGCGGCGGCAATTCGCGCTTCCCGTCCTCGGATGTCCTCGGATGAAATCCGTTGGTCGAGTAGATGCAAAAACTCGCCAGGTTTGCCGGATCATCGCCAATCCAGGTCATTTCCTGTGTGCGGAAAAGCCACTCATCCAGAACCGTCTTCTTGGATACCTGTGCCGCCCATGCCCAAGGCATGCGCCCTTTGATCATCTCGTTGTGGACGTTTTCCGATTGCTCCCGAGTCTGCTTGTGCATCTGCTTGAACATCTCCAAGGCTTCATCGGTTTTTATCGCCTTGAATGTGTCTTTCCCGACCGTTCCAGCTTCGCGTAAACGGTTCAACTCCGTGAAAGCATCGTTGGCAAGGTCATCGCGCCCCGCAGCATAAGCGGCGCTCATGTATTCCATTAGATAACTGGAGTCAGCCCAGAATCGTTCACGGAAGGGTATTAACGAATTCATTGCAGCATCAGTATTGCCGAGGCTATGATACAGTTGGGTGCGGCCAATAATTGCCTGGAGCTGAGGATTCTCAAGCTTGCATAATTCGTCATACAGGGAAAGGCTTTCTTCGGGACGGAAAATCCTGGCGAGACAGATGGCAAGATTAAGCGTATATGTCTGTTCATCAGGATCAATCGCATGAAGCGCTTTGAATTGAACGGCGGCCTTTTCAAAATCATCGAGAATGAATGTGTAAATATGCGCAAGATTGTTGAGAACAACAACATTGTCTGGTTGCATTTCTACCAGCCGCTCGTAGCATCTGGCCGCGACATCATACATTTTTGCTTGGAAGGCTATATCGCCCGCCTTGAGGATGAGGCCTGGATCATTTGCAATTTCAGCCGCAGTCAAGAACATTTTGGCCGCATCGCCCAACTGCTTCTTGATTAGGAAGGCATTTGCGCGGAGCTGGAGCCAGTGCGGATCTTCCGGCGATTTCTCACCGTCAAGAGATGCAATTGCTGAATCAACGTCTCCGCGGCGCAATGCGGTGGATGCCGCGAAGATGGTATGCAGTTTAAGATTATGGACAACAAGAGGTTCGGCAATCTTCTCGCATTCTGTCACATCAGCGCCCTCTAGGTTTTGCCAGAGTTGCAGGAGCAGTCTGAAAAGCCCTTCCTTCTTTTTCTCATCGTCCGCCAATGACAACAGATCCTTGGCTTTCAGGAATGTTTCACGGTTCTGCTCAAGGGATGCTGATTGTATTCCGCATGCGAGGAGATTGGCTTCTAAGTCGCCGGGATGGTCGCACCGAATGCGATCCGGCAGGCCGGGAGGCGGTTCGAGGTAGTCGAGAAGCACTCCCTTGGCCACCTCGATAGGGACAGGAGTCCATGCATTCATAAGGCTAAGCATCTCTCCCGCCTTCTCCCGTCTTTGTAGGAGATAGTTCGCATTCCACCCCATCCGTAAAGCCGCCATGTCGAGCTCCGAGCTCGGAGCTTTTGCCAGCCGAATATTTTGAAGGACAGTCTGAAGCTCCTCAAGAGCGGCTTCAAGCATTTTCTTTTCATCATCCGAAATATTGTTTGGCGTTATGCCCGTATCCTTGTCAAACCTGGAAAAAACTTTGTTCATCAAGGCATCTGCCAATTTGACAATGCATTGAGGCAATTTGCTCCGGTCATGAAGGCTCGCCGCCCAACGGACTATCTCCTGTGCTTTCTCCAACTTATCATTCATGACATAGGCGACTACAGCCATGTCACACCATCGTTCATGAAGCTCCTTTCCATCGACAGCAGCCATAGCTTCGGGATATTTCCGCTGGCTGAGCAACAGGGCGGTTCGTGTGCGTATTGCATACGGATCATTTCGCCCCTCAAGCATGGACAAGCCCGCTTCCGGATCTTTTTCCAGGCTCTCGATGGATGCCCTAAGCGCCATGACCTCAGCTTTTTGCTCCGAATCGGTTGACAAGATTTCTTCCGCTTGAGAAAGCAAAGATTTTGCCCGGTCAATGTGTTTCTTCGCGTCTGGGCGTTTCATCTCGGCTTGGACGGCGTGGACGCGGGAAAGCAGGATATAGGTACTTAATGGATACGGTCTACCTGTTGTAGATTCTGATGCAAGAGAGGATTCAAGCGATTCGCAGAGCAATAAGGCGCGGTCGTAGTTCCAGACGGCCAGCTCTTGGCAAATGAATGATAATATTCGTAATGGCTCATTGGTTATTCTTTGGAAAGTAGCCTTGTTAATGCCATACTGCGATTGCTCATATTGCACAATATCTTTATACTCTATGAAAGTAGATTCTATGTGATCAGAACTTTGTATTGGTTGGAGAATAACTTTAAAAGTATCTCTGATATCTTGTATGACTTCTGTAATTTTGGGGAATTTTGTGATATCAACAGGAACAGCGAATTGCTTTGACCTTAGTACTGTATATCCTCCCGCCTCCGTATTTACGAATTCTACTTGCGGATCTGGTAAAACTCCTTTCAATCTAGACTTGATCCTAGAACGTTGAATGGCATGAACATACCATTGGCGGCATAAATTATCGACAGCCTGTTTGATCTCTTGGGCATCTGTTAATGCATCTTTAAAATACACTCTTAGCGTTTGCTGTGTTTGGGCAAGGAATTCATCAATTTCGGAGACGAATCTATCATCGGGAACTCGTATTGCTACTTTCCCAATTTGGCCATGTGGTGCCCTGCCGACAAGGGCAAGAGCGGCAGGATTATTGGATGTTAGGAAGAGTTCAGCGTCAGACCTTTTAATATTAATGTAATCCAGGTTGTTATCTGTAGAGCGTACAGATACATTTAATATACTTCCTGGCATTTCACAAGACGCATCATTAATCCGTTTGCCTCGAATCTGGCATATAAAATCAAACCCAAAATCATGAGGCTTTGTTGTATACCAATGCATAACACTGCTTGCCCAATATGCAAACTGATCCTCGCCGGAGATACCATAATCCTGATTATCTGCAATTTTTTTTGGCATTGTATAATTTTTCAATATTATTTTAATTCACGATTTATACCACTCGTAAAAAATATTAGAGAAAAATAACTTAGATTACATATTTTTCATTTTACTAGACAAATATTATTGATTTGAGAAGATAATGCCTTCAATAATTCATCATTATCTGCAATCGATTTATTATCTAAAGATGGTTTTTCGATGGGAAAGGCCGATATTTTGTCAATAATGGAGGTTCGCTCAACAGGGAGAGGATTATTATCAGAACTTTCTGCAATAGAAGGAAATTCATTTGGGGTGGTAATATTGCGATAGTTTATATCTGATTCGATGCGTTCATGTTGTTGAGCTAGCGAAATAGAAACCAACCGATTCTCAATGCTTTCAGAGGAGAACTTATAATCTATCGGCATTGCTACGTCTTCTTCATTCTCTTCTGGAGTGATAGTAATTAACGCTATGATATTGTTTATCAAATCTGGATTTAATAACTTCTCAAGATAATCCCAAAGTAGATTTTGTCGCTCGAATTGGGGCATTCCAGCGAATGTCCTTGAAATGATGAATCCAGAAACTTTTCCAGACGTAGAGACATCTAAACGGAAATCTGGATTAGAAATGCCACTCCCATGTGCGCTTAATGCTCTAATTATTTCTTCTTTGATTGCCATTTTCGTTCTCCTAAAGCATGTATTCCGACTGCGGCATCAACCACCATCCGGGAGTTTTCCTTCAAATGGTTACCTTGTATAAACGTACCATTATCATATTTATAATATTTGAGTCTACTGAACTCTGAACGGAGCCTGTCATCTGATGTATACCGGTAATTATTCTTCCACCTCGTCCATAAAATTCCTAGATAACTACACATATTTCGACGTTCTTGAGAATTGATGAGATCGCACATCCCAGTACCTTTATACATTGACTCCAAGTCATGGCGGCTATCGAAATTTAGGTCTTTGCGATAGATATAAGCCCTGAAGATACATTCGACGGCAACCCCTGCGAAATATATGGCTGCAGAAAATTTACCTTTATCATATAGCTGACGAGCGGTTTCTATTCTATAACGGGATGCCTCAAAATAATGTTCTGCGTCAAGTTTCAAGATGCCCTCGTATATTGGCAATCAGGATGTGGATACGACCTTCCGTTCAGGCCAGTTATGACGTTTTCGAAACGCTTCCTGAATATCGTTAAACTTGGCATATCAATGTGGTTCCAGTCGATGCACTTAATTTCCTCTTCAGTTATTACGTCCTGATACACATTCCCAGAACAACTGCACCAACGCATTAATAGCGATTTGCAGGAATTTTGACTTCCATCGTTGCCCGACATATCCTCAAAGCGGGAGCACTTATCATAAGCGTTATGCGTTCCATCATTCTTTTGATAGTAGGCCAGGAACCAGGCTTCGCTCTTCGGTCTCGGCACCATGGCGACTCCCCATTTGTAATCGGCATGCTTAAAGCCGGAATACATGGCGTCAACCATGCGCTTCCACCTATCATGGGGAGCCGCTCGGGTACCATCGGTATCCCTGAAATAAACAAGGCCAGCTCTTTCCTCTTTTCTCTTCGCATATACAGCAAGGGCATAGCTGTTAAGCCACAGTTTTTCGGATTCCTTCTTGCTTTCGTCGGTTCCTCTTGGCCCGGTGTCTCGCAGATTCAGCAACTTCCGTAATTGTTTAACATCTGACTCGGATTGTAGTTCGTAATCCGGAACTTGGCCGCATGAAAGCTCGGAAAGACGGTCAAGGATAAAGGTCATAGCTCCCTTTTTCAGGGAACCATCCAAATCCTTGGTTCCAAGATCGCTCGAACCTTCGCCAGAGACGACAAAAAACATGCTACGCCTCAGTCCCTGATTTTTTGTCGTCATTCTGGGGGAGGTCGTCTTTCTGGCAGAGTTGGGTGGCAAGCTCAATTAGGTTAGTCTGGCTCATAGCCTGTCCGGGGCCCATGAATTCCAGCAGTTCCGACACCGCAGGAATATCATAAAACTTTCGTGCATGCGTAAGTCCTTCTATGTCCTGATAGAGCAAGTAAACGCTTTTTCTGGCAGCAGAATCGTTTAAATAGTTTAAGACCTGTGCGCTATGGGTGGTGACCATCAGCTGCTTGTCTCTGAAGTTCTGCAGTTGCTCAACAAGTTTTTGGACTATCTCTTGATTGATGCCGTTCTCAATCTCGTCAAAAAAAAGGAAGCCACTTGATGAATACCGTTGGGAGAGTATGGCTAGGATGCGGAGAAGACCATCGTTGATATGTCCCGTCTGAACCGTGCGCTGATATTCCTTGATAAGAAGATTTTTCCAACCGAATTGCCGTCGTTTTATCTCAAATGCCTGAAGACGGGGGTAAAACTGCGAAAGGGTGTTCATAAGGCTCTCGGATTGTTCACTGTCCAATTGGCTCAGAAATCCTGGCAATCCGTCTCCGCCAAGGCCGAGTTCATTACTTTTCTTAGAAGCACTGCGAAGGCTTGCAGGACTCAGCAGATCAAACGATTTCAAACTCGCCAGCTCATTCTTTACGGAGAGAATCCATGGATCGCTTATTTTCAGGGAAGACAACAAAGATCCCTGATAATTCAGAAATGCAATATCCTTCCTGTCCGGATTATTTTCGCCCTGCATCACAAGAGTGCGGCCAGCCTCGACCTTGAACAATTCTGATCCGTTGTCAAAGCGAATTTGTTCATTTTCCATCCGTTTCTTGTCAACATTAAAGGCTCCATGCCAAGACAGGTGTTTGTCGTCAATGAGGAGACTGACCGTAAGATGGATGGTTCTGGCGCGACTTCCGCCGGTTATCAATTCCGTAGGATTCCAGCCTCGCATCTCACCGCGTCCGTGCATAAGCTGTCCGATGAAGTCAAAAAGTTGTAGAACCGTTGTTTTCCCGGACCCGTTCAGGCCAATGAGGCATGAAAAGGGAGGCAAGTCCAACAGCGAGAAATCGCTTAGCGACTTGAAGTTGCGAACCTTAATTCCTGTAATCATAATTTACTCCTTCATTCGACATGCCCATACAGTAGCACTGTGTCCACCCATTTCCATAAGCGGATATATAAACGGATATGTAAAAAGCTGATAGGAATTTTGATTTCATGATGCATGTGAGACATCCTCAAATCTACCATAAAATAATGTTTAAAGCTTTTTTTCAAGCCTCTTAAGCGCACACGGTTCTCTCCTTTGATCAGGATAACTTTCAGAATACCCTCTCCATGAAAAGAAAAACTCATTTTCCTGGAATCACCCTTGACTTTTTATTATACGATATTATCGTAATATATAACTACATAATAGTATTTATGGTGAAAATGGGAGTGGCACAATGATAAGATCAGTAATAAAGGCGATAGATATAATGGAACTGCTGGCCGGAAAAAGCGGAAGCATGACACTGTCCGAACTGTCCTCAAAACTGTCGCAGAACGTAAATACTGTAAAGGGACTGCTTAATACCCTGATGCACAAGGGATATGTGAAACAGGATGAGCAGAGAGGCGCCTACAGCCTCGGGTGGCGGGTGCAGTATCTTGCCGAGGGGCTTGCTTCAGAGACCTCACTTAAGAGCATTGTCCATCCGTATCTCGAGAAGCTGCATGAGCTTTCAGGCAGGGAGGCCGTATACTGCAGTCTTGTCTCAGGACGCCAGTTCATGTGTCTTGACTACATGGACAGCGATCATGAGCTTGGTATCCGTCCCGGCAAGGCGTACATCATCACAGGCAACCTGCACATATATGCGCAGGGCAAGCTGATATTGGCAAATCTTACGGAAGAGGAACTTGAACGGTATTTGAAAACTGAGAAACTTTCCTCACTTACGGATTACACGGTGACAAACAAGGATACATTGCGCAAGGAACTTAAGGATATACGGAAAAGGAACCTGTCAATTGTCAAAGACGAGGGATCTGTAGGCATTTCTTCGATTGCCGCAGGTATCTTCAATGCGGAAGATCGTCTGATTGCGACAATCGCAGTCTCATTTCCCACTGACCGCCTCCCCTCTGATTATAATAAGAATATCGGCCAGGCTTTGGTCAAGTTCGCCGATGAGATAATTGACAAGGTAGGGCGGTTTCTCCGAAACCGCCGATAAGAACGGACGGCTCGGAGAGCCATCCCTACCTTAAATTGGCAATTTTGAAAAACACCATAGATCCAAATAATTATGAGACGATTAGTAACTTAGCAACATTGAAAGAAAGGATGATAGGAAAATGAAAAGAATAGTAGAGCCCGCAAAGGAGATTCCGGTTGCCGAGGAGTGCGATGTCTGTGTCATAGGGGGAAGCTGCACCGGCGTGTTCGCGGCGATAAGGGCCGCCAGGCTTGGCGCGAAGGTTGTCATCATCGAGAAGATGAATTCGTTCGGCGGTGTCGCAACCCAGGGGCTGGTGAACTACTGGCACAGCCAGTACGATACGGAATTCAAGAAGCAGATCGCCGCAGGCATGTCACTTGAAGTAGTTGAAAGGCTCGGAAAAAGAAATGCCGTTGCCGAAATCAAGGAATGCCCCCATAAGGCATTCATGTTCAACTCCGAAGAACTCAAGATAGAGCTCGATGAAATCATCACCGAACAAAAGAACATTGTCCCGTTCCTCCATACCCATTTCGCCGCCCCGTTTGTCGAAGACGGCAAACTCAAGGCTGTCTTCGTGGAAAACAAGGACGGACGTCAGGCGATCAAAGCGAAGGTGTTCATCGATGCGAGCGGCGACGGCGACCTTGCCTTCCGTATGGGAGTGCCTTTTGTCATGGATGATTTCCTGCAGCCTCCGACCACCTGCGCGAAAATCAGGAACCTCTGTCCGGAAGGCGTGAACTACTATGAGACCGTCAAGGCCCACTACGAGGAATTCGGTCTCGAGAAGGATTGCGGCTGGAGCGGCGAGATCCCCGGCTGCAAGGATATCCGGATGTATGCCGAAACACATGTCTTCAATACAAACGCCGCAGACGCAAGGCAGTTGACAAATGCCGAGATCAAAGGCCGGCGCCAGACCCGCGCAATCATGGATATCTTCAGGAAATACGCACCTTCTGAAAATATGATTCTGTTAAGTCTGGCTTCTTATATCGGAATCCGCGAAACTCGCAGGTTTGTTGGCGAGTATCGGTTGACGGAAGAGGATGTTCTTGAGGGAAAGAGTTTTGATGACACCATCGCCAACGGCAGCTACCGGGTCGATGTGCACAACAAGGAGAATGGCGGATTCCTATTCAAATATCTTGATGGCCGACAGGAGAACTTCACCTTCTTCGGCATGGAGAAAGGCCGCTGGCGTCCTGAAAGGAAGGTCAATCCAACATACTATCAGATCCCTTACCGCACAATGGTGAACCGCAAGGTCGACAACCTCATTTTCGCCGGCAGGACGGTATCCACCGACAAGGCCGCATTCGGGGCGGTCCGCGTGATGATCAATCTGAACCAGACCGGGGAAGCCGCCGGAGTCGCCGCTGTCCAGTCACTGGATTCAGGCAAGAACGTGTGCGACATCGACACCGCAAAACTCCGTGAAACTCTCAAGTCCGGAGGCTCGATTATCCTTTAAAATATTCTGAACCACTAATCATCATTTTCTTCCGCGTAACCGTTAAGCTGGGTGCTTTTGAAGATGATTGCCCTAAAAGTATGCCGGGTTTTAACCCGACACATGGTTGGCGGTTTAAAAACCGCCCTACTTATGAGGCAGACATTACTAGCTTAACGATTACTCTTCCACAGACAGGGCAGCAGGGTATTGAGGGCTGGAACCTTCTCGAAAAGGTAATCTCGAAATGAAATTTGTCTTAAAAAGTAACACAGACATTCCTGTCCGTGGTTTCAAATTTAATTTTCCGTCACAGACAAGAATGTCTGTGCTACCCCCTTTTCGAGCGGGTTCTAGCAAGAACCTTGAATTCATGGCCTGTTGTGGTCTATTTTAAAGTGCATGGGGTGATTCATCCCTAAGCATTATACACATAGTAATTTCAACCCCCTGCTTATGGGGAACCGCATAATTAGAAGTTGGGATAAAAATAAATAAAGTTCGATAATAATGAAATTCTACCTGATAAAACCAGAAGTAGCTGGCGGATTTACAGGATTTTCTTTTGGTGATGTGGAAGTTTCAAAATCGATTTTATTCACTGAGCTTTATCCCAAGAGGAAGCTTCCTAAATTTGTGTGGCTGAAGGTTAATGGAAGAGCAGGATTCGATGATTTTGGCATAGCGATAGATAGGAAATGCCGACTTGCTGTATCTGAAAAAGGTCTAAATACGTTGAAAGAGTTCAATCTTAATCATTGTGGAATAGAAGCATTCTAACTTGATAAAGGTATCCCAACGATGTTGGTGCTCCTAACCTCGCTCCGCTCGTTGCCAGACCATGAGGCGTTCTCTTCAAAAAACAATGAATCCCATTGACATGAATCAAATATGTACTATACTGTATTACACAAGCATACAAAAGGAGTAATGGAATATGAGTGTTGCACTTTCAGTAAGGCTGCCGGAAAGGCTATCAAAGGAGCTTAGCCATGTCGCGCTATTGACGGAAAGGCCCAAATCTTTCCTAGTACAAAAAGCTCTTGAGAGCTATTTGCATGATCAGGCCGACCTGCAGATAGGTCTTGATAGATTGCGGGATGCTTCAGATCCAGTAATATCAGTTGCCGAAATGAGAAAAGAACTTGGCTTATAATATTACATTCAAAAAATCCGTTGCAAAAGATTTGAAGAAAATAGGTTCCAGCGAAGCAGATCGAATCATAACGAAACTAAGTTCAGATCTTTCCGCAAACGCCGACCAATTTCAGGAATTGCAAGGACAATTTGCCGGACTGAGAAAATACAGGGTTGGGAATTATCGTGTTATTTATGCGCTGATTGGTGATTCCGTCCTGATTGTCCGAATTCAACATAGAAAAGACGTATATAGGAATTGATAGAAACTAGATCGTACGGCAAAAACACAATGAAAAAACAAAAAGTAACCGTAAGCGACCTTATGCAAAAGGGCTACTGTTATTTTATTTCTGAACCGCCCGGGAAGAATTTTCATCCGGGCTTCCTGCCTGAATTAACGCCAAGGCAGATGCTGGAGATGGGGGTTTTCGGCGGCAAATACATGACCGACTGCAGGGATGAGTTTCCTGAGGACTGGTTCACTCATGCAAAGCTGTCCCATGAACGACATGATCCCGAGTTGAACTACTTTGGAGTCGATGCTTCCCAGCCATTGTCCGTCTGGCTGGAAAAAGGATGGATTTATCATGAGGATCCCAGGGGATGGTTCCAATGGTATTGCAGGTACTACATGGGCAGACGATGCCCGGATGATGAACGCCAGATCAAAAGATGGAAGGCGATGACAAGGCATATTGCCCAAATCAAGAAGCACTGCAAGATGGGAGACCTGGGCTGCCGCCAGAAACAGAGGCAGGCATTGCTGAACTGGGCTTATGACAGCAGAAAGATTTAGTGCCGACAAGAGATATTCCAGCAGAAGGAATATACACAGCGAGCCTTCAGGGCGAATTATTTTTTAGATTCGATACCTATTGAAACCCTGTCTACTATGCGCATTTTGGGATACTAGAAGTTGATGTGGGTTTCCTGCCTCATGAGTAGGGCGGTTTTTAAACCGCCAACCTGGTGTCGGGTTAAAACCCGACATACTTCCAAGAACAAACAGCCCCATTTTACCCAGATTAACGATTACACTTTTTCTGCCGTGCAATTAACTAACCGATGCAAGTGCATCACTTGTCCAGCTTGACGACAATTTCTGCCTTGTCCTTGCCAAGCTTGAGCTTGTCGGTCTTTGTCTTTCCATCCTTTGAGACTGTGATCTCGTAGTCTCCGAGGAAACCGCGGACGCCGTATGCGCCGTCCTTGCCTGATTTCCCGGCGGCATCCGTCCACCATTTCTTGAAGACCAGGTCGCAGTACGCCTTGTAGCTCGGTTTTTCCTTGAAGTCCTTCGTCAGCATCGCGGCCTCCGGCTTCCAGTGGGCGCCTTCCCAGAAGCCCCACATCAGGAAACCTCCGCATGAGGGATGGCTGAAGAGAGCGGTCATGTAGTCCCTGAGGAAATCCGCCTGGAACTGCTCATCTGCAGTATCGACATCGAACTCGGTGCAAATCACAGGAAGCCCGAAGCTTCCGAGCATGTCGTAGGTCTTGAGCACCTTTGAAATCGACGGAGGCTGCTGTCCGTAATGCCCCTGCTCTCCGATTCCTTCGAGCGGAGCTCCGCTGTCCAGGAGATATTTTATCGTCTTCATATAGGACTCGGCGTGCTTCTCGTCCATCACAATGCCGTAGTCGTTGATGCATAGCCTTGTGCCGGGATCTGCGAGTTTCGCAGCCTTGAACCACTCAACCATCACCTGGTCCCCGTAGAGATCCATGAGCGTGTGGTTGGAATACGGCTCGTTGATGACGTCCCACTGGAAACAGTATCCCTTCGTCGCAGTGAAAATTTCAGTGACATGGTCCTTCACCGAATCATAAAGCTTTTTCCTGTTCTCCTCACTTACGGTCAGCATAAGCTCGTCGTGGGTTTTCGCGGGACTGTTATCCTTATATCCGATAAGTTTTTTCCAGGTCTGCGAGAAATTCCTTTCACCGGGCCAGACAGCAGTGTGACCGCGTATCAGAATATTGTTTTCCTTCAGCCATTTCAGCGCGTTCATCACGCATGCCTGGGATTTCGGATCCTCCCATCTCGGGGGCTTGAGATGGTTTTCAATGACCGCGCAGTTGAAGAGCTTGAGGAACTCCTCGCGGTAGTCCTTCACGTCCGGATTCTTCTCATCCATGTCGCCGCCGAGATATGCGGCGTTGACGCATGTCCCGAACGGGAAAGCATGCCTCTTCATTTTTATCTGTACGTCGGCGCCTTCGACAGGATTGCCGTCGGCATCCGTGACATTGACCGAGATGTTCCCCTTGCGGATCTTTTCGATGCTCTCGTCCGCTGGCTTTCGCCACGGGGCGTCGGGTTTTCTTCCGTCATAGGAGAGCTTCAGGATCGGCAGAAGGTTCTTTTGAACGCCCTGTCCGAGGTTAAACATCTGGATATTGGCCATCTCAAGCGTCTGGACATTCTGTCCGAGGTGCATGAACAGCTTCACATCTTCCATGGGTATGTCGAGGTTGCTGATGCCGCCGAACTCGATATAATGCCATTCGCGCGGGATGCTGAAGCTGGACCATACGGGTTTCTCGTGCGGCGCCCTGTTCCTCTGCGCGCCTCCTGAGACATATGCCTCCCCGGTTTCATTTTCGGCGGAGACCGTTCTCGCCCACATCCTGACGATCACGGCATCTCCCTTCGAAAGCTTCAAAGTGGAAGAAACGGCTATCTGCACATCCCATGGAGAGCTGCATTTTTCCTTGACTGTGATCCTGATCGCCTCGGTGAAGCTCCGTCCCTCGACTGGGACTTTTTCCATGACGCCGTTCTTTCCCATAAGGACAGGAGGCGAGATGGCATTGTCCTGAGTCATAAGTTTTCCCTCCGGCAGTTTCTGTACGACGATATCGGCGAAAGCGCTTATTGAAGCAAATAAAGTCAATCCCATTGTAATTATATTTAAAGATTTCATGTCTTTCCTTTTTTTATCAGACGTATCCCTATGTTGAAATTTTCCTTGTCAGCATGTCGGGATTAATCCCGACAATCGGCGGGTTAAAACCCGCCATACTTTCATTCCGCATCCTTGTACCAGAACGAGACCTTCACTTCCTGTCCGGACTTGATTCGTAATATTCATGCTAAATATCCTTTAAGTACATCTGATTTCAACCCGATGTGTTAAAAGTACCGTTAGAACAAGAAGTCCATATCTACAGTCATCTCGGCCAATATAATTATTCCGGCTAAAGCCGGTACTCCGAGCGCGCTTGTCTCATAATCAATCTTTAGTCGCGGTGACACAGGCGCTATGGAGTCCCGCCTTCAGGCGGGAAATTTATCCTGAATTCCCAGCAAAAGAATACTTCTTATAATGTTATCATGGAGATCTTCTCAGAACATCCCGTGGGAATTGTTCACGAGCTTGAAGAGGGTTTTAGGAAAATCGTTGCCCCATTCGACATGGTAGTCTATATAGAGGATGTTTGCACCGAAGTCATGGTTGCGCTGTATTCCGCTTGTCGCCGAATTCCAAAAGACATACGGGGCCCACTCGATGTAGCTCTTCTCGCTTACGAGGAGCTTCGAGCTTGGCGAAGGGATCTGGCTGAGCTTGTTGTTCGAATAATAGTCGAGCTGGTAGTTCATGCCGTAGTGCTGCATATTCGCCCCGGTGAACGGAAGGTTGTTCGAAGGGCATGTGTAGACAGGCTCCTTTGTATATCCTGTGTTCCTGTTGTGGAGATATGGGATGATCAGATCCTTCCAGTCGGCATTCCCGGGATTTGCGACACTGTCCTGGTTGGCCGTCGGAATCCAGTCGTCGTAGTCCCCGGTATAATTGGCTATGGCAGTCCCCATCTGCTTCTCGTTCGACAGGCACATCGACTTGTTCGCGGAGTCCTTCGCCTTCTTCAGCGCGGGAAGCAGCATCGCCGCGAGGATTGCGATGATCGCAATTACGACGAGTAATTCGATCAATGTGAAATTATTTTTTCTTTTCATACAAAAAGACTCCTTTTTTCGTTTTCCATCTCAAGCTGCAGCCTGCACATCTCATCGATCTTCTCGCAGGCGGACTCGACCGGCAGCCTTCCGTTCGCGGCGTCGAAGAAATATTTCTTGATTATCTGCATCACCCCGAAATTTGCCGGATTGTCGTAGCTGAAAATTCCGGTCGAAAGGGCATGTATGAATGGATGCCATGCCGGACTGCATTTCTGTTCGTCGAAGACTTCCTTGTTCACCGCTATCGACGAGAATTCCTTAACCATCCGGCGCTGCGATTCCGCATCGCATGCAAGATGCTTCATGAATTCCCAGGCGAGACGCCGTTGCGACTGGGTGCATCCAAGATCACCGATTATCGCAAGTTCGCGTTTGGAGATCTTGGAGATGGACGCCCCTCCCCTGACCTTCGGCGGAATCTGCCGCATTGAGATCTCAGCGCTTTTCCCAAGTTTTTCGCCCTGATCCACTATCCATGTTCCAGCATCATGACGGAACAATGTCTCGCCTTTCAGAAGAGGATCACCCTGCACTGAATCCAATTTCCGGTTGAGCGGATAGGAATAAAGCGACTTGAAGAATCCAATCCATTCAGCGCCCCTGCTGAATGAAAAATCAAATCCTCCATCCTTCTCCTCGACAAATTCCCGTCCACCTGTCAAAGTGTAATAATACGAGTGCGGGAAAATATAATTTCTCGAAGCATATACCATGGTCGGGGGGATCTGCCCGCCGGAAGCAACTTCAGACCATTTCAGCACTTCATCCCAGTCAGCCGGACCGTTGTCGGCATCGAGTCCGAGAGATTCCGCCTTGATCCTGTTGAACGCAAAGACCTCGGCGCCGAAACCAATCGGCATTGAAAAGCAGCCTTTGCCTCCGGACGGAGTCTTATACCATTGGCTGTACTGGGTGTTGAGACTGCTTGTGGCCTCGAAGAAATCATCGAATTCGTTGAGCGGATGGAATACTCCCGTGCTGGCCAGGAATCCCATGTAGGGCGAATAGAGGATCTTCACGCCAGGTTTCGAGTTCACTGCCGACATCAGGTTGCCGTCAAATTCCTCGACATCGATCTCGACCTTGCTGCACCTGGATGCGAAAACCGCAGCTTCGTTCCTGAAGTAAGTGATCATTTCCGGACTTGAATATTTTTTCGGAATAAGGACTCTTATCGCGACATTCTTTGAAGGCGGTGAAAAATATGTGCCGCTGCCTTCGCGCCTGGTCACCAGATTCTTCTGCTTGAGATGGTTCAACGCCATCTTCGCGGTAGTCCTGCTGACACCGTACATCGTGCATATCCTGCGTTCGCTTGGAAGCCTCTGGTTGGGGCCTCCTCCATACGCCCGACGGAGTATCTGTTCAGAAACTTTGAGGTACTTGGAATTCTTCATATTTAATATCCGCTTTTATAACCGCTTAATCACTTTTTTTGTACGAATTAACAGTTAATATCCACTTTAGTATCCAGTTTAGATAAATAATACCATATTGCTTGATCATTGTCAAGGATATTTTTTAAGATATTTGGAAGATTAAAAATGGTGGGAAAGAGGTCGCCGGTCGTCAGTCTTCGGTTGCCAGTAATTTAGGATACTTGTTCGTAGTTAGACGTTGCTCGAAAAGGTAATCTCAAAATGAAATTTCTATAAAAAGTAGCACAGACATTCTTGTCTGTGGGCTCAAATTTCATTTTCAATCGCAGACAGGAATGTCCGCGTTACCCCTTTTCGAGCAACGTCTAGTTAACGCAATATTGCGTGTTTTACAGCTATCCAAAACACAGCCAAAAATGGCTTGACTACAAACAATTTGGACAAGGCAGGCCGAGGTTCCCTAAGAGGTTTGATTTTCCCTTCCTCGAAGCAAAATCCTTGATTTCCATGGCTCTGCATGTTCTATTTTAAAAGTGATTCGACAGCGTATGCATTTGCCATGAGCTGATTGCAAATCTCAAGGGAGAACACGTGACAAAGAAGAACAATGACATCATCTACCTGGTGAATGAGCGTGACGATATTTGTTTCGTCAACGGGAAGTACGAGGAATTCGCCGCTGCAAACGCAGGAAATGCCGCTGCATCAAAATCAGTCCTGCATCAATCCCTGTGGAATTTCGTCACAGACATCACCACGCAGGAGTTATACCGCAGCGCGTTGAGAAAGGTCCGGGAGGGCAACCGGCTCCGCTTCAAGTTCAGGTGCGACTCCCCTGACTGCCGCAGGATGCTGGAGATGAACATGCAAGTCGTCAGGAATCGCGAGGTTGAATTTCGCATACGGACGATCTCGGAAAAGAAGCGGCCGGTCCAGGCGCTGTGGGATCCGCTCGCGATCCGCTCCAAGGATCTGCTGCGCGTGTGCAGCTGGTGCAAGAAGATCCAGGTCGGAGATGACTGGATGGAGGTGGAAAAGGCTGTCACTCGTCTAAGTCTTTTTGAACGGTCGGTCCTTCCTTCAGTAAGCCATGGCATCTGCGATCAATGCTACAAGGAAATTGCCGATATCCTGGAAGCTTCCTGAAACAAGCCCGAGGATTGCGATGACAGACCATGGGCATTTTCAAATCACAAATGAATTTCACAGCATGAAAGAAAATATTGATGTCCTAAGGGAGATTCTATGACATACAGAGGAAAGTGGCACGGTAGGAAATTCTATTTTGGACTGCACTACGATTTGCATGCCGGAGAAGGCGATGCGACGCTGGGGACGCGCTGCAGCATGAAGGAATTGGTTCCAATGCTGAAGCTGATGAAGCCGGACTTCGTACAGACCGACTGCAAAGGACATCCGGGATACACCAGCTGGTTCAGCAAGGTCAAGAGCGCGTCAGTGCCTCCAAAACTGAAGAAGGATGCTCTCAGGCAGTGGCGTGAAGCGACGAAGGCGCTTGGCCTGCCCCTGCACTGCCATTACTCCGGCATCTGGGACAAGGCGGCAGGAAAAAAACATCCTGAATGGTGCACCGTCGATTCCGAGGGCGGGATAGCAGGAGCCCCGTCCGGACAGAACGCCGGCGCTCCGACAGGCGAGAAGATGTGCCCCCTCGGTCCATATCTTGACAAGCTGATGATTCCGCAGATGATTGAGCTGATCGACCGTTATGATGTGGATGGGTTCTGGATTGACGGCGACCTCTGGTCCACCGAACCATGCTACTGCAAATTGTGCCGCGGCGAGTTCACAAAAAAGACCGGCATAGCGAAGCCTCCTGTCAAGGAAACGGATCCGGACTGGCCTGCGTGGTGGAACTTCACCCGTGAAAATTTCGAGAGCTATGTCACTAAATACTGCGATGCCGTCCATAAGCACAAACCCGGAGTGCTGGTCTGTTCAAACTGGCTGCAGACCTTCAACAATCCCGGCGAGCCGAAGGTCCCCACCGACTGGATCAGCGGCGACAACACCTGGGTGTTCGGTCTTGACCAGAGCCGCTGCGAGGCGCGTTTCCTCTCAACGCGCGGCAAGCCATGGGACATCATGCTCTGGAACTTCTACTGTTCGCACGGCATGGGCAAGCCTGAATCGCCATGGACGGCAAAACCGCAGCAGATGCTGATGCAGGAAGCATCGGTGATCCTTTCCTTTGGCGGCAATGTCCAGATATATGAGAATCCGGGCGCGGTCCGCGATGGACGCCTCATACCTTGGCGGCAGAAGCGTCTTAACGATGTAGGCAACTTTGTAAAGAAGCGTCGCGCAGTCTGCCAGGGCTCCGAGTCAATCCCACAGATCGCCGTACTGCACTCGGAACACCATATCCGCAATACTGTGAAAGGACGCAATCTGATGTGGGGTATCGACTCTGCGCCGGTGAAAGGCGCTGTCATGTCGCTTCTGGAAAACCACTACGGCGTAGATGTACTTGACGAATGGGCGCTCCTCCCGCGCCTTGCAGATTTTCCCGCGGTAGTCGTACCGGAACGGCATGCCATGTCTGAGAAAATGGCCATAGCACTCAAAGAATATGTACGAAACGGTGGCAGTCTCGTCGTGTCAGGAGCGGAAATATTCGATCGCTTGGGCGCTGAATTCCTCGGTGTCACGAAGGGAGAGATTCAGAAGGACAAGGCATTCCATGTACCGGCGGCGGACGGTTCGGTGTCTTTGTTCAGTGCTGCCTGGCGTCTTGTCAAGCCAAAAACTGCAGATGTAATAGAAGGTCTTGGAACAACACTTCTTTTAGATGATTGCATTCTGCCGTACCCTGCAGCGACAATCAACCGCGTAGGGAAAGGTCGTGTCGCATATATCCCCGCAGACGTGTTCCGCGACTTCGAGCGGAACCGATATCCGCTCACGCGAGCTTTCATCGGCAAGGTTGCAGCGAAAACAATCGGCAGTCTTCCGATACAGGTTGATGCGCCCGTCTGTGTCGACGTTGCAATGCGCACGAAGGAAGAAAAGACCATCATTCACCTGATCAACCGCCTGAGCGGAATTCCCAATCAGCCGAACAACGGAGCCATCGATGAGATCCCCATGGCCGGCCCCATTACAATGACTATTAGCCGGCCGAGCAAACCGAAAACAGTCACTGCTCCTCTGGAAAAAGGTGAAATCAAGTGGTCCTATGCAAAGGGCAAGTTGACGGTGAAACTGTCACGCGTCCACATACACGAGGCGGTAGTGATAAAGTAGGGACGGGCTTTAGCCTGTCCCATTCTTAGAGATAGAGATTAAGATGGTACATGCTGAAGCACGTACCTACTTAAATATTATGAAACATAATCTTATTTCGATACAGACTGCGAAATTCGCAGGATGGAAGGAATGGTTTTCAAAATTCGGTTTTGAATTCGCCGTTTTCTTCCTCATCTTCTTTTTTGCGATATTCGCAAGCAGGCCCGAGGATATTCCAGCGAACAGGCTTTTCAACTGCCCGTTCAAATCAATTACCGGGCTTGACTGTCCGGGCTGCGGGCTTACCAGGGCTTTCATCGCGATATGCCATGCGAACTTCGCAGAAGCATTCAGGCTGAACGCACTCTCCTATATCATCGTGCCGTTCTTTCTTTATAGGTTATTGAGATCTTTCACGGCGGGAATTTTCAGGAAATATCTTGAAATATATCTGCCTGTCCAGGCGATCATCGTGATAATCCTGATCGGAGCAGTCTATGCATTCGGAAGGATTGCACTGGAAATCGGGATGAGATTCCACCTGTTTTGATTAAGTAGGACGGGTTTTAACCCGTCAACAATATTGAAACCAACCGTCGGGTTAAAACCCGACATACTTAATAACATGAAGGCAGGAACATGTTAACCCAATTAACATGAAGCTCATCACGTGTTAACTTTTAGGCATATTTTTAACATGATTAGCTCTAAATGAGGCGTAGGTGCCGTTGGCTATGGCTTCCCTGATCTGAGCCATGAACTTCTCAAAGTAGACCATATTATGTATTGTAAGCAGTCTAAGCCCAAGGACTTCCCCGACATTCATAAGGTGGCGGACATATGCCCTGGAGAAGTTTTTGCAGGTATAGCAGCTGCATTCAGGATCCACTGGTCCCATGTCCTCGGCATAACGTCCGCCTTTAATAGGAATGGTGTCTCCGTTTGAGATAAAAGCATTACCGTGGCGCGCCAGACGGGTCGGGATCACGCAGTCGAACATGTCGATTCCGCGTGCAACGGCCTCGATGATCTGGTTCGGGTAGCCGACACCCATCATGTAATGGGCCTTGTCTTCGGGCAGGACAGGAAGAACCCAGTCGAGACAATGCAGCATCTGCTGTTCGTCCTCTCCGACGCTGAGTCCGCCGATCGCATATCCGTCAAATCCGATTTTCACGAGCTCTTCGGCTGCTTTCACGCGGAGGTCCTGGTAGACCGAACCTTGGACGATGCCGAAGATCTGCTGATGTTCCGCTAGAGGCTGATCCCTCGAAATCCGTGCCCATTTCGTGGTGAGCTCCATGGACTTAAGGGCGTCCTCATAGGTGCAAGGGTACGGGGTGCATTCGTCGAATGCCATGCATATGTCCGAACCGAGCGTCTTCTGGATTGCCATTGACTCGATTGGACCGAGGAAAAAGCGGCTGCCATCGAGATGCGAGGAAAATTCTATGCCATTTGGAGTGATTTTTCTGAGGGCGGAGAGGCTGAAGACCTGGAAACCGCCGCTGTCGGTGAGGATCGCCCTGTTCCAGTTGCAGAACTTATGAAGTCCGCCGGCCTTCCTGATGATCTCCATGCCGGGGCGCAGGAAAAGGTGGTAGGTGTTCCCAAGAATGATCTCGACACCCATCTCCTCCATCTCAAGCGGCGTCATCGCCTTCACGGTCGCGCGGGTGCCGACTGGCATGAAGACAGGGGTCTTGATATCGCCGTGCGCGGTCTTTACGATCCCGCAGCGGGCCTTGGTATCGGGGCATTTTGCCGTAATCTGGAAATTCATAGATTCTCCACCACGAAATACACGAATGACACGAAAGTATTTTCAAATAATAATTCCGACATGCATTAAAATCATTTTTTCGTGTATTTAGTGTGTTTCGTGGTTAAAATTTTATCTTCTTTGTACAAACATCATATTTAAGAGCTCCTCGGCCTTGGCGCCTTTTCCCAGGGCTGTAGCGATCCTTACTGCGAACTCATATGCGGCGCCCGGACCTTTGCCGGTGATTATGTTGCCGTCGACCTCTGTCAGCCTGCCGGTGTGGATTGCGCCTGCCAGCTCGGTTTTGACCGATGGATGCGAAGTGACGGTCTTCCCTTCAATCACGCCCGCCTTCTTGAGGGCGATGGGTGCGGCGCAGATTGCGGCGACAACTGCTTTCCTGGAATTCATCCTTATCACGAGTTCGATCACGTGGGGGCAGTCGCGGAGATACGTGGCTCCGGGCATTCCTCCGGGAAGCACGACTGCGTCAAGTTCCGACTCATTGATATCCGTGACAAGGCAGTCGGCCTCGATTTTGATCCCATGCGATCCCTGGACGTTCTTCCTGAGTCCTGCGACCACGACATTGAATTCGAGCCTTCTCAGCACGTCGATCGGGGTTATCGCCTCGATCTCCTCGAAGCCGTCCGCCAACAGGAAAACTATTTTACCAGCCATGATTGCACCTCTGTCTGTTTTGTTCCGAAGAAAATAATTCATCGGAGTCTGAAATAAAAACAGTTTTATGCTATATTGTGAAAAAAAATAATAGGGGCGGGAATTTTACATATGAAAGTAGGATTGTTTCCAGGCAGTTTTGATCCTGTGACCAACGGTCATCTGGACGTAATACTGAGGGCCAAGGAAATCTTCGACAAGCTTATCGTGGCCGTGGCGGTGAATGACTCGAAGACATCGAGCGCGATGTTCACCTTGAAGGAGAGGCAGAAGCTGCTTGAGGAAGTCTGCAAGGGGGTGCCGAAAGTTGAAATAATATGCTTTGACGGGCTCCTTCTCGAGGCTGTGAAGAAATACAAGGCGGTATCGGTGGTCAGGGGGCTGAGGGCCATATCCGACTTTGAATATGAGTTCCAGATGGCGATGATGAACCGCGAGATCACGAGCGACTATGACACGGTGTTCCTCATGGCGAGCCATTCGTATTCATTTGTAAGTTCGAGGATGATCAAGGAGCTTGTGAAGTTCGGAGGCGACGTATCGCCGTTCGTGCCTCCCGCCGTGATGAAGGCATTGAAGAACAAAAAACACATATGAGAGTATAATGATCAGGATATTTGTAAACCAGGTTGATTTCAACGGCGTAAAGGTTTCCGGCAAGGAAAAGGTGGCCGACATGGAGTTCGTCGGGCTGGACAGCCTGGTCAAACTGCCGGAGACTGTCGACTACGATCTGACGGCCACGCAGGTCAATGGAGGGGTGCTTGTCTCAGGCAGGCTCGAGATGGATCTTGAGTGCCAGTGCGCCAGATGCCTGAAAAAATACGAATACAATGTAAAGTGCGAAGAGGTGTGCCATTTCTACGAAACAGGGGCAAATTCTGAAATCGACTTGACTCCCGAGCTTCGAGAAGATATTTTAATCACTTTTCCACAGAATTTCATATGCAGCAGCGACTGCAAAGGACTTTGTCCTGTCTGCGGGGAGAATAAGAACGTGAAAAGCTGCCGGTGCGGCGATTTCAAGGAAGAGAACAGCTGCTGGAACGAGCTGGACAAGCTGGCGTTGAGCAGCAAGAAGAAAGTCAAGAAGAAGAAGTGATGCCCGGCGCATATGCGCAGGCATAAAAATTTTAAGGAGAGATTCCGATGGGTGTTCCAAAACGTAAAATGTCGAAGATGAAGAGGCGCCAGAGACAGGCCGCCAACCGCTGCAGCGGCGTACAGGGAACGAACTGTACCGTCTGCGGCAAAGCCGTAAAACCTCACAGAGTATGTCCGTCATGCGGAACCTACAAGGGTAAACAGGTAATAACTGTATCTGAAAAATGAAAATTGCCGTAGATGCAATGGGCGGGGACAAAGCGCCCGACGTGGTGATCGAAGGAACTGCTGAAGCCGTTGAACTGTATCCTTTCATGGATATCGTCCTAGTCGGGCACCTGCAGAAGATCACCCCTCTGCTCAAACAGCACGGCCTTCTGAACCATCCGAGGGTGCGTCTCGTGCATGCCGAACAGGCAGTAGGGATGGAAGAGCCCTCCATATCATCGATAAGGGGGAAGAAGCATTCATCCATAACCGTCTGCGCGGAACTTGTCGCTAACAAGGAAGCAGATGCGGTCATCAGCGCCGGACATACGGGCGCCGCAGTCGCCGCCACCACTTTCAGGATGAAGCTCCTGCCAGGAGTCGAAAGGCCCGGCATAGCCACTGTCATGCCGTCGACAAAAGGGCATTTCGTATTCCTCGACGCCGGCGCCAACGTGGACTGCAAGCCCCTGCATCTGGCGCAATACGCTATAATGGGCGAAATTTTCTCAAAGACAATGGGGGTATCCAAGCCCAAGATAGGACTCCTGAGCATCGGTGAAGAGGATGTCAAGGGCAATGATCTCACGAAGGAGGCCTTCAAGATCATCTCCAAGATGCCGATAAACTTCATCGGGAACATTGAAGCGAAGCTCCTGTATGAACGAGTTGCGGACGTGGTCGTCTGCGACGGGTTCGTCGGGAACATAGTCCTTAAATCAAGTGAAAGCCTTGCAAAGGCCATATCCGTGTGGCTCAAGCATGCCTTCACGAAGAACACCCTCCGTCAGGCGGGCGCCATTCTTGCGCAGAATGCATTCAAGGAGCTCAAAGCGATAGCCGACTACGAGGAATATGGCGGCGCTCCGCTCCTTGGCGTGAACGGCATCTGCATAATCGGCCACGGAAGTTCGTCTCCTAAAGCGATCAAGAACGCGATACGCGTCGCAGGGGAAATGGTAGAATCCAAAGTGACAGACCATATAGCCGCAAGACTGGTGGAATGCGGCGTGGCAGTCAATAAATAAATTCCTTCAGAGGGTTTTTATGGGTATAAAAATCATTGGTACAGGTTCATATTTGCCGGAGAGGATCCTGACTAACAGGGATCTCGAGAAAATGGTCGATACGAGCGATGAATGGATCCGCACTCGGACAGGAATATCCGAAAGAAGGATCTCCGCCGACAACGAACCGAGTTCCGAGCTGGCTCTCAAGGCTTCACTCAAGGCCATAGAGATGGCGAAGCTGAAGCCTGAAGACCTGGATCTCATCGTCGTAGCCACCATCACACAGGACAGGATAACTCCCAGCACCGCCTGCATACTCCAGAACAAGCTTGGGGCATTCAACGCCGCGTGCTTCGACCTCCAGGCCGCCTGCACTGGATTCCTCTACTCCCTCGAAATCGTCAACGCCCTCATGTCGACAAACCCGAAATATAAGCACGCCCTCATCATCGGAGTCGAGAAGCTGTCGATGATCACCGACTGGAAGGACAGGAACACCTGCGTCCTTTTCGGCGACGGGGCCGGAGCGGTTATTCTTGAGAAGCGCACCGGGAAGCACGACATAGGCGGCATACTCGCAAGCAGGCTGGCCTCCAACGGCAGCTTCAACGAACTGATCAAGGTTCCTGCCGGCGGATCTGAGATTCCGACAAGCGCCGAGACCATAAAGAAGAGGATGCATTTCCTTTCGATGGAAGGGCAGGAAGTCTTCAAGCTCGCAGTCAACGAGATGGCCAAGGCCTGCCAGGACGTACTGGCTACCGCCAAGGTGGACATCTCCGAAGTCCGCTGGCTCATACCGCACCAGGCAAACCTGAGAATTATAAAGGCCGTAGGGAACAAGCTCGAGATCCCTGAGGAGAAAGTCTACATCAACGTCCACAAGTACGGCAACACCTCGGCCGCATCAGTAGTGATCGCCCTTGATGAGATCGTCAGATCAGGCAAGCTGGACCGTGGCGACTACGTGCTGCTCACCGCGTTCGGTGCTGGAATCACCTGGGGCGCCAATCTGCTCCGGTGGTAAAAATTTCCAAGGAAATTTTTACAAAACTGAAAGACTCCCCTTGAACAGGAAAACATCATATCTTGCATCCAACCTTGTTGCGCCGGGAGTCGGACAGCTCATGGCGAAGAAATGGATGCTCGGCGGGATTCTGTTCATTACCGGGCAGGCTTGCGCCTTATGGATCCTCTGGGAAATAATTTACCCGTGGTACATGATCATGCAGGACGCTCTGAATGACAAAGACATCAATTTAAGCATTTTCAATTTAAAAAGGCTTGTCCTTGCGTTCTCTCTTCTCGCCATAACATGGTTGATCAGCTTCGCGGATCTGTATTTCATGAAGAAAAAATAATTCCAGTGGAATTACTCAACATTCGATCCGGTTCTTGCCGCCGGCCTTGGCCTTGTAGAGGTTCTGGTCGGCCCTGTGGATGATTCCCATCATGTCTTTTTCAACTGAACTCCCTATGAAATCCGATGCGGAGCCGATGCTGACGGTCACACTGATCCCAAGCGCGGCCTCGGTCTTCTCCTCTATGTTTTTCCTCAATCTCTCGCAGAGTATGCCTATGGACGAGGAATCCTTGCAGTCGGCATACACGATGAACTCCTCGCCGCCGTATCTTCCGGCCAGATCTGCTTTCCTTATGGAATTTTCAATGATTGACGCTACAAACTTGAGGACTTCATCGCCCTTCTGATGTCCATAGGTGTCGTTCAGGAGCTTGAAATTGTCAATGTCCAGCATCAGAAAAGCCACTTTGAATTTTTTCCTGGAGGCCAGGTATGATATCGGATTTACAGAGTTGAAAAAGCCTCTTCTGTTGAACAGGCCTGTAAGGATGTCACAGGTGCTCTCCTTCGCAAGCCGCTTGTTGTCGGCCCAAAGGTTCTGGAGGGTCTCTCCGAGTATTTCCGCCTCAGGGATGTTCTCCCCATATTTCATCAGCCCTGCGATGAACTCGGAGATGTGCTGGTCGTATTTTTCCTCCATGCTTTCGATTCCTTCAAGAGTCCGGAAGATATGGAACATTGTGGCGAATTCAGGCAAAAGCATGTAGAACTCAAGGCGGTAGGCGAGTGACAGGGCCTCGGACATGTTTGAAAAGTCCTTTATATTCCCTACCATCCCCTGCACTTTGGCATGGATTTTCTCGAACTTTTTCCTTGTTTCCGAAACATCCTCGAATACATCCGGAAGCAGGTCTCTTTCGGCAAGCTCCTTTGCCTTCTTCCAGAAGTCTACATGCTCCTTCTCCTCCTCGGCCATCATGCTCCAGAAACTGCGGAGTTTCTCATCGGCGCAGCTGCTGGAGATCTTGTTATAGAGCCTGTACGCCTCCGCATCGAGCATCAGGCAGTATTTCAATAGCGCAACAAGTTCTTTGTTATTACTGACTTCCATAAATTGATTTTATCCGCTTGGCAGCATACATTCACCGGTTGAATTCAATAGGATTCCTTAAGTTATGTTCCAAAGTTGGTTTTTTCAATCTTTTACAGGAAAATGAATCTGAAGTGTACGCTTCCCATGTTCCTTGCCCTGCTGGTGTCGTCATTTGCAGCAAATGCCGATATCCTGGACGATCTCTTCTCGAAAACCACCGATTCCCAGCGCAAACAGTCCATCATCGATGCAAGGAATGGCAAATACGATGAGGCTGTAAACAGGATCAGGAACGTACTGGCCGATACCAAGAACGCCCCCGACGTGCTCTGCGATTATGCCGTCATACTGAAATGGGCCGGAAGGTATGAAGAGGCCCTCAAGGCATACAGCGAAATTCCAAAGGATTACAGAATACCGGATTCCGTCCAGACAGAGATGGCAATCGCATACTACAAGCTTGGAAAGTTTACGGAATCGGCCGCCCTATTTGAAAAATACCTCCCGAAAAACGAAAAGGACGAGAAACCCGTTGAAATGATGGTGGAAGCATGTGTCAGATCGGGCAATTCCGACAAGGCGCTGAAATATCTTGATGACCGCACCAAGGGCTCAAAGGAAATTCCAGACTGGCTGAAAAGGCTGGCTGTCAGGGCAAGGCATGGGAAGGCCGTGGAGGCTGCAAGGGCCGGAAAACTCCAGGAATCCCTTGCCAGCCTTAAAAGTCTCATCACAGAAACGGACGACAGGAAGAGCATCTACTACGACTACATTGTCATCCTTTCATGGGACCGCCAATACGAAGAAGCGTTGAAGGCCTTCAAGGAAATATCCTCGAAACAGGATCTGCCCTCCTATCTGCTGGAAGCCGTCTTCAACTGCTACGAGCAGACGGGCGGCCAGGCCGGCAAACTTGAAATCGCGAGGAAACTTGTGCTTGCCCCGCCGTTGGAATCAAAGAAACTCGAACTGATGTTCCTCTGCTGTGAAAAGACGGACAGCCCTGAAACCGGAATTGAAACAGCTGAAACGCTCATGAAAGGCAATCCCGACAAGAAGGACCTGATAAATCATTTCCTGGTAAAATTAAGGCACATGCTCGCCACAAAACTCGCCAGGAACGGCGAACACGAAAAATCCCTCGCAATACTGGACGGGCTTCTGAAGGAAACCGGGAATGAAACCTCCATCATGGCCGACTACATCCTTGTGCTTTCCTGGGCCGGGAAGAAAGATGACGCAAGGCGGCTCTACGATGAATATTTCAAGGACAGGAAGGCGCCGGAATATCTCATGGCTGAAATCACCGGAATCCCGGCTGATAAAAAGACGGCGGCAGAGGAAAAACCAAAGGAGGCAGTTGAAGCAGTCAAGACCGGACCTGTTCTGGAAAAACCGGTTGCAGCACCGGCGGAAACTGATTCTACCATTGAAAAATATATCACTTCTGGAAAGCTCAACGAAGCGATCGACGAGATAGGCAGGAAGCTTTCAAAGGTGGACGGCGAAAAGGATGCCTTGAACAAATCCCTTTCCAAAATACATGAGAAGGCGGTCCAGGAGGCAAGGGATGGAAGATACGACGAGGCCTTTGCAGTGCTCGACAAGCTTCTTGAAATAAAATACGAAAGTCCGTCCGTCCTTTCCGACAAGATAATAATCACGGTCTGGTGCGGAAAATATGAGGAAGCCATCGGCATGTATAAAAGATTCAGATCGAGCTACACCCCTAAGAATTTCCTGCTGGACGCAGTTGGAACTGCCTACCGCAGGACCGGGAAATATGCGGAAGCCATCGCCTGCTACAATGAGTCCCTGTCCTTGAACCCCGACAATCCTGAAGCTGCAAGGGGCAAGGTTTTCTCAATGATCGAAGCTGGGCAGGCTGCGGAAGCCCATATCTTCATCGAGAATGAAACAAGTAAAATAAAGGATGCGCCAAAATGGCTGAAGATGCTTCCCTGCGAAGCATTCATTGTCGAAGGCAGATATGACAAGGCGGATATCTTCCTGAGGGAATATCTGAAAACCAATCCGGGAGACATGGACGCAAGGAAAATGCTGGTGGAAGTGCTGATACAGAACAGGTCCGGACTCCAGGAGGCTTCATCAACGGCTGATGAACTTATGGCTGCGAACCCGGGAAATTCCGATATTTCCTTCTTAAAAGTCACCATCCTCCAGCTTCAGCGGAATTATCTCTCCGCATATGACCTCAATGAAAAAATACTCGCCAGGAACAAATACTACCGCCCTTCGATAAACGCCAGGTATCATATACTGCTCGACATGAAGGCGGCCACGCTTGCAGATCAGATGCTGAAGGAAACAGGCGATGATGTTTCATACGCGGTGAAAAAAAGGATCATGGGGGACCTCGCCGCCGAGCAGCTTGCCTGGAAGGATTATAAGAAAGCTCTCCAGACAATTGATGAAAACATCAGGATGTACGATGAGTACAAGAACATACCGGAGGCCTCGGCTGACGCTGACATGCTGAAGATTCGCGCGCGTTTCGACAGGATACTCGCCCTGTTCCAGGCCGAGAAGATGCAGGAGCTGACAAAGGAATATGAAAGCCTCAAAGAAGACGGCGTCGATACGCCATCCTGGCTGAGGCTTAATGTCGCCTCAGCCTATCTGTACTGCCGCAAGCCTGACACCGCCCTCGCAATGTACAGGGAGATCCGCGAAGAACTTAAGAAGTCCGGCAATGACGCATATCCCGACAACTATCTGGCGCTGCAGGGTATTTATTCATGCCTGATTGAAATCGAAGATCAGAAGGCTGCCTATGAAATCCTCGAGGTGCTTGAAAAGGAGACTCCTGCCTTCGCAAGGCCGAACGGAATTTACGTCGAGAATACTGACAAGATGGATTTGATGGTTGAAAGAGGCTGGTGGTACATCTACAACGACCAGCTGTCATACGCCGATGAATATTTGTCCGGTCTCCTTGAAAAAGCAAATTACAATACGAATATCAGGACCGCCCTCGCCTACGTGCACTATTACCGTGGCTGGCCCCGTCTGGCGCTGCAGGACTTCCAGATCTCCACCGCGCTCGATCCGAACGACAGGTCGGCCCAGATCGGGCTTGCATACACGCTGAACGAGAACGACGAGTGGGAGAAGGCCAGGACGATTGCCGCGGAACTCGCAAGAATGTATCCTGCCGACCTGGCGGTAAAACAGCTGCAGAGATCCCTGGAGCTGCAGGAGAAGAGGACCCTTACAATCGACAGCAATTACAGCAATGAAGGAAACTTTTCCGACGGGTCGGGCGTAACCATACGACTGGACCAGCCGATATATCCGGACAGGAAGATATACACCGAGACGCTTTGGCTGTATACATCACAACCCAAGGATTCAAACCAGGAGGCGAAACATAGGAACATTTTCCGTGGAGCCGTCGGCTTCGACTGGAGGCTTGACCGCGATCTGACCATATTCGGAGAGGCATCGATGGATTATCACGCGGAAAATCCGGGTTTCATGGCGGGGCTTAGATATTCGCCCTCCGACCATCTTACATTGACCGGTTTTTATAACTCTTACACGCTGAACATGCCTCCAAAGGCGCTTCTCTTCGGCTACAAGGGGCAGGAGGCGAACGTATCGGCGGAATACCGCTTCAGCGAGGATCTGATTCTCAGCGGCGGATTTTCAAACGTATGGGTCTCGGACGGAAACATCAACCAGACCTACAGCTGGAAAATAGACAAGGGCATATATTCCACCGCATATTGGAAATTCCGGGCGGCAGTCCAGGGTTCGACGACGACAAACACAGAGTACCAGGACAGCGAATATTACGCGCCCAGATACTACACTTCCATTTATTTCGTGCCGATGGTCGAACATCTCTGGTACAGGAGATATGAGACTTCAATAACTGACAGGCTATACCTCGGACTTGGCCCCCACTGGGAGAAGGACTATACCTGCAAGAGCCAGTACTACCTCCAGTATGAGCAGGAATACATCCTGACGGACTATTTCGGCTTCAAGGTCGGAGGAAAGATAGGCAAGGAGCGGTATGGCGACGACAATCCCTGCGGCTGGGGATTATATGCGAATGTGACATATAAGTTTTAAAAGAATATCCAATATCGAACACGGGATTGCAGTGAAATACATCTTTAGGAAAATCACTTTAATTCTATCTTTCATCATCTGCCTCTCGGCGGCGGGGCAGAACCTTTCCATGTTTTCCGGCGGTGATTTCAAGTCAAGCAGGCCCTTGGATTTCAGCAAGGGCTTTCCTGAAAACTCATTCCTTGTCCTCTGCTACCATGATGTCGTTGCAAGAATAACCGATGACAAGGATGCCTATGCCGTGGAACTGCAGTCTTTTGTACAGCAGATTGAATTCCTCAAGTCGCAGAACTGCAGCTTCATAGGCGTGGACGACATCCTGAAGGCCAGGAGCGGAGAGAAAAAACTGCCTGAAAAAGCAATCCTGCTCACCTTTGATGACGCCTATGACAGCTTCTATAAGAATGTATTCCCGCTGCTGAAGCTCTATAAATGCCCGGCTGTAATCGCAGTTGTCACAGAATGGATTGACAATCCCCCTGCCGACCCTGAATACCAGAAGAAATTCATGACCTGGGCCCAGCTCCGCGAAGTCGATTCATCCGGGCTGGTAAAGGTCGCAAGCCACAGCGGCAATCTCCACCACGGAGTTCTCATGAACCCGCTCGGAAGCATGGCATCGGCCATCCAGACCAGGATCTACGATCCCGCCCGGAAAAAATATGAGACTTCTTCCGAGTATGAGAAAAGGCTCAGCGACGACTTTGCAAAATCCATTTCACTGATCAGGGATAAGGCCGGCATGACGCCTGAAATAATGGTCTGGCCATACGGAAGATACAACTCCGCCAGCATCGAGGAGGCAAAGAAGGCCGGATTCAAAGTCATGTTCACGCTCGACGACGGATTCGGAAATACAGACAGAATCGATGCAATTCCGCGCTTCATGATAATGAACAATCCATCCATCGAAAATTTCGCGGCGATGTTCAAGAAAAGCTTCATCAGGCTTGAAAGGCTCCGCATAGTCCATGCCGATCTTGATTCCATATACGACCCGGATCCTGTAAGACAGAATAGGAATATCGATGAATTCATTGAAAGGATATACAGGCTTAAGCCTTCAGCCGTCTACCTCCAGGCGTTCTGCGACGACAAAGGCGATGGAAATGTCTCGTCGGTATATTTCAACAACCGGGTGCTTCCCGTGAAGGCCGATATATTCAGCAGGATCGCCCGCTCCATTTTCATAAGAGGCATTGGCGTATATGCCTGGATGCCCGCGATGACGTATGTACTTCCAGATGAAAAGGAGACCGGGAAGCTCCGCATCCGCGAATTCCGGGACGGAAAAATACAGCTCTCAACATCATGGTATCAGCGCCTCTCCCCCTTCAACGAGGAGGCATGCAGTAAAATCGAGATGATCTTCGAGGACCTCGCGACATACTGCGACTTCGACGGAGTGATCTTCCAGGACGACGCCTACATGACCGACTACGAGGATTTCAGCCCCGAGGCCCTAAAGGAATACGTGAAAATCTCAGGAGGCGATATAATCCCGTTTGAAAAACTCAGCGCCGAACAGAAGGACAAGTGGACGGATGCCAAGACTGAACAGATAATGTCCCTTACCGACAGGATCAGGAAGAAGGTGCTCTATTGGCGTCCGGAAATCCGATTTGCCAGGACCCTGTACGCGCCAGTGCTGCTGAATCCAAACAGCGAGGAGTGGTACTGCCAGAGCTACGAAAAGACCTTGCAAAGATATGATTACGCGGTGATAATGGCGTACCCCAGGATGGAGGATATCTTCTGGGAGACACGCTGGCTGAAATCCCTCGTGAAAAAAGCCTCGGAGTATCCGGACGGCCTGAACAGGACAGTCTTCAAGACCCAGGCCTTCAACTGGAAAGATGACGAATGGATTGACTCCGGCACTGTAAACAAATGGCTGAGGATCCTTGCTGCGGCAGGAGCCCATAATATCGGATATTATCCTGACGATTATATTGGAAACAGGCCCGACTGTAAGATAATATCTGACATGATATCGTCGAAAAGTTTCCCGTTCGACAAGAAATAACGGAAGATTGTCAAATGATGGAGTACATCTACAATTTTGTTTTCTATTACCCCCTGCTGATGGGGTTCATATGGATGTTCGGCTCCATACTGTTCCGCCTCTACAGGGACAGATATGTCTTGAAGGAACCAGAGATTCCGGAGAACCCGATGGTTTCCATCCTTGTACCCTGCCACAACGAGGAGGAGTGCATTGAGGACACGATCAGATACCTGCAGCTGCAGACCTACAGGAACTTTGAAATCATCGCCATTGACGATGCCAGCAGGGACAGGACAGGCGGAATTCTCAGGGATCTCCAGAAGGAGTTCAGCAATCTCAGGGTGATAACCCTCAAGAGCAACCAGGGCAAAGGCACCGGCCTCACGATGGCGGCAATGGCGAGCAATGGTGAATTCCTCGTGGGGATAGACGCAGACGCCCTGCTGGATCCGGGCGCCATAAAATGGATCCTGTGGCACTTTGTCAATTTCCCCAGGGTGGGGGCAGTTACCGGAAATCCAAAAGTCAGGAACAGGACCACCCTCCTCGCCAAGATACAGGTCGGAGAATATTCCACCATCATAGGCATGATAAAGAGGACGCAGAGGATCCTGGGTAAAATCTATACGGTGTCGGGTGTTGTTGCGGCATTCAGGAAAAAAGCGCTGCTGGACGTCGGCTGGTGGTCGAACAACATGGTCACCGAGGACATTGATGTGAGCTGGAAGCTGCAGCTCGACAAATGGGACATCAGATATGAGGCCAATGCATTATGCTGGATTCTTGTGCCAGAAACGCTTAAAGGCATCTTCAAGCAGCGACTGCGCTGGTCGCAGGGGGGGAACGAGGTCCTCATAAAATACTTCACAGAAATGCTCTCATGGAAGAACCGCCGGATATGGCCTCTCTACATTGAATATGCAACAAGCGTTTTGTGGTGCTATCTGCTGTTGCTTACATTCCTGCTGTGGTTTCTGCATTGCCTTGGCGTCCCCCTCCCTCATAATCTGGTGGTAAGAAGCATCCTCCCGGGCTGGACAGGGGTGATGCTGGCTGGCGTATGCATGCTCCAGCTTACGGTAGGAATCATGTTTGACGCCAGATATGACAGGACGCTTATCAAGTTGATTCCATGGATGATCTGGTATCCAGCAATTTACTGGGTCATAACCTGGATGACGACAATAATAGCTTTCCCGAAGGCGCTTCTCAAGAAGAAGGATACGTTGGCGGTATGGGAAAGTCCTGACAGGGGCATATCATGAACGGACAAAAGCATTTTGACAAACCGCTTATCCTCGACAGCCCCAGGCTGGTGTCGAAGACCCAGTATTATACCGAATGGGGCATCAACATACTTGGCTGGATCGCATGGATGATCTTCATACGCCCCCTGATAATCCTCGTCCTCTGGTATGTCGCCTACAGATTCTTCAATTACCAGATGTTCCAGCTTGAGGGGATTGAAAATCCCGAATATTTCGGAATCGGAGCCTGCGTGCTGATCGGCATCTACCTGACAATGCTTGGATGGAGCCGCTACAATGCCTGGAGGTTCAGGGGGAAGGACAGGCGCACCTCAAGAGGAGAGGCTACTCCCGGATGCATCGCCGAATACTACAAGGTCCGACCTGAAGACATTTCAACCCTGCAGAAATCAAAAAACATTGATGTTTATTTCCTGGAAGATGATATAATAGAGATTGACGACGGAAAAGGAATAAGGGTCAAGGCTCTTTATGCCCCTATGAACCAGGCAAAGCACCATGACAAAAACATTAAGCTTTAAACAATGTCCTGACTTGTCAGGGAAAAGCATCAATGAAATATTCAGGATGCTCGATCCGTACACGCGCACCCATAGCCGCCGCATAAGCCGCATGACCATTATAATTTCCAAGCACATGGGAATACAGGATCCAGCTGAGATCCGCAGGATAAAAGCAGGTGCTCTCTACCATGACATCGGCAAGATCCTGATCCCTGCTGAAATACTTTCCAAGCCGGAACCTCTCAGCAAGAATGAATACGACATGATAAAAGAGCATCCTAAGTTCATCTTGAAGATAATCCGCATCTTTCCAGAACTTGAAGATGTATCAAAAATAATCCTCCACCACCATGAATCATGGGACGGAACCGGCTATCCATTTGGGACAAGAGGCGAGGAAATCTGCATTGGCGCAAGGATATGCTGCCTCGCTGATTCATTCGATGCCATGAGAACCGACAGGGTATACAGCAAAAAGAAGCCTTTCGATTTTGTAGTGGAGGAGATCAACAGATGCTCTGGACGCAGATATGATCCTGTGGTCGTGGAAGCCTTCAACAGATGCGCCAAGGAACTGGACAGGATTGCACGGGGAAGATGATATGCTGAAAATAAAACACCTTTCCGTTTTACTTATATTTTTCTTATCCTTCTTCCTGAACGCCCAGTCTCCGGAAATTGAGGAGATCCTGACACCTTCCGAAAAGGAGTGGCTGAAGAAGCATCCAACCATGCGCCTCGGAGTGGATTCATCGAGCTATTTCCGGGGCGTGATGGACGAGAAGGGCAATTATGTCGGGATGGGCGCCGATTATGTCCGCATGCTTGAAAAGAAGACAGGGGTTTCATTCAAGCCTGAGCTCAGTCCGACCTGGAGCCGGATCATAGAAAAGGCAAAGTCACGGGAAATAGACGTGATTCCAATAATCGCCTCAACTCCAGAAAGGGAGGCATTCCTCAATTTTTCAGACTCCATTGTCGAAATGCCAAACGTAATAATAACCAGGAAAAACAATTCCGACATCAAAAGCATCGGTGACCTGGATGGAAAAACAGTTTCCATAAACAAGGATTATGTAGTCCATGAATGGGTGGCGAAGAATTATCCTCTGATAATATTGCGCCCAAAGACGGACACGGAGCAAGGACTCAAGGCAGTAGCCATCGGAGAAGTCGACGCCTATATCGGCGATCTTGCAACAGCGGTCCATGCCATAAACCATCTCTACCTGCCCGACATGAAAATTGCCGCAGAAATACCTTTCCTGGTAAAGTGGGGCATAGCCGTACGCGAGGACTGGCCGGAATTCATCCCAATACTCAACAAGGCCATTTCCAGAATCACTCCTGAAGAAAACGCCATAATACTGAACAAATGGACGACCATCCACAAAGGAATGGAAATCAAAGAATTTTTAATGTATTTAATTCCTGCTGTTATTGCCGTGGCGCTTCTCACCCTCATGTTTTCGAATCTTCGATTGAGGAAGGAAGTTTCCAAAAGGAAAAAAGCCGAAGAGACCCTGCACATCGAGATGGCCAGGAGGGAACAGATAGAACACTACCGGCTTCTTTCCATCGAGGTTCTCAAGATACTGAACGAACCGACGGACTTCAGCCTTTCCCTGGCACGTGTCATCTCCCTGATCAAGAAACATACTGGATCCGATGCCATCGGAATCCGCCTCAACAGCGGAGAGGATTTCCCATATTTTGTCCAGGATGGATTCTCCCGCGATTTTCTGCTGAAGGAAAATACCCTGGCAGCGCATGGACAGGACGGAGGCATCTGCAGGAGCAGCGACGGCACTGTGAAACTGGAATGCACCTGCGGCCTGGTAATTTCCGGCAGGACGGATCCTTCCAACCCGCTTTTCACAGCAGGCGGGAGCTTCTGGACGAATGATTCGCATCTTCTTCTGGATCTTCCACCAGATGCGGATCCAAGGATCAATCCACGGAACCAGTGCATTCATGATGGATATTCCTCAGTCGCCCTTGTCCCTATCCGCGCAACGCATAAGATCGTCGGGCTGCTTCATCTCAACGCACGAGACAAATGCAGGTTCACTCTCGAAGCCATCCAGTCCCTTGAGCTGCTCTCAACCCATATCGGAGAGGCGTTGATCCGGAACATGGATGAAAAAGAACACCGTCTTGATGAAGCCAGGCTCGAAAGCCTTCATAGGATCTCCCAGTTCAAGGCAAAAAGCATACAGGAACTCCTTGATTTCGCGCTTGAAGAGACGATTTCCCTGACAGGAAGCAAGATCGGATACATCTACCACTACAGCGAGGAGAAAAAGGAATTCATACTCAATACCTGGTCAAAGGATGTGATGAAGGAATGCACTGTCACCAATCCACAGACCTGCTACGAACTCGACAAGACAGGAGTATGGGGAGAGGCCGTCCGCCAGAGGAAGCCAATCCTTATAAATGATTTCCCGGCGCAGCACCCCCTTAAGAAAGGATATCCGGAAGGACATGCCAAGTTGTATAAATTCCTGACCATCCCTGTTTTTGTTGACGATAAGATTGTCGCCGTGGCGGCTGTTGCGAACAAGGAGACCGACTACGACCAGTCCGATGTAAGGCAGCTCAATCTGCTTATGGACACAGTATGGAAATACGTCGAACGCAAGGAGTCCGAGGCCGATAAGGAACTCCTGATAAAAGATCTGAAGAAAGCCCTGGCTGAAGTGAAAGTACTGGGAGCCCTGCTCCCAATTTGCGCCAGCTGCAAGAAGATACGCGACGACAAGGGATATTGGGCGAATCTTGAAAGCTATCTTACCGAGCATACTGACACGCAGTTTTCGCACGGCATCTGTCCAGACTGCGCAAAAGCGCTTTATCCAGACCTGGTGGCTGAAATAGAAAAAATAGAGCAGGCGAACAAGAATACCTGATAATTCTCTACAGCTCAATCATCGTAATCTCCGGTCTGCAGAAGAATCTGACTGGAATGAAATATGTCCCTATATGATTTCTGCCTAGGCAGAAATCATTTCCATCCAGGCTTTTTTGGCGTTGACCGAAAAGTTAAGGCATAGCTTGGTATTGCGGCTGCCATCAGGATTCTTGAGTCCGCTGTTGGCATCGACTCCATATGGTTTTACAATTCCAATCGCTTCGGCCACATTGTCTGGATTAAGTCCTCCGGCAAGGATGACTGGAACAGGCGAATTTCTCACGATTTCGGCGCTCAGCTGCCAGTCATGGGTCTGGCCTGTCCCTCCCACCTGCCCGGTGGTCATGTTGTAGCTGTCGAGAAGAACTGCATCAATGTACGGATAATATGCGTCAAGTGACGGAACCATTGCGCTCTTGATCACGTGTACCGCGTAAATTATCTTCCCGCTCTTGGGGAGGGCGTCGCATATTTTCCTGACTTCCTCCGGAGAGCTTCCGCCATGAAGCTGAAGGGTGGTGACATCCGTCTTCTTCACTATGTCCAGGATGGATTCGGCATCTGCCAGATGGGTGACTATGACAGGAGTGATGAAAGGCGTCAGGAGCTCCGCCAGCCTGGCAGCGGTGCTCGGAAGGATGAAATCAGTCGAGGCATGAACCTGTCCGACCAGCAATCCGGCGGCATCAGCCCCGGATTTTATGACTGCGAACACATCGGTCTCTGTTTTTATCCCGCAGATTTTGACTCTCATTTCAAACCTCCGTTTTTCCATCTTGGAGGCAATGGCAAAACTGCCTCTTTCGAACATTCTTAAAGGAACGCCGACCTGCAATCAGCTCATTGAATCAAGACATGCCGCTATCCCGCGCAACGTGAAATCCCCGCCTCCATTTTTCATCCCAGGGATGTTCCTGACAAAATATCCAGCGTCGCCTCCGACCGCCAGGATGCTGCATTTCTTAAAGCCCGCCTCCTTTATGATTCCGGCTATCACTTCCTTCACGGAACCGATTACAGCAAGATCCGTTCCACTCAGAATCGCAGATATGGTGTTTTTCCCAAGAGCCTTCGGCTTCCTCTGTGAAATGGACACCAGCGGAAGCTGTGCGGTAAAGTCGTTGAGGGATTTCCTGAGCAGCATCCTTCCCGGAAGTATTGCGCCACCAAGGAATTCATCCTTCGAATTGACCGCGTCAACCGTGATGGCTGTTCCGCAGTCCACGATGATGGCTGGAAGCTTTGCGAATCTCGCAGCGGCCACGGCGTTGGCGATCCTGTCGGCTCCCAGGGTGGAGGAATCGACTTTTTTCAGGCTTACCGGAAGCTTAGAACTCCGTCCGATCCATTGAATATTCTTCCTTTTGAGAATCTTCCTGGCCTCCGGGACAACCGTGGAGGCTATGGCAGGACAATCAGGATCCTGCAGGAAAGGAAGTTTCTTCCTGGACAGGAGATCCTTGGTCGGGAAATATCTGATGTCATGGATTTTTCCATCGGAAAATATTCCATATTGGATTCTCGTATTTCCTACGTTCATGACTAGTAGCTTCATTATGCATTCCCTTGGGCTATCATGCCGCCGCCCTGCGGGGGCTTGTCATTTTCCTCTTCCACATTTCCCCACGCTTACGCATGGGGCTATAATATACCGCCCTTGACGGGCTCAATACACTTATTGGCGCTTGCTGCAAAAAGCCTCGTAGAGGCGACATGTTTTAGCCCCGGGTGCAAACCTGGGGTTTTATAGATCAACAAACAAATCCATAGCCCCCGCAGGGAGGCGGCATAAATATATCCGCGAAAATAAATCAGTTGTTCCTGTACTTCATCGTCAGAGTCATATCGGCGGCGACCAGCAACGCATTCATCATGTAGAGATAAATGACATAGTCATTGCAGTTGAGGGACTTGTGGATTATTCCTGCAACATATCCCAGGAGGACGATACCCAGGAAATACATGCTCTTCCCCCTCGAAACCTTGGTCTTCCACAGTCGCCATATTGAAAACGGCCAGGCCGCACCAAAGCATATCAGCATCAAGGCTTCAAAAATTGTCGTAGTATCAAATATCACTTCGGATTCTCCTTGGGTTCAGGCTGTGGTTCGGCGGGTTTTTCCTGTACGGCCTCGGCTTCAACCGGTTTCTCAGCAGCCTTTTTCAGCTGTTTCTCCTGATCGTCGGCCTGCTTCTGTATGGCAGCCTGCAGCTGGGCCAGCTTCTCCCTGTCCTGCCTCGCATTTTCAAGCTCCTTCAGGAGATTGAGCTTCTCCTCGGCGAACTTGTTCTTGAGGTCGATCATTTCCGTAGCCCTGGAAGTTTCGGAATCCCTGAGTTCCTTGGCCTGTTTCTCAAGACCCGACTCAAGCTTCAATATCTCATTCTCCTTTTCACGGATGGCCGTCTTGTTTGCATTCATCTGCTCCTGGGCGGTCTTCAGGTCATTGAGATATGTCCTGTTATCAAGGAGGATTCTCTGGTTCTCGGTATAGGACGTCTCGATTTTCAGATAGAAGAAGCATCCTGCCGCCACCAATGCGAAAAACAGGATTATGACGACGGCGAACCAGAGGTTGGCCCTTGCAGCGTTTGCCGCGTTGACCTTCTCCATCTCCTCGATCCTGCGGTTCATCTCAAGGAGCGTGTTCTTGATCGTCTCGCCCATTTCCGTCATGGATTTCCTGAGGACAAGGCTCGTCGAGTCGGATTCTTCCGGTTCGAGACCTTCGCCTTCGTGCTGCTCCTTGTCTGAAACCTCACCATGCACCGGATGGCGCTTTGCAAGCTCCTCCTCGATGTCGAACGAGGAAAGCCCCTTGTTCCTCAATTCCGAGATCTCCTTCAGGACGCTGACGGACGAGTCGGTATATACTTTCCTCTTCCCCTGTATCTTGTAGTCGATATAGGAGGAATATCTTACAAGCCAGTCGGTCACGGTCGTGCGCGGCACATTCAGGACCTCGGCAAGCTCTATGACCGTATATTTCTTGGTATCGCTCATTGCTTCTTTTCCTTTTTCAATATTTCCCTGATCTTCTCTATGTCGCTTTTGATCTGCCATTTCAAAGTTTCAACCGATGAAAAACAGAGTTCAGCCCTTATATATTTCAAGAATTCTATTTCAAGAGGCCTACCATATATCATCTCAGCGAATCCGTCCATCAAATGCGCTTCTATGAGCAGGTTTGACGGATTCTTGTGCTTGAAAGTCGGGGCTGTGCCAATCGAAATGGCCGCTGGATACCTGGCTCCACCGAAAACAGCATATCCGGCATAGACCCCCCTGGGTGGAATTATGCCATGGGACACCGAAAGATTCGCAGTCGGACAGTCCAGGACTTTTGTACCTATGTTCTCGCCATGCTCGACTTTGCCGGACAAGCTGTACGGCCTGCCAAGCATCTTGTTCGCTGCATCCAGAAGCCCCCCTGTCACAGCCCTTCTTATCGAGGTGCTGCTGACAGGATGCCCGTCCATCAGAAGCTCCTCCACTGCGGAAAACCTGATGCCCTGATTATTTGCAAACTTGTCAAGGGTATGAATGTTCCCTTTCCCACCCGCCCCGAAACGCCATTTTTTCCCGACGCAGATACCGCAGAGCTTGACGTCTGGCGAATACAGGCAGTCCTGCAGGAAAGTCTCGGCGTCATCGTTTGCAAACTCCCTGGTGAACGGGAAAGTGATGACAGTCCTTATTCCAAACTCATTTATGATCTGTATTTTCTTTTCCTGGGAGACGATGAGAAGCGGAGGTTCTTTGGGATTGAGCACCTGCCGCGGATGAGGATAGAATGTAAGCACGGCCGGAACTGAATCCGTCTCCCTGGCAATCTTCAGCAGCTCCTTCAGGAGCTGCTGATGCCCCAGATGCACGCCGTCAAAGACTCCGATTGCGACGGAAACCCTCTTAATCCCGTGCTGGACAAGGGACTCCAAAGAGGATGCATTGATGCAATTTCTTATTGTTTCCATAATTTTCTAATAAATTTAAATGTAACCCGTAAAGTTAAAAGATTTTCATGGAAAGTCAATGGTTGAAAGGACTTTGCAATGGATTTTGAATATCTTCCGTCTATTGGATTATACACCCCGGCATATGCTCATCTCTCAATCCTGACCGAGAAGTCCTCTCCTTTGGAAAAGCCATTGTTCGCTCCGGAGTTCCCGTCGTCATCTTGACCATCCGCCCCGCTGCCATAGGCAATAAATCCCTTTTCTGTCTTTTTATAATGTACAGTTTTCCCGTCGAGGGGATCAACAGGTATGGATGCCATGTATTCCGGCACCAGCAAGGAAGAATCCTCAGGCAGTTTCCCGTTTTTCATCCGATACGCCTCCACCGCCGCTGCAACCCGCATGACCCTCGCCCGGGAAACCAGGAGGATTTTCTTGTCGGCTATCGAACAGAGGTGCGGCATGTATATCCTGGCGGCGAACAGATAGCAGGGAAGATGCTTTATCCTCTCATCGATCTTATTCATGCCCACCATGATGTTTTCAGGTTTTTCATTTGCAAGGTCAATCAGCTCCGAGAGCATTCCAATGCAGGAAATATTGTTCACCTGCCTCAGGCATGTCACATCGAAAAGGAAGAACACTGTTTTCTTCAGGAATGGGCTCTTCCTGACAAATCCCGGAAAATCATATACGGCATATTCCATGAACTCCTCGAGATAGTATTCCGAAAGCACAAGGCTCCTTTCTCCGGCATAGGCTCGTCCAAGCGGTTTCATGTCCTCAAACCGTATGATCTCCTGACAGAGCAGCTTCAACTGTTTCTCGTCCAGCCCGCCTCTGGCAATAATTCTTTCGGAATTGTCAAGGCCCATGTGCTGCAAGGCCATCTGTACAATGAAAGAATCAAGCAGGGGTTCGTCATCCAGGGACGAGGCAATCCTGCAGGAATCAATTACGGCTTCAAATGCCTTTGCGTTGTCCCCCTCAACTGCGCATACCAGCGCCTCCAGCTGGAGAAGCTTTGCCACCTGGCGCAGCTTTGAAAGATATGCCAGCGAGCGTTCGGGATCCTTTATCTCCACCGGAAACCTGCATGCATCCAATGCCGCCGCCTTGTGGATAAGTCCGAGCGCCTCTGCGTTTGCCAGAAGAAACTCCTTTGCGTTTTTCAGCAGGTCTTCTGAAAGAGAGGTTCCTGGTGGCGGAATTTGAGCGGAACCGAATATCACCATGTCCTTCTCATCGACATTTTCCGGCCGGCCTTTGAATTTCTTGAATGCTTCAAGATAGAGCATGGCGGCATTCTGTCCGGTGGGAGGTTCAACATACCATTCTTCCAGCTCCTCCGGACTCGATGGATAACCGGCATTGCGAATTTCGCACTCCCTGGAATGCACCTTGTATTCAAGAATGAGGAACCAGGAGAGATAGGAAACCGCAATAAAGAGGACAACCGCAAGAATAATCAGCAGCTTCTTGCTTTTGAATTTGTTAAGTTTTTCCATTTTCCCTCATTTAATTAGATGTTTTAAAATTAGCATATTCCACATAAAAGTAAATTATAGAGGTAATTGGACGAAATACTTACCCTCATTCGGAGGATTTGCGCGTTTTTTTAGTTCTCAAAGGAGCACCCCGAGCTCCTTACGGCCTCGGGGCTCTTGATGCCGACCTGAAGGCTTACCCGCCTTCGGAGCTTGTCGGACTTAGAGTTTTTCGACGGAGCAACTCGTGTTCGAACGTTCTTAACGGAACCTCGACAAGCCAAAGAACGCGCAAACATGCGCTACTACGAACAAATTCAGCTCTTCTTGAACTCATTTCTAAGTCCGGCATGCGCCTTCGGCGGCGCCATAGGCGGCCAGGGTCGGCGTTCCTTTTTCAATTAACAAACTCGGAGGAATGAAGAATAAAAATCCAGCAGCGACTTTAATTCCTCAAGATGTGTTGTATTTTATCTACAACACAATGGAAAACAAACAATCATTTCATGAATATTTCAAAGAGCTCCGATCAAGGGAACGTATTTCCCTTAGGGGTTTCTGCAGGAAATCAGGAGCTGATCCTGCAAACATAAGCAGGATGGAACGCGGGCTGATGAGCCCGCCGAAAAGTATGGCAATCCTGGAAAGATATGCCGACGCTCTCGGCCTTGCAAAGTCCTCAGGCGAATGGATCCTGTTCTTCGACCTTGCAATGGCCGCCAAAGGCATCATACCCAGGGACATAATGTCAGATAAAAACCTTTCAAGCAGGCTGCCGGTCTTCTTCAGCAATTTGCGAAGGGGCAGCTACAGGACACCGGTTCCACGGAAAAGACTGGGGGTTTCCGAAGGCGTTTCGAGATATGCGGCCGCAGGAAAACTGGATTGCTTCATAATAGCAGGATCAAATGGGTCGGGGAAGACGACTTTCGCAAAGGAGTTCCTCCCGAATTATGCAGGCTGCACGAATTTCATCAACCCCGATCTCATTGCTTCAGGGATTTCGCCTTTCAAGCCGGAAAACGCGGTTATCTCTTCAGGCCGCATCGTACTCCAGCAGATTTATGAGAATTCACTGTCAGGACGCAGCTTCTCCATTGAAACCACTCTTTCAGGCAGGACTTATTTCAATGTCTTTTCGGACCTAAAAGCCAGAGGCTATCAGCTGCATATGTTCTACCTCTGGATACCAACACCTGACATGGCATTAAGGAGGATCAAGCAGCGCGTTGAAAATGGAGGACACAATGTCCCGTCAAATGATGTGCTTCGCAGGTTTGACAGGACTCTTTCCAACCTGTTCGGCATTTATCTCCCGATCATTGATTCCCTGAAGTTTTTAGACAACTCGCAGGAAACTCCAATACTCGTCTTTGATGAAAGCAACAGAAAGAGGAAAATAATAGATCATGAAAAATACAGCCAAATCAGAACCTATTGATTATTCCGATCCCGGTAGATACGCGCTCAAGGCGTTGACCGACGCCGTGAACAAGCTGAAGGAGGAATGCAGGCGCACAGGCAGACCCCTCATCGTCTGGGATCCCAAAAAGAAGAAAGTCGTCGAAAAATACTACCGCAAATCAAAGAAGCCAATTGTAAAACCTCTTAGTTGATAGTGTAGGAGTTGACTCGAATGGCGCTAAGAATTAAGAGAAGACAAACTAAAGTTTGAACTCCAACATTTGTCGGTGTGCTGAGGTTGGAGTTCAAGCTTCAGCTTGTGTATTCATGATGGCAGAATTGCTCAACTTAGCGACATTCGGCCGTGAACCCGCTCTTGCCTTGACTTCAGGACCTGTTGTGGTCTATTTTAAGGCGCATATGACGACAGGCTTGAGGCTAAATCCGTGGAGGGGGCTACAAAATTGCAATTTCGCCCCCCTGCTTATGGGGAACCGCATAATAATAGGTTAAATGTAATGAAAATAATATTTACCATTTTATTAGTGACGCTTTCATTTACAGCTTACGCAAATCCTGTAATGCCATCCGTCTTTTCCGGGCAGATATTTGTCATTTCCGTTCTATCCGAGGTAGGTGTCTTATCAATGATACTATCCTATTCCTACGGATTTAATCCTTTCAAAATATTTATACTCTGGCTAGTTGTCAATTTTCTAACTTATATTGTTTTTATGTTGATAGTCACTGTACTTGAAAAGTCTATGTCTTTCTGGCTGGCAATAATTCTGGGGGAGATATTTATAATTCTTATAGAAGCTGGATTTCTTAAACTCATTGCCGATTTAAGTATTTGCATGGACAAAGGAAGCAAGAAGATAGGTTTCTTTACCCCGCTAAAAGTAGTATTTATTGCTAATTCTGTATCCATTATTGTAAGCCTTATAGCAAATAACATTTAACTAGTGCGCCTTCAGGTAATCCTGCTCTGCAGTCTTCCTGAGGCATGAGGCGTTCTGCATAAAGAGGAGAAAATGAAAAAGTCATTGTTCATTATTTTATCATTTGTAACGCTCTTCGGATGCGTTTCCTGCGTTCGGACACAAGCGAGATCCAACACCAGCCCGCAACCTTCGGATAGTATTACCTACGTCCCCACCCAGCAAGATGTGGTCAAGGATATGCTCTGGCTGGCCGAAGTCGGCCCCAATGATGTGGTGTACGATCTGGGATCGGGCGATGGACGTGTTGTCATCGCGGCTGTGCGAGACTTTCATGCCAAGCGCGCCGTGGGGGTCGAAATCGAAGCGGAACTCGTGGAAGAAAGCCGGGCAAATGCCGTGGCGGCTGGTGTGCAGGATCGGGTGGAGTTCATCCACGGGAATTTGTTCAAAACTGACTTCAGTGAGGCCAGCGTAGTGGTGCTCTATCTCGGACACGAGGCCAACTTGGCTCTGCGGGCCCGGATATTCCGCACCCTAAAGCCCGGTTCGCGCGTTGTGTCGAACAAGTTCGGCATGGGTGAGTGGAAGAGGGACAAGAGGCTTGATGTGCGTAGACCCGTCCCTGGCATGTTAGAGGCTGAGGCTAGATGGCTGATGCCGAACGTATTCAGAACCAATCCCGCAGTGCCGGACTTTGATGACAGCGCAAGCCCAAATACTCACTACGAACTATCGGAATGGGTCGTCCCCGCGCCCGTAGCCGGAATATGGCGTGGAAAGGTACGTACGGAGTCTGGCGAAGGAGAGCTGAAACTCATCTTGCGCCAAAACCTGTCGATAGTAAGAGGCTCATTCGAACTCAAAGGCCCGACTAATTTGGCGGGCTCGGTCAGAGCAGATTTGTGGGGCAACCACCTGATATGCCCTCTTCTGCCCGAGCGCCCAGCAGATAAGTTCGACAACGAGATGGATCTGGATGGCTGCGTCAGAGGTGATAGCTTGAGCGGCACCCTGTGGCTGAATTCCGAGAAAAAGCAGGTTGAGTGGCTGGCCCAGCGCGAAAAGGCTGACTTTACCGGTATATGGGAATGGCCTAGCGCATCGGGCGCTCCAGTGCAACTGAAGATTGAACGCCGCGACGGCAAACTGGTCGCAATGTATACCGACGTAAGCCGTGATAATGCTCAGCCTATCCCGGTGCCCGACATATACGATTTCGGGGGCGGGTTCTACTTCACCTTGTTGTTGGGTCTGGAAGGAGAGAGATCTAATCGAGTCTACCGAAAACAGAGTCCTCAGGAAAGCTGGCTCGTGGGCGAGGCAATGATGAATGGCAGTGCTCTCGAAGGAAGACTCCACTCCTATCCCTACGCGGAGGCAACAGAATCTACGTCAAAGCCTGCGCCAAAGCTTCAGTCCCGAGAATGGAAGCCCAAACGGGTGGACAATGAGGCCAAAAAATGATGACAGTCCAGAAATGAAGCAAACACAGGATGAAAGAGCCGAACCAGCGCCTGCATTTTACGTCGCTACCACGCCGAAAACTGGCCCGCCGACTCATTTGAGCACACAGACAGGAATGTCTGTGCTACTTTTTAGAGAAAATTCATTTTGAGATTACCTTTTCGAGCAGCGTCTATCTAGTTGATCCTTATACAGAATGCATAAACGCCAAGTAATAATGTGATACAGGCGTCTCGCCTGTAATTTTTCTTTTCCTTTTTTCACAGGCGAGACGCCTGTACCACGTTCTTTCCAGATATAAAACAACCTATTTCGCGTGCCGCGTGCTGCACATCCAGTTGTCGGTGCGGAACGGGGACGCGGGCAGTCCGAGGTCGTTGCCGAAATTGCATTCGGGGTTGTCGGCCCAGGCGTAGCGTGCCGCGACCGGCTTCTTCACCTTGCTGGAACTTACGACCACCGTGTTTCCAACTATCTTCGCTTCAGCCCACTGGAATTTCTTAGTTGAGTCCGCAACTGCAAACCCCCGCAGCTTCTTGCCGTCAAGGGATTCAAGTCCGGCGTTTGATGTCTCGAACTTGAGGACGATCGAATCGCCCTTGACCTTCATTTCCCTGTAGACCGGTCCGTCGCAGACGATGTTTTTCCCGTAGACCTTGTTGACTGCCTGGAGGGCAAGCCTGAGTCCAACATCCTTCTTGTTCTTTGGATGTATGTCCTTCGCCTCGCCGATGTCTATCGCAACCGCCAATCCGCAGTTAGGCACTTTGACCGATGTGAGTAGCTGTGCCTCCCTGAGTTCCGCCCAGGCGCTTTCACATGGAATTTCATGGCTCTCCATGTAGTTCGCAAGCTGCACTATCAGGAAAGAGAAATTCCCGCAATCCCAGTTCTTCCTCCAGTCGCGTATCATCACCGGAAGCAGCGTCCTGTACTGGTAGGCCCTGTCGGTATTGGAACAGCCCTGGTACCAGATCGCGCCCTTGATTCTGAGTGAAAGTATCGGGCTTATCATCGCATTGTAAAGCTTCGAACTGTTTATCACGGAGGAAACTATGATGCCGAGTTCGACGGCGGTAAGCCATTTTCCCTTGAGGCTGATCTCTTCGTTGGAATTGCCTGCAGGATATATTTTCATCTTCTCCGCAGGGCCCATCATTCCGCCGGACATGAACTGGTCGAATATCCTGATGGCGATAACTGCCTCGCCCTTTTCCACAAGCTTTCCGGGCACTGAATATTTTCTCGGGGTCGACCACCAGTTCTCTGTCTCCTTGCCGGTGCGTCCGACTTCATTGCCGTTGAAGAAAGCGACATCGAAATCGTCCAGCGCTCCGAGTTCGAGACATAGGTCCTTGCCTTCCCAGGACGCGGGAATCTTTATCTTCTTCCTGAACCACACGGCACCGTCGAGCATGATGCCCTGGCTCTCCCATGATCCGGGGGCATTCAGTTCAACCCATCTCGAGTCATCGTAATATGGTTTAGCCCAGTCGGCGGTCAGCTTGTTTCTTCCTGGATCGGCGAGGATTCCATTCGAATCGTGCTTGAGCCCCTTTGGAGGATCGAACTTGCATATCTTCGTGTATGGCTGGAGCGCCTTCTTATAGTTTGAGATACTTTCCTGGGTAAGATGCCCGAGTTCGGGGTACGCTTTCAGAGCCTCGCGGCTGGTCCAGGCCTCGGCCTTTGTCCCGCCCCAGCTCGTATGTATCAGTCCGAGGGGGATTCCGAGCATCCTGTAGAGCTCCATTCCGAAATAATATGCGACTCCTGAAAACTGTGCGACTGTTTCTGGATTGCATTCCATCCAAATGGCATCGCATTCCTCGGCAGGCTTGTCCGCCATCACCCTGGGAACGCTGAACAGCCTGATTGCGGGATTCGCAGACCTCCTGATGGCGTCATCTCCGCCGATAGTCTGCTTGAGCGGCCATTCCATGTTCGACTGGCCAGAACATACCCAGACGTCGCCGACAAGAATATTTTTGATTTGGAGACTTGAGGATTTGGAGATTGGGAGATTGGAGGATTTGGAGATTTTAAGACCAGGGGATTTGGAGATTTTTGAGGAGGTGATGGTCATAGTGCGAGGTTCGCGGGAAATTGCGACAGGATCAAGATCCACGGACCATCTGCCGTTCTTTCCGGCGGTCGCGTTTTTTTTCTGGTCGGCGAATTCAACAGTCACCCTGTCGCCGGGAGCGGACCATCCCCATACCGGGAAATCCATTCCGTGCTGGAGTACCATGCCGCTGCTGAAGATCGACGGGAGGCGGAGAGTGTGTTTCATATCCTAGGGGGCCTTTCATTATAAAATTTTTCTGAAAGAAAAATTTATTATCTCTCAAAATACGTATACCCGCGGAGACCGTTTTCAAAGGCGTCCATGATGACCTTGCGTTCCTCAGGCGTGATTTTTCCGGCCTGCACCGCATCTTCGGCATTATCCCTGAACTGCGCCAATATGGCCTTGGGATCATATTCCACGTAGGAAAGTACATCAGACACGGAGTCGCCTTCAATCTCGCGGACAAGTTCATATCCACCGGCTTCATTCACCCTTATGCTGACGACATTCGTGTCACCGAGCAGGTTGTGGAGGTCGCCGAGGGTTTCCTGGTATGCGCCGACCAGGAAAACACCCAGATAATACTCCTCGTCCGGCTTCATCTCATGCAGGGGCAGCGCCTTCCTGACATCGCGCAGATCAATGAACTTGTCTATTTTGCCATCGCAGTCGCAGGTGATGTCGGCGATTATGGCCTCGCGCTGCGGAGCTTCGTTGAGCCTGTGTATCGGCATAATCGGGAACAGATGGTTGATCGCCCATGAGTCGGGAAGCGACTGGAACACGCTGAAATTACCATAATAGATATCGGCAAGGGCCGCTTCTATGCCGTCGAATTCATCCGGAACGTATTTGAGCTTTCCGATGTCCTTTGCGATATTCACGACGACATTCCAGAAGATCCGCTCCGACAACGCCCGTTCCCTGAGGGAGATGTCGCCGTTCTTGAACAGCTGCCTGATTTCATCCCTATAGTAGACGGCGTCGTTGTAGCACTCCTGGATATTCTTTGAATTCAGGGCTTTTGCTACTTCCATGAGGTTGTGGATCATCTCATGAGCATTCTTCGGAAGCTTTTCAGGAAGCGCTACGGCCTCGAACTTGCTCACATCCAGAATATTGAAGATAAGGACGGAATAGTATGCGACAGTGGCCCTTCCGGACTCGGTGATTATGTCAGGGTGCGGAATGTTCTTCTCGTTGAGGGTGGTCATTATCATTTCAATGATGTCCGCGCAATATTCCTCAAGCGTGTAGTTCCTGCTGCTGGGGAAATTGGTGTGCGAACCGTCATAATCGACCGCAAGTCCTCCTCCGAGATCCAGGTATCCCATTTTCGCGCCTTCCTCGACAAGGCCGGAATAGATCCTGCACGCCTCGACGATCGCCGCGCGGATGTCGCGGATGTTGGAAATCTGCGAGCCGAGATGGTAGTGGAGCAGCTGCAGGCAGTCGAGCATGTTCTTTTCGCGGAGCATGTCTATGACATCCACGAGCTCGCTTGTGTTGAGCCCGAACACGCTCCTGTCGCCTCCGGATTCAGTCCAGTGCCCACCGGCGCGTGATGAAAGCTTGATCCTGATCCCGATGAGGGGTTTCACGTTGAGCTTTGCGGCTCGTTCGAGGATGAGCGGAAGTTCGCTGGGCATTTCGAGTACGAAGAAGCAGTTAAGCCCCATCTTCCTGGCGTAGAGCCCGAGGTCCACGAACTCCTCGTCCTTGTATCCGTTGCAGATCAGGCATGCTTCCGTGTCCTTGAGCGTCGATATGGCGACTATGAGTTCGGCCTTGCTGCCTGCTTCGAGACCGTGATGGTATCTTGAGCCGAACTTGGTGACTTCCTCGATGACCTGCTGCTGCTGGTTGACCTTGATGGGATACACGCCCTTGAAGGCGCCCTTGTAGTCGAACTTCTCGATCGCGGCCCTGAAAGTCTCATGTAGGATGGTGATCTGGGAGTCGAGGATGTTTCCGAGCCTGAGGAGCACCGGCACGTCCATTCCCCTTGCCTTGAGCCCGTTTATCACCTCGGGGATGCTTATGGTCGGAGGCTTGCCCGACCCCATCGGAGTTATTACGACCTCCCCTTTCTCAGATATGCTGAAGTATCCGGCACCCCAGTTCCTTATGCCGTAGAGATCGGTTGAATTCTCAACCGTCCATCTTTCCAATTGTTCTTTTTTTATCACGTGATTATTTTTTCACAGTCAAAATATTATTTTTACAATGAAAAAATAATATATTGGCTCCACCGGTCTTTTCAACGAAGAAAACCGGCTATGAAAAACAAATATGAGTTCCGTGAATTCGCACGGAATGTCAAATGCCCCTACTCCACAACCACTTTGACCTTGTCTCCAGGCCGCAGCATCCATCTGCGCGGCTGGTAGACAACCCTGCTTCCATCCTTGAGGCCTTCAGGAGGGGAAAGGAGGAGGAAGTCTCCTGGTTTGACACCTCCGGGATTTTCTACGCTCTGCCAAATCGAGTTGACGCCGAAACTCTTATATCTGTCAAGGCTCTTGACATATTTTTTCCCGGCAATGAACTGTCTGCTTATTATTTTCTTATCCCCAAGGATATTCTGTTCCTTCGCGAACCATATGAATGTTCCTTTCTCGTCTTTGAAGACCGATATCTCTGGAACCCACATGATCTTGCTGAAATCCTCGTCGCCGTTCGTGACAAATGAAACTGATTCCGCTATGGGAAGCTTTTTCTCCTCTTCGGTAAGCTGGTAGGCAGGTACTTTCTGGTTATCTACAAACAAATTCAGCTTTTTTGAATCTGTCGTTCCATCTTCAAGCCATACGAGATCAAGGCGCTCTCCGTTTACAGGTGAAAGAACACTGATCTTGTTGGCAAGCGAAACCTTCCTTGAGAAATCCTCCGGAACTTCCACGGTGACTTTCATCACTACGTAAAGGGAGAGCCTGACAACAGGAATGCCGGAACTGACCCAGGTTCCTTCGGTCGAGAGCTGAGATTCAATCTCACCATAAAACGGCGCCCTCAGATAGCACGCTTCAAGGTTATATTTTGCAGTGCTCAGCGAAGCCTCGGCCTTCTTCTGCTGGGCAAGAGACTGATCGTGCTCCTTCTGGGCCGCGACCATGTCCTTCTGGCTGAGGGCGTTCTTTTCCATGAGCTGTTTGCATCTGGCCAGTCCGAGTTCTTTTTCCTTGACATCCGCAGTTGCCTGTTTCAGGTCGGCTTCACTGGCGGCAAGCGCAGCTTCACTAAGAGATGTATCCTGCCTGGCTATGACACTCCCTTTGGTAATTACGTTGCTTTTCGAGTCGTAGATAGCCGGTGAAACGCGGGTTCCGACCTGTCCTATTTCAACTATCCTGCCAGAATTCTCAAAGGCCAGTTCAGCGCTCTTGAAGCGCTCCACTGTTCCGGTGAATTCCTCTGCCTGCCCGCAGAAGAGGGAAACTGACAGGAGAAGAGATGTGAAAATCAGTTTTTTCATGAAAATCCTTCCTTTTGAATTTAGAAGCAGCTTATAATCAACCTATAATATATTGTCATAGGTGATTTTCAAGATTTAATGATTCCTGATCTCCTGTGATTTTGAAACCCCACTTTCCATGTATCGCCATCATGGCAGCACATCCTCATATGTTAAAAGGAAGGCTGAAAGCTCGCACTTGGCGCATTTCACAAAATCCACTATTGTCCCATATCCATAATTTACTTTTGCATCCCATATGCTAGGTTTATAACTTGCTCTTATGCAATGGAGTCCTTATGCAGCAGAAGAAAAACAGATTAATGGCGTTCTTGAATACCAGCCTCGGACTATGGCTGCTGTCTACATGCGCCGTAGGCCTCATTTCGTTCGGATATAAGCAATTAAGCTCCTACACATCCGAGAAGGAGAAAAAATCGAACCAGATAATCAGGATAAAGATAGAGATAGCCCAGCGCGTTGCACAGTATCTGTCACAAATAAAGGAGACAGTAGAGGCGAAAGGATTTGACGTGAACATCCCCAACGAGAAAATTGCCTCTGCAACATTATCGCTGCTCAAGCCTCCGAGCGCGACAAAGGATTCCAAGTACCAGATATATGCCGCATTCGACGAATACAAGGATCGGCCCGTGGTATCGCTGATCGTTGAACTGACTGTAATTGTTGACGAAAAGGAACGGGAGAGAGTAACTCCGGGCGTGGCTCAATTGTCGTCGCTTACGCCGGACGCACTATCGAAAATGTCAACCAATGAAATAGATCAGAGGTTCAAGGAGATGTTCATCACGGAATACTGGAAGGACATAGAGGAATATTGAGGGAACTTCTTAATAAAAGGAGACGGAGATGATGGGAAAGCATACTGTAAATCTTTTACAGGCACTGGCTGTTGCGGCACTTTTGCCTGTGGCTGGCTGTTCTCTGCATTCCATAAAAGACGGCAATGCCGAAGCCTCAAAAGGTACGCCCGAACGCCACATCTTCAATCCCGCGGGATGGACCGTTGAGGACGGCCTCTCCAGTGCGCTAATCATAGGTGTCCAGGTTTCACCTGATGGATCCGAAATCGCCTATACTGCCATGCGTGCACATTTCACGGGCGGATTCAATGGATGGACCTCGGAGATCTACGTTTCAGGCGCGGGTGGTTCGAGAAAGAGGCAGATCGGTGCCGGTTTAGGCATGGTTGACTCGCCGAAATGGTCTCCTGACGGCTCGCAGATTGCATTCCTCTCCACTGTTGTCGAGGGCAATCTCAAGGGCAGCAGGCAGATCTTCCGTTCACCATCAGCCTGCGGAGAATCCGAAATATTGACCGCCGCACCTAACGGCATCACGGGTTTCAGCTGGTCTCCAAAAGGCGGGCAATTTGTATTTACCTCTCCTGATATTGTCGAACCTGTTCCGGGTCCCGGCGGACCTGCGGACGACGCGGTCGTCGCAGATGCAAATGCCACCCGCATAAACTTATGGTTGGTCGATGCCAAACCGAAAACCGAGCCGAAGCGGATGACCAAAGGCGACTACTCGATCGAAAGCTACGCCTGGGCACCCGATGAGAAAAGCATTGCATTCACACATTCCCGGGCATCGGCACCAGAGGGATGGCATAGTGATATAAGCGTCGTGGATATAGCGACGGGAAAGGTGACCTTGTTGGCCGGAACACCTGCCGCGGAAATGCAGCCTCTGTTCTCGCCGGATGGTTCCACGATCGCCTTCATACGGGGTGAAAATCCCACGGCTGATTTCAGCGGATGGAGAGTGGAACTCCTTCCGATGCCCGGCTCATTGAAAGGCATCGCCAGGACGCTTGCCGCTACACCCAATGAGATGCCGATACTCATCGGCTGGTCCGCAGACGGCAAGACACTGTTCTTCGAAGAGGCTTTCAGAATGGTCCATATACTCGGCGCGCTGCCGGTCTCGGGCGACGCTCCTGCAATATTAAGCGCTTCAGACAAATTGGTCGAGTTTGTCTCTTTAAACAGAAACGGTACCGTGTTCGGATTTACGATGCAGGACTCCGCCACTCCGCAGGAGGCTTATATGGCAGCAGTCCCCACCCGTGGAAATCTCACAGTCCAGAGCGTTTCTGCTGAAAACAGCGACATAGCCAAAATGCCGGTGCCGAAAATGGAGATTCTGGGCTGGAAATCCTCGGACGGCACGCTTATCGAGGGAATTCTCACATATCCCTTAGGCTACGAGACTGGGAAGAAATACCCTCTTGTCCTGTCCGTTCATGGCGGTCCTGCCGAGAAGTTTTCGCAGAGCTACTTCGGCCAGCCGGACGTCTACCCATATGTAATGTGGTCAAAGAACGGCTATGCGATCTTACGGATCAATCCACGAGGATCAGGAGGGTATGGCGCGGCATTCCGCAAAGCCAACGTAGCCAATTGGAACGGTGGACCTTACGACGATCTCATGTCCGGCGTGGATAAAGTCATTGCCATGGGAGTGGCCGATCCCGCCAGGCTCACAGTAGTAGGCTGGAGCTATGGTGGATACATGACAGCAAACATCACAACGCGTACCAACCGCTTCAAGGCCGCCGTGGTAGGCGCAGGTCCTGTAAATCTTGTATCGCAGGCTGGAACCTCGGATCTTCCTGAAATGATTCCGGCCTACATGGCCGCTTATCCATGGGAGAAGCCGGACGTGTACCGGAGCCAGTCCCCGATCTTCTCCGTCTCGAAGGTAAAGACTCCGACAATGATCCTGCACGGAACAGACGACACGCGCGTGCCATATTCACAGGGGCAGGAGTGGCATGCTGCTCTTAGAGCTCTCAGTGTGGAGAGCACGTTCGTGGGCTATCCCCGCTCGGGACACGTCGTGCGCGAACCGCAGTTGATGAAAGATCTTCAGCTACGGGTACTGGAGTGGATTGAGAGACATTTGGCGGCCGATGTTAAAAAATAGTCTCGCAATTGGAAAGCCTTTGCTGGTTGCGTCCCTTTGCCATCTCTGATACGTATAGGGCCGACTCCATGAAAAAGTAAATCTAAAAATACAAAAAGGGCCGACAGATGAAAATGCCTCGTATATTCGGAGCTGTGTTGATGCATGGAATCTTTGCAACAGGCATTTCGTTTCTTCTGACGGGAATCGGTCTTGCGCAAAACGATACAGCTAATGGCCGTATCGTCCACGAAGTCAAACCAGCCCTCGGAAATAATTCTGCAAAGTCATCGCTTGCAACGAATGAAACACCTCTTGTGAAACCCAACGGTGAAAAAAAGGTTGCCTCTGCGCTGCCACGCAGCTACGATCTTCGCGATCTCGGTTTGATGACCCCGGTACGGAGCCAGGTTGGAAACTTCCCGTCAGGTAAACCAGATCCCGGCAACTCCATTGGCATCTGCTGGGCAATGTCATCGATTTCGGTATTTGAAAGCAATCTGCTGAAACATGGCATTACAAAAAATCCGGTCGATCCCGCATCCTCCTTTTCCGCATGGCATCTCGGAAACGCAGTCAGCCTCCCCCCTCTCCACTACAACGATCCTTGTTATATCTATTATCCAGACCCCATCAATATCCCGCTGTTTTTCACCGATCCTCCAACAGCGTTTGGATATCTGTCGCCTGATTCCACAAACGGCTGGGGCGGTGGCGACGCATTCTGGATGCTCGACTGCTTCCTATCCGGGAAAGGGCCGGTATACGAGGCATCAGCACCCGTCCCGGTTGATGAAATGACGGCCCATAAAAAGCTGGAATGGACAAATCCTGACTTGCCTCCCGCGGACTTCATCCTGCGCGGCGTCTACCAGTTTTCACGTAACGATTACCCTTCCCTCGCGGAATTCCGCCTAGCGGCCAAGCAGGCCATCGTCGATTATGGAGCGATCCAGACTGCGATGCTGGTACTGCCGGGTGATTTACCGTATATCAAAGGCCTGACATTCTACAATCCCAAATCCAACTGCATATACTGTCCGCGCGCAAACCTCGAAAAGGATCTTAATCACTCGATCACCATTGCCGGATGGAATGACGACTTTGCCGTTGAAGGTGCACCGGCTCCAGGGGCATGGTTGATCAGGGAAAGCCTCGGCACAAACTGCTATGACAAGGGCTACCACTGGATCGCCTACGAGGATCAGACATTTATGCGCGGAGATGCGGATTTTCTTGCCGTAACAGGTGCCAGAGGTGCACCATACCGCTGGCCGGGCCTGCTCACGCATCCTGGAATCCTTACCCGTACCGGCTTGATGGCTACGACTTTCCTCAGCACGGGTTCATCGATGTGGGGAAAGGATTCACAGTGTTACGCAAGATTCAATTCCGGACAGGCCGGTAAACTGACGGCAATTGGCCTGGCTACGCTGAGCCGGGGTGAGGATGTCTCAATCAAAATATTCAGCGGAGTGGACGCTCAGTTCAATCCGATCAATCTGATCGGAAGCAAGCAGGTAAAACTGGATAAGCGCGGATATCACTTGGTTGATCTGGACACTCCTGTTGACATTGGAGCCGAAAGCGTGTTCTACGTATCCCTGAACTTTGCCTATCATGACCAGAAAGAACCGCTGGCATACTGTATTGATAAGAACATCCCGGCCGGAGACACTTACATCCTTCAATACACAGCCACCAAGCCCTCCCCTTCCTGGGTTCCGATGACCAAGATTATCGCCGACAGCAGTATCTTTGTCCAGGCCATTTTTTCACGCTAACTTATGCTGTATTCTTATTGATTAATGAAGGTGAAACATATAATGGATTACACGGTACAGAATATCATCGACGTCATCATGGACTCAATCCCGCAGGCCGTGAGAACGGATACTGTCGACACCATCAAGATCGGCGATCCTGGAATGAAGGTATCTGGAATCGTTTCAACATTCATCATCACGATGGACGTAATCAGGAAGGCTGAATCGCTGGGCGCGAACTTAATCATCACGCATGAGCCGACCTATTACGACCACAGGGACGAAGTCGAAAAATGGCTCAAGGACGATCCGGTCGTCGCCAAGAAAAGAAAGATGATGGAGAGGAAGAAGATCGCCGTCTGGCGCTTCCACGACAACTGGCACAGGAACAACCCCGACGGAATAGTCACAGGCATGGCATACAAGCTTGGCTGGGAGAAATACCAGGGTCCGGTCAACCAGCAGGTCTTCACCCGTGATCCAATTACATTAAAACAGCTTGCCGACGAGTTGAAGAAAACCTTCAACCTGAAAACCATCCGCGTCATCGGCAGGCCGGAGCAGAAGATCAGGCAGATAGGACTGACAGTTGGGGCGTATGGCGGCGACTACCAGGTGAAATTCCTGTCAAAGCATGGCGATGTCGACACATTGGTCTGCGGTGAGACGGTGGAATGGCAGACTGGGGAATACATACGTGACGCCACCTTGCAGGGACGCGAGATCTCGCTGGTAATTCTCGGGCATGTCCTAAGCGAACAGGAAGGCATGAACTACCTCGTTGAGTGGCTCAGGCCAAAGGTTCCCGGCCTCCCAATCCATTACGTAGAAGTCCCGGATCTGTTTTCATATTTATAAGTATGTCGGGTTTCAACCCGACGGTTCTATGCGTTGACGGGTTAAAACCCGCCCAACTTTACAAAAACGACGGAAAATTGCTAACCTTGCTTGCATTTATACGGTTTTTTCATATCGTCATACTGCATTTTATTATAAATCAACATCTTGACCGATAACGACTAAGGAGATAAATGAAAAAGCCGATCCTTGCTCTTGTCTTCCTTCTTGCATTCGCATTCTATTCCGCCAAAGCCCAGACGGCCCAGGACAAGATCTTCCCGGCGGATGCCGTTGTCAACGTGACTTTACCGCCGTATGGGGCGAAACCTGATGACGGTATTGACGACACTGCAGCGATCCAGAAGGCCGTCACCGAGAATGTCGATACAGGCAGGTTCATTTATTTTCCCGCTGGAACCTATGACATCAGCGATACCTTGTACGCGAAGAATTCAAAAGGAGTATGGAGACCGCATCTGACGTTGCAGGGACAGAACCAGGACAAGACCATCCTGCGCCTGAAGGACAAGTCTGCGAATTTCGCAGATCCGGCAAAGCCAAGCCCTCTCATCGTGACTGCTTCGGCGTGGGAGAAAGGGGATACGCCCAGCGGCGGCGGCAACAAGGCCTTCCGCAACAACATATTTGATATGACAGTCGATACAGGATCGGGAAATCCGGGCGCGGTCGGAGTCGATTACGCGGTCAGCAACATCGGCTCGATCGAGAACGTCCTGATCAGGAGCGGGGACGGACAGGGGTCCGCCGGAATTTCAATGGTACGGAGAATTCCCGGTCCCGGCCTGATCAAGAATGTGACGATAATCGGATTCGACGTGGGTTTCGATTATGCGGACGGACAGTATGGAATGACTCTTGAAAACATCACCTTGAAGGATCAGAAGAAATACGGAATCCGCCTAACTGATAATGTCCTGCATATCCGCAGACTTACCAGTGAAAACAAGGTTCCAGCGGTGATAGTTACGAATGCAATCGGAGTTCTGACTCTTATCGATTCAAAGATTTCCGGAGGAACGGCGGATCGGCCTGCAATCGACTGTTCAGGAAGCCTGCTGGTACGGAATACTTCTATTGAAGGGTACAGGCAGAAACCTGTAAGATATCACGGTACAGATCTTGAACTCGGCAAGGAACTTGCGAAATCCGCAGTTCCTGGAAGCGCAACAGCGGAGCCGGCTGCCCTCCTTTCCGTTGAGGAGACCCCCGGATTCTGGAATGCGGATCTCGCGGACTGGGTGGCTGTCGGCGCCAGGAAAGACGGGGAAAAAGATGATACTGCCGCAATCCAGAGGGCGATAGATTCCGGCAAGAGCACGGTTTATTTCCCGAACAACAGGATTTATTTCCTTTCCGACACATTGATTGTCCGCGGTTCCCTCAAGCAAATCATTGGAATGGGATCCGAGATCAATCTTGGAGCTGCGAAGGAGGCTTTCAGCAATATAAGGAATCCGCGTCCGCTGATCAGGATCGATGAGACAAAGGCTGACATCGTCTTTTTCGAAAACATATTCTTCAATGCGCAGTATCCGGGCGAGGTGATCTTCGAGAACAACAGTCCAAAGACAGTCGTGATCAGGCACTGTGGTGGCTGGGTCGGTGGCGATGGCGGGAACCGCCATGCATACCGGAACACCGAGAACGGGACTGGAAAACTTTTCATCGAGGATGCCTATTTGCCTGGCTGGGAGATCAGGCGGCAGAGCGTATGGGCGCGCCAGCTAAATCCCGAGAACAACAACGGCGACGGCAGCTATGCCCAGGTCTTAAACATCGGAGCCAGGCTTTGGATTCTTGGGTTCAAGACTGAAGGTCCGGCACCGTTTATTGAGACAAGGGATGGCGGGGTAACGGAACTGCTGGGGGCATATAACTATGTGTCGGCCACAGACGCTGAAAAAGTTCCAGCGGAATCCGTCCCCTATATAGTAAAGGATTCAAAGGCGGCGCTTTCTTTCGTTTCCGAAAATTTCCGCGACAACGACTACAAGGTCTATATCCGAGAGATCATAGGAGATGAGACAAAGGATCTGAAAGGGGCGGATCTCCTGCCGCGCAACGGCAACAAGGGTGACCGTTCATTTGTCGTCCCTCTCTACAGGAGCCATACGAAGAACCCGGAATGAAACCGGCGCATTATTCAGTTTTCGGATCAGCCTGGGCTTCCATAAGTCCACCGAAACTCAGGAAAAATACGCTTTTTCTCCGTTCCGAGCCCTTTTTCCCGTATATTGGCACAAAAAAAGCTATTTTTTATCCAGATAGGAACATTTGAGTATTGAGTTTGTCATAGTTTTTATATATAATATGTAGTATTAAGTAAGGGAACCGACTATGAATTCGGCAAAAAAATATGAATTCAGGAATCTGAGGAATTCACCTGACAAGATAATGATATGCCCGAAATGCCTTGAAATGCTTTTCAGGGACGACATAGAGCATTTTTCAAGCTGCCCATACTGCAACGCCCATATAGAGATAAGCCAGGAAGTCGAGGATTTCCTCCTGAAGCCATTCATTGACAACTGGGTTGCAAACCAGAGCCGGTCCAATTTTGACATCATGCCCCCCGAAAACTGACCTCTCCATTTTTTTCATAAATATTTGAAAACCCTGCTTGACTATTAGACAAAACCACCTATTTTTCACGGCTCTATTAAATTTTTCTTAAATTTTTCACTTAATTTGGCTTTTCCGGAAAAATGTGCGTGAAATATCGGCTTCCGGCAGCCCTAGGGAGACTTTGCAAATGAAAGTAAGAGCATCAGTAAAGCGTCGTTGTGAGTTTTGTCAGATAATAAAAAGAAAAGGCGTGGTCAGAGTGCAGTGTTCGCGCAATGCCCGTCATAAACAAAGACAAGGTTGATACCTTTAAGGAAGGGAAAGCTTATGCCTAGGATTCTTGGTGTTGATATACCTGGTAAGAAACGTATTGAGTTCTCACTGCCCTATATTTTTGGAATAGGGCATGCAAGAGCTCTCGAAATCATTAAAAAGGCCAACATTCCTATTGGAACAAAGGCCGACAAGCTCACCGATGAGCACATCGCGAAGATCACTACCATCCTCCAGAACGACTATGTCGTAGAAGGAGATCTCCGCAGGTTGATCGCAGGGGACATCAGACGTCTCGTCGCCATCGGCACATACCGCGGGCACAGGCATCGCAGGGGACTTCCTGTAAGAGGCCAGAGGACCAAGACAAACGCCAGGACGAGAAAAGGAAAGAGGCAGACCGTCGGAGCAATCCGCGACAAGACACAGAGAAGGATCGTCGCATCCGACACCAAGGGCGGCGAAGCGGCAGCCCCGGCAGCGGCCCCCAAGGCCGGCGCAGCGGCTCCTGCAAAAGCAGGTGCGCCAGCAGCCAAGGCAGCAGCTCCTGCGGCTCCCAAGAAAAAATAATGCTTGATTATAATCACGAAAGGTAGATTATGGCTGACGAATCAAAACCCAAAGAGACAAAAGAAAAAGTCAAGAAGACAGATAAGAATACTGAAGCAGCACCGAAGAGCAAGGATGCGGCAGTTGCAGCTCCTGCAACCGGCGCCGATGGCGCACCTGTAGAAGCCGCTGCGGATGAAGTCAAGAAAAAGTCGAAGATCACGCGCATAGTTCCTACCGGTATCGCATATGTACATTCGACCTTCAACAATACCAAGGTGACCTTCACTGATCTCCATGGCAATGTCCTCTGCTGGGGAAGCGCCGGAAGATCCGGTTTCAAGGGTTCAAAGAAGAGCACGGCATACGTCGCACAGCTTGTGGCGACTGAAACGGCCAAGAAGGCCCAGGCCCTTGGAATGAAGGAAGCTGAAGTCAGGATCAAAGGTCCGGGCGCAGGACGTGAATCCGCAGTCCGCGGAATCGTGGCCGCCGGAATCGAAATCCTGGCGCTCCAGGACATCACCCCGGTCCCGCACAACGGATGCCGTCCCGCCAAGAGACGCCGTGTTTGATTTTTCGTCAATTCTTTAATTTGCAACATAAACAATAATGTACTTGAAATAATCCTGGAGGTAAATCAATGCCAGCATCAAACGCTTTCCCAATGCCTCGTTCAGTGGAGTTGGAAGAATCTTCATCCACTCCGGTTTACGGGAAATTCATAGCAGCTCCTCTTCAGAGGGGTTTTGCACACAGTATCGGTAACTCTATCCGCAGGATATTGCTCTCCTCCCTTGAAGGGGCAGCAATTTCCGCCATCAGAATCGACGGGGCCTCCCATGAATTCACGACCCTTCCAAACGTAATCGAGGATGTGACCGACATCGTCCTCAACCTCAAGAGAATCCGCATCAACTGTTCAGGAGATCTTCCTAAGACGCTTGAAATCAAGAAGGACAAGCCCGGCGCAGTAACAGCCGCCGACATCATCACCGACGGCACGGTTGAAATACTCAACCCCGAGCAGATCATATGCACTCTTGACAAGAAAGGCAACTTCCGCGCCGAAATCGAGATCATCAAGGGCCGCGGATATATCCCCGCCGAAAAGAACAAGAAGGCCGACCAGCCTCTTGGAACGATTCCAATCGACTCTCTTTTCAGCCCTATCTCGCATGTCCGCTACAGTGTCGGAACCGCCCGTCTCGGCGAAGAGACCGAAATGGACAGCCTCATCCTTGAGATCTGGACGGATGGCAGGATCACCCCGAGAGACGCCCTTGAGAAGTCCGCGAAGATCCTTCAGGACCATCTCAGGCCCTTCCTCGGCTCGCTTGCCGGTGAAGAAGGCTCGCTTGCCGCGATCAGCGAGGAGGAACAGAAGCTCTATAAGACACTTATACAGCCTGTTGACAATATCGAGCTTTCCGTCAGAGCCCAGAACTGCCTGAACAACGCGAATATCAAGCTCATCGGCGAGCTCTGCCTCAAATCAGAGTCCAAGATGCTGAAATTCAGGAACTTCGGCAGGAAGTCCCTCGACGAGATCAAGCAGAAGCTCACATCCCTCAACCTTTCCCTCGGCATGGCTTTCAGCGAGGAAATGGTCACACTGCTCCAGGCTGAAGCTGAAAAGCTTAAAGTCAAGACACAGGAGGAAGAATAATGCGCCATCGTAAGTTTACTTTTAAAATAGGCCGCTCAAGCGCCCACCGTTCGGCGATGCTTGCCAACCAGGTAAGCTCGCTCATCATGCTCGGTGAAATCCGTACGACCATCGTCAAGGCCAAGCAGTCACGCCGCCTTGCGGAAAAAATGATTACGTATGCAAAGAAGGGCGACATCCATCATAGGCAGCTCGCACTTGCAAAGCTCCGCGACAAGGATGCCGTGAAGAAGCTTTTCGACGAACTTGTAAAGAAATATACCGACCGCCAGGGCGGATATACCAGGATAATGCGTCTCGGACAGAGACTCGGCGACGGCGCTGAGATGTGCATTCTCCAGTTCGTAGGGGAAGAAGACACAGCCAAGCCGGCCAAGAAGAAGTCTCCGGCGAAGAAGGCCGAGAAAAAGGCTGAAGGCAAGAAGCCTGCTGGCAAGAAAGCCGCAGCCAAGACTGAGGCAAAAGCCGAAGAAAAGAAATAATCACATGCCCATGGCATGATCAAAACCCCGGAAAATATCCGGGGTTTTTTATTTGCATCCATTGAGACCATTGTTGTTTAATGATATCTTAGGCCTTTATTTTCAAGAACATGCCTTACGGCATTGACTACGAACAAATCCGGTTTCAAAATTCTTGACTTGTTTGTAGTTAAGCCCGTAAGGGCTGTTCTTGCATTTTAGGAGATTTTCACATGTACGACTTCAAGGAATGCAATGTAATCATCACGGGTGGCACCCGAGGCATCGGGAAGGCCGTTTCCGAAGCCTTTCTAAAGGCGGGCGCTTCAGTCACCGCCACCTACCATGGAAACCAGGCTGCAGCTGATCAAATGAAGCAAACATGGTCAAACCATCCGCTGGAAATCGTCAAGTTCGACATTTCCGACTATTCCCAGGCTGAAGCCTTCTACAAGGAATACGATGCCGGCCACAAGTCCCTTGAGGTCCTTGTGAACAACGCAGGAATCCGCAAGGACAGTGTCCTGGGCATGATGTCCCCGCAGGACTGGAACGCGGTGATCTCCACGAACCTCACAGGAACTTTCAATATGAGCAAGTTCGCCGTTCAGAAAATGATGCAGAACAAGTTTGGCAGGATCATCAGCATCACCTCCCCTTCCGGAAAATTCGGTTTTGCCGGACAGGCCAACTATGCGGCGGCAAAGGCCGGACAGGTCGCACTTACGATGTCCCTCGCAAAGGAGACTGCGCGCCGCGGAATAACTGTAAATGCTGTTTCCCCGGGATTCATCGACACGGAATTCATAGGAGATCTGCCGGAGGACATGAAGAAGGCTTATATCCAGCAGATACCCCTGAAACGTTTCGGGAAACCTGAAGAAGTCGCCAGCGCAATTCTTTTCCTGGCCTCAAAGGAGGCCTCATACGTCACCGGCTCCGTCCTAGAAGTCACCGGCGGCCTGTAAGTCCGACATCTTGTTTCAATAAACTTCGTCTTCTTTACCCTTTGGAATGTCAAACCTGATATATTTAAGACGCTTCATTATTTGGTATAATAACCGTTAATTGCATAAAAGTCATGACTATTATGCAATATATTGCATGTCTGCCATAATTTAAGATTATCTACACCTCTTCCTGCTGGGCTCTCATCACTGCGAGACGGGTTCTTGTCTGTTTCCTGAAGGCTCCGGCGAAATCTTCAGGACGCATGGTTCCGGACTCGATGGCCCCCCTCACCTTCCCCCGGTCTGGGGAACCAATCTTGTCAATTACTGGAGCAAGCACCTCTCCGAGTTCTGAAAGGCTGGCACGGATCTTCCTCATGTCGGGACTGAGTATCTGCCTGTATTTTTCTCCTAATCTGGCACGCAGTGCATTCTCGTCGTATTCAATTTCAGTCTCACGGAAAAATCTTATTTTCAGGGGAATGTCCTTCACGACCGGATACCAGAATCCGTCGGAATGTTTTGCGAGATGCCCTGACAGTTTTTCCTGCAGCATGGACTTCTCATCCTCAAGCTCCTTGGACATCCTCTGTATTTCAAGATACCGAAGCAGAAGGGTTTCCATGTCTGGAGTAATCTCCGCCTCAATCCTGTCATATCCCTTCCTCTGGACCTGCTGATTCGCATTGGCTGCTGCTTCCATGATTATCGATCTCCCCTTATATTATTAATCCCATAAATATTAGACAGGATAACAGGATTGACAAGTTACACAGGAATTAAAATTGTAAAACTGGATATAATCCATACAGATATTATCTTATGCTCTTGTTTCATTTCGTGTTCTTTTTCGTGTAATTCGTGGGCAAGCAACGGAGTTTTCATGAGTTTTCTCGGACTTGAAGGAAAGAAGATATTGATATTCGGGCTGGCAAACCGCAAAAGCGTCGCCTTCCATATCGCGGAAGTCCTCAAGGAATCAGGCGCGGAACTCATCTTTTCAGTTCTCGGACAGGAACAGTCCACCTTGGTGAATAAATTTTTTCCGGACAGCTCCGTCCATATATGTGATGTAAGCGATGAAAGACAGATCCAGAAGCTTGCAACTGAAATCGGTGACCATGGGAAAATTTATGGAATCGTCCATTCGATAGCATTCGCAAGCTATACCGACGGATTCAAACCTTTTCACCAGACCAGGAAAGATGATTTCCTCAAGACGATGGATGTCTCCTGCTTCTCTTTCATCCAGATCGCAGGTCTTTTCAAACCTTATATGGATACAGATGGCTCGATAGTCACAATTTCCATTTCAACAACCAGGATGGCCGCTGAAAACTACGGCTACATGGCTCCAGTAAAGGCCGCACTGGATTCGAGCATCTGCTTTCTCGCGAAATCCCTCAGCGAAGACACGAAGATAAGGGTGAACGGCGTTGGAGCATCCCTTCTCAAGACCTCGTCGTCAGCGGGAATTCCCGGCTATGTCGAACCTTATCTGTTCGCAGAGAAGGCCACATTGAGGAAGTCCGCCCTGAAAACCGAGGAAGTTGCGAATGTCGCAGCCTTCCTGCTGAGTCCGAGATCAAGCGGAATCAACTCCCAGACCGTAATAGTCGACGCAGGAATGTCCGTGAACTATTTCGACAAGGCGATAGTGAAGGCGGCCGTGGCAGGGAAATAATCGAACCGGCGTGATCAAGATTTGGAAGGCAAGTGCCAGGAAACACAAATGTAGGAGTTCACAGCTTCAGCTGTGTCTTATGAAAAAGAAGACAGGTTTAAAACTTTCTAAAATAATCTCAAAGATTGGAAAAGGGAAGCTGGATCCCCTGTCCGCGCTTCATGAACTCGGCGCCATCCACAGTCCTGAGAAACTTGATTTCGCAAAACTGGACCACACAAGGAAAAACCGCTGCGGTTTCCCGGAATTCATCTATGGTGAAGGAAAAACTCCGGAACAGATCATCAGGATCATCCATGAGATCAAAAAGCGGGGCCATCCCGCCATGGCAACACGTGTATGCAAGGATGCGGCAAAAATAATCCTTGAAAAATATCCCTCGGCATTTTATGATGAAAATGCCAAAGTCCTAAGCGTTTTTTCCGGTTCTCGGAAAAAATTAAAAGGAAAGATCCTGATAGTCACCGCCGGCACCGTCGACATTCCAGTCGCCCTCGAAGCAAAATACACCGCACAGGCATGCGGCTGCAACGCTGAGATCGTCACCGATGTCGGTGTCGCCGGCATCCACAGGCTTCTCTCAAAGCTCAAGACTCTCCATGGCGCCGACGTGCTGATCGTGGTCGCCGGCATGGAAGGCGCGCTGCCAAGCGTTGTCGCCGGACTCGTCTCCTGCCCTGTCATCGCCGTACCCACCAGCGCCGGATATGGTGCCTCCCTGCACGGACTTACTGCGCTGTTCGCAATGCTGAACAGCTGCGCCAACGGCGTGCTTGTCACTAACATCAACAACGGCTTCGGAGCCGCCTGCGCCGCCGCCAGGATCCTGAAGTAGCACAGGCTTGTCAGGTATCTCAAGGCTTCAACTGTTAAAAACGAGGCCGTCGTTCCCAGGGGACTGATAGGTTCCGCTAAAAAACAACACCTTTGAAACGGTAATCCATGCATTTGCCATGGATTGCGGTAATTGTTGGTGCAGCAATGACTGTATTTGCCGCAATCATAAATGGCACGGCACAGGATGATCCTGTAATTTTTGAGGCTGTTGTCCTCCTTAACCGCTTTGGATAATTATTATTTTTGAATGATAATGGAGTAAATACTATGACGTTATTTGAAAATATGACTGCTTGCCGCTTGAAAACATAGGCGCTTATATTATTTTGCAGGGTTTGCAATAACCATATAATACCAAATCGACAGGAAATGAACAGGAACGGATCAAAACAGACATGGAGAAAGGTTTATTATCTCATAGCTGGGATGATGATTCTTATAGCTGCCCCCCTCCTTATACTGGGACTGACCGGCAAATACCGCCTCCTGCTTAAACCACGACATGCCGATGCTTCTAAAAACAGCGCGGCTGCCCCGAAGCCTGCGCCTAAGACTGCAACAATGTCTAAAAACGGTTCACCTCTTCACAAAAAGAGCATTCATGAGGAGAATATTGAATCGCTCCTCCAGAGGTACACTGTTGATTTCTACTATCTCAATGTCCAGTATCCCACCAACCCCGACGAATTCATGATGGATCCCAGGAACTTCCTGACCAAGAAACTTCCAGTCGTTGAAATTCCCGATACGATCAGGCTTATTGCAGGGCTTGAAGAGGAAAAAGGCTATGTCCCGAGGCTTGAGGCGGTAAACGCCCTGGGCTGCGAACTCCCGGCAAAGGAAGTCACCGCCCTTCTCTATTTCCTGCACAAGAAGATAAGCGATGACAGCATCGAGCCCCTGGAGCTCAACGCCGTAAAAAATAATACCGTAGCCGTCTTGATGAGGCAGTCCCGCATTCCCGAGGAGCTGGCACCTCATCTCATAGCGATGTACTATGACAAGACCCTGGACAACACATGGCGCGACTACTGCATCCAGTTCATGGGGCAGTGGTATGACAAGATCCATGTTCCGACCGAACAGGAGTACGTCAGGCAGGCCCTTGATGCCGCGCTTTCGGACTCGGAAAACATTCCAGCCGCATCGATCATTGCAATGGCCGGCCTCGTCGGCAGGCCCGGTTTCTCCAGGGAACGGGTTTCCGCCGCCGCATACAAGCTCTGTACCGACCTCAGGACAATCGATACCGTCAAGACTGCCGCCCTCCAGATATGCGCCAAATTCAGGAACAGGGATGCGCTTCCCGTGGCAAGGGAGATCGTGCGGAATTCGCAGAATATACCGCTGAAGATGTCGGCCGTGGCCGCAATCGGGGCCTTCGGCGAGTTCGCAGACCGCGAACTGCTCGGACCTCTGGCTAAGAGCGGAGATATAAGGATCCGGACTGCGGCAAAGGCCGCGATCAGGAAGATGAAAGTTAATTGAAGAACATCCGCCAAGGCGGATTGATTAAGCATGAATTGAATTTGTTTGTAGTTAACGCCGCAAGGCGTGTTCTTTATAAATGTAACACAGGCATCTTGCCTGTGTCAGGATTTTCTGAAATGTAGAGTTGTCCGTCTCGGACAAAGGGGATGAAATCTTCGCCGTGACGGCGAACCCTACATCAGGAAATAGGATGAGATAGAGATTAAGACCACAGGCAAATGCCCGTGCTAGTTCAAATAAATAGAGGTGATTATGTTGAAAAATAAATTTTTGCCGGTTCTAGTTGTGTTCGGACTGTTGTTTTTACTGCCGCATCCCAGCGCAAACGCACAGGCGCCGGGAACACCGGGCAACCCCGAACTCTACCAGGCTACGTTCACCAGGGCGATCATTTCCTGGCTTCCTTCAACGGGCACTCCCGCCCCGGACGGATACACAGTCTACAGGGACGGCGTTGAAGTCGCCTCAGTGACACCACCGGAATACACCGACACCGGCCTTACGCCGGATACCACATATGTATATACCGTCAAGGCCTTCAACGGCAGCAGTCTTTCACTGCCGAGCGCGACTCTCACCATCAGGACACTGAAGAACCTGGAGATTGAAAATGCCGCAGTGGTCCAGCAGATCGTGGATTCCGTCGATCCGCTGGGGCTGTCCGCCGACAATATGATATTGGCCGTACAAAACGCACTGTCCGCCCTGGGATACGTGAACATCGATTTCACCCAGATCAATGTTCCGATACTGTCAGGGTTCATTGACCGTGAAATGGCCATCATAGAGGAAGGCGTGCAGCCGTCCTCCGATTCGGAACGCATCGCCGACCAGCAGGAGCTGGACCAGATCCTCCTGGATAATTTCCCCGGGCATTCCTTCGCAGAGCTGTATCTTCAGTCCAAACTTGTTGAACTCGGCGAGGAGCACTGGCAGAAAGGACATCCGGACGCCGCCGAAACCCTCTATGATTATTCCCTTAACTTCTTGCCAGACCATGAGCCCTCGGTGTTCAACACGCTCAACAGGCTCGCGATGTTCAGGCACTCCATTTTCAGCACATATGCCACAAGGCTGGAACTGGTCACCTCGCTCAACGGGTACAAGACCCAGCTCATGAGATTCTTTGATTTCTTCCCCGGATCGGAAACCCATTTCGCATATTCGATCCTTTACAGCGTGGCCAGCAGGTATTTCTGGAATTTTCCGGATTTGCTATATTACGACAATTACGAGCAGTCGGCATACGACAGCGCATTCCTTGCCATCCAGGCGGCGAAGACCATTGACGATAATTCCAGGAGCCAGCTGAAATACGACAAGATCTCCGCATGGCAGCTCGGGACAGTCAATATCAGTTTCAAGACTCCGGAGGGAACCGCCATGTCCGGCATGGTCGATGTCACAAACACCAGCGGAATGGAAGTCTACCCCAAGTCGCCGATACCTTCCGACATCAGAAGGTTCACTCTCGTGGGCGGAGAAGCCATGGTCCCCATGTACAAGGGGCATAAATACGACCTGAAGGCCTATGTCACCGTTGTTGGCGGACCGGCCATCAAGTACGATATCAGCAATGTCAGGCATGACAAGGGATTCCGCACGACCTGCGACCACGGCCAGCCTGCCACGGTCTCAACTCTTTCAGATCCAAATGCCACAGGAGAAGTGCTTTTCGTATCCGGACAGCCGACCTCCCCCTACAATCTTTCCGGGACAAAATACGTTGACACCTTCACCCTTTCATGGGAATGGATCGCCCCCTCGGAAAACTACGTCCTCAAGAACTTCAAGGTGTTCAGGGGCGGCATCGAGATGTCGACTGTCACCGCGCAGAGTCTGGAAGGCATCCCGCTCGAATCCGAGAACCATACATATTCATATACAGTTATTGCTTATGACGTGAACGACGTTCCTTCGGACGAAAGCCTTCCTCTCCTGGTCACCCCGGACTTCACCGCCGAACAGAATGCGTATTTCGCATGGAAGCAGTCCTATTTCGGAAACCAGCCCATGTACGACTACGAGGATCCCGACAACGACGGCCTCTGCAACTACCAGGAATATGTGTTCGGCTCGAATCCAACCCTGGCGCCAGTTGCCGATGTCAAAGCCACCTTGCAGGATGTCACGCCCGGCATCGCGGTCAAATACTATCAGGGGCAGTGGACCAATATTCCGGACTTCACCCCCCTCACGCCGACATCGTCCGAAACATTGTCCGGCCCGTCGTTCACTTCGACCACCGGTAATATTCTCGGAAGCGGAATGTCCGACTTCATGGGAGCCTCGTTCTCCGGCTACCTGGACGTTCCTTCCTCGGGATTCTACAGGTTCTACCTCACCAGCGATGAAGGCTCCCGGCTCTACATCGACAACCTGCTTTTCATAGACAATGGAGGGAAACATACCGCCAGGGAATACAACGCCGACATGTACATGAAGCAGGGTGTCCACCAGATCAGGGTCGATTACTTCGAATACGAGAGCGCCGCAACCCTGAAGCTCGAGTGGGTCGGCCCGGGATTCGTACGCAGGAACCTCGACAGCTCAAATCTCTGGATCTGTGCGGCATCCACTCCCCTTCTCGAGGAGACCGTCGCATGGAACAAGGATTCCGACCGCGACAATGTCTGCAACTCCGACGAGGTATTGCACGGCACGGACCCGAACAAGGCCGATTCCGACAATGACGGGCTCAGCGATTATGAGGAACTCAATATCTGCCTTACTGATCCAACCCTCGCCGATACCGACGGCGACGGAAGAACTGACTACGAAGAGGTGAAGATAACGTTCACGGATCCGTTCTCGGCGGATTTCAATGGCACATGCACCAATGTATTGTCCGTCAACGGCAGCCAGGGCGTTGCCGTAACAGGCGAATGGCTTACACAGGGGACCGCCATATATGCAACATCCCGCAACGGCACAGTCGAATACGCCCTAAATGTCCCTTCAGCAGGTGTCTACCGCCTCGAAGTCGAAGGCACACGCCACAACTACGGGACCACTCAGTCCTCGTTCCTCCTGGAACTTCTCGTCGACGATTCCTCCTGCGGATCGCAGACGCTCACCGCCTCATACGGCGTGAACGGCAAAGTCTGGTTCTACCTGCCGAAGCTGCAAACCGGAGTCCACAGCGCGAAGATAAAATGGACAAATATCGTAAGCAATACGTTCCTGCGGATAAACAAGCTCGAACTCCAGTCCCTCGGCGGACCCGACGCCGACAGCAACGGAATCCCGGACTGGATCGACAGCAGGAACGAGAAGCTCACCCTCGTCACCGTTCCGGCTTCAAGCAGGACCTCCCCCCTCTGCATCGAGGGCGCAAACGCCTCCAACATCGAGCAGATCTCCGTAGCGGGCTTCTACACCGCACCGGAAGAGGAGCCAGTTCAGCCAGCCATACGCCACAGCGTTGAAAACGCCTGGTATTCCGATGTCGCCCTCACTCCCAATGCGCCAAGCAACCTCACGATATCATTCCAAAACGGACAACTCTCCGTCAACAAGGCTACAAGCTGGTTGCCGGTCAACATCATCACAGATGACGACATGACTATCCGCCTTAACGACTCTCTCCTCCTGACAGCTGCCCCGGAAGGCTCCGGACAGGGTTCTGTCTCGATCACCGTCGAAGGACAGACCTTGACGACCGTATCTGAAACTCCGGTTCCGTACAAGTTCGAAAATACCGGCGACATCCAGATCTCGGCTACGTTCACACCTGACAATAATGACCCCGCCACCACAGATTCGCTCAACGTCAAGGTCGTCTCAAGCTCCTTCAACGGGAATCCCGTATGCTTCTTCAACGAACCGAGGCTCTGGGACAATCCCGGCCTCGACGATCTCTCCGTTGTCAAGTACGACAGGAACGTCAACCTCTTCGAAAGCGACCTCAACCCCGGGCGCAGGCTCGACATCAGGGCGGTCCAGAACGCCCCCGGCTATGTAGTCGCCAGACTCGGGCAGGACGGGCCGATCATATCGAACGCGAGCATCAAGATCATGAGTGCGGAAGCTACTTATTCTTCTCTGGCAGTAATTCAGACTTTTACTGACGGAAGCGTCCTTGTCCAGAGTCAGATCAGCCTCAGCAGTGTACCACCAGACTTCAAAGTGTACTTGAAGATATTCGTGGGAGGCATCACCTTCGACGACGGCACCATCGAACGCTGGGTCTATGCGTCCGACTTCGACGAATACGGCGTATACAAGTATAACATGATCAGAGCTCCGGGTGCGACGACGGGTATGTGCCACAACATCAAGTTCTACCAGGACAACACGCTGCTGAAAACTTATTGACATAATGTAACACGGGCACCTGCCCCGCCGTATGGCCGGGGTCTAGCCTGTGAATTTATATAAAAACATAAAATTAAAATATTGAGGTCATGATGAAAACAAGAATATTATCGCTTCTTCTCCTGACGACATTTGCTTTTAGTGTAAAGGCGACAAATCCGCCGACTTATCCGCCACTGCCACCAGGGACAAGGCCAGGTGAGCGTGACTATAATGCAGTTACCTACTCAGCACAAATGTCCGTTTACAATAAGCAGATGGACGAATGGGAAAAATGTCCGTGCGGAAATCCACCAGTCCACCCCGAATGCATAAGCATGGAAATTTCTTTTGGCCATCCTGTCCATCAATCCCGAATTCCATCCGGAACAATACTTCTTGAGAGGGAAAAACCATCGGCCTCACTCTTTACACCTCAGAGCCTCGCTTTTGAATTCAATTTTAATTCTTATCTTGTTGGCGTTAAAATCGCCCCTGCCACAGGAATCTCACGGGAAGCAACGATTTACCGCTCCAACGGGCAGGGCATTACATACCGGTTCAAAACTGGGGAATCAGTCGCAACTCCTATCAGCAGTGACGTCGCCTCAGATTCAAAGCTACGCATGATTGACGCCAATGGCAATCCGGTCGCCGACAATCCAACCTATTACGAGAGATTGTCCCCGAACGGGAGTAAAGTCCGTTTTCCAGCCGAGCAGTTCACCATGGCAAAGCCTACCATTATTGATGGCAAAGGGCAGGAAATCGCATCAGACAGCACTGAAGTACAGGTGGAGCCGATTTACAGGGACAACGCGCTCCGCCAGATATGGTCTGCCGCCAGCGGTCTCGCCGATTTTGTAATAATAGATGATTACAAGTACGAAATCAGGATCTACGCGCCTGAGAATGCGGGTTCGAAGAACGTCCAGGGGCTATATGTTCCCCAGGGTAGTCCTTTTGAGCTATGGACAATCGAAAACCCGAACAGGAGCGACACTGACTTCAACAATGTCCGCATCTCCCAGACTATTGCAGGAACAACCTATGTATACGACTGGGCATACACCGAGGCTTCAAACGCCTGGACAGTTACCGCAGGCGCAGGACTGCGCAAGGCTTCAAAACATTATTTCGGCGACTACAGGACAGCCAACTGCCAGATAGTCGATGAGGCTAGGGATGCTTCAAATAATCTCGTCGCCAGAAAAGTCTCAAACACCCAGAAATTCGCATGGAAAGCCGAAATTGTCGACGAGACGATAGACCCAGACGGCGCAAATCTCAAAACTTCATACACATATTACACAACATCTACTGAAACTGGAAAATACGGAAAGAGAAAGAGCATCCAGAAACCCGATGGTTCATCCGAATCCTACAACTACGACTCCCAGAGCAGAATGACGCTCAAAACAAGCACATACTTGGACAATGCGCAGGGAAAGATCGAATCCTATTCTTTCTCCCCCCTTGATCCGGTCGATGTTCTCTCGGAAAACGACAGCCGTCCTCGAACCATCGAGACCAAGATACTCGGAACAACAGTCAACAAGAAGTACGCCGTGTATAAAACAGTCTCCGGAGAGCCTATCGAAATTCATGAGGAAGGGATAGCCGCTTACGGAGATTCTTCTAACCAGCGCGTGATGGCAACCTATTATGCGAATTCCGCAGACGAAGCCTCGAAGGGCCGTATCAAGTCGATCACATGGTCAAATGGCAAGATGGACACCTACACCTACGAATACGGTACATATTCCGCAAATCCCGATCCTTCTTCCTGTTCCTTTGCCGCAGGTTCAGGTGATGCTTTAAGGGAAACAATCGTCCACGGCACCTCTGCGAATTCCACAGGAGTCGCAGGGAAATCTACCAAGGAAGTCAAAGTTACGGACGGCCGCAGCAACGATGTCATGACCGAAGTTTATGCCTATGACGGCGGTTACTCCAGAATAGCCTGGAATGTAAAGACATTTGATGCAGAGCACCATGTCCTTGCTTCGTATAATTCCAATGGTACATATTCCACCTCAACCTGGAACTGCTGCAGCAAGGATTCAGAATCTTCCGCCGACGGCACGCAGTACACTTTTTCCTATGATCTCCTGAAAAGGCTTGTATCCAAGACCAAATGTGGCGTAGGCGTCTCGCCTGCGATTGTTACTTCCTACACCTACGACGCCGAAGGCCGCCAGCTGTCCGAGTCCATTAGTGGAGGGTCAGCGCTTGCCGCGACCGCTACTTCTTACGACCTCGCCGGACGTGTCACCTCCCGCACCGATGCCGCAGGCCTTATTACCACCTACGCATATTCCAACGGCGGCAGGACTGTTACCGCAACGCATCCCGGAGGCTTCACTGAAATCACCGACAAATACATCGACGGGAAAATCAAATCAATTACCGGTACGGCCGTCGTGGCGAAGTTCTATACCTACGGGGTGAATATCGATGGCACCCAGTGGACCAAGGTTAATTCAGGAATCGCCAATAGCCCCAACTATGTGAAGACTACCGTTGACGCTTTAGGGAGAACCGTCTCCGAGGAACGTCCCGGCTCCACTGGGACACTGGTTACTGACTACTTCTATAACGCTCAAGGTCTCCTTACAAAGGTTTCTTCGACAGGCAACGCCGACACCCTCTACGCATACGACGATTTCAACAACCAGATCCGCTCTGCCCTCGACCTAAACGCCAACGGCCAGATCGATCTCGGTTCCGATGACCGTGTCTCCGAGTCCGAAACTACCTTCCAGTCTGTGTCCGGACAGTGGTGGTCTGTGGCAACCTCCAAGGTTTACGGCGACAATGGCGCAGTTGTTACCGGAATTTCCAAAAAACAGCTCACCGCCCTAGGGATCGCCGGCACCCCTGCCGGCATTCTCATCTCCAAAACCATTTCTATCGACATCAACGGCAACGAGACAGTCTCCACAACTTCTCTTGACCGCACAGGTCGGACGGTCTTTCAGGCCGTCACTTCCCCCGATTCTTCTATTTCTTCCCTCTCCACAACCGTCAACGGCCTTCTCATGTCCCAGCGGACATCCACAAACCTCACATATAATTACTCCTACGACGGAATCGGAAGAAAAATTGGCGACAGCGACCCACGCACCGGCGCCTCGGTCACCCACTACAACGCCCTCGGTCAGGTGGACTATGTCCAGGATGCCGCAGGCAAACAGACCTCTTTCACGTATGACTCTTCTTCCGGACGCAGGACGGAAGTCATAAATCCTTTCGCCAAGAAAGTGATTTATACTTATAATTCGAGAGGACAGATCTCCACTGTAAGGGGCGATGCGTCATATCCCCTCGATTACGTCTACGACAGCTATGGCCGCATGACCCAGCTCAAGACCTACCGTGACGCTGGTCTTGCCAATGCTGATGTGACTACATGGAATTATCAGGAATCAACTGGATTGCTGACTTCAAAAACTTATGCAGACAACAAGTCTGTCGCCTATACTTATTCAGCAGACGGCAAGCTCGCCACAAGGACATGGTCGAGGGGCGTGGTCACAAACTACGCTTATAATACTGCTGGCGACCTTACTGGCATAACTTATTCAGACTCGACACCAGCAGTCGGCTTCACCTACAACCGTCTTGGACAGCAACTCACGGTCACCGATGCTGTAGGTTCAAGGACGTTCGGCTACAGCGATAAGTTCCAGTTGACATCTGAGACCATCAATGGTATCTATAACAAGATTCTGACACGTTCCTATGACACACTTGGCAGGAGTTCTGGCATGAACATCGGAACTGAATACGCTGTGGGATATGGGTATGACAATCTGGGCAGGTTCAGCACTGTCACAAATGGGGCTGATGTATTTACCTATGGGTATCTGGCGAATTCCAATCTCATCCAGTCCATCACTTATCCTTCGACTATCAGCGTCACGAAGAGCTATGAATCCAATCGTGATTTAGTGACTTCCATCGAGAACAAGTACGGCACCACAACCATCTCGAAGTATGATTACAGCAACGATGACCTTGGAAGAAGGACAGCAATGGGGAAGAGTGGCACTGCGTTCACACAGGCGGACACGATAGCCTATGGGTATAATGACAAGAGTGAAGTCACATCAGCGGTGGCGCAGAATCAGGCTACGTACAATTACGGGTTTAATTTCGACTTAATTGGCAACCGTTTGTCATCTACGACATCGGAAACGGGTACATCTGTCACGAGAAATTATACTTCAAATCAGCTTAATCAGTATACTGCGATTGATACGCCAGCAACCAGTCCAACGTATGACTTCGATGGAAATATGCTGAACGATGGCACATGGTCATTCACGTGGAACGGCGAGAACAGAATCATCACAGCCACACAGGGAACCACTGTCATCGACTATAAATATGACTATTTCGGCAGAAGGGTAGAAAGAAAGGTCACTGAAGGCGGAACCGTCACTTCAAATGTCCGATACGTCTATGAACAGGGAAGCTTCAATAAGGTAGAGGAACTGGATGTGTTGAACAGCAGTGCAATAGCCAAGAAATACGTCTGGGGACTTGATATAGCTGGTTCACAGACGGTTACTGGAAGCGTTGGCGCACTGCTTGCACAGATTGATGGGACAGGGACGGCTTATTCAACCTTAGATGCCAACGGAAATGTGTCGGAATATCTAAATGCTTCTGGAACGATACAAGGACACTTTGAATATGCGCCGTTCGGCAAGGCTAATGTTGAAAATGGAGTCAGAGCTGATGACTTCGCCTTCAGGTTCTCCACGAAATATGAGGATGCACTGACAGGCGACTTGGACTATGGATTAAGGGATTATGATTCTAAGCTGGGAAGGTGGAGAAGCAGGGACCCAAGCGAAGAAAATGGAAGCGTAAATTTATTTTTAGCATGTAATAATGACACTATCAATGAAGTGGATTTCCTGGGCTTATTGACCTGTTGCGAGACAGTGGAAACTGGCAATGAGGTTAAAAAAAGAGGAGCATGTTACAAAACAAAATTCATCGGGAAAACATGGTATGTAGAAAGGCAAAGCATTAGTATAAGCATTGGTAATCTTGGCACTGGGGAGTCAGAAACTCTTATTCCAGAAGGCTTCATGTTTAAATACATATGGCATTTTACGATGTATTATGCAGCGGAAAGAGAAGTGAAGATATATAAAGAAAAGGCTTTAATCTGTTGCGGACTATGTCTTTGGACGTATGCAGGAGATTTAATTAGAACAGAAAAAGAAAAATGTAGCGATATTAAAGAAGAAAAAACTGTTGTAAGTGGAGGCACTACCAATCCTAATGTACCCACATATCCGAATTGGCCAAATCCTGATAATGAAACAGACCCTCCGCCGAGAGGGACGTGGTAAGAAAACTATTTATCAAAGGCTATAATTTCATTTTTAACACATAGGGATAATTCCATGAAAATAAAAGTAAATATATTGATGTGCGCCATTGTTTTATTTTTAGCAAGTTGCAAGCCAACTTCATATGAAGGCATTTTCTTAAACGAAACAGATTATAATAATGATACCGTTAAAAAAAATGATGTTGAAATAAAAAGACTGTGGCCTGAAGTAAAAAAAGAATTGATATCACTTAATCCACAATGGAATAAAAAAAGTGAATTTATAAGATATAAGGATTCTGGAGATATCATTGGCCTTGACTTGTCTAATAGATTCCTAAAACATGAGAACAATAAGACAACTATTATAACCGAAGAAGCAGAATTAACGGATATTTCACCCCTTAAGAAATTACCTTTAATTCGATTAAATCTTGATGGAGCCTCTGTTAAAGATATTTCCCCTTTATCAAACATGAAATTAGAATGCTTGGCAATATCGAATACAAAAGTTATAGATTTGAGCCCACTAAGGAATATGCCCTTAACAGAGTTATATATTTCTAACACGGCTATATCAGACATATCTCCCTTAAAAGATGCTCCTCTAAAAGTGCTCTATATGCACGATACGAAGGTACAAGATATTTCTCCGCTGGCTGGGAAAAACATAAAATTTCTCAACATGTTAAATACTCCTGCTGAAAGTGTCAAGGTCAAGCCCACTGACCCCCTGAACTGACCCGCTGTGCACTGCTTGGGCAGGGGCGGTGGGACAATACGCATGCGTGACTCTGAAAGCCCATTGTCACTTTCAGAAACGGGCGGACACACGCTTTTAGCGGCTAAAAGGATGAAGAGGCGTAGTTGATGTGGATGAGAGCGGAAAAGTGTAAACAAACAGCGTTTCTGTTGAGTTTTGCCAAGTCCTGTCTACGGTGATGTAGCATGTATGGACTGCTGAGCGTATTACCCAGAGACTGACATGGGACACCAGAACCAGAGTCAGCATGATTCAAGATTCTCACATGCCAGAAGCATCGTTCCTGTAAACCTAAACAAAACAAGTCCGTTGTTTTATTTGTCTTTAAAACAACAGGAGATTTGTTTGCCGTAAACCCCACCATCATACTACCCGACAGAATCGCCAGAACTATGTCTTAAACCCCTTTTTTTCGGGCTTTGGCACCGTACCCCCTGACCATGTATGCCTTGATGCCTTTCCCTATGCAAAAACCCTGTTTCCGCAGAGTTGAGTAATAAAAAAATGCACTTTAGGTAAGAACTTGTCTATGGAGTTGTCTATGGGAAAAATGCAGTTTGAGTAATAAAACTATTTGAATCAGGTAAGAACGCCCTATGAACCAGCATTCTAATTGCCTCCACCTCTCCCATCTGTTCCACTCTCCCAATCACCATTTCTCCCACTCTCTTTTCTGCACAAAAAACCTGCAAAAACAGCAACCCTCAAAATCCCCCCTTAACAATCCCCTATATATTATTCTTATCTTTATTCTTATGATTCTTTAAAAGGTTCATAATAGTTCTTTGTATATTCTTTCAAAGATTATTCTTCTTCAGTTTATTTGTCTTTTCCCATGGTTCTTTAGTATTTCTTCTTCTTTCTTCTCTTGTATTCCGTTTTGGAAAGATTCAGGAAGGATAAGGGCGAAGCGATTGGGACTCGAGTAAATCAGGAAAAATCATGTCCCATGTGCTGTCGCAAATACGAATCAAGACAATTCAAATTCCAGAGGAGGATTCCCTGTTGTGACTCCTATGGCTCTTCTCATAAAATCTACTTACTCATTTCTTACATGTAACACCTGATTATCCAGCAACCATTTCCGTTGTTTTATTTGTCTTTAAAACAACTCACCTTTTGATTGCCTCAAACCCTACTGTCTGGTTGACTGTTAAAATCCTTTCTGATATGTCTTAAACCCTGTTTTATCAGACTTTGCTGTCCTTCCCGTATCAATGCTCGGACTCGGTGTTTTCAGCAGCTAAAAACCCTGTTTCCGCAGAGTTAGGTAAGAAAAAAATGCTTCTCAGGTAAGAACTCCTCTATGGCGTTGTCTATGAAAAAAAGGTGATTCAGGTAAGTAGAGACATTAGTTTGAGTAATAAAGCAGAGCGATTCACCTATGAGGATTCTTCATTTTAGGTAAGAATGTTCGGTGTTGCTGTATTTAAGTTTACAGGATGAGATGAATCAGTTTGCCTCCTTCCTGTGTTTGTCTTTAAACCATGTCGGACTGAATCATGCCATGTCGTTATTCCATTTGATTTATCAGCTCCTCAATTGCCGTTGGTATTAAGCTCTTCCAGTCACATTTCTTCATGTAGTATTCAGTCAGTTCCTTCTTCTCCCTAACCTTCTTCCTATTCACAGGCAGATATTTCCCATATTCGTCAGTGAGAGTCCTGTCTTCAAGCTGAGTCCAGATGTCTATTGGGGACAACATGCCGATTGTGAAATAATTGTTCTGCTTGACGGTATCATGGATGGCAAACATGTCCTTGAAGCCAGTTACTGCCGTATATGACACCTTCTTGGTCTCGTCAAGCCAGAACAGGAGCTTTGAGGATTCTTCTGGCAGGGCTTCAAGTCTGAGCTTGATGCTGAGATACCACCAGCCAGCTTTCAGCTTCTTCAGAGATTCCTTGACTTCTGCCTTGGTGAACGTTAATGGCTTGCCGTCAAATCCTGTCTGTTCCATCAGTTCAAACATTTTCGGAACCCACGATGGAACGCCTGTTCTGCCTTTTTGCCAGTGCTGGAGAGCTGAGAGATTGACGTTCATGATGCTGGCGAGTCTGTACAGGGTAAGACTGTGCTTCTTGCAGAAATCGTCAATTATATCCTTGCCAAGTCTGCCCGTGCTTTTCTTTTTCATAAGCATTCCTTTCATGTGTAATCATTAAAACTATACCAGCAAAACCTGTTTTCAAAGGATTATATGCCACATACTGGTATATGCCTGTTATCTACATTTGACCTGTCATGACATATACCACATTCTGGTATGTTTTAGGGGTTTGCGGATGTTTCCAGAACGTGCCTGTCAGCTATTTGCAGGATTCTGATTGCTTGAAGATTCGCTCGTAAATTTGTATATATTGTCGCCACTAAATTTTTAACAGGTAAGAAATATCAATGGTACGGGCAAGGAAAATAGTTCTGGTTCTGAGCAAGTTTGGTGGTGTAACAGAAGTCACCTATGAGAATCCAATTACGATTCAGAAAGCTGAATCAGAAATTATAGACGACTCTCATTACCTGTGGGTTTTGGAATTAACGAACGGGAAGAAAATCAGATATGTCTACGGCAAAAAGCAAAGGAATACGAAGTGAATATGACACAGAGGAAGATATCTGCGAAATGGTATATCAGTCCAAGAGGGAGATTGATTGAAGTTACGAGGGGAACACATATCGAACAGGTAGCTTTTGAGCCGAGGACGTTCGGGCTGACGAAACAAGAAGTGGACAGGATTTACAGGAAGCACCATGAAGAATGTTATGTAGAGAGATGGGCGAGGCAGGAGATAATGCTGGGGCTGATGAAAAAGGGATGGATACGGGTGCTGATTGATAAAAATAACTACGTCAATTTTGAGCTGGCTTACACGATGGATAGACATGTAAATAATATTTTCGTGATGCTGGAACATATCAAGAAGATTGTTGGGAAAAGGAAGTACAGGAGGATGGGACTTAGGGTTATCCAGTCGGGATGTTGTCTGGTTCATAAATATGACATGAGTGGGGAAGATAATTTTATAGAGGAGATGGGAAAATGAAGCACCGATTCAGGAAAGCGATGTTCCGATACTTGCTGGAGATAGTCAGTGAAGGTGATGGTGATGCGACAGGCAGAATCATTCAGGACTTATCAAGACAGACACGTAATGCAAATGTCCAATTTCAGCTTTGTGAGACTGCCGTCAGGAAAATTGAGGGAAAGTCATTCGTAGCACACAAGGATGTCGAGAAGATAATTGAGTTCGTCTGTGATAGTGCAAAGAGGATTGGAGTCTACGACAAGGGAACTGCTACAAGGATACTGAGTCTAATCATGACTGATTCAATTATCAAACGTGCGTATGCCGAGATTGCAGAAGCAATGGTTTTCATATTGGATGACAGGGGAATGAGTGAGAATATTTTGAAAAGAGCGTTCGAGATATTTAAGAGTGATATGCAGAACAGAACCAAGCACATATTAATTTCTGAAAACGCCATTGAAGGAATCAGCAAAGATGAGCATTATACATGCTCTACATTGGAGTTCGTCAGATTGGCTTATTGTTGGATTGGAGTCGGACGGGACATTGAATACGCAAAGGAAATAGTGGGGTATGGGAGTCCGTATGCTGTTGGATTTACAGAATACTTAGAGCTGGCTGAATTCTATATCAACTATCCAGAGGAACGTTACACGGCATTCAAGTTTTTCCGAAGAGCCGAAGAACAGGCGAATGACTTTGACGACTACTGCTGCCTGTGTCACGATTTATACTTGTTGGTTCAGAACGATGTTTGGGCAATGCAAATTTTCGACAAATGCCGAACCATGGCGAAGACTGCCGATGACTTTACGAGATTGGGCGAAATTATCGGAAACAAGAACGGTTTGCCAAATATGGATTTGTGCAGAGAGATGTTTGCGATGGCAATGGAAAGGGCAATGACAGACGAAGAGAAAAGTTGTGTGCAGGATAGTTGGGAGAACGTCATGGAAGAACACGAAATTTACTGACAAGGACAAGGATAAGAAAAACAGTCAGTTATCTTTTTTGAAATATGCAGGGTACTGGCAGGGGTGTAAAAAAAGTGGGTGATGGAAGATGGGATTTTCAGAAATCAGAAATAGAATGTCAGGGATAATATGAATAGGAATGACAAGGCAAGCGTTGGGATATTCTGGATTGACTGTAAGGAGACAGGCAAGATAAGGATTTTCGCTGACTGTGTTTTATTAAAGGATTCAGAACTGTACTGCAATCACAGGGTTCATTCGTTGGGGCATTTCCAGCTTTGGGCAAGTGTGCAGAAACGAAATCTGAAGTGGATAGGCGTTGAATATGAATCAATACCGAGGGGACGTGTGGTTTGGTCGGAAGGCGTGTTCTTTGTTTATGCAAATAGGATTGCAGAGGGCAAGAGGATTCAGAAAAAGATATTGGAAACGTTCGGAATAAAAACACAAAAAACCAAGTTTAATTTCAGCGATGAGCACTACGAAATTCACAAGTTCTGAAAATGTTGACAATTTTATTACCTGTCTGAGTAAAGAAAAACAGCGTGGTTTTGGGGAAGAGCCACTAAACGTGCCACATTGAGGGGGTGCCAGGTAAGTAATTGCCAGCCCACTCAACATTGCTTTTGAAAAAAGTTTCAGAAGTATTTTCCAGCCAGCGATTCTATCAAAAAAACCAATCCGAAATAATGAAGTCAGAGAAGTATATATTGGCGTGTTAAAAGAAACGAGCGATAAGCTGGACAGCGAATCTTAGGCATATTTCGGGCGTGTTAAAAACATAGCCTTATATTTAACAGCAGGAGACAACCAATGACAGACAAAATAATGAAGTGTGTCATATATCTGAGGGTTTCTACTTTGGAACAGAATCCAGCGAACCAGTTGTCAGAACTGAGGAAATACTCAGAAAAAATGGGATGGCTGATTGAAGACGTGGTTGAGGACAGGACATCAGGAGGGAAAGGATTGGAGGAGCGAACAGGGCTTAAAAAGGTGTTCGACATGGCAAGGCAGGGAAAATACGATGTCTTGCTTTTTTGGAGTCTGGACAGATTCAGCAGAGAGGGTTCACGCAAGACGCTGGAGTATTTGACAGTTCTGGACAGTTATAAGGTTAGATATCACAGTTTCACGGAACCTTACATATCGTCACTGGGGATATTTGCAGACTGTATCATAAGTTTGCTGTCTACATTGGCGAAGCAGGAAAGAATCAGGATTTCAGAACGCACAAAAGCTGGACTGAAGGTTGTGGCGGAAAGAGGCGTGAAGCTTGGCAGACCGAAAACAGCAAGAGCAGTAATCCAGAAGGCAAAGGAACTGAGGAAGCAGGGCAAATCGTTTACTGAGATAGGCAAGGAGATGGGATACACGAGGACAAGGGCATTTCAACTGTGCAAATGCTCCTGAAATGAAAAAGGGAAGAAATGGACATTGAAACAAAATCCAGACTGATTGAGAAGGCGACATGCTTTTATGAAAAGGCGTTTGCCAGTTCTGAACACGCAAGGAAATGTCTGGAGAGCGAAGGCATTACGGACAACAGGCTGTATGAACGCCACAGGATAGGCTTTTCTGACGGTTCACTGGTAAAAGCACTGCCAAAGCAGGGAAGAATCATAGACGAGCTTAAATCTATTGGGATATTGAATCAAAACGGAACCGAGCTTTTCAAGGGCTGTGTCACGTTCCCGATAATGGACGAGGATGGCAAGCCTGTGAACATATGCGGTTACAATCCAGAATCAAAGACTTACCTGTACCTGCCGAACAACACTAACACCGTATGGAACATGGAAGCGAAGAAGCTTTACGATGAGATGGTAGAATCCGAATCAATCATGGATGCGTTGAAACAAGAGATGTCAGGAATCAAGAATGTGATGGTTGGAAAAACAAAATCCAATCTTCCAGCAACAAAGAAGACGAATGAGGGAACTGTCATTGAACGTGGCTTGAGGAAATACACAATTATCGGTCTTGAGAAAACAGAAAACAAAATGAAAGCCACGGTGAAAATAGAGAAGGCAGGGAGATTCCACGTAGACACGATAAACTTCTACAGTTCCAGAGAAAGAAAACTTCTTTGTCAGGAGATATGCAGGACATTTGAAGAACCGCCAGAAGTGATAGAAGCTGATTTGAACAGCATAATCAGCCTTGCCGAGTCCAATGCCATAGACGATGGAAAAAGCCAGAGGAATAGCGATAAGCCATATCAGATGACACAGCAGGAGGAGAGAGAAGCTACTGAATATGGCAAATCTGAAAACCTGATTGAAAATATATTGAAAGGGACGAGGTGCCATTCCAAGCAAATTGTTGATAAGAAGGATTATACGTTGATAATATATAGTGATTTAGATCGTGCAGTCGGCTGAGTTGGAGTTAGAAAAACTCGAAGATTAGGAACCGGGAAATGGGATGTCCAGGAGGGGAACCGAAAGCCGGTGCCATGCCAATGCCGTTAACTTAAGCGTAATGTCTTTACATATAGATCGTGAAGAACGGGGCCAGGCTCCCGCAATTGACAAAACGGGAGACCGGAAGTTTTATGCAGAGGCAACTGACGACGAATGAGACAACGACGAAACGTTGTACAGGAATTTATGCCTGATCTCCGTGTAACCTGCGGAATTGGACTTAGCGCGACTATTGAACGAGGTGATTTCAAAACTACGATTTTGGGCGTTTGATGGTTGTTTTGTCGAAAAAGTATCAATCACTGTCGAATAGATAAGAATTTAACTTTGGGTATATGCAAATGAATGAGGTCTTCAAATGGATTCCTCTGTCTTTTTTTCTGTCACTCCTTTTTACATTGCACGCATGGGGTGATACCAGGAAACAGCAGGAGGTTTCATCGGCGAAGATAAGACCTGAGGAGACGATAAGCTCCGAAGGGATAAGGCTGCGCGTCTTCAAGGATGCAACCCCTCGTCCGTTGCCGGCACTCTCCGCTACAAGCTACAGGAGATCCAAGGCCGGCGAGAAGACAGAGCTGTACAAGGCCCATGATCTTTGGCTCCACGACCAATATGTCGCAAGCTGGGGGTGCGATGACGGATTCATCACTGCGTACAAGATGACGATGCCCTCTCCCCCTTCGGAGACAAGGTCATCGAAAAGGCCGAATATGACAAATGGAAGCTGGCGCTGAAGCCGGACTGGAAAGAGGGCGCAGGCATCGAATGGCTGAAGTATCTCACTGGAAACAGGATCAAGGAGGGGCCGGAACAACTGCTTAAGGATATCCCCAAAAAATACAATATCTCACGGTATCGCTGCCAAAATGCAGCGGATGATTCCTGTTTCCAGCTCTACACTGCGGAGTCCTCGGACCGCCCCGGGGAAAGGTACACGCTCATCTATGAACTGCCGAAGAATTCGGAATTTGAAAAAAATGAAAGGACGGTTCAGCAGTCAATACAGTCCATAAGCTTCTTTCCTCCGAAAAAAAACGAAGACAACGAGAAGCAGAAGCTGGCGGGTAAGACAAGCAGGAAGAAGGACTGGTCACCGGAATACATTGAAAGCAGGGAGAATGTGATCAGGAACATCCAGAACCTGAAGGGATGGTGGTATCTTGAGACGGACAACTTCGTAATTGCGTCAGATCTCAAGAACAAGAAGACAATAAGCGAGCTGCAGGTGAATCTTGAGAAATGCCGATCCGTGTTCAACCAATATTATCCCCAGCAGCATCCGCTGAAGGCAGTAAGCGTATGCAAGGTGTTTGAATCGAGGGATGAATACCAGGGATATGTCGAAGATAAGTTTTAATGGTCCGTTGGCGTATGGATGCCGATGCGGAAGGAGCTCGCAATCTCTCCGTCCGAACGGGGGAGCGCATCCGACAAGAGGGAAAGGCTTATTGACGTGGTCTTCCACGAGGCTTTCCACCAGTATATCTTCTATGTCGCCGACGAATATGCCGCCGCAGTCTGGTTCAACGAGGGCAATGCATGCTACTTCCAGGGAATTGATTTCATTTCCGGTGAAAAGGCAAAGATCGAGCCCACCAGCCGCTGTGCAAAAATGAAAGAGATCGCGGTCTCAGGAAAAATCAAGGTCGAGGATTTCATCCAGATGAAGCATGTTGACTTCTACGCGAAAAGGGACACCAGCTATCCGTTCAGCTGGGGGCTCATGTTTTTCCTCCACAAGGGAGCCCCTGTAATGAAGGATAAGAACAAATATTCTGAAATCCCGGGTAAATATTTCAGCGCACTTCTGGAGCTGAGGGATGGCGACAAGGCCACAGCCAAGGCGTGAGAAGTGATTGACATGAATCGATTCAACAGGGACTTCAATGATTTCTGGAAAAATGACGGAATGATCAAAAAAGCCGCTTCGTACGACCCCGTCTCCGAAAAGGAGAAGAATGCCCGGAAGTCCACTCCAGTAACCGCACCGGCAGGCAAATAGGGACGCACTTTCAGAAACGGGCGGACACACGCTTAACAGGCATGGATGAGCGAAAAAAAACGCAAAGGAATATGAAATGCCATCTTGCCAATATCGCATATATGCTATATATTGCGACATGGAGAATATATGAAGAAAAAGCAATATTTGGAGTTTCCTAAGCTCAAGGAGTTTCTGGCAGGCCAGTCCGTTGAGATAAACGCAGAATACATGCGTATCACGGATGAACTTGAGCAGGAGGGAAAGCTTGAATATCCACAGGGAGAGAAAGTTGAAAAGGATTTGTTCGCAATAAGAATTATCAGTGCTGGAAATGTCAGAGTATTTTATGTTTACGCCATACAGGACAGGATTTACGGGATTCATGGGTATGTCAAGAAAACACAGACCATACCGCAGAAAGAGCTTGAGTATGCAAGGAAGATAGTTAGGGAACTTAAAAGACAAGGAGCGTTATGATGAAAAGAAAAGATACCATTGGCGAAGATGTGAAAAACATAATCGGCAACTTTGACAAACTTTATGCCGAAAGGCAGGAAAACAGAAAGAAGCTGCTTTCCAATCCAAAGGCAAGGCAGGTCTACAATGAAACAGACATTGCCATTCAGGTTGCAAAGGTTCTCAGCAAAGCGAGACAGCAAAGTCATCTGACGCAGACTCAGATTGCAAAGAAGTTGCACACCACTCAGTCCAGCCTTGCAAGGATTGAAAATGGACAGAATATAACATTGAACACTCTTGCCGCTTTTGCTGCGGCTTGTGGCAAGGCTGTTAGAATCCAACTGGTATGATATGGGATGTCTTGAACTGTCAGCGGAAAAAGGCATTGGTGCCAGTCTGTGGAAGTTGATGAATGACAATTATTTAAATGTTAATCATGCAGGGCAAGACCTCCCTCTCTCCCGTTGGTCGTTCGGTCGGGGGATCTCTCCTGCGGCATTCGCCTCCGGAGAGGAAGACAGCTTCCCGAGCGCCTACGGCCTCGGGATCTTCGAGCGGATGGGGAAGCGGCAGCCTTCTCCGGGAAAGTGCATCGCATAATCGCGGGGATTTGGCCGTCGTCCACCGTCACTTGCGCTCGGGTAGGTGGCGACGCGGTCCGAGCACCTACGGTCTCGGACTTTCCCGTGAAGTTCTCATAAGCGTTATGAGATGCCGCATCAGTGAAGAATCCGCCTTCGCAAAGAACAGCTGCGACGGACAAGCACGTCCCCGCCTCGATCCTCCCCAGGGAGGAATGTCAAGCGACAACTATAAATACCCATGGCGACAATTAGAAATACCGAACCATGCCATGCGGCGGAGAACGCCGCAACTCTCAACGGGAATATGTTCGGCTGTCGAGGTTCTGCGAGTTTCGCATCTGGAAAAAGTGGTTTGTGAAACCTGCGACGTCCGCATAAATGGAATACTGGAGGGAAAATCAGCTTGCCTGCGGCTTCGATCATGTCGCTGACGAGTTTTCTTTGTGCTTCTGGCAGTTTTTCAGCTTCTCAATTTGTCTTTCAGGAAAAGAAGCAGGAACTCTTTATTGTCGCATGGGATGGTGTAAAATATGAGGGATTCTTGTGCTGATGAGTTGAGGCACTATACACTGAAAGCCTGCATTACTTATGAAAAAGCTGATAGACTTCCTCGGACTTAAGAAAAGCATAGCCGCGATGCTGTGCATGGTCATCCTGATAGGTCTTGGCGAGAAAATGGCCGAACGGTTCCTGCCCCTTTACCTCATAGCCCTCGGAGGAGGCGCTTTTTCAATCGGACTCCTCAACGGGCTCAACAATCTCCTCAACGCCCTCTATTCATTCCCCGGCGGCTACGCCAGCGACAGGCTAGGGTTCAAACGCGCCCTGCTGCTGTTCAACATCATCGCCATCATCGGATATGTCATCGTGATCATCCTGCCATACTGGCAGGCGGTCATCCTGGGCTCTGTCTTTTTCCTTGCATGGACGGCTGTATCCCTGCCAGCGACAATGGACATGGTATCGACAGTCCTCCCGAAAAACAAGAGGACGATGGGAGTCACCATGCATTCCCTCGTTAGACGCATCCCCATGGCGATAGGTCCGATCGTCGGAGGGACTCTCATCATGTATTTCGGTGACAAGACGGGCGTCCGCCTCGCATTCTGCGTAGCTCTTGTCCTCGCAGTTTTTTCGCTCGTAGTCCAGCAGCTGATGATCGACGATGATGGAAAAAGGAAAAGCGACGCGACCCTCCATCCTTTAAAGGCCCTGAAATATCTGCATCCTGATCTCCGCAAACTCCTGGTCTCAGACATCCTCATCCGTTTCTGCGAGCAGATCCCCTACGCCTTCGCCGTTGTCTGGTGCGTAAAGCTCAACAATATTTCTGAACTCGATTTCGGCATCCTTTCCGCAGTTGAGATGGTCACGGCCATGCTCATCTACGTGCCAGTCGCGTATTTCGCGGACAAAACCACCAAGAAGCCGTTTGTAGTCGCGACATTCTGTTTCTTCACGGCTTTTCCGCTGGTCCTTTACTTCTCCCATTCGTTCTGGGTGCTGGTCGGGGCCTTCATCATCCGCGGACTCAAGGAATTCGGCGAGCCTACCCGGAAGGCGCTGATCATGGACCTGGCCCCGGAAGACAAGAAGGCAGCCACGTTCGGCCTCTATTACCTCATCCGCGACATTATCGTCTCAATCGCATCGTTTGGAGGTGCCTTCCTATGGGATCCTTCGACTTTCAAGAAGGTTGTGGAACTGACCGGTTTCGGCGGCAGCCTCGTCCCATGGTTTGAAAGGTTCGCATGTCCGGAACTGAATCTGCTTGTCGCGTTCGCATTCGGGCTTATAGGCACGATCTATTTCGCGGCATTCGGGAAAGACCTTAAGAAAACAGAATAAGATTCCACCACGAAACACACGAACGACACGAAAAGTATTTTTGTTTAATATTTCGTATGTTTCGCGTGTTTCGTGGTTATATTATCTTCATGAATAAAAAACTTAAAGCAGTAGTCCTACTCAGCGGCGGGCTTGATTCTGCAACCGTTCTCGCCCATGCAGTAAAGAAAGGGTTCGACTGCCATGCAATCAGCTTCGACTACGGACAGCGCCACAGGATCGAACTCAGATGCGCGAAGCGCATTTCCAGGCAGCTGAAGGCCGCAGACGATCTGGTTATAGGCTTCAATCTGCGCAAGTGGGGTGGATCGGCACTTACTTCATCCATGAAAGTTCCAAAGGGAGGCCTCAAATCCGGAATTCCGGTCACATATGTCCCAGCCAGGAATACGATTTTCCTGTCATTCGCAATTTCATATGCGGAAGCCATAGGGGCGAAGGACATCTTCATAGGCGTGAATTCCCTTGACTATTCAGGCTATCCCGACTGCCGCCCGCAGTTCATCAAAGCTTTTGCGAAATGCGCAAATCTCGGAACCAAGGCGACCGACGAGGGATGGAAGTTTAAAATCCATGCGCCTCTCCAGAAACTCACAAAAGCCCAGATAATCAGACTAGGAACAAAACTGGGTGTAGATTATTCACTTACCAACAGCTGCTATGATCCGGACGTCAAAGACCGCGCCTGCGGAAAATGCGACAGCTGCCGCCTGAGGAAAAAAGGTTTCGCCGAAGCCGGCATCAAGGATCCAACGGTCTATCAGATTTAAAATTTAAGGAGTCCACATGGGAACAACTGGAAAAAATATCGTCAACGAAATCAATAACGTGACCCTCAAGTCGGGCCAGGCTGCATTGTGCTGGCTCGGGCAGCACAGTTATGTCCTCAAACTTGGCAAAACAGTGGTTTACATTGATCCATACCTGTCTCCGGACAAGTCCCGCAATTTTCCGCCTCCAATATTGGCAGATGAACTCACGAATGCCGACATTATTACTGGATCGCATGACCACGCCGACCATATAGACAGGAAAGCATGGCCGACCATCGCCGCAAAATCTCCGAACTCGTCATTCATTCTGCCAAAGGCGGTAAGGGATTCCGTCAAGAAGGAGACCGGCATCTCCGAGAACCGCCTCAAGGGTATCAACTACGGCGGGACTATAAAGATCGGAGATGTCTCCATTTCCGCGATACCTGCCGCACATGAGCTTCTCGACTGTGATGAAAAGACAGGTTTCTATCCGTATCTCGGTTACATTTTCCAGGGCAATGGAGTGACCCTATATCACTCCGGCGACTGCTGCATCTATGAGGGGATCCATGCAAAGCTCCGCAAATGGAAAATCGATATCGCAATACTTCCGATCAACGGCAGGGATGCTGAGCGCTATTCCAGAAACTGTATAGGCAACATGACCTACCAGGAAGCTGCGGATCTCGCAGGGTCCATCAAGCCGTCACTGACAATCCCCGCCCACTACGACATGTTCAAGGGGAATTCGGTTGACCCGGAACTTTTCACCAGCTACATGAAAGTCAAATATCCATCTTTGAAGACAATGCTGATGGAACACGGGAAGACTGTCGTAATAAATTGAATCGGCGTCTGGGCGAATCGGAGAATCGGCACTTTTAAGTAACGCAGACATTCCTGTCTGCAGTCGAAGCAGGCAAGAATGCCTGCTTTACTCCACCTTGAACGGCAGACCTTCAGGGAAGGTATCCTGAGGCTCGTAGCCTATGATTTCCCTGGCTGGTCCGAGATCGAAATTCTGCTTTGTCTTCCAGCGCGACGCCGCGATGAGGATGCTGTACTTTATTCCTTCAGCTTCAACAGCCTTAAGAAAGAATCTGCCGGCATCATCGTGGCTGAGGAAACAATTGCTGGAACCTTCATTATCAGCCATTTCCCTGCCCTCTTTCGGCCCTCGCGTAAACCATCCGATTCGCACGGCGATGACTGAAAGCCCAAATTTCAAGGAATACATCTGCCCGATTGATTCGGCAAAGACTTTCGCGACAGAATAATGGTTGGTTGGCGCAGTACCATATTCCACCTTCATAGGAAATTCCCTGGTCCTCCAGAACCCGTTGAAGACCTGCATCGACGAGGCAAGTATCACGCGGCGGAGCTTGTGGCGTTTTGCTGAATCCATGACATTATAGACTCCGACTATGTTAGAGGGAAGAAGCCGGGTCATGAAATCACAGTCGTTTGCTTCCGCTCCAAGATGTACCAGGGTATCCATCGAATCCATCGCCTTGTCAACGGCCTGCATGTCGGCAAGGGAACCAATATGGAAGTCCTCGAGGTTCGGAGATTGCTTGAGATCAAATCCCCTGACATAATGGCCTGCGGCAACAAGCGCGGGAGCAACGGCCTTTCCAATAGCTCCTGCGGAACCAGTCACAAGTATGCGGTACTTAGGCATATTCTATAAATCTATCTTCTGATATCCTTCTTCTGATAGGGAATTCTAGGTTCAGGAAGCTCTTCAGGCGGCGGCTCAAGTGGCGGATTAACGATTGAATCCAGTTTTTCAGCCAATTCCGCATTCAGGGTCTTTACCCGGATTATCGACCTGTGGGGGATGCAGCTGTTCTGGAGAGCCGTCTCAGGCTGATAGATTAAAACAATCTTCCCTGCGGCCAGAGACACCACCAGGTCGGAGTGTTCGACTCCAAGAACCGTGTTCGCCCAGAGCAGATCCTCGAGCAGCGTCCTCGATGTGGACTTCTCAATCTGGGACATGCCGGAGATGAGACTGTCGTATTTGTCCTGAGACTCGTCCGGACTCAGACGGAACCTGAATTTCACATTATTCAGCTTGAAGTTGGTCACTAGGAAGCGGACGATCTCCTTCACGACATCAGTTTCGGTAAAGCCACGGAACTTGGATTCCGTATGCATCAGTCTCGACTCCTCAGGAACCGGCTCGCTGATGTAGAGGATCTTGATATCATTCCTGGGCTGTGCTTCAGGCCTCAGCTTTCTTCTAGCCTCATTTTCAAACGTCAATGCTATGTCATCGAAATATTGGTTGTTCGTCCTGAAGATCCTGTTCATGGGGAATTTCTCCTTCTGGACGATGTCAAAGGCGGATCTGTCGGTAACCCATACGGCATCAGGAAGATAATTCATCCATGTGACGGGCATGTTCTTCCACATCTCCCTTGGCAGGAAGCGCTGCCGGTAGCCGATCCAGTGATCAAGAACAGATGCCGACTTCACCTTGTTCTTCTTCGCCAGTACAATGGCCTTCCTCTCATGGTCCGACATGAAGCTGGTGCCTGTCAGGACAAGATCAATGCTTCTCCTGTTGCTGTTTATGAAATCCAGCGGGACACTGTCCATTTTCCGGAGTTTAGCCTCGAAAACATTCACGGCTTCGCCTTCAAGACAGAAAAAATAGTTCTTGTTTGATTTTGCTTTTATCATGGACGACAGAATATGGGCTCCCCCCGCCTCGGAAGAGACAACCAGGATATTCTTCGCCTTGTCCACAGGTGTATTCATTTATAATGCCTTAAATAATAATCATGTTTCTAATCCAGTAATATACACCGCATTCAGCCTGAATCATTCCTTTAAGATTAAACCTTGTTCGAATTTATCGCCAGGAAATAAAAAACCCCGGTTTTTGAGGCCGGGGTTTTGAATTCTATCATCAAGCAGAAGTTTAGTCCCTGCTGCTGTAGCCACCACCGCTACTTCCACCGCTGAAACCACTGCTGCTAGTTGTGTAGCTGCTCATCTTGGGGCGGCGTTCCGCGCGACGTCTCTTCTCGCTGGGCTTCTCATAATGACGACGGTTGCGGATCTCCTTGAGCACGCCTTCCTTGTCAAGCTTCTTCTTGAGCCTGCGGAGCGCGCGGTCAATCTGTTCGCCTTTCTTCATTCTTACTTCTATCATCTTGTTCTTCACCCCCTTCAATATTGCTATGGGTAGTTTTTAAATTCTTATGTTCTTAAATCTTCATATATAATTTTTTCCGGAAGGAAAAAATTATTCGTACACGAATCCTGATTCGTCGATCAGCATGGACTTGAGCTTGGTCAGGGCCTGGTTCTGTATCTGTCTGACGCGTTCCCTGGTCCTGCCGATTTCCTGGCTTACCTCTTCAAGAGTCCGGGGCTTGTTGCCGTCGAGTCCGAACCTCATCTTGAGGATCATCTTCTCCCTCTCGTCGAGGCTTTCCATGAGATTTGTCAGGCGGCCGACCGATTCGAGGTCCCCAAGAATTCTGTCGGGGATTGAAGCTCCCCTGTCAGGGATGATATCCTGGAATTCGCCGTCCTCGCCCTGCTGGATGGGATCGTGCAATGAGAAGGTCCTGAGATCCGCGAGCCTGAGTCCGGCGACTGTGCGCTCGCTGAACTCGAGGAAACTTGCGATTTCCGCATCAGTGGGTTCGCGTCCGAGCTTTTCAGTGAGCTTGAGGCGCGCTGATTTGATCTTGTTGATCTTTCCGGCCGACTGGACGGGGATACGTATGGTCTTGCTCTGGTTTGCCAGTGCGCGGCGCATCGACTGCTTTATCCACCATGCGGCGTACGAACTGAACTTTGCACCCTTGGCCGGATCGAATTTCTCGACGGCCCTCATCAGGCCGATGTTTCCTTCGGAGATGAGGTCGAGGAGCGGAAGTCCGAGTCCCTTGAAATCATGGGCTATCTTGACAACGAGACGCAGGTTCGCCTTGATAAGGGTGGCGCGGGCTTCTTCCCTGAGTTTCGGATCGTTGCCATGGATCTTGGCGGCAAGTTCGACTTCCTCGTCCTTTGTGACAAGTGAGATCTGTCCGATGTCCTGCATGTACACTTTCATTGTGTCGTTCTTTGAAAGTGAGGCTGAATCGTCGGTTGCAGTTTCGCTCTTCTTGGCCTTGGCGTCGGCGCCATCCTTTGATTTTTCTGCGTCGGACTTTCTTGGCCTTCCGACTTTTCTCTTCACAGGTGCGGCTTCCTCATCGATATCCTCGGGAAAATCAATTTCCTCGATTTCCTTGGGCTTCTGGATGAACTTCTCCTTTTTGGAGGACGGGGCGATTTCCTTCTTTGAAAGATTCAAGGCAGCCTTTTCATCTTTTTTCGTGGCAACAGGCTTCTTCGCTTCCTTGACATTTGCAGGTTTGACGGCACTGGAGGCCTTCTCTGAAAGTTTTTTTGAAATTTCTTGCTTTACAGGCTTTGCAGGTTTCTTTTCAGCCTTTTTTGCAGGCTTGGCCGGAACTGCCAGCTTCGAGATTTTCTTGACGGGCATTTGGACTTTCTTCGCTATTTTAGCCAACGCCGGCTTTTTAGCGGCTTTTTTCACCGCCACGGCTTTTTTAGGAGCAGGCTTGGCAGGCTTCACAGCTTTCGAGGCTGGAACTATCTTCCCCACGGGCTTCTTCGCTGCTTCGGGCTTTGATGATTTCTTTATTATCTTCTTGCTTTTTTTGGCTTTCATAATACCTGCAAATTATGTTATTCTTCCAGTTTTTATATAATTAGGCAAACTCGGCTTTGGAAGCTGAAATTTACCCAAAAAGGCTATACAATACATTATATATGAAAAATGTCAAAATATGAAGTGCTTTGTCTGGAAAAAATTACTAAATGACTGGATTGCCCAGGGACCCCCTCCGGGAAACAAGTTCCTGAACGTGGATACGGATACTGTTTTCCCGGTATTGATACGTTCCCTGCATGAGAGCCATGAACCCTCAATAATAATAGTTCCCAGGCTCAGCATTGCTGAGAATATCTCCTCATGCTTAAGTGTCTGGGGGGATCTGTGCGGAAAAAGCCTTGATCCTGTACTGGTTCCTGAAACCGAGGAAGGCGAAAGGTTCATGCCTGAAAACGAGTTCCAGCGGGTGAAAGCGCTTTACATGGCGGCCTCTGGACAGGGAAAACTCTTCATCGCCAGCTCAATTTCGTTCACCAGCCCCGTGCCTGCCGTAGATTCCCTAGGGGAAAACACGATCAGGCTGGCGCAGGGCATGCATGTAAACCTCAAGGAGCTCATAACAAAGCTCGTGGAGCTTGACTATGATGATGAAATAGAAGTGAATACCCCGGGCGAATTCGCGAGAAGGGGCGGAATAATCGATGTTTTTTCCCCGGGCAGCGCAAATCCGGCCAGAATCGAGTTCTGGGGCGACGAAGTGAATTCCATAAGGACGTTCTCAACGGAAAGCCAGCTCACCGTCCAGAATGTCGGAGAGTACACCATCATCCCCAGGAACGCCTTCGTATCTGAAAAGACAAGTTCCTCCCTTATAAGCTATTTCAAGGACAGGAAGACGAACCTGGTCGTAGTCAATCCCGGCGAATGCATCACTCATCTGCAGAGGTTCGGCAAGGATTCGTCCCTGGAGAATTTCACCGGGATATTGGAAAAATCCAGCGAAAACACCGTAAGCCTCCTTGATCCTGCTGACTCTTCATCGTCGGAAGACGGTTCCGACTGCGACTGCATCTCACCTGTACTGGAAATAAGAAAGACAGTCTCAGGCGAAACTGAAAGCGTATTCGGCAACCTGATGAAGAAGCTTACTGCCGGCCAGATCAGGTCATGGCAGGAGGAGGGATTCAAGGTCGCCCTCCTCGGTTCAGGCGAGAGCGGACATGAACGCATAATCTCCTGGTGCAGGGAGAATGGCATAAAAAAGGATTCCGTCGAAATCGACATCTCGGAGATAACGTCGGGATTCGTTTTGCCGAGTGCGAAACTCGCAGTCCTCACCGAGCGCGAGCTCTTCCTGATGCCCCATCAGAGATTTGCGAATTTCGCGCCCATAAAGAAACTGAAGGAATCCCTGAAGTCCAAGGGAATGCCCACCCTCGCCGACATTGAAGAAGGGGACCATGTGGTACACACAGGCTATGGAATCGGGCTGTTCAAGGGGTTGAAGACCGTCACCGAAAAAGGCGTTTCCCAGGAGATGCTTCAGATTGAGTTCGCGGACGATGTCACCGTTTCAGTACCTTTGTGGCATGCCGACATGGTTTCGCGGTACACAGGCGCCGGAAGGGCGATGCCAGTATTGAGCAGGATCGGAAGCAGGAAATGGACTAAATCAAAAATCCAGGCGATAAGATCTGTGCGGGGTCTGGCAATCGACATGATAAGGATCCAGGCGATGCGGACCCATAATCCGGGATTCGCCTTTCCAAAGGATGATCCCGACCAGCACACCTTCGAGGAGCTGTTCAGGTTCCCGGAAACTCCCGACCAGAGGCGGTCCACCGATGAGATAAAGAAGGACATGTGTTCGCCCGTACCGATGGACCGGCTGCTGTGCGGAGACGTCGGTTATGGAAAGACAGAAGTCGCAATGCGCGCCGCGTTCAAGGCCGTGAACTCCGGAAAACAGGTCGCGATCCTCGTACCGACAACCGTTCTGGCCCAGCAGCACCTATACACCTTTTCAGAACGTTTCGCTGAATTCCCGTTCATCATCGAGATGATCAGCCGCTTCAGGACCGCAGGAGAACAGAAAAAAATCCTCCAGGACCTGTCCGAAGGCAAGGTCGACATCATAATAGGAACCCACCGCCTCATCCAGAAGGATATCATCTTCAAGAATCTCGGTCTGATTATCGTCGACGAGGAACAGCGGTTCGGAGTCGAACACAAGGAACGCCTCAAGCACCTCAGGGCGACCGTCGACATACTCACGATGACCGCAACCCCGATACCGAGGACCCTCTACATGGCGATGACAGGGATCCGCGATCTCAGCACGATCATGACTCCTCCCGGGCTCCGTCTTCCTGTCCAGACGATCGTCTGCAAATTCGACGAGAAACACGTCCGCGAGGCGATCTCCAACGAGATCCAGAGGGGCGGGCAGGTCTTCTACCTGCACAACAGGATAAGCTCGATCGAGAAAACCTGCAAGAGACTCAAGGAGATGGTCCCGTCTGCGAACTTCGCAATCGGGCACGGAAGGATGCCGGAACATGAACTCGAAAAGGTGATGATGGATTTCCTCGATGGGAAAACAGATGTCCTTGTAAGCACCACCATCATCGAATCAGGTCTGGACATTCCGAACGCAAACACGATAATCATTGAACGGGCGGATCGTTTCGGGCTGGCGGATCTTTACCAGCTCAGGGGAAGGGTCGGCAGATGGACGCGTCAGGCCTACGCATATCTTCTGCTTCCTCCGCACACGATACTCGACGGGACCGTGCGCGAAAGGATAAGCGCGATCAGGCGCTACACGCATCTCGGGGCCGGGTTCAAGCTGGCACTGAGGGATCTCGAGATCAGGGGCGCTGGAAACATCCTTGGAGCGGAACAGAGCGGGCATATCAACAGGATCGGATTTGATCTCTACTGCGCCTTCCTCAAATCGGCTGTCGCGGAGCTGAAAGGGAAACCGGTGAAATTCATCCCCCAGACGGATGTATTCATCGACTTCATCGACTTCACGCATGAAGCTTCCGGAAAAGGAAGGCTCTCCGCCGCACTGCCTCCTGAATATATCCCCTCCGACAAGCTGAGGATCGACGCCTACCGGCAATTGAGCAAGACGGCAAGCCAGGAAGAACTTGATCAGAAAGTCTCGGAGATAGAGGACAGATATGGGAAGCTTCCTGCTTGCGCCAGGAATATGATCAAAGTTTACAGAATCAGGCTTTCACTTGCCGAATCAGGATATAAATTTCTTAGCGTGAAAGAAAATGTCGTCACACTGGGTCCGGATTTGAAAAATCAGAATGGAGAGGCAAGTTTTTTTCTCAAGGAAATGAACACTGAGAAAAAATTGAATGAACTCCACAACTTTATAAAGGGGATCAAATAGAAATGCCTGGAAAACATACTGTTGGAATAGATCTTGGAGGGACAAAAATCCTGGCGATAGTCGTGTCACCGAAACTGAAGGTCCTCGCGAGATCAAAATGCAAGACCAAGTCGGAACTTGGAATAGACGGGACCGGACGCAGGATGAAGGAGGCTTCGGAAGAGGCCCTCAAGGAAGCCGGACTCTCATGGAAGGACGTGGAAAGCATCGGGATAGCCGTCCCATCCGCGATAGATCCTGACACAGGCGACGCACTGCATTCTCCAGCGCTCGGATGGATCAACCAACCGCTGAGGAAAAGATTCCAGCAGATATTCAGGAAGAAAATTTTCCTCGAGAACGATGTCAATTGCGGCACTCTCGCCGAATTCCGCGCCGGAGCTGCCAAAGGGTACGGCACCGTAGTCGGATATTTCGTCGGGACGGGACTTGGAGGCGGCATCATCATCAACGGAAAGCTGCATACCGGCGTCCGGGGATCTGCCGGCGAACTCGGACATGAGATCATCGAATACAGGGGCAGGAAGTGCGGCTGCGGCAAGCTCGGATGCATCGAGGCCTACTGCAGCAAGACCGCGTTCTGCAGGCAGTTCCACAGGCTCATCGTGGAGGAAGGCGGGAAAAGCCTTATCAGCGAATATACCGACAACAATTTCAAGGGCATAAAAAGCAGCGTCCTTCTAAAATGCTTCAAAGCAAAAGACAAGATGACGCAAAAGGTAATTGAAAAGGGATTTTACTTCCTCGGCCTGGCCGCCGCCAACCAGGCCTCCATCATCGCGCCGGAATGCATTGTCTTCGGAGGAGGCGTCGTCGAGGCGTTCCAGAAATCGGTGATGCCCTACATCAGGAAGGGTTTCACGGAAAACCTCTTTGCTCTGTCGCCTGACGACATCAAACTCAAATTGTCCGTCCTCGGCGACGACGCAGTCCCGGTCGGAGCCGCGATATACGCAATGGAGAAGGGCGAAGTCTGATTATCTTAAGAGAGCTGATTTCAAAATTGCCTCAGGCAGGGCGGTTTCTCCGAAACCGCCGCCTCAATACGGACGGCTCTGAGAGCCATCCCTACCTTGAATTCGGCAATTTTGAAATTGCCTCAGGAAACTAATGAACAAGGAATTTCCAATAGCCAAAAGGATTTGATATGGAATCGTCATTATTCGCCATGCTTGCCATGTTTTCCTGTCCGATTACAGCCGTATTAATCGTCGTGGCCGTCATCTACAACCTCCTTGTCTACAGGCGGAACCAGGCTGACAACGTCTTCTCCACCATCGATGTCATGCTCAAGAGGCGCTACGATCTCATTCCCAACCTCGTCGAGACCGTGAAGGGATATGCCAGACATGAGAAGGAGACTTTTGAAAAAGTCGCCGGGATAAGGGCTAAGGCGATTTCGGAAGGGACCAGCGCCAACGAGAAGGTAAATCTCGACGGCGAGATGAAATCCGCACTCGGCAGGATATTCGCCATCGCGGAGAATTATCCCGCCCTGAAGGCCGACGGGCAGTTCCTCAACCTGCAGAAGAACCTCACGGAGATGGAGGAGCAGATCGCCGCCGCACGCAGGGCATACAACGCGGCCGTGACGGATTTCAACAATTCATGCGAGATGTTCCCGACAAACATATTCGCGTCCATGTTCGGATTCCAGAAGAAGAACCTGTTCCAGATATCCGACAATGAAAAACAGCCGGTGAAGGCAACCATATGAAAACACTTGAAGATCTTAAAGGCTTCTATGCAAGCTCACTTTCCGCGAGCATGCGCGAACTCGAGGAGAAGAGAAAGCGGATCGCCGTCAGGATATATGCCATAATCTTCGGTTCCGTCTCAGTTCTCCTTGTCTCTTTCCTGCTGGCGCTCGCGCTGAAAAATCCGGTTGCCGTGATAATCGCATGCATCATAGTTCTTGTGCTTGGCATCATACTGTATTTAATATTCGTAAACGGTGAATCCAAGGCGTTCAGATCGGAGTTCAAGACCAGGATCGTCGGGGAAGTAGTGAAGTTCATCGACCCCAATCTCGGATATAGGCCTGAGCTGGGTGTCGGACAGGGCACATACATGGACAGCCAGATATTCCTCACGAATCCGGACAGGTACAAGTGCGAGGACTATGTCTCCGGAAAGATAGGCGAGACATTCATTGAGTTTTCGGAGGTCCACTCGGAGTACAAGACCGAGACCAGGGACAGCAAAGGACACAGGCAGACACATTGGCATACCATATTCAGGGGTCTTTTCTTCATAGCGGACTTCAACAAGAATTTTTCCGGAACGACAGTAGTACTCCCGGATCTGGCGGAAAAGACGTTCGGGTTCCTCGGCAAGATCTTCCAGTCATGGAACCTGACCAGGAACGGCAAGCTGATAAAGCTGGAGGATCCCGAATTTGAAAAGCTTTTCGTAGTCTACGGCGACGACCAGATAACGGCGAGATATATTCTTACACCCGGGCTCATGCAGAGGCTTGTGGAGTTCCGGTCAAGACTCAACAACACTATCTATCTTTCGTTCAGGAATTCAAAGGTCTATGTCGCCATATCAGTCGGAAAGGATCTTTTCGAACCCAGCATCCTGTGTTCCAACGACAGGCTCGATCTGATCCGGGAGTACTTCGAGAATCTTGCACTCGCAGGGAGGATCATCGAGGAACTGAATCTTAACACCCGCATCTGGAAATAAATTCTGCTGGAGCAGAATTTATCTCCTCATCTCCAAGCGGTATTTTTCGGGGGAAAGTCCAATAATCTGCCTGAAACGCCTGCTGAAATGCAACGGATCCGAATATCCGAACTGCTTTGCGACATCCGAAATCCTCTCAGACGAACAGGAAAGCATCTCTGCGGCTTTCATTATCTTCAGCCTGTCGACATAGTTCTTCGGGCTGGCGCCTATACTCGCCTGGAACACACGGCGGAACTGCTCCTTGCTCAGTCCGCAGAAATCGGCCATCTCCGACACCGTCCACCACCTGTCCCTGGACACCTTGATCTCTTCGATGAGATCGCTGAGGTATGGGTTCTTTTCGCTGTCACTGTGTTTCCTGCGCTTCAGATACAGTTCGACAAGGAGGTTCTGCAGGCCGATGTTCGCCTGAATCTGGGAATCCCTTGACGGATCGGAAGTTCTCTCTATTATTGGCAGGAGCCTGCGCGCCCTGCCAATGGGAACTGTCCCATTCTTGAAAACCCCTGTCCTGAAGAGAAAATCAGCAACAGGCCCTGTAAAGCAGATTGTATCCTCCACGTACTCCGTAAGATATCCGCTGTAGCGGTGGATGAAATGCGGACTTGCCAGTACAGCCGTCCCCTCTTCAAATATCTCGACAGGCCTGCCTTCCGTCCAGTACCAGCCACGTCCCCTTATAAGGTGGGAGATGCAGTAGAATTCAAAATACCTCGGCTCGTTCGGGGGTTCCTGCGGAGGGGAGACGCCATCCCGCCCGAACCTGAAGATCCACAGCCCGTATTTCTCGTGTACATCCTGCCTGCCGTCAGGCATCTTATGCACGCTGCAACCACCGTTCTTGACAACCACGTTGTTTACGATCGAACTGTCCATGCCTTAACTTATTACAAGTATTGGTGCAATTCCAGTATCATTAACCGGGTAAAAGCGCCATGGCAAAGCTGCCCACTTACTAATAGTCTCGAAATAGTATTTACAAAAAAGGCAGGGAGCTCTCGCCGAGAGCGCCGCGGACGGCTCGGCGAGCCATCCCTACCAAGATGTCAATATAATTATGGGATTATCAGTAATACGGGATGGAAAAGGATGAGCCCCGAATCCAGGATGTCCTTTTTACTGGACTAGACCCGGCAGGCCCTCATTCACAGCCTGGGAACTCGGCCTTGTTGGATAAATTCGCGATCGCCTTCCTCTCAGGAAGTTTCGACTTTAGTTCCTCTATCTCGTCCGGTCCGTCGGCGAGAGGCAGCCTGACCTGTCCGCCGTAGAGAGCTGAACGTATTATGCCATTGACGATCTCACATCCCTTGAATGCGTTGTCAAAGCTGTTCTGGTGTATTTTTCCGCTGATCAGCCAGTCGGCCATCTCCTGGATGTACGGAGGCATGTCAAGATCGTAGTTCATGGCACCTTCACCCTTTTGGACGCCCTTGGACGTCACAGCCCTCCATCCACCGTTCGTGAGGACTTCGGCGAATCCTTCCGTGCCCTGGACACAGATGCGGTTCTTGCCCCACCACTTGGCAACTTCCGGCTGGTCTGGAGCCCCTGCCCCGCATTCAACTATTCCACGTACGCCGTTGGCGAACTGTATGATTCCCTCTATGTAGTCAGGGGATGGATGGTTGTCGGAAAGCTTCGACTTCCCGGAGGCCTGGCCTATGACCCACTCTGCTTCGGCATTTCCATTGTACCACCGCATGTAGTCAACCATATGGCTCATCATATGGGTCATCCAGCCCGTGGCTCCGGCATAGATCATCTCAATCCTGCCGAGTTCACCGCTGGCGGCTATTTCCTTGACTTTCCTGTAATGGACTCCATAGCGGTGCTGGTGGCTTACAACCGCCTTGATTCCGCTTTTCTCGACAAGGGATTTGAGTACCAGAGCTTCTTTCATGCCCAGCGCCACGGGTTTTTCAAAAGCCACCATTTTCGCTCCGCAGTCAACCGCGATCTTAAGCATTTCCGTCCTGATATGCGGCATAGTGCAGAAGCAGAAGAGGTCGGGTTTGATCTCCTTCGCCATCCTGGCGGCATCTGTGCCAACAACAGGATTTCCGAGGGAAGGCGCCGCAGCCTTGAGTTTTTCAGCATCGATATCGCATATTCCTGTGACTTGGAAATTAGGATTCGCGTTGAAGGCAGTCGCATGGTGCTTGCCTCTCTTGCCCATTCCGACTATCATCACTTTGAACTTGTTCATGGAATTATTCTCCATACAAGAACATGTCTTGCGACATTAACCACAAACAAATTCCCTTGAGTTCGTTAGTAGTTAAGCCCGCAAGGGCTGTTCTTAATTTTTCATTTGCGAAATTCACAGTTCCAATCTTACGAGTTCTTCCTGTCCCACTCAAGAACCTTCTTGATGGAATAGTCGACTTCCTCAACAGTCAGCTCAGGGAACATCGGCAGAGAAACGCATGATGCCGCATTCTTCTCCGCGTTCGCAATCGAACCGACTATCTTGTATTCCTTGCCCCATGGGAAACCTTCCTGCTTGTGGATGGCGATGGAATAATGTGTCTTGGCATCAACACCGTTGGCGACGAGGAAATTCACAAGATCATCGCGCTTGTTCGCATCATTTGTCTCAACGACATAGAGATGGAACACATGGCGGTATCCGGGTTTCGCGTAGGGGAGAGTCATGGCCTTCACTCCATTGAGACCCTTTGTATACTGTTCAGCAAGCTTGATCCTGATGTCGGTCCATTCCGTGATGTGCTTCAGCTTGGCGCTGAGAACGCCCGCCTGGAGATCGTCGAGGCGGCTGTTGAATCCATATGAATGATGGTCGCGCTTGACGGAACCATGGCTGCGGAGCTTGCGTACCCTCTCGTTGATCTTGTCGTCGTTGGTGAAGAGCGCTCCGCCGTCGCCGAAACATCCGAGGTTCTTCTGGATGATGAAGCTTGTCGCAACTGCATCGGAAAGCTCGCCCTGCCTGAAGGTGTCGCCGCGTCCGTCAATGCCCTGGGCATTGTCTTCAATGACCTTCAGGTTGTGCTTCTTTGCGATCTTCGAAATCGCAGGCATGTCTGCACACTGTCCGTAGAGATGTACGGGGATGATCGCCTTTGTCTTCGGAGTTATTGCGGCTTCGATCTTTGCAGGATCTATGCAGCGCGTCTTCTCGTCGCAGTCTACGAAAACAACCTTGCATCCGGCAATCCATGCGGCTTCAGCCGTCGCGAAAAAGGTGTTGGGATGGGTAATGACCTCATCGCCGGGGCCTATGTCCATCGCCATGAGAGCAAGCCAGATGGCATCCGTTCCGTTTCCAACCCCGATCGCGTGCTTGGTTCCGAAATATTTGACAAGCTCGCCTTCGAATCTCTTGAGCATCGGTCCTAGGACATACTGTCCGCTCATCAGGACCTCATTCATGTTCGCATCGATTTCCTTCTTGATCTTCTCGTACTGTCTCACATGGCCATAGAAAGGCGTCTGCATATAATTTCCCTCCTGTTACTTATTATAAAATCACGATTGTTTCAGAGGGGAAATTATTTACTTAGGGAAAAATAGCAATATCATGAATGTTTTATCCATCCGCCATGAACGTTATATCCATAACATGGATTTACTGCCAAGACAACCCGCAGGGCAGCTAGCGGAATTCATCCCACTCCGGCTCATTATTAAATATCCATCTGTAATAATCCCTGCCCTGTAGGTTGGCGGCCGCCTTCTCATCGGCTATGACGACGCATTTCGAATGGAGCTGGAGCGCAGAAGCCGAGACCATTGAAGTCACCGGACCTTCAACGGCCTTTGCCAGGATTTCCGCCTTTGAACTTCCAACTACAAGCGTTACGATCCTCTTTGCCTCGAGTATTGTCCCCACGCCCATAGTGATCGCCCGTTTCGGCATGTCCTCGGGCCTGTCGAACAGAGGGGAGTTCTGCGCAATCGTCGTAGGAGTCAGCGCCTTCACGCGCGTCCTCGAGAAAAATGCCGAAAGAGGCTCGTTGAATCCAATGTGCCCTGACTTGCCGATTCCGAGCAGCTGGAAATCTATTCCACCGCATTCCTTCATCTTCTGTTCATACTTCTCGCATTCCCTGTCGAGATCCTTCGCCGTGCCGGAAGGCAGATGCGTATTCCGCAGATCAATGTTTATCTTATTGAAAAAATGTTCGTTCATGTAGTGGCGGTATGAATTCCTGTGTTCCGCCTTCAATCCGACGTATTCATCAAGGTTGAAAGTCCTGCAGAGTGAAAAATCCACCTTCTCCCTCTTATGTATTTCCGCGATCTTCGCATATAGAGGCTCCATCGTGTTTCCAGTGGCAAGCCCCAGGACCAGCGACGGTTTTTCGCGCACGGCATTTATAATGAGCTTCGCAACGAGCTCCATCGCCTTTTCCTTGTCAGGACGTATAATGACTTCCATGAATAAATTTCTCCTTTTGTTAGCGGATAATTTTATAACAAGTTAGGAATATTCCTAATTGGACTTTGAAAATATATCCGGATTTCGGAGTTTGAGATTTGGAATTTCCATTCATAACCATTTATTAATGCCATGAATACTCGCTTTGTCATAAAGAACGCCATGATAATGGACGGTTCCGGCAGGAGTGCAACCGGCGGAGACTTATCCGTGGAAAATGGAAAAATCACCGCCGTCGGGAAAAGTCTACCGGTAACAGGATTCGAAACCATAGATGCAAAAGGACTTGTCCTCTCCCCAGGGTTCATCGACGCACATGGACATTCCGACATCTCCCTTTTCGCCGCTCCTGAGGCGCCAGGCAAGATCTCCCAGGGAATAACAACCGAAATATCGGGCAACTGCGGCCTTTCCGTTTTTCCGGTAACCGACAGGAATAGGGAACACCTGCAGGAACTCTACAAGCAGTACAATGTCAAAATAAACTGGAGGAACGTCGACGACTACGCTGAAGAAATGGACAGGATAAAGCCTGCAGTCAATATTTCATCCCTGTGCGGACACAATACGCTACGGGCCGCGGTCATGGGATATGACGAAGCTGTCGCAACAGACGGACAAGTCTCCGAGATGTCCGAATATCTCCGTGACTCACTGGAAAACGGAGCCGTCGGATTCTCCACCGGCTTCCTCTACATCCCCGGAAAATTCGCGGACAGGCGGGAAGTCGTCGGACTTCTCAAAGCCTTGTCCAGTTCTTCAAAGCCATATACCACCCACCTGAGAAGCGAAGGTGATTTCCTGCTCGAATCCCTGGACGAGACAATTTCAGCCTCGATCGAGGCTGGAAACAGGAAAATCCATGTCAGCCATCTCAAGACGGCCGGAAATGACAACTGGCACAAGATCGACGACACATTCCTGCGGATTTCGCAGGCTCAGGAAAAAGGTCTCCATGTAACCGCCGACAGGTATCCCTATATCGAGTCAATGACCCAGCTAAGCGCCTTCCTTCCCTCACCGTACAATAAGATGGACGACATCAAGCTCAAGAATTTCCTGAAGGAAGGCAGGAACTTCAGGAAATTCTTATCTGACTTGAAATTACTGCCGGAGGAACGCTGGAAAACTCTTCGATTAATCAGCACTTCTGCGAACTTCGCAAAACCAGGTTTTGGAAAAACGTTTTCCGACTACGGGAAGGAGATCGGGATGGATCCGGCGGAATTGTGTTCGAAGATACTGCGCGAAGACACTACCGGAGCAACTGCGGCATCAGCAGGAATGTGCGAGGAGAATCTGAAGAAGATCATTTCACAGGATTTTGTCTCCTGCGGTTCTGACGAGACCTCAAGGCCTCTTGATTATTCCCTTGGCAGAAGCCATCCCAGGGGATTCGGCTCCATGCCAAGATTCATAAACTACCTTAAACCGGCAATGCTTCTTGAAAAAATAATATCCAAGATGACTTCCCTGCCTGCCCAGATCTTCAATTTCTATGACAGAGGACTTCTTGCGCCAGGATATGCCGCCGATCTCGTGCTTTGGAATCCCGACACCCTGGCCGACACTGCGAACTTCGCAGAACCCCACAGCCTCTCAAAAGGAATAATGAAGGTTTGGGTGAATGGAGTGCTGAGCTATGAAGAAGGCATGATGACCGGAAAACGCGCCGGAAAGTATTTAGTATGTCGGGATTAATCCCGACGGTTGGCGGTTTAAAAACCGCCCTACTTCTTTAAGACTTCCACGACTTTGAAACTCGTGAACTTCCATTTGCCTTCTATCTTTTTCAGCTTGCACTGGATCTCGCGGGTTTCTTCTGCGACCTTCACGGAGTCCTTGATCTCGCCGTGGAATCTCACGGTTGTCTCCACGACCGCAGCATCGTTCTGGATGTCCGGCACTACATCGTAGAAATCCAGGGAGATCTTCGAGAACTGCCCCCTTCCCTTTGCAGCATTGCTTGTTATCTGCTCGGGCGTGTAGTCGCCTGTCATGTAGTGCTGTGAGAATTCAAACGAACAGCTGTCGGCAAAAAGGTTTGCGATGGCATTGACCTTGTAGGCCATCGTAAAGGCGGACTCGCCCTTCTCCTTGGAGACCAAGCTGGAAAGGGACCCGAACTGCTTCTTGATCTTCGTCCTGTCGCTGGGGAAGAGATAAAGGACGGCAACTGCGGAGAGAGCCACACATAAGATTAAAAATATTATTAGTTTTAATTTCATAATAAGTATGTCGGGATTAATCCCGACGGTTGGCGGTTTAAAAACCGCCCTACTCTTTTCACCAGAGAGGCGTTCCTACGATCCTCTTTACCGATGTCTGGCCGAAAACATGGTTGTCAATGTTCATATCCCGGTTGTCACCTATGACATATACACTGCCAGTTTCAACTTTTCGAGGGGGAAGGTTCCATTCGCACGGGAATCTTACATAAGGTTCATTGAGTTCCTTGCCGTTGACAAGAAGTGTTCCATCCTTGAATTCAATTGTCTCTTCTTCGAGGGCTACAACCCTCTTCAGGAACATTATCTTCTTCCCGGCAAGCCTCACCATCACGACATCTCCGCGCATGGGCTTTTTAAACCAGTATGACGGAGTCCAGCAGAAATTTATCCCACCGTCATGGTACATGGGCTCCATACTGCTTCCATTCAACCTCATGGGAATGCAGACAAAGCCGAAGATCACATATGCCAGTACAGCGACAACCGCCAGCCTGATCAGGTACTTCGGCGTCATCTTCGGTAAAAAGAAATTTTTCAGATGGCTGTCTTCCATAACGCTTCCTTAAAACTAGTTGATAATGGAATATAAACCATCCCGATATCTTTACGAGAATCGGGATAAACTGCACACACGAATTACACGAAAATCATAGAATTACAATCTCCCGAAAAACAGCTGGACTGATTGCATGGAATAACTAAAACAGTTATTGCTGAAATTTAACCCGTTGGAGTACACGGCTTCAGCGTGTCCCGTATTCAAGAGGTGAAAACCGTGCCAGTCTGGCGATCTTGCCCATGGACATTAGAATAGAATGACAATTTTGCGTTGGACAATTTTGCGGAAGATTGAGGGCTGAAATATTTTTTTGCTTTGCTTGTAGTCAAGCCATTACTGGCTGTGGTTTTCTAGAATTGTGGAGACACGCAAAAATGCGTTAACTACCAACATATTAAAGATCTTCAAGCATTGGTTCGTAGCCTGTCGCTCTGTAGATTCTCTCTGCGTAGATGGGTTGAGACCGCAAGGGCTGTGTCTTTTCACTTGGGTCTACTTATTTCACTGTATGTCCAGCAATAATGGACATATAGGCATAAATATGGTTACAATGCCTGCGGAGATTCCTTGGACAATGCAAAGTCAAGACAGGACAAACTAAATTTTGGGCTCCAACAAGAGGACATTTCATCTCGCGGAGTTTTCCATCATTTTGGTTCTATTACGATTGCGCAGCAATCCGCGGGAGTGCGCAAACAAAGCCTGCGCTCGTATTCAAGTGGTGATTACGCTTCGCCATCACACGCCCTGTGATAAACACGTACTCCCTTCTTCGCCAAGGCTACGAAGGGCAGGACAACGGAATACTGCCGCATTCGTAAAATTAAAGACCTGCCCTTTACAATGATTCAAGCGCACGTTTTATCGCATATAATGGATACGAGAAGACGTTTTTGTCCTTTGTCGGGGTTCCGGAGAAGAACCTGATACCGAATTTGGATTTGGGATGTTCATCCAGGAAAACCACCATGCTCTTCAAACTACCTGTGGCGCCACTCTTGACTTCAACAGGGACTACTTTATTGCCGTGGGCGACGATATAGTCCACTTCGGCACTAGATGAACGGGCTTCCCGATGCCAATAGAACAACTGGGCTCTGACATTGGGGTCTGAATATGCAAGCAGCTCCTGTCCAACAAAGGCCTCCGCCATCCCTCCTCTGTTCACAAATTCCTCAAGCGGATTCAGAATCCATCCCTTAGCGCTCATGTTCATGATTGAATTGGAGAGCCCCACATCCAGGAAGATGACTTTATACTTCTCAAAATCAGCTTCAGCTCCGAGGGGAAGCCCGTTTGCATGCGTGTGCCGGATCCTGTGCACAAGCCCAGCCTTTTCAAGAAGTTCCAAGGCAGGTTCGAGCTCGCGTTTGCGGTGACACTCGGATATCTTAGTAAACTTGAATTTTTCTCCCGCGAAGGAAGGTATCCTGTTGAAGATCATTTCAATGTATTTTATCTGGTGCTTCCGCCCATAACGTTCGAAATCCTGCCGGTAGGTATCAATCAGCGTGTTCTGTATTTTAACGCATTCCTGGAAATCTTTCGTTTCCATCCATTTGCCGAGGACTTCCGGCATACCGCCAATAGCCATGTATTCACCAAGACGGGACATAAGCCTTGCATGAAATGACTCGCCTATCCGGAAAGACGAACAGCTTTCCGCCATCATTGCAATCAGTTCTTCGCCCTCTACAGAAGCCAGATATTCCGAGAATGAAACAGGATACAGGTACAGCATGGATATCCTGCCTACCGGGAGTCCAATCTTTTCAATTGAAAATTCAATGAGGGATCCTGCGGAAATCACATGAAGAGCAGGACTGTCTTCAAAAAAATAGCGCAGAGATTTCACAGCTTCAGGACATTCCTGTATCTCATCGAAGAAAAGCAGGGTTTCCCCGGGAATTATCCTGTTGTCGGTCAGGATTGAAAGTTCCCTCAGTATCCGTCCTGTGTCGAAATCACGTGAAAATATGGAACAGGCATCCTTCCTCTTTTCAAAATTCACCTCCACGAAACTTTTGAATTTTTTCCCGAGATTTCTTGCGGAATAGGTTTTCCCGACCTGCCTTGCCCCCCTGAGCAAAAGAGGTTTCCTAGTCTGGTAATTTTTCCATTTTTCCAGTTCAATGTCAATTGCCCTCAGCATGATCCACCTTATTGCCTTGGTTGTAATTCAACAGTAAATATTAATTATATGGCTGTAAATCAAGGGTAATATGGATAATTGCGGCTTATTATCAAGGATAACTCTGCTAAATGTTTCAGAAAATGGCATTAGGCTTTTTCGTGTCGTTCGCCTGCCCTGAGCCAGTCGAAGGGTATGGTTCGTGGTTTTAGCCTATCTTCTCCTTTATCAGTTCTGCGAGCTTGAGTCCGATTCCCGGGATGCGTTCTGCAATCTGCTCGGCAGTGGCTTTCTTCAAATTTTCAATTGATCCGAATTCATTGAGGATCTGCATTTTCCTGTTGTCTCCAATTCCTTCAATCTCATCGAGAATTGATTCCTCTATACGTTTTTCTCGGAGCTCGCGGTGATACGAGATCGCAAAACGGTGAGCCTCATCCCTGACCGCCTGCAGAAGCTTCAAAGCCGGCCGGCTTCGGTCCAAGACTATTGGCTCAGCTTTTTCCGGGAGGAAAATCTCCTCGTTCCTTTTCGCCAGGCCGAGGATAGGTGTCGGTGGATATTTCAAGGCAACCAGAGCCGACAAGGCGGCGCTGAGCTGGCCTTTGCCGCCGTCGACGATGATCAGGTCGGTATCAGTCCTGTTTTCCGCGAGCTTCCTTGAATAATGCCTCCTGACAACCTCGTTCATCATGGCGAAATCATCGCTCTGGTGCACATCCCTGATCCTGAAGCGGCGGTATGACTTGTTGTCGGGACGGCCATTGCGGAAGCATACCATGCTCGCGACTGCGAACTGTCCGGAGATGTTCGATATGTCGAACGCCTCTATCATTTTCGGTTCCCTGTCAATCCCCAGTGCCGTCTGCAAATCCTTCACCGATTCCGAGCCGGATTCTGACGGGATTGAAGCAAAGCGGAAATTACGTCTTTTCTCTCCGAATATCCCTTCGATGTTCGTAATCATGTCGCGCCATCTGGCGGCGGTCTCGTACTTTTTTTCAGAGGCGGCCTTGTCCATCCTGCCGCGAAGTTCGCAGATGACTTCCTCGCAGCCGCCTTCAAGCACTTTCATCAGCGACGCGACTCTTTCCTTATAGCCTTCCCTGGTAACTTTCCCGTTGCATGGCGAACAGCAGTCCCTGATCCTGCTCGACAGGCAGTGCCTGTAGTCCAGCTCGCCTGGGACATCTGGACGACAGGTGCGGAGGCCGAAATATCTTGTCAGGAAATCCGCGGTCTCCTTCACGTTCCCTTTCGGAAAAGGGCCGAAGTAACGGCTTCCGTCATTTCGTCTTATCCTTGTCAGCCTTATTTTCGGATATTCCTCATCAGGATTTATCCTTATGAGGAAAAACCTCTTGTCGTCGCGGAGGAGGACATTGTATTTCGGTGCGTATTCCTTTATCAGGCGCGATTCGAGGATGAGTGACTCAGACTCGTTTTTAACTGGAGAGATCTCCCAGGAATCAATCGAGTTTATCAGGGAACGGAGCTTGGGATCGGCCATCCTGGAACGGGATCTCTGGAAATACTGCGACAACCTTTTCCGTAAGTTTACCGCTTTGCCGACATAGATGACGTCACCGAAGCGGTCCCGGAAAATGTAGACTCCAGGCTTCTGCGGAATATCCCCCGGATTGAAGGAAATCTTCAGATTCATGATTTTGTCCCAGTCAAAATTACAGGAATCTGGGGCGAGAGCAAAAACTTTTTGAAAAAAGTTTCTTTCCCTCGCCCCAAACCCCACTTCCTTTTACAAAAACTTTTATTTTTCATCTGATTGCTGCAATCAGATGAAATAGCAAACAGGTTTGGAAAGGGTTGGGGTGCGGGGAAGGGAAGAACCTTTCCTTAAAAGGTTTTCACTTCACCGCATTCAAATCATTCAGACAATTACCTCTATAGGTTATAAAATTCCTTCGGACCGGAGTAGCAGACTCTTTCAGTGAGCTTGCCGGCGACAGGAACGGGAATCTGTCCGTAGTCGACCATTTCACCGATGACATCGCAGAAGATCCTCCTGAACATTTCGAATCTCGAGCCGTATGAGAGGAGTTTCCTGGAATCGGAGACCATGCCTGCGAAGTTCGCAAATACATCTACGCTTCCGATGTATTCGAGCTGTCGTCTCATCCCGACCGGGGTATCACAGAGCCACCACGCGGAACCTAGATTGACATTGGCTCCGAACGCCCTGGTCAATGTTGCAAGGGTGGCCTGGTGTCCGGCTTCAAGGCAGTAGAGGGTGATCTTGAGCCTGTTGTCGAAACGGTTGAGGAATTTTTTCAGAGGCGAATGGATGTCGAGATTGTGGTTTGAGACATCGCCGCCGGAATCCGGGCCGATGCCTTCGAAGAGGGATTTGCGGACATCGCGGACAGCTCCGATATGCAGCTGGAATACCCAGCCCTTCTCAGAATCCATCTCGGCCATTTCACCCAGCATGTAGCTCATGAAGGCGCCGCACTGTTCGCATGTCGGCTGCTTGCCGGACATCGCGATCTTGAAGACCGCTTCTGCATCTCCGAGCTTGGCGTCGCCTGCGTATGGGATTTCAACGCCATGATCGCTCGCCTTGCATCCGTTATCAGCGAAATAATGATGTGAAAGGCGGAGGGCTGTCACGAGTTCCTTGACGGATTTTATCTTCATGCTGAATCTCTGTTCCAGCCTTCCGACGTAAGGCTTCCAGTTCGAAGAGAAGATGTTCATGGCCTTGTCGGGACGCCATGTCGGGCGCAGGACGGTTCTTCCCATGGAATTGTTTACCCTCTTGTGGTCTTCCAGGAGGTCCACAGGGTCGTCGGTGGAACACATGACTTCAACGCCGATCTCATTGAGGAGGGCCTGGGGTTTCTTTTCGTTCTTCGCGAGCACTTCGGATGCCTTCTCCCAGATTACCAGCCCTGTGCCGGGACCGAGGATCTCTTCGATCCCGAGATATCTCTTGAGATCAAGGTGTATCCATTCGTATACGGGATTCCCGGCGAGTTCCGGGAATACAGACGCCATCCTCAGCCATTTCTGTTTCGGGGGGGCGTCGCCTGTGAGGAATTTCTCCTCGACATTTCTTTTCCTGAGCACTTCCCAGACATAATGGTCCGTTGCGGCGAAAAGCTGCCAGGGATTGGGATAGTTTTTGTTATCCGCTATTTCCTTTACGTTAGCATGGTTGTGCGGGTCGACGATCGGCAGATCCTTCACATTCTTGTAGAGATCGCGGGAGGTCTTGCCTTTGAGAAGATAGTTTTCATCCAAGAACATAATTTTAGTTCCTTCCTTTAAAATTACAGGAACTAAAATTATAACTTGAAATCAATTTTACAAAAATTCAGAGCAAATATATTTATTGAAGCTAGATTATCCGAAAATATTTTTATTTTGCGGAGCAAAAGAAAAAATGAACATAGAAATCCTCACGTCCAATTGGACCGAGCACGAACTTCTTGATTCGGGGAACCGGAGGAAGATGGAACGATTCGGGAACCATGTCCTGGTCAGAAGCGAACCAAAGGCCTGGTGGAAACCGTCCCTTTCCGAGGACGAATGGAAAAAAGCCGACGCCACATACGATGATTCCGGCAGATGGACCATCGGGAACCGCAACCCCTCCCGCGAATGGCTGATGAAATACGGGAAAATAACTTTCCAGTCGCGTCTGACAGACATGTCGAAGCACGTGGGGATATTTCCTGAACAGTCGCCCCACTGGGACTGGATAATCAAGAAGATAACCGAGTCCGGAAGGAAGGATGTAAAGATGCTAAATCTTTTCGGATATACCGGAGCTGCGACTCTCGCAGCCGCTTCATGCGGTTCGGGAGTGACGCATGTGGACGCCTCCAAGCCGTCGGTGTCCTGGGCAAGGAAGAACCAGGAGCTGTCAAAGATGGAATCTGCGCCCGTCAGGTGGATCATAGACGACGCGGTGAAGTTTGTAAGGCGCGAAATCCGCAGGGAAAGCAGATATGATGCCGTCGTGCTGGATCCGCCGTCGTTCGGACGCGGTCCCGACGGGGAGATCTGGAAGGCCGAGGAGTCGATTGCTGAATTCATGGATCTGTGCAGGCAGGTACTGACTGACAAACCGCTTTTCATTATTCTCACCATGTACAATCTTGAAGCTTCTTCGATAATGCTCGGGAACATTGTAAAGGACACGATGAAACAGAATGCCGGGACAGTGAGTTTCGGTGAGCTGGCATTGAAGGAGAAATCTTCGGGAAGACTTCTGCCGATGTCGATCTATTCGAGATGGGAGAAATTTTCATCCTGAAAATTTCTAATTGTCGTCGGTTCCCAGGAGAGCATCGAATTCATCGGCCCCCTGCGGAGGTCTGGGAAGAGTCTTGAGCCTTGAGAGCAGTTCCTCGACCGATGCATCCATCGCAGGAATCCCGCTTTTCCTGACGATCCTGGCCGATTTCACATTTCCGGCGGAGTCGATCGCAATATGGATAGTGACAGTTGGTTTCTGGTTCTTGACATCCGCCTTGGAAGGCTGCTGCCACATGTCGTACAGGAAGACCGTCACCTGATCATAATAACTTGCCGCCACATTTCCTGCGGCACTTGGTGTGCCGACGCCGCCGGGCAGTCCTACTCCTGTGTTGGTGCTTGTGATCTTGCACTGGTTCTGGATACTCTTAAGTTTATCGGCCAAGGAGGTCGCGTTGATCCTGGGTGTCGGAGGCTTCCCTTTGACAACCTTGGATGAGGGGATAATTTCACTCGGTTTCTTAGGTTTCCATTCCTTGGGAGGATCTTTCGGCGGTTCCTTGTCAGGGGGTTTGACCACTGGCTTAGTCTTGGTTTCGGCAGGGATCTTGATCTTTGGTTCAGGCGGGACAGGAGGTTCGGGTACAGGTTTTTTAGGAATTTTGACAGGTGGTTCCGGAATGGCCTCTTCCTCGGTCTGGGGTTCATCTTTCTTGGTATTTTTTGGTTCATCCTTCGGCTGTTCGGGAGGTTTTCCAGGGGGTTCTTTCAGCTTGCTGATATCCTGAGTGAGGACGATGTTCACCTGCATAGGAAGCGGTTTCTTGTCATAGAACTTCTCCCAGAGCGCGAATATCAGGAACGGGCCTGCGATGAAAAGGACATGGAAGACCACGACAGTGAAGAATACCGTCCTCGCCCGCTCTTTGTCCACGAGGGTGTCTTCTTCCTTGTAGAACTCGCTCAGATTGTAGATTTTGTCGGTCATTTTAATTCTTCCAAGTCGTCGGTCGCCGGTAGCAGTTAGTGTCCGGGCATTCTTGAAGTAGGTACGCCCTTTAGGGTGTACCATTCTTAAATTCATTAAATTCATGGGACAGGCTAAAGCCCGTCCCTACTTGAACACATCAATCCTACTTTTCCGACTCGGTCACGAGCCCCACGGTCAATATTCCTGCCGCCCTGACAGCCTTCATTACTTCCATGACTTCATTATATTGACGAGTGCCATCGGCCCTTATTAGGACGGTAACCTTGGGATTGAGCTTTCTGACGGTATCCAGTTTCTCTGCAAGTACTTTAGCGCTAACGTTTTCCTTGTTGAAAACAATTTGCCCTTTTTTATTCAGGCTTATGACCTTGGTATTGTCTTCCGGGATCTTGTCGGCATTCATCTTCGGCGGGGATACATCGATGCTGTATTCAAGCAGCGGGGCGGTGATCATGAAGATGATGAGCAGCACCAGGACCAGGTCGACCATGGGGGTCATGTTGATCTGGTTGACCATTTCAAGCTGGGATCTTTTACCTCGGACTGGCATCCTGGAAATCCTCTTTATTCGTATTGTTCGAGTTTGACCTTCGCCATGAACTCCTCGACGAAGTTGTCCATGCTGACAGTTATCCTTCTAATCGTGACCGTGATGAGGTTGTATCCTATGAGGGACGGTATGGCGACGAGAAGTCCGACGATCGTGGTTATAAGCGCACCGCTGACGCCGGGTGCAAGGGCCGACATGTCGGCTCTTCCTTGAACAGCAAGGGCGGCGAAAGCCATGGTGATTCCCCAGACTGTTCCGAAAAGGCCGAAGAAGGGGCTTGCGCTGACGGCGGTAGCAAGGATGCCGAGTTTGTCCTCCATGAGGAGGATCTGGTCGGATACTGCCCTGTCCAGAGTGCTTCTGAGGGTTTCTATCTGTGCAGTAGTGAGTTTCCTTGTAGGATGCTTGGAGGAGCCGTAGAACTCGGCGAACTCCGGCGGCATCTCATAGAAGTTCAGAAGGTCTTCCGCACCCTTGATGTAGACCCTGGTCACAGGGCTCTTGACCTGTTCGGCTTTTTTCCACAGTGCAAGCGGATATTTCTTGTCCCTGAAAAGATATATGAAAAGCATGGAGGCTTTCTTGGCCTTGTAGAGCGCGATGCCTTTTTCAATCATGATCGTCCAGGTTATTATCGATCCCAGGAAGAGGAGCCAGACGACGGCTTTTCCCATAATGTCGCAGTGCTGGTAGGCATAATAGATGCCCGAACCCGAGGTCATGGTAACTGTAATAACATCATTCTGCATACGTGCTTTCTCCAGATAAGTTTGATTGGAATCAAGTCAAAGGCAGCTTCGAAAAACCAGCTTCGGGCGCGTTGCGGAAGATTATTGAGAATTCAAAAATAATTTCCCGTTAATTTACTTTTGCGCGCCATATGCTAATTTCTAGGGGTTGCCTAAGGATAAAATAACGTAACTAATACATTTTTCAGCATAAAAAACAATGCCACAGGAAATTTTAAGGAGAATTTAGATGAAGAAAAACGAACAGATTGTTCTAGGTTTTGACATAGGAGGAACAAAGATCGCCGCCGCCCTCGGAACCGGTGACGGAAAGATCATCGGCTCAAAAAGAATCAAAAGCGAACATCGCGCGCCTGAGGACGTCCTCAATGAAATGGTTGCGACGGGAAATGAACTCCTGGGCGAAGGCGGATACAAGCATTCCGATCTCACGGCTATTGGCATAGGCGCCCCCGGTCCCATGGACATTCCCAAAGGGACCATGTCCCCGTGCAACATGAAGAAGTGGGTCAATGTGCCTGTCAGGGATCACATGGCGACAAAGATGGGGGTGAAAACATATTTCGACAACGACGCGAACGCCGGCGTACTGGCCGAGTGGTTCTTTGGAGCCGGAAAAGGTTGCAAGCATCTGATCTACCTCACCATGAGCACTGGCATCGGAGGAGGAATAATCGCCAACGGCCATCTGATCCAGGGAGCTTCCTACACTGCCGGAGAAATGGGGCACATAGTCCTCGATCCGAAGGGACCTGTCTGCAACTGCGGGCTCAGGGGCTGTTATGAAGCGTTCTGCGGCGGAAGGGCGATCGCGCAGAGGATGCAGAAGGAAATTGCCGGACAGCCCAACCATCCGATAGTTGCATATGTAGGCGGAAAAGTTGATAGACTCGGTTATCCCGCGCTGATCGAGGCTGTCAAGGACGAAAATGGATACGCCCTCGACCTCTGGGATGAAATATGCCTGAGGAACGCCCAGGCGATAGGAATCTTTGCAAACACCTTCAATCCTGAAATGATAGTGCTGGGCACGATCGCGTGCCACGCCGGACCACTCCTTCTTGATCCCATACACAAGCATCTTCCGCAGTTCTGCTGGAAGGAAATGATCCATGCGATGAAGATCGGCACGACCTCGCTTGGAAGCCAGATGGGCGAATATTCCGGGATCTGCGTCGCGCTCAACGGACTCTTCGAAGAAGGCAAATGGCAGCTGCCCTGGGAAAAGAAATAAATTCAAGGTAGGGACGACTCGCCGAGTCGTCCATTTCTGGTACGGCGGTTTCGGCGAAACCGCCCTACCTTAATTCATTCCAGGAAAGATTCCTTCCACGGCAGTCCGTGCTTCTTCAGCTTCACCATGAAGGGTTCGGGATCGAATTCCTCCATGTTGTGGACTCCGGGTTTCTTCCAGGCACCTGTGACCATCAGCATGGCCCCGATCATCGCGGGAACGCCGGTGGTGTATGAGATCGCCTGGGATCCGACTTCCCTATAGCATTTCTGGTGATCGCACACGTTGTATATGAAATATTTCAATTTCCTGCCGTCTTTCCCGATGCCGCTTATATGGCATCCGATGCAGGTCTTTCCCTTTGTAAGCGGACCAAGGGATGCCGGATCCGGCAGTATAGATTTTAAAAATTGAAGAGGAACAATCTTCATCCCCTTATACTCAACCTCGTCGATCCTAGTCATTCCTACATCCTGAAGGGCCTTCAAGTGCAGCAGATAGCTGTCGGAGAAAGTCATCCAGAACCTGGCCTTCTTCAGGGATTTGAAGTTCTTCACGAGCGATTCAAGCTCCTCATGGTACATCAGATAAATCTTCTTCGGCCCGATGCCCGATGGGAAGTCATATGTACGCGAAACTGACAGAGGCTCGACATATTTGATTTTACCGTTCTCATAATAGCGTCCTTTGCCGGTGACTTCACGGATATTGATCTCAGGATTGAAATTGGTAGCAAAAGGCTTGCCGTGATTACCGGCGTTGCAGTCGATTATGTCAAGCTCGTCCATCCTGCTGAAATGCTTCTTCTGCGCCCAGGCCGTAAATACATTCGTGACGCCGGGATCGAATCCGCTTCCTAGCAGGGCCATTATTCCGCGCTTCCTGAACTTCTCCCCGTAAACCCACTGCCACTTATAGCAGAAGTCTGGATTGCCGGGGGATTCATAGTTTGCAGTATCGAGATAGTCGACACCGGTTTCCAGGCATGCATCCATTATGTGGAGATCCTGGTAAGGGAGGGCGACATTTATGATCACGTCGGGCTTGAACTTCCTGATCAGCTTCACCAGCCGGGGGACATTGTCGGCGTCGACTTCGGCGGTCTCAATCTTCCTTTTGATCTGCGAGGCTATCTTCCTGCATTTGTCAATCCCCCTGCTCGCCAGGCATATGTCCGTGAAGACTTCAGGAACCTGCGCGCACTTGTGGGCGACGACCTGCCCCACTCCGCCAGCACCGATTATAAGCACCCTTGACATGAAACTGTCCCATTCAATGTAGATTTAACCGCCAATCAAAGCAAAATAGAGTTCAATCCAACTATATTCAAGCTGGAAAGCAGGTACATGCTTTAGCTTGTACCATTTTTGAATTCACGGGACAGGCTTCCGACTCCGCCTTAGAGCTACTCCAGACACGAGAAGACCAACCTACTTTTGTGAACTTTTTAGTTCGTGCCAGTCTTCAGCTGCAAGACCTCCCACTCTGGAGAATTCTTTCAGGTTGTTTGTCACAAGGACAAGGGAATTTGAAATTGCATGTGCCGCAATAAGAAGGTCGAACGGGCCAATGCAGTTTCCTCTTCTCTCAAGATCGCTTCTTATCTTTCCATATATCATGGTGTCTTTTTCCGTTAAAGGGAGAACATTGAAGGGGCTTATGAATTTAGAAAGTGCCATTGCGTTCTTCTCAGGATTTGAACTCTTAAAAACCCCGTATTGCAGTTCGGCGACGGTAATTGCGGAAATCGCAATCTGCCCAGGAGGAGTTTTTTCAATCCTGTGCAGGACTGGCAAAGAGCGCTGCCGGATGATGAAGATGCAGATATTGGTATCGAGCATGTATTTCATTGCAGGATCTGCCTAGAGGGGCTTTCTCTTCTGATGTTTCTCAGGCTGGCTTCTTTCGCTCATGAAGTCATCGGTGAATTCGGAAAGACTCTCGAAAAGAGAGCTCCAGCGTTTGGCATCAGGCATAAGAAGGACTCCGCCGCCAAAATGCCTTACATATACCTTCTTCCCTGAAAACCTGAATCCCCTGGGAAGCCTTATCGCCTGGCTGCCGCCATTCTTGAATATTGTCGCAGTTTCCATGTGATGCTCCTCTTTTATATATACAGTAGTATATACTAATAAAATTTCAAGTGGAATCCTATCTACGGGCGGATGACCGTAAAAGATATCCCAGCCAGAAGATCCGGAGAAGAATTAAAAATGAAAAAACTGACAGGGCAATTGTAAGTTTCCTGTGGTTCCTGAAGAAGTCTGTTTTCATGTGGTAATATATAGCGAATACCGCAGAAAGGAAAGATACAGGCGGGACGCCTGTACTACATTATTGAAAGAAAAGACACAACTGAAGTTGTGAACTCCTACAATCTTGGGTCTGAGAGTAGGTACATGCTTTAGCTTGTACCATTATTTTGGAAGGCCGAGAGACAAAGATGGGACAGGCTAAAGCCCGTCCCTACTTCGGGAATACGCAGACAGGAATGTCCGCGCTACTTAATTCCTTTATAAAGTTTTCCGCAGGAAAATTTTATTCTACGGTGACTTTACGTGAGCCTTTGGTCACTTGTCCGATGACGTCGGCGTTGAAACCTAGGTCGCGGCAGATCTTGACGGCCTGGGCTGCGGATTTTTCCGGTACGAACCAGACCATTCCTATTCCCATGTTGAAGACCCTGTAGGCTTCTTCGTGGGCGATGTTCCCTTCCTCGACCATGAGGGAGAAGATGGGAAGGACAGGAAGGATCTTGCTGTTGAAGACGACGTTCACATTCTGGGGCAGGATCCGCGGGACGTTGTCATAGAGTCCGCCGCCTGTGATATGTGCAATTCCATCGAGGGGCAGTTTCTTGTCTATGGCCTTCTTGATCGCCGGCCAGTAGGAGATGTGCGGCTTGAGGAGGGCTTCGCCGATTGTGCAGCCGAGTTCCTTGAGTTCAGTATCGATAGAATATCCGCACTGCTGGAAGAGCACGCGCCTTGCGAGGCTGAATCCGTTCGTATGGAGTCCGTTGGAACCGAGTCCGATGGCGACATGTCCTGGCTTGATTTTCTTTCCGGTGATCAGCTTCTTCTCTTCGACCACTCCCGTGATTACGCCGACCAGATCGAAATCATCGCCGTACATTCCGGGCATTTCGGCGGTTTCACCTCCGAGAAGGGCGCAGCCGGCCTCCTGGCAGGCGTCGGCTATGCCGGAAAGCACTTCCTTGTAGAGGGGCCCCTTGAGCTTTCCAATTCCGATGTAATCCATGAAATAGAGGGGTTCGGCTCCCTGTACCGCGATGTCGTTGACGCAGTGGTTCACGATGTCGTATCCGACTGAATAGAACTGGTCCATCATCATGGCGATCATGAGCTTTGTACCGACGCCGTCGATGCTGGATACGAGAATAGGATCCTTGTATTTCCTGAGATTGAGCTTGAAGAGTCCGCCGAAGCCGCCGATGGGGGCGATCATTTCAGGACGGCGCGCCTTTGAAAGTTTCTTTTTCAGCTTGCCGAGAAGTTCGCCGGCAAGATCGATGTCGACACCGGCTTCCTTGTAGGAATTGCTTCTGATTCTGTTCATGTATATTTCCTGAATTTAAATCTCCGGAAGATAAATCCTACAGAGACAGTTAATTTTCATATTGATATTATGGAGCCTATAATAATACTGCAAATTAAAAAATCTAAATAAGAAGCGACTTTTTATTGCACTTCAAGCTCTTTTTCATACTCCAGCCTCCAAGACCCGGGGAAATCAGGCTGCGACATGAGCACGGTGAACGGATATCTCCAGTAGGTGACGGGAACTTTCTCATTGGGTCCGAAATGCTTCAGATATTCCTCGATCCTCCTCCTCGGATCATCGCCGAAACGGGGTATTCCACCGATTCCGGAAGAAGCCAGAGCCTTTTGAAGATTCTGGTTGTACACCTTGTAGTCCTGATATTCAGCCGGCAGGCCGTAGACATGGCTTTTTGCGGATTTCGCAATGTCTCCAGGCCAGGTCCCGGAACTCAGGGAGGGATCCTGTGCGAGATCCGCAAAAACTTTTCCTGTCCATACCTTTTTGAATCTCGTGTCTATCACGGCTGACTGGTTTTTCCCGCGGACTTCGCAGACGACATGGATCAGATTCCTCGAATCGTCGAAAATGGATACTATCATGACCTCATATCCCGCCTGGAACAGGGCCTCGGCGAGGATCCTGGTAATTTCGTGCGTGTTGCCATATCCTCTCTGAAGTATTTCGGACATCGTGCGCGTCTGGCAGACGCCCTGGGGCGTCGGACGGCATTCCAGCTTGTCCAGCACCGCCTTCGCGATGCCTTCGATTTCACCTGCATCGGCGCCGATCTTCCTGCCGGGGATGAATTTCCTGACGGCAAGGGCGTCGGTCCATCTCAGGAAGTCATTCCTGCCGAACGGCGCGTCGAAGACAAGGGTGCTGAATTTCATCTCAGCCGCGAGTTTGAGGTAGTCGATGTCGGGGATCCGCTTCAATTCGCATCCTCCGCAGAGGTTTGCGGCATAGGCTACGGCCTTCTTCAGGTCGCCGCTGCCGACCGATTCGATCCACTTGTCCGCATCGCTTTTCCGGACCGCCGGAGCCGTCGGCGGGAAAAGTTTTCCGGAGTACTGCCTGATATAGGAAACTCCGGCGACGGCTATAATGACGGCGCAGAGCATGAGCGCCGGCGCATTCAGGGCTGGAGTTTTATCTTTTTGAGTGTTCATTTTTCGATATCAAGCTTGTATACTCGCACTTTTAAATTATTTTTATTAACTTAAATCTATTTTAACAAAGGGAAAGAAGTCCAATGGGTAATCTTAGAAAAAAACGCCGCAAGAAGATCTCCAAGCACAAGCGCAGAAAGCTGCTGCGTGCGAACCGTCACAAGAAATCATAAGTCGCGGCAGACCTTTTAAAGCACATCTGCCGGTTTCGGTTTGACGGCCGGGGCCGGTCGCGATCAATTTCGTCTGAAACACTTTGAAATGACAAAGCCAGTTATATTCTTTTTTTTTTCTTGTTGCAGGCCTGGCCTGCCTTGCCGATATTGACATAGAATCCGACACGCTGGCAAACACCGAGATCATCGATTCCAGCATCTTCCTGCCGCCCGATGCGGACGACATGGCGAAGTCGCTTGCGAACTTCGCAGTCGGCTACATGCTTCTGCTTGACGAGGAGAATCCTGCTTCCACCTCAAAGAAGTTCTTTGTGGAATCAGTCAGCAGGAATCCCGAGGCGATGTTTCCGATCGCCATCCTGATATCCGAATGGTTCAAGAACAAGGAATACCAGCAGTGCATAGACAATTTCCTGCCGATCGCCGAGAAGCATCCTGAAGCCGTGGAGCTGAATCTGGCGGTGGCGACCGCATATATATTCCTGAACAGGGAGGCCGAGGCGACGGGCGTCATCGCCAGGACGTTCAAGACCTTGAAGCTGCCGCTTGCGGACAGCAGGGAGCTGAAAAACTACCAGAACATAATAGGGAGCCTTTCCGAGCTTTACGGGAAACAGGGGAAATTCGAGGAAGGCGAGGACATGTTCGACTCGGTACTGGACGACAAAATCCTTGCGGACGATTTCAAGACGAGGCGCGCAGCGGCCGTGTTCTTCTCGATGCGTGCGGACCAGGGGGAGGATGGTTTCTTCGCCGGCTGGACAAAGCGGAGGTTCAGGAAAAAGATGGATCAGAACCTTGAGGCCTGCGAGAGGATCTGGTATGATCTGATACAGCCGAAGGACAAGAAGGGCAGGCTGCCTTCAACCCTTGATCTGATACCGATGCTTGAAGTGAATAAAAGATACGGCCTGTTTGAGAATTCAGAGCGGATTGTCCTGAACACCATGCTTTCTCTTCCTGAAAACGAGCATCTTTTGAAAGTACTGGGGACTGTCTGCGCCGACCTTGGCCAGAAGGGGCTTTCATGCAGGATCTGGAAGTTCCTTACTCAGAGGAACAACTCCGAACCAGACTACTACTACGAGCTTGGGCACTCCCTTCTTCTGCTTGACAACTATGCAGATTCTGCGAAAGCCTTCGAATGGCTCGTGCTGCTGAACCCGAAACACAAGCATGTCGCGCTCGCCTACTACCAGATGGGCATATGCTATTTCGAGATGAACAAGTTCGACAAGGCCATCCTGAAACTCGAGAAGATCCCCGACCTGCCGGAAGCGAGATACATGATCGCGGCCTGCTACAGGAACGAGATGAAGTACAAGGAGGCCGTGAAGGCCATGGAGCAGGCCGAGAAGACGGCCATGGAGCAGAAGCGCGGCGATTACCTCACCAAGGAATTCTACCTGTCTTTCGCGGCAGCATGCGACAAGGCCGGCATGTTCGACAGGACCGTTGAAATTCTAAAGAAGGAACTAGGGAGGAATCCGGAGGATCCGGACACCTCGAATTTCCTGGGATACCTTCTTGCCGACAAGAACAAGGATCTCGATTATGCCGAGAAACTCATCAGGTCCGCCGTTGACGCGGAAGGGGACAATGCGGCGTTCCTCGACAGCCTCGCGTGGGTGCTTTACAGGAAAGAGGATTTTAAAGGCGCCAGGAAATACATGGATGACTCGCTGAACTGTTCCAAGGGAGGCTCCCCGGACGCCGTCATCGCCGACCATGCCGGAGACATCTACTACGCCCTTGGGGACAAGGAAACCGCGCTCAAGTTCTGGAAGCTCGCCGCGGAAACATGGAATCCCGACTTAAATCCCGAAACTGTGAGGAAAAAGATCTCCGAACTCGAAGGCAGATGAAAGTTCCTGAGGCGGGACGGTTCCTCCGTGATTACTTCTTCCTGTACAAAAGCATTTCGCTGGCGCATATGCCACATGTTGTAGGAGCAGTTTGATTCGCGCAGAACGGGCACCATGCCGTAGGACATTTGCTGCAGAACAGGCCCACACCATGCTTCTTCAGCTGTTCAATCAGGATCTCTTCAGCGCCAGCCTGTTTCTTAAGCGACATAATCCCCTTCTGGGGCTTCGACTGTTCAAGCAGAATGCGTTCCACCGATTCATCGACCTCGGCGCCGGCGGGAAGCACAGGATATCCGCATTTCACACAATGCGTCAGGGATTTTTCCAGCTGTGGAAGTGGAGGTCTGCGGCCATATTCCATGATATCGCTTTTCGCCTCCTTGAAAATTGCAACCAGATCCTTTCCAAAAGTTCCTTCCGGAGTATCGACTATTAAATATTTCTTCTCCTCCTTCACAGGGCTCTTCCGCAAAAACTCAAGCGCCTCATTACGGGAATCAGCAGTATAGAACTCATAGGTTCCGTTGCTGTTCTTCTCCTTGGCCTTGAATTTAATATTTCCCGGCGGCGACGGCATCTCGTCCTTCCGGGAGGATTCTGGCATTCCGGAAACCCCAGCACCATGCTGACTGTCCAGGATCCCCATGCTTATGGCATTTTTCACTATTTTCCGCATCTTACGGAGAAGCCTTATGCCCCTATGCCAGGAACCGAGCTTTTCCGATATTTTAGCAATGGAATCATCCATGTCCGCCAGATATTTCTTCTTCTCCTCGCCGCTGCTTGTGTCCGAAGGAAAATGGACGAACGCCGTTGCGTGCGCTTCCAGGAGGTTCAAGGCCGCGTCCTTGACTGAATCATTGGTCTTTCTGCGGCTGATTTCCCTTATCCGCGAAGACAACTTCTCCAGTTCCCCGCTGATTTCCGCGGATGTCTTCCTGCCGGCGAGGGAAATGGATAATCCCGCCACAGCCAAGATCATGATCGCCGTTGCTATTATCCCGTAAAGCCACCAGGATGACGAATCCCTTTCCCTGACTTCCACCGGCTGTTTTTTATTCTCGGACGGTTTGACCTCCCCTACAGAATCAACTGGCGTCGCCTCCGGCTTCGCAGCCGGCTGTTCTCCGGCTGGTGCGGGAATCTGGGCAGGCGGAGCTGGTGGAGCGTCTGTCTTTTTATCAACCTTCCGGGCGATCTTCTCAACAGGTTTGACCGCCACTGCGGCAGCCTTGACCTCCACTTTGAATTTCTTAAGGGCCGCTGCCGTCTTTTCCCGGACGCCCGGATCTGAATCATCCAGGCATTTCTTCAGAGGTCCGACGGCCCTTTCATCTCCAATCCTGCGCAGCGCCTCGACGGACCACATCCGGATAACAGGATCCTTGTCCTTCAAGCATATGACCAGCTGCTCCAATGCGCGTTTGTCACCAAGCACTCCCAGCGCCCTGATCACTTCAACCTTGGACTTCGCAGCGGGATCCTCCAGATATTCCAGAAACGGTTCCACTGCACGGGCGCCACCGGTCAACAGCAGGGCTTTTACTGTCTCTTTACGGATTACCGCGTCGGAGTCCTTCAGGGATTTGACAAGAGGCCTGAAAGCCCATTCATCGGCAAGACTTTTCAACGCTTCGACCGCTTCCAGGCGGATATCCCTGGAAGGGTCTTTGAGACATGCCGCCAGAGGCTCAACCGCACGTTTGCTCCCCATTCTTCCAAGCGCCTTTACAGCCTGCTGCCTGACATCCGGATTTCCATCCTTGAGCATTCCAATCAGGGGGTCGAGCGCCCGCTTGTCTCCGATACCCCCCAGGACTTCCGCCGTTTCCGCCCTTATCACCGGATCATTGTCCTTCAGCGCCTTTATCAGAGGCTCCACTGCGGCTGTTCCATGTTCGAGGATCTTCTCCCAGTTCCTCTTGTTTATCAATACGGAAATCTGGGCTTCGGAAATATCTCTTTTGCTGGGAGTGCCCGGATCGGCAGATGGATTCTGTCCTGAAACGGAAATGGACATGATGACAAGAATGATCGTGCCAAGAATTCTTGGCTGTCTTCTCTTCCAAGTCATTTCAACTCCCGGATTGTTTTTCTGGTCAGCCTTTGGAAATTTTCCTGAGAATATCGGTAGTGGAAAGTCCTGGCACGAACTTGATGAACTTTATCTCCGAGCCAGCTGCCTCGAGGACAATCCTCTCCTCCTGGACGATACTGTTGATGTCGTAGTCCCCGCCTTTCACATAGATGTCAGGCTTGATTTTACTGAAAAGTCCGACGCAGTTGCTGGTTCCGAAGATGACGACCGCATCCACGCATGAAAGACTCGCCAGCAGGAATGCGCGGTCCCTCTCGTTCACTATCGGCCTGTTTTTCCCCTTCACTTTCCTGACGGACGAATCGGAGTTTATGAAAACCAGGAGGGCGTCTCCAAAGGCCCTGGATCTTGAGAGATATTCAGCATGCCCGCGGTGCAGCAGATCGAAGCATCCGTTGGTGACAACCAGCTTGAGTCCCGCCTTGCGTAGCCGGCCCCTCCATTGAAGGGCCTTTTCAAGGGACATTATTTTTTTATCTGGTAAAAAGTGGGATCTCACTGCATATCCTTCATGAATGGCATGTAAAGGGTGTCTTGAAGAGTAATATTGCTCGTACTGGAATTGTCCAGGAAAAGCTCGCCGGCGAGCGGCATGTCGTCAATTGGGACATTCTTCGTACTGCTTCCCGATGTCAGATCCGCCGCACCCAGGAAAAGGGACAAGTCCTGCAGGTTCTTGAAGTCCATTTCACTGTCCACATAGGCGGGAGCCGAACTGTTTATCCTGAAAACAATGCTGGGATCAATGCTGTCGGCCACTACGAGCTGTCCCTTGAAATTCGCCTGATCCTCCGACGTGCCTACCATGGCGACATCATCAGGGCTGTACTGGTAGCTATCGGCACCCACATCCCAGAACTGGATTGGATCTCCTGAATCTCCTTCTATGCGGGAAGTCCCATTCTCATCGGCATTGCCTCTCGCCGAGAGGACATTTTCAATATTCGAGGTGGTAAGTTTTGCGACAAGGATAAGCCCGCAGAATATGGCGGCCATGCCAATCAGGCTCACCGTCATCTCCACAATAGCCTGCCCTTCCTGGTTTTTCCTCGTCTTCATGGCTGCATGTCCCTGCTATATTTATCTCCATACCTGACAATACGCAATTTAACGGTATAAATTATACCGGAAACTCCTTATTGACAAGTTTTTTCCGAACTTTGAACCATAAGCAAATTGTGCCTCATCCTTAAGGAGTTATAGTAGTAAATATTTACTAAGTAAATATTTATGATAAACGAGGGTGTTTCCTGAATGACAAGCCTTAACGAACATAACATCATAATCTTCCTGATCGAGATATTCATCCTTCTCGGCCTGTCAAAATTCTTCGGGGAGATGCTGAGGCGCAAAGGGCAGCCTGCGATTGTCGCGGAAATACTCGTCGGCGTCATCCTGGGCCCCAGCATCCTCGGCAGGTATTTCCCTGAACTGCATGGCATCCTGTTCCCCGACAACGACATCCAGAAAAGCATGCTTGAAACCGTCGCCTGGATAGGCATCCTGTTCTTCCTTCTCGACACCGGGCTTGAACTTGACTTCTCAAGCGCCTGGAGGCAGAGAAGCGACGCACTGATTATCGCCATAACAGGCCTTATCGTACCCATGTGCATAGCGTTCGTGCCCTGCCTATACATCCCTGACGAATACATCGGGGATCCGAACAAGAAAATAATGTTCGCCCTGTTCGTTTCCGCAGTGATGACGGTCAGCGCCCTGCCCGTCACCGCCCGGGTCATGCGCAACTTCAACCTCTACAAGACCGATCTCGGATTCCTCATAATGTCCGCCCTGACAGTGAACGACATCCTCGGGTGGGTGGCATTCACCCTGATACTCGGTTTCTTCACGACATCGCACGTGAATTTCGGAAATGCAGCGGTGATAATCCTGGCCACCACCGGATTCACAGTCATCTGTCTTTCATACGGAAGGCTTTTCACTGAAAAGATCATTTCAAATATACAGAAGGCCAAACTTCCAGAACCCAGCTCCTCGCTTACGTTCATTGTCCTTCTCGGCCTCGCATGCGGCGCACTCACCTCGCTGATCGGCATAAACGCCCTGTTCGGCTTCTTCATCGCAGGAATAATGGCCGGAGAGGCCCGTTCCCTCTCGGAAAAGACAAGACAGGTCATCTCGCAGATGGTGTTCTCGATATTCGTCCCCCTCTTCTTTGCCACAATCGGCCTCAACATCGACGTCCTCAAGAATTTCAACTGGATGCTCGCCGCATTCGTCTTTGTCATCGGCGTCCTCGGCCGTTTTGCCGGAGCCTGGCTCGGCGTACTCTTTACAAGACAGCCGCGTTCAAACATATTGCTGATCTCCCTGTCCCATGTGGCCGGCGGTGAAATGCAGATAGTCGTCAGCATGATCGCCTTCAACGCGAAACTGATCAGCGAGACCGTCTTCGTGTCGATAATCTTCGGTACGATCGCATCCTCAATCGCGCTCGGCCCCCTGATCGCCTGGGCCCTGAAAATCAGGAAACAGGTCAGCTTCCTCGAATTCTTCTCCAGGGAGAACATCATCCCGTCTCTTCTGATGACTGACAAGGATTCCGCCCTGGTCGAACTCTGCGCCAACGGAGCCGCGGCAATCCAGATGAATGAAAAGGATCTTTATGCCATCGTCAAGAAAAGGGAGGATGACATGAGCACCGGCCTCGAGGAAGGCATCGCCATACCCCATGCAAGACTCACCAACATCATGAAGCCGACGATCGTGTTCGGCAGATCAAAGGACGGAATAGAGTGGAACTCCCCTGACGGCAAGCCCGCCAACCATATTTTCCTTATCCTCACACCGCTCACAAATGAGGACTCCCAGGTCCAGATTCTGAGGAACATCGTCTGCGGATTCCGCAACGAGGAGAACCGGAAGAAGGTTCTCGGGGCGGACGACAACCGCGAAATTCTCGACATCTTCAAGGAAATCTTCAAGGACGCCCAACTGAAAAATTAAGTAGGTACGTGCTTCAGCATGTACCATCTTAATTTCTCTAATGGAGCGCCCCGAGCTCCTTACGGCCCCGGAACTCTTTATGCCGACCTGGAGGTTTACCCGCCTTCGGCGCGCCATAGGCGACCAAGGTCGGCGTTCCTTCAAGAGCGCTCAAACATGTCTTTGTCTAAATTTTATATGCACTGCCCTAACAGCATGCATCACCCCCTTGTCCTCCTGTTCCGCCGGATTCCTGCCGATGCTCCCCTCCCTGATGTTGTCGTAGCGTTATTTATCGTTCGCCAGATCCTTCAACACAAGCTCCATGCCTTTGACAACCCTCGCCATCTTGTCATAGTCAAGTCGCTCGGGATCGTCCTTGCTCGTATGATAATAAGGATACCTGAATGTTGCAGTATCAGTAACCATCACTCCTGGATAGCCCATCTGCCAGAATGACCAGTGATCCGACCAGCCGACGCCCGGCACCAAACCTGGAAGGGCCGCCCCTTCCGAAGGAAATTTCGTGTTTTCACGGAATGCGCGGACTGATTTCTTGAGCAATGACCTTGAGGAAATATCTGAGACAAAAGCTATGAAGTTGCCGCTTGAAGGATAAAAATAATTCATCGGATAAGGATAATTCTGACTTCCTTCATCATCTGAATAGTAGCCGATGGTCTCAAGACTGAACATGCCAACTATGTTCTCCTTCTTTTCCTTGCATGATTTTGCATATACCAGGCTGCCCATGCCGGGAGTCCAGAAATATGGAGGCTCCTCATTGGCGAACGCGACGAAACGCAGCGTCCGCTCCTGTTGTTTACCGGCGAATGCTTTTGCAAGTTCGAGCGTGGCTGCTATTCCGGATCCGTTGTCGTTCGCCGCTCTGCATCCGTCAACCGGCGGAGAATCATAGTGCGCCCCAACGATGATAATCTCGTCTGGATATTTCGTGCCCTTCAATTCGACTTCGATGTTGGAATATATGAGACTGTCATTCTTAGGAGCACCTCTCCAGGAACTTATCAGGCTCTCCTCGGCAACATAGTCCATGCGACTCGGTCCGTATCCCGCATCCTTGAAGGATTTCTCGATGAAGTCGGCGCATAGAACCAGATTTCCGTAGTTCAGGAAATTGCGTGGTCCTATGGTTCCGGCGATATACTCGACATCCGACTTCAATGCTGCTGACATCCTCATTTCCTCATCGGAAAAAGGCACTGGCGGCCCCGCGTAGCTGTTTCCCGGCATGGAAATCATCATGCATCCCCCAATTACTCCGGTGAGCATCAGCACCGATATGAAAATTCCTAGCCGTATCGCCGACCATTTTGTAATTATTTTGACTTTCATACGCACCTCACTGTCATAACCTTTATTTATTATATGAATATTATTCATTATTGAATAAATAAATTATTTCATGAAAAGAGCGTTCATAATCAATGTTTCAGCCTGTCCCGATATCTTTCCGAAGTCCGCCCTGCCGGCCTTGCGCCAGAAGAACACTACTCCGGCAAGCATGCTCCAAAGAGCTTCGACAGTAGGTCTCAGATCGCTTCCTAAAAACTTGGAATCCGGGAATGAAAGGGCGTCCATGACAATCTTCTTGCACCTCTCCTCCTTCTCTTCAAGCTTCTTAAGCTGCTTCTGTTCCAGCCCGGATTGGCGTGTTCCGCCGAACTCGCGTTGCAGGATGAAGAATATTATGTCGAAATATTCCGGACTCTCCTCGGCAAACTTAAAGAATGCAGATGTGAGAGCCTTCACTTGATCCCTTGGGGCGGCATAAGGTCTGACCTGCTCCCTCAGCTTTACAATCATGACGTCATACCCTTCAAGAAGAAGTTCAAGATACAATGACTCCTTGGAAGGGAAGTACAGATAAAGCGTTCCAGCGGACAGTTCCAGGGACTTGGCTATCTCCGGCATCGTCGTGCCGTTGAAACCCTTTTCGAAAAAGAACTTACGGGCGCTGTCGACTATGTCCTTGCGCCTCTGCTCCTTTTCACGCTGCCTTCTTTCAAGAGTACCCATAAATCCTTTCGGATAAATTCCAAACTGCAAAATCCAAAACTCAAACAAATAATAATAACTATTGTTCATCTTCTGATTCTAGGTCACTTTATAACTATTTAAATGATATGTCAAGTGTCATATAATTTATTTTATGAATTTATTTCACTGCTAATCCATGGATTACTGGATTTATCCGCCTGTGGCGAATTGTTGGATGAATGGATTATTGGGTTTGAACTTAAAAAAATAAAGAACATGCACATATTGGAAATGTCATTCTGTATTTTTCACAGCTGTTTTCTTTCTTTATGGATTTAATACCCAACCATCCATCAATCCAGCTATCCAATAATCCATTATTCCTCCTCCCTTCCCTCCTCCACTTGCATTTCCCTCCTGTTCATGATATAATCATCCTGCTCTGAAAAGAGAGTTCCTTGAAATTCCGGAATTCAAGTTTCGGTTTTCGATATTCGAATTTCGGATTTGGTTTTTGTCCGCCTCTGGCGGACTGTCATGGGGGCGTCCCGGTTTCGACTGGTCTGACTGAGCGCCGATGGCATGCCGAGGATGATCGTAGGCCTCGTTAATCATTCGGTCACAATAGTAATTGCGAACGACGAATTCGCTCTCGCCGCTTAAATGCGACGACGTCTTTACCTTGAAGCACACTAAGGGATAAAGGCGAAAGCAGTGCGCTGGGTTCCAACCTTCTCTTCTGGGGCGGGAACCGAGATAATCCAGAAGATAGTCTGAAGGTAGCCCGTTTGCCGGCAACACTGGAGGACGATAAACAACAAAGGCAGGACAAGCATGTAGAGGTCGCCGTAATGTTTCTCTAGGACGGGGGTTCGACTCCCCCCGCCTCCACTTTATAACTACTTAATTGACAAGGAATTATAACTTCTGACCTCCCCCGTTGTGCTCCTGTAATGCTCCGGGGGAAGAGGATCGTGTCCCCTACCCGTCTGGAAATTTCCGCAAGACGGCCCTTGTTTGTCCTGGCATAGACATTCATTGTCAAAGACGGGTTGCTGTGCCTCGCCAGGCTCTGCGCCTCCTTTACCGTCGCTCCCGCGTTGAGAACAAAGGTCACATACGCCACCCGGCATCCATGGAAGTCTATCTTGCCTTCCTCAGTGTTCTTGGGAATGCCCGCCTCCTTCAAATCCTTGTCAAGTTCCCTTGAAGGATGGGATGAGACGTATAGCAGTGCGTTTTCCGGAGGTTCAATGGAAATATTCTTCTTGCTGTAGAATTCCCTGTATAGCTGGGCAGGTATTGATTTTTTTGCGTTTTCATCCAGACGCTGCGCCAGCTCCATCGGCAGAGGCTGAATTTCATTCTTCCGGTTCTTTGTCCATTCAGCCCTTAATTTCAATTCACAGTTCCCAACATCAAGATCGTTTATTGTAAGCGAGCGCAGTTCATTGGCTCTCAGCCCCGTGCAGAACGCAGTTTCATACAGCAGTCTCCTGTGAGAAGGCGCGACCGACAGGAGTTTCAATATCTCCTCGAGTGTTATAGCTCTCCGTATGGTCTTTGGAGTCGTGTCGAATTTCTTCAGCCGTTTGATGGGATTGTCAGAAAGGTAGTTTCTAACAACACACCATTGGCAGAAGCTGTGGAGCCCCTCGGCGTAGTGCTCTATGGTCTTGCCGCTCCTTTGAACCTGCTGGAGTTCCCGGAGTTTCATTTCAATCCGGGGAAGAGATCCTTCAAGATCCGCGAGCATTTGCAAATCCAGTTCCTTCTCCCACCAGGAAAGATATTTGATTCTTTTCCTTTCGTGGACATCACCCCATGCCCGTCCGCCCCTGCCCCCCTGGGACTTTCCCCATGCAATATATTCATCTGCAAACTTCCTGAAGCTTTCCCTCTTATGCTTGTCAGCCTTACTCGGCAGGGGACGGTAGCCCTTCCTGATTTCATCGTGCTCGGATTCAATTTTTGTCGCAAGTTTCTCGGTTTCTATCTTGGATGTCAAACCAGTTCCTGACCGTCTTTCCCCGGCATAATCCGTATATTGGAACCTCCACTTGCGGTGGGGCTTTCCTGTTTTTCTGTTTATGCTCTGGAATACATAGGGCATTTTTAGTCATCCTTCTGGCTTCGCCAAGGTTTCATAAGCAGGGCTGACCTTGATATCCCGCCTGCCTTCTTACATTCATCGTCAATTCTTTTCAGTTCAGCTGTTGTCATCCTGACGTTAATCTGCTCGACAAGGCAATCTGCAATTTTCTTTTTTGGCCTGCCCATTTTCTTTTTCATATGCCAATAGATACTTTGTGTATACTATTAAGTCAAGGGGAATATTTTGAAATTCTCTTGATTTGGTCAAGAGCCTCCTTTTCCGCCAGCTCAGCTGCCGTATTGAGATAAACAAGAATCCTGTCGGACAGCCAAACGGATCTGCCTCCCAAGAAAATGGGTGGCGGCAGTTCTGCGCGTTGAACCATACGCCTCAATGTCCGCGGCGTAATTTTCAGTATGCTGGCAAGTCTGCCCTCGTCCAGAATTGTCTTCTCGTGTAGTTTTGCCAACTCGTCAACGAGAATTCCTTTCTCTTTTTCATCTTCTGTTCCGATTACGTTCTCCACTTTTGCTACCTCCATATTCTGCAATTTGACACCTTCTAGCTTCTGGCTCAATTACCAGGCTGTTCATCGTACGCTTCCACTGGCAGGGTATTCATATCAACTGGAATAAATATAGCCTCGAGAAATTTGCCATTGCGTCTCCCCTGGCATCGTCGGACATAGCCTCGCCTGATCAGTTCATTGACAGCGGACATTGTTGATTTACTGCCGTCTCTTGAAGCACATAGAAGCCTGCTTTTGGCGACACAGCCACCTTTAGCCCTCGAGAAGAGCAGATATCCCATTACTCCTTTTGCCTTCAATGACAGGGTTCCATCATTCCAATAGATTTTTCCTGCCAGTTCAATATCCTCCATGTCATTTTTCATTTTATAGTTCCTCCTTTCTCCTCGTAAGTGAAATGGGAGCGTCGGTCGGTTACCTTCATTAGCTCCGTTCCTTTTCCGATAAAGACTATAAATTGGCATTGAATCATATAAAGCTATAATGCTAAGACAGTTGACTTATTGTTTATCAAGTTATCCAAAGTTTTCTTAAGTCGGCGGAGGCAATTGACTCGCAGGCCAGCCACCCTCATTTCTAACGGATAGATGGGATCAAAGGGGGATTTCGAATAATGGCAGACAGGTAGCTCAAAAATTCAACAGCCAAAAAGGAAGTGGTATGACAGGATGTCTTTCAATCTCCCCGAAAGACTTCTGTTTTGACAGAATGATGCCGCCTGGATACTTCAGCAGTTGTCCCAGTTCTGAACTTCTGATTTGATTTGTCCATTTGACCTCAGCCTGGTGAACTTTCCTGTCCTTTATGTAGGCAAGATCGACTTCTTTCTCTGCTTTGATATAGAAACAGCTGTATTTGCGACGGCAGAGGGCAATGGCTATTCCTTCAGCCAAGCTCCCCGCTTTCTCACTATCGGCAACAAAGGGAAGAACTGATTCTTCATATGGTTTTTTTACCGATTCAAGCCATGCCATTACGCTATGCATGATGAAAGGGGCAGTAAAAAATACTTTTCTTGCTTTTTTAGGAGCCGCACAGAGCTTGTGCTCCATGATTGCATGATTTACGAAAACGACCTCCATGTCGCAAAGAAGATCGATATAGTCTGAAACTGTCATATGGTGATCTATGCTTGTCATAGATGCAATCGAATGCAATGTGGCCTGGCTACCGTACTGCTTCACCAGTGCGGATAATATTTCATGAAGGAGATTTTCCTTCTTACCCCTCTTGAGCATATCGCCCCTGATCCAGTCTGAATACGTAGAGAAGGTAGCGGGCTGAATTCTTCCGTTCAGGGCAATATCGTTTATCGCTGTCATGTATCCGCCATGAATCATGTAATTTTCAAATTCAGAGAAGAGGGTATCCATCTTTTTAGCACTGACATCCTGGGATTGGGCAAGATCCTCGAGTTCGGAGGTAGAAAATATCTTCTTCACTGCAAGGGTCTCCCGGAACGAAAGAGGGTAAAGAAGGAATTCAGGAGAATCCGCGGCACCGTGCCGTCCGGGGAAGCGTTTTCTCGCTTCCTTTATGAAACTCAAGTCAGATCCTGTAAGTATGACGACTGCCTTCTCAAAGATACCGCTGTCCGCAAGATATTTGATGCCTTTATCCCAGTCCCTTATGTATGTAACCTCGTCAATAAGCAGGTAAAAGATCGGAGATTTTTTCCTGTCCTCGGAAAACTGACTTGCCATCCTGACAAGCTGGTGATGGTCGTTGATCAGCTCCCCTGTAATATACCAGATGTCTGAAGGATCCTTCCCCGCGTCAAGAAGCTTCAGCATCCATTGTTTCAAAAGGGTGGTCTTTCCGACCTGCCTGCCTCCCCCTACCGTATAAATTCCCGGAATATCTGATGGAATTTCGTCTATCAGTTCGCTCATATGTACAAAAGGGCATGACACAAGCTTCCTCAACTGAGGATCCCTCTTCCTGAAAAGCTCAACGCTTTCATGATGAAGATTGTTTGGTGTGAATACAGTATCGTCCATTGCATTTCCCTTGCTTTTATGGATATAAAATAGCACTTTTTCAAATTTGGTCAATGGCCAATGACCAAATTTGGTCATTATTGGCATTTAGCCTCATTTATTCAGTCAAAACAACCCTGATTTATGCAGAATGGCAAGACAGTTTCGAGCAAGTTTTCTTTTTCCCGGACAGGCTGTCCAATGGTGGGAGGGGATTATCTTTCATGATCCTGTCAAGGCTTGTAGAGATATCCTTGGACATTTTCCTTAGTGCAGATGCGCCTGAGGCCTTCCGGTCCGAGCTTCCTGTTCGGGTTGAGGTTGAGGCCGCAGATTTCTCCCGCTGTGAAGTATTCGATTTCATTGCCGGTAATCTCCTTAACGTTTTCGTTGGTTATTCTATACTCGTTCCTGAACTTTTCAATCAATCCATCTGAAGGTTTTATCTGGTGTGTATAGCGGGATGCGAGGGTGGTCACCAGGACGACGTTCCCTCCTTGCGCAACAATGTGCTCCATGAGCGACATCACGGTTCTCCCGAATGTGTACGTATCGTCGACAAGAATATACTTTGAGTTCCTATCCGGAATCTTCCCGTCGTAGACGACCTTGTTGGCAAGGCGGAATGAATGCCCAAGCCCGGTGTTAGGAGAACTCACCTTGACAATGTCGTCAAGAACTCTGACGGATGAACCAGAGATTTCCGAATAATAGCTGCTGAGGATTTTAGCATAGGCCAGAGGCAGTGCGTTGATGCTCCATTTCTTCTCGGAATTGATCACTGGGACAAAACAGACCGGCTCGTTGTTATTCAGCCATGAGAATATCTCAAGAATCCTCTCCCTGCCGGTATCATTGCACGTGACCTTCCTGACGACATCATATGCGGCCTCGGCATCACCATCATACTTCGCCTTGTAATATCCCGGAATGCCTTTCAGGTTCAGGAGACTTGTCCTGGCAAAGTTCTTATGCAATGACGGTGGCAGTTCAGTGGTCTTGATAGTCCTTTTATCCATAGTGGCCTCATATCACGTTTGAATATGCCGACTGCTGCTGCGCCGGTATAGGATGGATGTACTTGCTAGCGTCAATGACATTCCGTTTGTCCTGCGTATTCCTGATATCTTCGACGATCTGCTCAAGCTCCAAATGTTTTACCGCGAACTGTATTCCGGAAGAGATGGCCTCCATCTTCTCCTTGATGTCCTTGCCTGAGTTGCCCCATTTCTTAAGATAGAGCTCGGACTTATTCTCGATCCCAAACATGGAGGACAAAGCGTATGAGAAAGCTTCCGCCTCACCTTCAATGAAACCGCGCTGGTTATGCTCGCTGACATACTGGATTTCATTGTTGATGAGTTTTTTTCCATGTAGAACATGGTGCCCGTATTCATGGAACAATGATGAGAGCTGCATCGCAGAAGTGCGAAGTGGAGAACAGTTGATGCAGATTTCAGCGGTTTTATGATCGTACCTACCCCCAACATCCGGCCTTAGCTCGATGCTAAAAAGCACCTCTATGCCCTTGCTCCTGATCTTAGTTGCGATTTTCTCGAGAACCCTGCTGTCGATTACGGCGGACACATCCCTGTACTGAGGCCTTTCCTTGAAGGCACCGACCTCGATGGCGTTCGTCTGCCTGACATCAAATACCGTTCCTGTGGTGAACGCCATCTTTTTGACGGGCTTTCCGTTTTCACCTATAAGGGGAATTTTCTCCCCTTTCTCATCAAGGCGGAAAGCTCCGTCTTCTTTTCTCTGGTAGACATTGAGAGCCAGGGGGACAAGGATGGTAAAACCCTTTTCGCCCCGCTTTACATGGACGTTCTCGCCACTTTTCCCCTTGAGCCCTGCCCATGTCCTGAATCCTGCAACCTGTTCGACCGGATAGTTCCTCCTCATGGCCTCGGTATAAATCAAAAGTTGGTTGCATAGCGAATAAGTATAGAACTTGGTCGAAAACTTCAAATATTCCCTTATCTGTCTTTCTGTCTCCTCGGAATCTAGATTCTTAGACAACGTCTCAAGCTTATCGTTGATCTTCTTCAGGAGCGAGCTGTCATCCTTTTTAATTGCATAAGCCTCCTTGTTTTCCCTCAGCCCCATATTCTGCACATTGCTGCGCAGGCTGAGATTGTTTTCGGTGAAACTGAAATACCTGTCAAACTTTCCGACAATCAGATGGTCTAGCACCTTCATGTCAAAGAAAGAGAGGCAGTCCGCAATCGCCTGGGTAAGCTTGATATCGTCATTTGAAGGGGCGCAGATTCCGCTCGGATGGTTGTGTCCGATTATAACGGACGATGCGTTCAGATCCAGGGCCTTCCTCATGACTTCACGGGGATAGATTATGGAACGATCGACAGTACCGGACGCGATTGTCTCGCTTTTTATGAGATGGTTCTTTGAATCGAGGAACATGACTTCCAGCTTCTCGACTTCAGAATCCTGGTGTTTCAACCGGAAATAGTCCGCCGCCTTCTGCGGTGAGGAATATGCCTCGGAGCTCCGCATGTCCTCTTCAAGATATGACTTGCTCAGAGCCTGGATTGCTCCGATGCGTTTCCTCTCCTCGTCAGTGAAAATGCCGGATACCTTGTCCGACTGGAGGAAGACATCCGCCAATGATATGGTCTGCTCATTTATCATCTTCATCTTCTGCGGGATGTTCCTGCAGTCGGCAAGGGTGAGCAGCAGCCTTATCCTGTCCTCCTTCGCCAGCGCATCATATCCGGTCTCGCTGAGTCTTTCAGAGATGTTCATTTTTTCATCTCCTCGACGGTTATGACGAACATTTCGAGGGACTCGGAGAATTTCCTTAAGATGTCCTCTCTCGGTTTCTTGTTTCCAAAGGTTCCATCGTTCATCACGAGCAGGATTGCGGACATGGCCTCTATCTGGCTTGCCGCCTCAAGATAGAGCGCGTCCGTCCCATGAAGTTCATTAGTAATAGCCCTGCCTTCCGGATCAACTCCGGATATCTCATGCCATCTCCTTCCTATCTTCGCACAGGCTGATTCCGCTGGAGCAGAATTCTGATGCATTCCAGCCTGATCCCTGAACTCATTGCCATAGGCCCCGGCAATATCGCCTTCTGAAAGTTCGTCCATAGAAACAATTTTCCCTTCCTCGTCCTCGATATGCCATCCCGGAACAGGCGTCCCATGGAAGAACGCATGTTCGTCGAGCGGCCTGCCATACATTGATTTTATAAGTTCTGTCATTTGTGTTCCTGAAATTAAAATCCTTCCAGTATTTTCCGGGATTCCCCTGCCGGCATGGCCCCACTTCCGCTTTTCGGCGAAAATGTCCTGCGCAGTTCGCCCTTCTGCCTCCTGGACAGGGCGAAAACAACCATTGCGAGGATGATTATTATCGAAAGCAATACCGTGCTTATTCTTAGAAACTGACGTGTGCTCATCTCCATTTGAATGTCCATCCTGATTTATAGGGGAACGGACGGCGGCCGATGCCACAAGGTGAGAAAAAACGGCCGCCGTCCGGGGTGGGTTGCGATTCCTGCCTCCCGCAAGGTCTACTGGGCGGGGACAAATGTCAAAAACGAATACTGGCGTCGACATCGGCGACAGGCATGTTCCCGGACACCGCCGCCTGGATCTCCTTGTTCGTCCTGATGGAGCGGAACGGCTCGATCACATTGGCATTCTTCTCCCTGATCTTCTCAATCAGGGCATGGTTCTCCTTTTCGACCTTCGCGATTATCCCCTGCATGAACTTCCCGTTCAGCCGCAAGGATGATTTCATCCTCCTCATCGTGACGACATTTTCGACGGCTGCCCGGTTGAGCCGGTTCAGCCATTCCACATGCCGGGGATGCGTCCTGCGGTATTCTGCGACATCATCCTTTGTTATCTTCACAAAGGGAATGCTGACCTTGACATCATCAAGCTTGCCGTCCGGCATAACCTGCTTCACTCCCTTCAGGTAGTTCTGCCTCCTGCGCATCTCCCTTATGTCGCCCTTGGTAACCTCGCTCATCAGCGCGTTCGTGGTGACGGACGAGATGTTCTTGTCGTCGACGGGGTTTTCACCCCTCCACTGCTTCGCGTGATCGTAGGTGAGCGCTCCGAATTTCACCTTTGAATAGTGCTCGACCTCCTTTTTCGGCTGGTTCTGCTTTTCTATCTGCGGATCCATGCCAGTCTTCGGAGCACCCTCCGTCATGCCGTTCTGTTCCGCCGGTTTCTTCCTGATTGCCATGTTTTCCTCCATGGAGGGGTCAAAACCCCTCCCGTTTTTATTTAAGTTTATTTTCCCGCTGCAGCCGGGCTGCCGTTCTCCGCAGAGCTTTTGCGTTTCTTCCTGAAATCGCTCATCGCCCTGTTGAAGTCCTCGACGATCTCGTCCACGCTCTCCTTGGAAAGGGACATGATCATCAATGCCTCGTTGCCCGGCGCAAACCCGCACATCTCCTGGATTTCGCCGTTGGCCTCCGCGAACATGTCTTCCAACTCCGATGGAATTGACAGTTTCACCGTCTTCTCACTCATCTTCCGCCTCCTTTTTAAGGTTTTTGATATTTCTTTCCGTCTCATAGTCTTTTATTTTCACCTCCATGTTCCTTATCATTTTATCCTGTTCGCCCAGTTTTTTAAGAATCAGTGAATTCTGTTCCTCCATCTGTCTTGACTTGGCGATTGATTTTTCAATTGCGTCCACAGCTCTTTTTGTCTGGGCGAGAAGGCTCTCCGAAAACCTCCTCTGGTTGTCAACCTCGTTCTTAAGCTCGGTGTCGAAGAGTTTCTGAAGAGATGGGGATTCCCTATGACTTTTGCCCACTGGCGGACGGATTTCAGTGTTCGGCCTCAGATTCCACTGCGGGGACTCCTCGACACGGTAGAGGACGTTTTTCTCATACATGATGCCGCTGTTGTTCGGATCGACATAGCGTCCTATCGTATACGCCTTCAAGTCTTCGCCATACCTTACCCGGTCAAGATCCTCCTCAGGTATGTTGCTGCCCGCGACCGCCGCAGGCATCACGATCTGCTGTTCTATCTGCCTTGCAGGCGGCTGCGCAGTCGACATGCATCCTCCGCAGAGAAGAAGTCCGGACAAAAGTAAAAAAGTCCTCATTTATTATTTCTCCTGGGTTCTCGGCTGCCTCTCGATGAACTTCGATCCGGCAGCCATCGCATATTTCAAATCGATCGTCTGGGTCACATAAAGGTAGAACTGCGTACCGGCCGGAACCCGGACAAAGGATCCGTCCCTTGAAATCGCCTGGAGCATCCTTTTCGCATAAAGATCCGCAGCCTTCTTCAAACCTTCAGACAAGGCGTCCTTCACAGTCCCGCCCTTTTCCTGTGTCGTGTATCCGGTCCCGTATGTGGTGGTCGACGATGCATATCCCTCACCGGCCCCCGAGAGGAATTCAGCGGCTACTGCAATCAGTTCCTGCATGTCCCTGGTATTTATCACATATCCCCTGATCCCCGCAGAGCCGTCGGAGATGTCCCAGTAGTCGCCATAGGGTGATTTCCGCTTATCAAGCGCGATTCCCGAAAGCCTGAGCTCCTTCCCGTTGTCATTATCGAGCGTCCTCCAGACCACAACCCATGTCCCATTGGATGAAATGCGGTCGCGCATGTCGTCCCTCGATGCAGTTCCATGAATCTCGGCACCTGCGGGAATTATCAGCCTCCCGTCATGATACAAACCCTCAGTGACAAGCGCGACGATCGGAGTATTGAGGCTCGATGAATCTACTGTTGAAACAAGCTCGCAGGATACAAGCCTTCCGAATGGCGCGTAAAGTTCCGAGACGTTCACTTCGTTATGGACAGGTTCGCAGTAGATTGAAATCGGGGGGATCATTGGCTTTGATTCCTTAGCTGATACTGCCTGGACAGGATTATTATTACCTGCAGGTGAATTTCCATTTTTTATGGGAGATGTTCCCTTTACGGATTTACCGCTCCTGTCCTCGCCGATCTGATGTGGATTGAAAGGCACCACCTCATTCACAGTCCTTGTCTCAGGATAGGATGATTTGAAGATGCCTGATTTGTTTTCTGATTTGCTTTTTTTTTCACGGTACTGATTGTAAGCGTAGACAAGGGAAAGCCCTATCCCTGTAAAGACGACGAAAAGAACCGTCCTGCCGACTGAGGTCTTGAAGAAATCAAGGATCTTTCTTGCGTCAGTCATTCTTCTCCTCCTTGTCTTTCTTTTCTTCCTCCTTCTTATTGTTCTTGTCTGCCTTTTCCAGATCATCTGGAGAGACGATAATGCTCCACCTGTTGTCTGCGGAAAGATTGTTCCAGCCTCCGGTCGGAGTTCCAGTTATTGCGAAATACGCGGGAATTGATGAATTGGGCGGTATGATTCCGGATGCGTCGGTGATGGATGCGTAATAGATCGTCTCACCGAGCCTCGCCGCCATCATTCTCGGATCATAGACGATCTGCGTGCCCGATCCATTGTTAAGCAGAATTCTGAATACAACCGTATCCTCGCCGTCGAACCTGAATATCTCGTCAATCGTTATCGAGAACCTGTCATAGAGGATCTTCTGGCCCGACTTGACATATTGGACGTCGGCAATCGCTTCTGGATGGTGTTTTTTGAAAAGCGCATACGCCTTCGCCTTGTCGAGAAGTGAAAGCAGGACGCTTGACGTCACTGATTTTTTTCTGTTCCTGCTTGAACTCTTGGAGGAAATAAAAGTGACCGAGCCGGACGGCTCCTCCGCCGACTCTTCAAGTTCAATGACGTATGTCTTCCTGTTATAGACTATGTTCAGCGAACCTCTTGCATTCTTCTTCAGTGCCCTTATCGAAAAGAAATAGTTCCCCGGCAGATAGCTCAAAAGGAAATCTCCGGAAGCTGTAGCGGAATCCGTCACAACGTTCGCTCCGGCTATCGCGCTCAACGCAGACGGGAACATCACCGTCGTAACAGATTTGTCGAACCCGACCTTTATCCTGTGGACGCTGTATTCGTCAAGTTCAATCTGCCTTGTCTGCTGTGCCGAAAGCTCATAACCAGAAAGACAGAAGATTAATAAAAAAGAAGCAAGGAACTTAGTTCCCATTTTTGACCGCCTTGTATTTGAGGTTCCAGACGGCCAGAGGCAGCCGTCCATTTGTTGAAAGATTCGGGTTCCTGACAAGCGTCAGGACGATTTCAAAGAGGTAAGATTCGGAGAATGTCTGTCCGCTGAATACTCCCGTCCTCACGATCTGCCCCTTGACCTGGGAGATGATCTTGTTGCTGTTTGTCTGGATCGTGTTTATCTCGGAGATTTCCGCCTTCTGGTGGATGTTCTTCTTACTGAACTCGGCGGATTCGCCTTCGATGATTTTCAGCGCATGCGAGTATGCCGGTTCGATATAGAGCTGTTTAAGAAGCACATTGTTGTCCGAACCTGCCGGAGACCGGTTGAGAAAGGCGTCCGCCGCCAGGGTGGATATGTACCCGTGGAGCTTTTCAGATTCCTCAAGGCCCTTCACCGGAGCCACGTGGAACACACCCGATTCGTCCATGACTATGACCTTCTCATGTGTTCTTGCGATATTGAAGAGAACAATCGGCTGGACTACGGAAATGACCATGAGGACGAACGCGACTACAAACCAGAATCTCGCCGCAAGGAGATTGTTTGAAAATAGTCTTACTGGATTAATCATCTGGAACCTCCCGGTTTTACCGGTCTTGGGATAGGCTGCTGTATTCCGCCGTTCTGCGTACGGATTGGATTTGCAAATCCGGAAATCGGTCTGCCATCGATTCCAAGCGGGACTTTCAGCTGCGAATTCGCTCCTCCCATTCCACCGGATGAACCCATGTTCGCCGGAAGCGAACTCATCATGGCTCCGAGCTGGGTTGAGATGTTCTGGAGTGATTTCGCGGCCGGTGCCTCGTTCGGCTTCACCATCGACCTTGTGCTGTCACCTGCGGCCGTGATCGCTGGCGCTCTCTGGAACATGGAGCCGGAAAAGACTCCGTACATGGTTCCAAGTTTTATCGCGGCTCCTTCCACATCCCCGCCCTTTAGAAGGAGCGAAAGAAGCATTGGGCCTCCGCAGTAGAATATGCATATTCCCAGAAAGAAGTACCAGGCGAGCGCAAGAGCGGCCAGGATTCCGACGACCGCCACCTGTCCCGCCGTCGCGCCTATCGCGACCGCAGCGGCCACCGTGACACCGCCGGACAATGTTCCGCCAATTGCGTATTCCGCAATCAGTACTGAAATGAGCTGCCAGCCCGAAATCACGGCAAGGTCCGCAAGGTTGAACCCGATGCTCCACATCGTAATCGAAAGTGTCGTCACAAGGAACTTGACTCCCGTTCCTTCAAGATTAGGAACGGCAAGGAACGACAGGATCAGGGGAGACACCGCGATAAGAAGGTATATCACGACCATCTGGACAAGTACGGCTATCTTCCTGATGAGGTACGAAATCCAGAAAAGCGTGTTGTAGACGTACCTGGCCAGGGTCGGGACTGGATTAGCAACACTGTCCTCCCCCTCGATCCTGACGTTCACGACCGCGTTCTGGAGCATCACATCGATGTCCTGGTTCACCTTGACCGACACTCCTTCGAATATCTTCCTCGCCTTCAGCGAAATGTCCGGATAATAGCTTATCAGCGCGGCTATGCACAGGAAATAGACGATGATTCTGAAACCGTCCGAAATGTCCGATTTCACATGCTTCGCCCTCATGAGCCAGCCAAGCACGCAGAACGCACCTCCCAGCGGAAGCAGCGCCTCCCTTATCAGCATCGCAAACTGGAGTCCCGGACTGTCCATGTCAGAATTTCTCCAGTATCTTTTTGGCCTCTCCCGAATCCATCACGCCTTTCGAGCTGTCCGCGTTGAGCGTCTTCTTAAGAGTCTTCCTCTCCTCCTCTTCCCTCTTGCTCTTCTCGTTCTCCGCCTTGATGTATCCGCCGAGAAGCCGGTTCATGGCCTGCTGCTCCCGGTTCTGCTCCGCCGAAATCACTGAATTGACAGCAGACAGCGCCGCATCGGCCTTCTGTACCTCCGCTTCCGTTTTTGCTGCGTTCACTCTGTTCCCGAGATTTTTAACTTCAGCTACAAGAACGGACTTCCTGTCTCTGGTTTCCCTGTCAATCGAACTATGTTCATCAAGAAGGGTGTCGACAGCGGCAAGGAAATCCTCTGGTTTCTCATCCCCTGTCAGGGGATTTTCAGCCAAAACATCCTTCTTCACATCGAGAAGATCCGTGTTCACAGCCTTCTGGAAAGCAGCCGGTTCTCCGTTCCTGTTTTTGATAAGCTCAACATCGCCGGATGTCTTCCGTTCAGTGTCGAGGATTGAGGAAAGCCTGTTCAACTGTTCATTCAGCTGGCTTATCTGGTAGTCCATCCTGTTAAGCTTCGCCTTGTCTCCCTCCACTATCTGCCCCTTCACAGTGTACGTCGCCCGCTCCACCGCCGGATCGTAGACATAGTACTGCGCAAAGATGTCCGGGATGGAAATTAAAGCGAAAAAAATCATCATCAGAATTCTTATCATGTTAAATCCCTCCTATTCTTCCGTTCTAATAACAACTTTATGCGGTGCATAGTTGACTCCGTCCTTCTCCTCGGTCCCTGGAAACTCGTAGTATCTGCTGTCCGCCTGCAGCCGGGACTCATCCTCCCTCTGCCGGTTCTGGATTATCCAGTACTGGGTCTTGACCGTATCTCCGGCACCAAGATCGTAACCCGCGCGGAACTCCTCCCTGCTTTCATCCTTTATATTCGCGCGTATGATCTCCGCCGCCGTATACCCGCCTACAGCCGAAGCCCCTGCAATCAGGTCCTGGTGCTTCTGCCCCTCTGTCGCCTTGTATCCTATGTATCCAGTCCCCAGCGCCGTCAGCACCGAAAGCAGCTGCCCCTTCTCAAAGCCCGAAAAGGAGGCGCAGCCGGAACATGAAATGACCATCGTAAGCAGCAGGAAATAAATTGTTGTTTTTTTCATTTTGTGAAATAAATCCTTTTTGACCATGAGTCATTGCCATTTTTATCCTCATCGGAAGCACCTCCGCCATTGATGGACGGATGAGTTTCCTGCTTCATCAGGAACGGGAATATTCCTACTAAACCAATTGCGCCAAGGCTCAGGTAATCGGTGTCCCCGCTAGTGTTGTCATAGCTGTTGTAAGTGTTCAAGGTGCTGTAATAGTTGCTGTCGCCCTCGTTGGTCGTAGATGTCGAAGTCCCGCCGGATGTTCCTCCGCTGTCACCGGTTCCAGATCCACTCCCGTCTGTTCCTCCGTCACCATCCCCAGTTCCTCCGCCGGTGTCTCCGCCATCCGTATCACCGGTACCAGTGTCATCGCCTCCGCTGGTCCACTCATCGTCGAGATCAATAATTTCATCAAGGATTCCATCATCCTGGAGTGTTTCAAACTGGTCGAAAAGCCCGTTCCTTGCGTCCAAGTAGTCGTTGTATGCGTCATTTGTCCCGTCTCCCTGCGGGAGGGGGTAGTCGAGTATGTATGCGCGGCTGACCTTGTCGCTGTTGCCCATGCCCGCTTTCACCGCAAACGCCTTGACTCGGCAGGAACCGGCAAGAGTTATAGATCCGGAATAGACAGGACTTGTCTTGGAAGGTTCGGTTCCATTGGTCGTGTAATAGATGGTTGCTCCCTGCGTGGTGCAGGTGATTTCAACGGCGGGAAGTTCCGTGAAAGCCCCGCCGGTCGGCGAGATCACAGGAGTTGTGACTTTTTCCAGGACAAACTCGTATACTGCGGATACTACATCGCTTTCTCCATCGGTCCCCACGACTTTCGCTTCAATCGTCGATGTCTCGGTCACTATTATCGGGTTGACGTATTCAGTCCATGATGTCTGGCCTGGCCCGTAGCTGTATCTGAAAAGAATTGTCCCTTCACCATTGTTGTTAGGGGAGTTTGAGATAGTCACCTCCACCTCGTCTCCCACCTGGAATCCGGCACCCGGCGGGAATATCTCCGGGGGATCCCAGCCTATCTGGAAGGTCTTGGTATTCACATTTGATTTCAGTCCGCCATAGAAGGCGACAGCCTTGACGGTCATATCGCTGGATACTGTGAAAGGATAGAGATAGGGCGTGGAACTTGCCGTAGGCGCGGTTCCGTCCGTAGTATAGTAAATCTGCGAATTCGGGAATCCGTCGGGAGGCAGGATGCACACTATCGTGTCAGGTCTTACAATGCCTCCCGGCGGACTTATAGCTGGAACATCCATCGAGCGGATTGTCACTTCATATGTTGCAGAACCGGATACCGGGGACGAACCGCCTATCCACATCCCGAACTGGTCGCCGGCCGATCCCAAAATAGTGTTTTCAGCCGCGCCGTTGTCCAGAATCCACATATACGGCACCCCGTTCTTATACAGGTACATGTTATGGTTGGTTCCGTAGTTCCCTGAAGACCAGAATCCGTCGATCCACCTGAAGGTGAGCGAAGCGTCCGCTGACAGGGTGAATTTCGTGGAATTGATCCAGTCCTGGGTGTTCGACACCGTGACAACTGGGTTCATTTCATACCTCAGCGCCTGCTGGGAGAAAAGGCCCTGCTGCATCAGCAGCAGACATGTGAGAACCATGAGCTTTTTCATGCGGAACCTCCTGTCTTTTTATATTTGAACTGTGTTTTCCATGTCGATTTCCAAATCTTCATCTTGTAAAATAAATGATCTTGGAATAACTCCCCTCGTCGTCTTCTTCGCCAGAGCCTCTTCCGTCAAAAATAGTCGGCGCGGATTCGGACTTCATCAGGAACGGGAGCACTCCTGCCAAACCAATTGCGCCAAGGCTCAGGTAATCGGTGCTCCCGCTGCCGTTGTCATACGTGTTGTACGTGTTCGAGGTGCTGTAATAGTTGCTGTCTCCCTCGTTGGTCGTAGATGTCGAAGTTCCGCCGGATGTTCCTCCGTTGTCACCGGTTCCAGATCCACTCCCTTCTGTTCCTCCGTCGTCATCCCCGTTCCCTCCACCGGTGTCTCCGCCATCCGTATCACCGGTACCAGTGTCACCCCCTCCATTCGTCCAGTCATCGTCGAGATCAATGATGTCATCGAGGATTCCGTCGTCCTGGAGGGTCTCATACTGGTCGAAAAGTCCGTTCCTTGTGTCCAGGTAGTCGTTGTATGCGTCATTTGTCCCGTCTCCCTGTGGAAGGGGATCATCGAGTATGTATGCGCGGCTGACCTTGTCGCTGTCGCCCATGTTCGCCTTCACAGCGAATGCCTTGACACGGCAGGAGCCTGTAAGAGTTATAGCTCCCGCATAGACGAAACTTGTCTTGGATGGTTCGGTTCCATTGGTCGTGTAATAGATTGTCGCACCCTGAGTGGAGCAGGTGATTTCAACGGCTGGAAGTTCCGTGAAAGCCCCACCAGTCGGCGAGATCACGGGAGTTGCGACCTTTTCCAGGACAAACTCATAAGTCGCCGATACGACATCGCTTTCCCCGTCCGTTCCTACCACCTTTGCCTCAATCGTAGAAGTTTCGACAACAGTTATCGGATTGACATATTCCGTCCATGGTGTCTGTCCCGGACCATAGTTGTACCTGAAGAGGATCGTGCCTTCACCATTGTTGTTCGGGGAGTTTGTTACTGTAACTTCAACCTCGTCCCCGACCTGGAATCCGCTGCTTGCTGGAAATATCTCAGGGGGCGACCAGCCGATCTGGAAGGTCTTTGCGGAAATTTTAGATGTCACTCCTTCATATACGGCAATAGCCTTTACGGTAGCTGAAGAACTCAGGGCAAATGGATATTCGTAGTATATCGAGCTTGTCGTCGGATCAGTCCCATCGACCGTGTAGTAGACAAGCGGTGTGTCGACGGTTGAAGAGGTTATGCTTATTGGCGTACTTGGCCTGATTATCCCTCCTGAAGGCGATATGACAGGCCCTTCGAATGGCACGCTCGTGTATATCTCGAAAGTCATCGTAGCCCAGCCGACCCAGACGGCGTAATTGTGCGGATAGTTGATCAAAGGAGAATCGACAATCCTCGGCGACGTGTAATATCCTCCCCGGGTTCCAATGTCGGTTAGGCTGCCGTAATTCGCCTGTGCCGGTGGAAACGTGCCCTGGCAGATGTTCGCCCCCGAACCTGATATGCATACGAATTTGACCGGAAAGGAGGGGATTTCAATAGAATGCCAGATCCCGTCAGGATCGAATGTATACGTGTTCCTCTTTATCCATATCTCCTGTGAACCGGCACAGAACATGAAACAAAATCCTGCAATCAATAGAGCAAATATTTTCCTCATGTCTTTTCAACCTCCCTCTTCCTATTTGAAAAATGCTTTATCGCCTCTGTAATATCTCCATCCTTGAAGTCTTTCAGTTCCTTCGCCCTCTTCTCGAAATGCGCCCCGTCCGTCGAACTGCAGTAGAGCATCTCTGGCGAACAGAAGTTCCTGACCGTCCCGCAGACTGGACTGCCGCTGTCGAGATGGTAGTATGTGAGCGATGAAAATCTGTTCTCCCTGGAGAGGTTCTCGGGATTCGGATAGTTCATTATCTGCTCGCGTGTGATTTCAGGAAGGCCTATGTCCTCTGAAATGTCCTCCAGGTCGCCCCTGTCGTTCTGCTTCATCAGGAAGAACTGTTTGCTGTTCCCCATCACTATCGGTCGTATCCCCGTGTCCTTGAACCTCGAATACTGCTGGACGATCGAGACGATCCATGTCCCATACTTCCTCATCTGCGCATATCCTTCGGAAATTATCTTCTCTCCGCCATCGATGTCCAGAATCCTTCCGGCCTCCTCGAAGACATACCTCTTCCTCGAACTTCTCGGCAGCGTCATTATGTGGTTCCGGGTGAAGTTGTGGATGAGAAAGCCTGTCATCCTCTTCAGATCCTCCGCCGCATCGGGAATGCCGCCAAGCTCGAAATGCACTATCTTCCCATCGAGCCTTATGTTCGTAGTACCGTCGAATATCTTTCCATGCGTCCCGTAGAAGCTCCATGAGGAAAGGAGCGTGGCAAGATTCTTTATCTCGTCTTTGCCGTGCTGCCTGAACGGGGATGTCAGCATCAGTTCCACAAGCACCGAATGCGTCGGATACTGCTCCGGCTTGAAATATGAAAACGCCATGTCCCTGACAAGCTTCGCCGATGATGGTTCGGAAAGGAATTCCGTGATTTCCTTCTCCGATATCCTGCTGAACTCCTCAAGTATCCGTCCGTCTCCCTTCAAAAGAAGGTTCCGAACTTCCGTGAACGCGTCAATGACCGTGCTCCCAGGAGGAAGGACCGTCTCCTTATATTTCTTTACGCAGATCGCCTTCCTTACAATCTCTTCTTGCAGTCCGGTATTAGCCCTTGTCCAATCTTCATAGACATCCGTATACAGCTGGTCTATGTACTGCATTATCTGCGAAGTCCGCAGATTCTGCCTGTCCTCGTCTCCGACGGCACCGGCCATCTTCGCCGCCAGCGCCGTCGCGGTGGCCAGATGCAGGGGGCTCAACGGGAGCCCGTGCGTGTCAAGATAGTTTATCGTGTATTCGCTGTCGGGATGGATTATCATTGGAGCCGAGTCCTGCGTCTGCGTATAGATCCCATAGCTCAGACCTTCCTCCATGATGCACGTGAAGTCATAGAAGCATTCCGTCTGGGAGAGAAGATCGGTCATGAACGCCGACTTGCCGGTCCCGCTCATCCCGAAGACCGCAGCGTGCTGGGGAACTCCGTCCGTAAAGTTTTTAATCCCGACAAGGTTGAAACAGCTCCCCTCGTAGATGGATTCGGCATCATCTAGGTTTCCTGTAAAGGTCGCGCTTATGGGAAGCATGTCCGCAAGATACTGGTTCTCGGCATATATCGCATGGCCGGAATATTTCCCGAAAATCCAGCCAGGCCAGGTCTGGAAGAAAAGATTCATAGCGGTCGTCGGAAGCGAACTCTCCCAGTATCCGGCCCCGTTCATCATGTTCACGGCTGATTTTATGGCGGAGCATCTGCCCGACAGCTCCTCCTTTGTCTGCGCGCTTATCCTGATTATGAATTCCGCCTTGAACGGGCACGTAAACCCTCCGGCAAGAGCGTCCACCTTCCTCCGCTTCTTGTCAAGCGCCGTCAGCAGCGAATGCTTCTTCTCGCTCTGGTAGTCACCCGCAATCCTCTCAATCGCCTTCTCCTCCCTGCCGATCTCATCCTCTATCTTCAGCGGATGGACGTTAACCGTTATCGCATAGCCAAGAATAGGAAGCCCGGTGAGATGCCCGATTATCCCCGGATATGTAGTCTGCGGCCATCTGTCCATGACTATCATGCCGTGATAGAATCCGTCCATGAAGAATCCAAAATCATTCTCCCCTCCGGATGCTCTTTTATGATTGCCATGGATTCCGGAATGCCAGCAGTTCTCCTGCAGCGTCAACTCTGGATTGAAGGTGCTCATTGGATCGTAGTCGTTCCTGATCCCGTAGTCGGGATTCAGGAACTCCGCATAGTGAAGATAATGCATCTGGTCCGTCATCGGAGTCAATCTCGCCCCGCTTCCTCCAAGAAAGCAATTCAGAAGTTCGCCCTGCCTATCAAAGAATGATGAAAGTGATTCAAGAAGGTTCTGGTAAAAGCCATCCTCTCCGTTACCAGGAACAGGGGATTTCGTCTTCGTCTGTATCGGAACTGAAAGATAGATTTTAAGCTTTTCCCTCCTCAGCTTCCGGTTCAGCATCCTGTCCATGTACCTGCTAAACCTTTCCTTCCTTACCGAATATGTCCACTTGTTCCTGGCAAGCCGTTCCGTGGCCGAATCGTATTTCTGAAGCTCGTGCCTGTAGTCCGAATCCACAGACCACTGGAACTGTATCTTCAACGGCGGACGGAGCGTTCCAAGATAGAGGAAGATCTTCGTATGCCACTCGTTTTTCAAGTCGTTCGAGGCATTCCTAAGATCGGGAACTTCAACTAAAAACCCTTTCGACGCCCAGCCGCGCTCGTCGGGTTCGTTGAAGATTATCATGTTGTTCACAAACCAGCCGTCCGGAATCTTCATATGCTCCTCCGGATGGTAAAGTTTCTTCTCTCATGCCCTGTTCCGCTGATCCAGAGTTCAAAGAGGTCTTCCTGGTAGTGCGGAGGCTTCCTGTGCTTGAATATTTTCAGGTAAGCCAGGGTGAGTACGACTGGAACGGTTCCAAGGGCAAGAGCGATTATCGCGGAAACCCCGAAAACCGAAATCATCAGCGTCACCCCGAGTATTGAGACAATGATGCTTCCAAGAAGGTATATGAAAAGGTTTCCGGAAAGGCCGAACGCCATCCCCTCCGAGTCTGTCGCCGAGTTCGTGTTCGTTATAATCAGGTCTGCCATCAGCTTATTCCTTGTATTTAGAAAGTCGGGGTCCCGACAGCTCCATTGAGGTTGAAGGCCGCAAAAATCACCGCGATTATCACTGCCGCCCCTGCTATCCAGAGTCCTGCGATGATCGAGTTGTACGCCTCCGGATCTCCCCTCTTCTTCATCTGCGCGCCCTGCCAGATTGTGACCACCGCCCATGGAAATGATATCAGGAACATCACCCCAAGCACCGCGTTTATCGCCGTCTTCAGCGTCTGCAGCTGGTTCCCGCTGCTTCCCGCATCCTGCCCCATGACCAGGCTGTCCGCCATCATCACAAGAAGCAGCATGAATACCGTCTTCCAGAACTTTTTATCAATCTTCATCCATATCCTCCTTGATAAAGCTATCTATGATAGCTAATTTATCTACAAATAGGAGGTGTTATGAATGTTGTCAATACGATCAATGGAAATAATTGCGCTATTTTTGATAGATGCCTGATGGAGAGGCTGAAACAAATGGAAAAAGAACTGAAGAAGCACATAATAGGGCAGGATCATGCAGTGGAAAGGGTGGTTTCGGTACTCCAGCGCGGAGAGCTGGGACTGACCTCGGAGAAAAGGCCGAAGGGGAGTTTCATCTTCCTTGGACCTACTGGTGTCGGCAAGACAGAGATTTCACTCACATTTACAAAGTATCTTTTCGGGGAGGAAAGACTTTTCAGGTTCGACATGTCGGAGTTCATGCACTTCGACAGTGTCAAGGAATTGCGAGGAGATGAATATGGAAATCCAGGGAGGCTCGGTCAGGTATTGGAAAGTCATAAAGGAGGAACACTTCTCTTTGATGAAGTCGAAAAGGCAAACAGCCAGATACTGATGCTGTTCCTCCAGATGCTCGATACGGCGAAGATTACACTGTCCAATAACAGAACTTATGACCTGTCGGGATTCTATATCGTCTTCACGTCGAACATCGGGACGGGAAACATCCTGAACTCTTCAAAGGTTCCGTTCAAGACCATTGAGCGGTCTGTCCTGAACCAGTTGCAGATGGAGTTCCGTCCGGAACTGGTCGCAAGGATAGACGAGAAGATTGTGTTCAACAGGCTGGATTACGGTTCGCAGAGGAAAATCACGGAGATTCTGCTGGAAAGGGAGGTTGCAAGGCTGAGGGAGAAGGGATTTGAGTTTGAATACAATGAGAAGGTTCTAGAACTGATGATAAGGGATGGATTCAGCAGGAGTTCAGGGGCGAGGAATTTGAGAAGGACGGTGGAAAATTACGTACAGGGGGAGATTTCAGGAGGAATTCTTGCTTAAAAGTTCAATGGAATGGCAATCAATGCGCTGGATAGCATACGGTTTTATGCTAATTTATCTGGTTGACATTATTGGATTAATGCTCAACGTGTCGTCCTTTCGATGTTATGATTCATTCAAATCTTTCGACCGGGGTATGCCGATGGCAAAAACAAATTTGACAAAAGAGGACATATCCGTTTCCGATAAATTCATCTGCAAGTTTTCTGAAATGTATATCAGACAGAGAGCAGAGACGCGCTTTGATTACAAATCCGTTGACATGGGGCTTCTCTTTAAAAAACACGGTTTTCAAAGCGAAACACTGGAAAAAATCATAACCAGGAACTCGGTATCCGCAGATATCGTGAGGGAGGCAGGGGAAAAGCCAGCAATAATAAACGACATCTACAGGAGTGATCTGGGAGAGCTGCTGCTTACATATTACTTTGAAGAGAAAATCCCGGAAGGGGAACGGTTCAAAATACCCTGCAAAAACATAACAAACAGGGAGCTTGCCTCCCTGCCAGGCAGAGGGCTGGATGCGATCGGGTACAGGGAGAAAGACGGAAGAATGGAACTCCTGGTCGGAGAGGCGAAAGTTTCCGAGCAGAAGAAAAATCCGCCGGACGTTGTCGACTACAGGAAGGATTCGATATATGAAACTCAGAAGAAATTCAAGGACAGCAGGGACCGGCTTGTCCAGAGGCTTTCCGACCATTGCAGGAAATTATCCGACCACGACGCCTCCAGGCTCGGGCTTCTGATCCTGCTTATGGAGTCCGACAGGAAGAATGACTATGACATTGTCTTCGGCTGTTCACTGGTGCGTGACATATCCTGCATCAGACTGAACGACGACTTCGGGAAATTTCATACCCGGAAGACAGACTTCGAGCCTCATCAGGTCAGCTTCTGTATAATGAACTTCGACAAGAATATCGGCGAAACCGTGGATTTGTTCTATAAGAAAGTCCAGGAACTCTGTTCTCCAAAATGAAAAGTTTCATAGACATAATTCTGGAAGACAAAGACATAAAATCCTTCGTCGAGGAAAGGGAGAGCCTGTATTTTGAAAATGAACTCGGTTACAAGTATATAGACGACAACGAAGGCAAAAATGAAAAAATCCTTCGGATGGAATATCTGCTTTTGAACGAGCTTCTGGGAACACAGACGCAATCCCCGGATAGATGCATCCTTCTTGACAAGGCCTATTCAATACTGAAGTCCTATGACATATCAGAGGAGCATTCTTCACGATCCTTTTCGAAGATAATGGGTATAGACGGTCTCCGGAACCAGAACCTTTATTGCTTCTATCTGGCCTCCATCGCCCTGTGTTCCGACAAGACCGTACGCATTAGGTTGGACTTGAAGGACTACGGACCCCATGAACCGCGTGAAACCGGTTCCGATTGGAACCTGAGGGTTTTGAACGGGATATTTGAGGCGTTCATACTTCTCGTGAGGAAGCAGGATGGCTTCAAGGACATAGCCAATGCCATAAGGATCATATCGCAGCTTAAGGAAGAGCAGAAGGCCTACGAGGAGTCTTATCTTGATAAAATCCCTGATGAACGCTCCAAGACGGAAAACGCCCTGTCTCTTCTTGGGCTGTATCATCTGTCCAAGACCATAACTGAAACAGCCGAATACCTTGTGCAAGGATACAATTATGCCGGCTCCCTCGAGAGTGAAATCCGGATACATTCGGAACTGGCGAGAAAAATATTCAGGAGCCAGCCAAGGCTTCAGAGTATCACCGACATCCTCGAAGCCAACCTGGGCAGGCTCCAGCGCAATTCCATATGGTATTCGACAAGCGCAATACAGTCGAAAAAGCTAAAGGAATTCTGCACCTTTAAGAGCAAGGCCGAAAAATCCCTGGTCGAACTGTTGCCTTCCCAGAGGAATGCCTTAAATGAAAACCTTCTGAATATTGCTTCAAACGTGACAGTCGTGGAGATGCCGACCAGTTCAGGGAAGACATTGCTTGCTGAGTTCAACATCATCGTCACCAAGGCGCTGGATGCCGATTCTAAAATCATATACATAGTCCCTTCAAGGGCCTTGGTGAACCAGGTTTATTCCGACCTGAAGACAGACTTTGAAGACATAGGATTCTCCGTCGAAAAGACTTCCGGTGCAATAGAACTCGACCCGTCGGAAGACATCATGCTCCATGAGAAGATCGACATACTCGTATCGACTCCGGAAAAAATCGACCTGCTCATAAGACGGGACCATCCTTCCGTAAAGGACGTATCATTGTTCGTGGTCGACGAGGCGCACATGATACAGAACGGTGAGAGAGGGGCGAAGCTTGAACTTCTGCTTTCAATATTGAAAAGGGAAAGACCCAATTCAAAATTCATGTTCCTCTCCCCCTTCCTGAGAGATTCGGCAAATATTATTGCGGACTGGATAGGTGGCAACAAAATCAAGACATCCATTAAAATCGACTGGAGACCTTCGGAAAAAATCCTGATAGGCCTTTCAGGTCTGAAGAAATTCAAGGAGTTTTCATACACGCTTCTCCCTTCCGCATACTCATTGATACCGGAAGAGAAAATACTGGAGCCTCCTTTTGCCGTTGACAAACCCTTGAGCGGTAAACCAAGACAGAGGTATATTGAATTTGCCGCCCGGAATTTCGGCATGGACGGAAAATCGGTCCTCTATCTCTGCCAGGGGCCCGGAAAGGTCGATAATAACGCAAAATTCCTGGGAGGCGTCCTGGAAAGCGAGATAGAATCTGAGAACATAAGGCTCGTCAAGAATTTTATTACCGACGAGGTAGGAAGGGAAACCGTGCTGTCGTCTGTCCTCGACAAGAGGATCGCACTGCATCATGCAGGATTGTCGGATGAGACTAAAATGCTCGTGGAATACCTTATCCGGGCTAAGGAGATCAAGTATGTTTTCGCAACAAGCACCGTTGCTGAAGGCGTCAACTTTCCAGTTTCAGCAGTATATTTTGATTCATACAGGAAGGGTGACAACAATCTGACTTCAAATGACTTCTGGAATATTGCTGGCAGGGCTGGAAGGACAATGGTCGACAACTATGGGAAGTTGATTTTCCCTTTCGACAGCAAGGACAATATCCACAGGGCCAAGTCACTGATCGGCAAAAGCTCCGAAAATATCGCCAGCGTCCTGCTCAAATTCATCGATGACGCAGACCAGATAATCAATACGATAGAAAACTCCCCGAAAAATGCAGTGTCCAGCCTTTCTGAGAAATACAGGGAATCATTGGCTCCCCTGATCCAGTACCTTATCCATCTTCTTAACACCTCTGGCAACGGCAGCTACATTGAAATTGAGGATCTGTTCAAGGACAGCCTTGGATACTACCAGATTCAAAGCAAGGATCAGAAAGACAAGTTCATTGAGATATGCCGTCGGATTTATCTGCTTCTCCAGAAGAACTTCCAGAAAGGCTGGCTGGTCTATGCCGACAAGACGGGATTCTCAGTCCCTTCTGTTCTGGAAATCATGAGATCTGAAAACAGGAAAAATCCTTCCATAGCATCGCCGGAAAGCTGGGAGCCTCAGAATCTGTTCAATCCGGACAGCGGTTTCTTGTCCGAGAAGATAAAGGTTATTGCAAGATTAAGGGAGACACAACTTGGAACAGATTCCAGGAAGAATGAATTCAACCCTGAGGCAGTCGCCAGAGTCCTCATCGGCTGGGTCAAGGGTGAACAGCTCTTCGACATATCATCTTCCCATCCGGCATTCGCGAACAAGGACGATGCAGATAGGATAAATGACTTCGTAAAATACATCAATTCCGCAAGGTTCAAGGCTTCCTGGGGGCTGGGTGCCCTGGAAGGGATAATCAACGCCTCTGAAAGCGACATCAAGGAAAATTCCTACATCCCTTCTTTTGTATATTTCGGTGTTGATACAAAAGAAGCATTGCTGATGAGAATGGCGGGAATTCCAAGACGGCTCGCAAAACCTATGTCACAGATAATTTCGAACGAGAAGAGCATATCCCTGAGCCAGATAAGAAAAAGGATTAATGGCCTCACAGGCAATGACTGGGATTCAATTGCCCCGAAAGATTCAAAATTGTCCGGCCAGGAATGGAAAAGAATATCCGAAATAATGGTTAAATAGTCCCCCCTTAGAGATATCCCTGACGTTCATCCATGTGTACCTTGGCTTTTTTCAAACAAAGATCGGTCATCTATTACCGTTATTTCACTCAAGCATGGGGTAATCCGAAAATATCTTTTCGCCGACTGTCTTCATGTCCCTCTCCTGATTTTTCTGACGGACTATCTCCAGTTGTAGAATCAGGGACATTCGGCTTGCAAGAAATCTGCTTGATAATCAATATCGGTTCACCTGATGCTCCAATTGCCTTTCTCGTCGTAATTATAACTCCTGGCATAACCACAGGCATTCCATACGGCATCAAAAACAGGTTGAAGAAGCTTTGCTACATCTGCATGACCCACGATAGAACTATAATCTTCGACAATGACATCGGGAAGGCTCAAAACATCCCTGTCTACAGGATTTATGGCATGTCTATGTCTGTATCCTTGTGAAATACAGGCACCGGCGACACCAGTCATAGCCAGGAAAATTGAAACAGGAGCGGGAATTTCAAGAATTCTCATAAGGGCAAGGTATTTGCTTACAGCGTCTATGACATCCCTTTCATGAGCTGAAATTGAAATATGTGGAACCTTCTCTATCTCATATAGTGTCTCAGAGGATACGGCTTCGATTTGCCCGGTGCGGAAAATCTGACAATATGCCCGCATCTTTCCATTCCCGTCTCCTCTCGAGTATGTTGCAAAACCATCGAGATTGAATCGGTCATTCCATCCGTTTGTTCCGATAGGAGGCATATTCACAACATTCTCCTTAAAGAGGGCAACGTCCATCCTTAAGCCGGATGAGAACGAAGCGACAGGCAGTATGTGCAGGATAAGGCGCGCCTTATTCTGCAACGGCAAAGGTGTCTCATCCGCTATTATCCTGCCTATGCGCTCATCACGGAATTGCCTCATCCTTTCCGGCAGGGCTCCGGAATGCAGGAAGACTGAGCGTATTTCCGTGATATCCATAGGATATTTTCCGTTGCTGGAGCGTGTAAAGAAGCGGGAGGGGCTCTTAAATGTGATCATATGCGGAGCAGACCAACTCCTCGGGACGCGGATAAATATCACATCTCCCGACGGGAAGCCTTTCACGGCCCGCACATGTATTCCCTGGATTCTCGGTTCAACACCGTCGCGGATAATGCTTTCCAGACGCAATATTTCCGCATCGCAATTGACGGACATACCATCGGCTTTTTGTGGAATCCCATCTACCGCTGAAACTCCAAAAATGATGTCTCCGCCGGAACCGTTTGCAAACGAGGTCACGTCGGCGAGGAACTCCTTCTTTTCCTCATCGGAGTTTCCCGGCAGGAGTTTTTTATATTCAATCGTACGACCTTCGCGAACTTGGTTCGCGACAAGTGAATCAATGTCCACCTTGGAAACCGCATCAAGATTTTTCTGTATCATAAAACACCGACTGTCATAATATCCTATCCAAAGAACGCTCGTTGTAGATCCTTTTGTATAATTACCGTGAAATCCTTAAAATACAACGATAAAGTTCGCTCTTTCTTTGGAAGGAAATGAGTTTTATTATTTTCACTGCATAATATGATAATTGATCTGTTCGGTCAGTTTTTTTGCATTGTGGATGTAAAACTGCGTGGAAAACGATGTGGTCCCCATGGAGTCGGTCAGCGTGATGTGGCCGTAGTTGAACAGCCATCCGAAGAAACTATGGCAATACGAAGCGCGGAAAAGCTGGCTATATGTCCAGGAATATTCCTGTTTTTTCCAAGGGAGGAGCCCAGCCCTGAAAATAACGCCGTTCTCATTCATCTGAAAACTGACACTTTTCAAAAGGGCGATCTGATAGATAAAACTTCCAAGAAAATACAGCATCAGCAATCCGCATGCCGGAATAAGATATGAATCAACATCAACTTTGCGGTTCAAGCCACCGCTTAGAAAATCATATATGCGACGCCTGAGACATAGCAAAGCCGTAAGAGCTGCAATCTCAATCATGAATTTGAATGCAAGAAGAAAATAAACAACCCAGCTTTTCCCTGTTGTCATAAGCCACCTTCCCGATGGCATCTTCTATTGCTGGGAACGGATTCATATCCTGTCAGGCATGCCGCCGCACAATGAATATTTTTCTGGTTTCCCCTGAAACACCAGGTCTGGCAGGTGTCGTAGATGACCTGTGAACTATTTACTGGAACATGGTGGTGCAGTTCCACATGGCTGGCATCGCCATCGGAAACGATCCGGCATTGGACCGCGTATCCGGGTTTTCCAGACGCTCCGATCATGCAGTTCAAGTATTCGCCGGAAGGGTTGACATGGAAGCTCCGGACGACAAGAGTCCACTCCTTTCCGGCCTGACGGACGTAGCCAATTCTGCCGGTGGACATCTGCGGAGGAATTGAAATCATGCAGTTCTTTTTCCCATCCGCCCTGAGAATAATTCCAGCATCCTCAATTCTCACCAAGTTCCTGCTGTTCATTCCAAGGCATGCACGAGGGATTGACTTTCCATTATAGGCCGGAATGAACACTTCACCGCCAGTTGGAACCTGGAGGATGTTCCATATCGAGAGATTGTTCCTGTTGCATGAAAGGCTTTCCAGCCTTGTCTTCTGGGAGTAGCCCGCATAGAAAAGCCTCCCGACCCAGTCCTCCTCCATGTGGCAGAGCGGATTTTCAGCCCATGAGACATATCTTTCAAGGGCGAATGTATCTTTCTTCCCGGCCTTACGCAGAAATATTTTCCCCACGTTGCAAAGGCGCATCATTCCGCCCTTCCATCTCTCCATGTCGTGGTATCCGGGATCTATTCTCTCGGGAATCTGATATCGAGCATGGTCGCCGTTCTGATCCAGATGAATCCCGCATGCTGGGGAAAGCCAGCAGCGGTCGCCTCCGGGATTGGGCCATTTCGCCTTCCATACCGACTGCGCATCACCATAAATGCGCGGGTTGACCCAGAAGAAGTTCTCCTTTGAATCCGGCGCGTATAGTCCGAGAAGCCGTCCTCCGTCCTTCAAAACCAGTATCCTCATCCCATTCCTGCTCCAGACACGAGTCTCACGTCCAGCCTTCTTGAGCCTCCTCAAAAGTCTTCTGTCCATTTCCTCCTCCTTCAAATATTTTATATCAACTTTATAAAACTTTGTTCTGTTCCAGTTTTCATAGAGGGATAATTTATTGACTAAAATAATTAAATTTACTTGATTTAATGAATTTAGCAATTATAATAATTAAGACAGACTCAATATTCATGGAAAAGTAATGTTGTTTTCTCAGTTAAAACTTGGCAAGACTTACGCTAAGACCACTGATGTCCAGGGGGCATAATAGACATGATGAAAATTCATATTGGCAGGAAGGATTGTGTTGACAGCCCCCTCGGCCCTTCTTTCCAAGAGTATTTTGGTACCTGTCTGGAAGCTTCATTCCAAGTAGATGCCGTGAATGAACTGTGTGGTATTTCAGATGGCAATTAATCATGTTGCCGGTGTTGCAGAAACCATAGCAGGGAATCGATGGGAATGAGTCAATGAGGGCGAAAAACATGGTTCTTCTGTTGTCCATGGGGGGCTGAGATTATGAAAACTATAAATGACATGCGGGATCTTGCCAGGGAGATTGAAGTCAAGCGCAAGCTGAACGAGAAGGCGAAAGAAGAGCAGAAACAAAGGGAAAACAAGTCTCTTTACAGCGCGGCTGAAGATAAGAGAAGGAGGATCCTGCAGGACATTCATTCCTCAAGGCGTGTCAAGGTGGAAAATTTCTTCAGTGTCATAAGATATGACTTTGCCATCGTCTTCATATGTGTGTCCGCTATGATTGCATCCATCTGGATGTGCAGGGATCTCATTCCTGGTTCAGGTAGTTTCTTCAACCAGCCACGGACAAAGATACTCCAGGCCGAATCACAGGATTCCACGGAAGTCAATGAACAGCTTCATAGGTTGCTTGCCGGTAATTCCATCTCCACGCTCGTTGATTCAGGAAAGCTTGCCCTGGGAAATGTCTCCGGCCGGCGCAAAGATGAAATCTATTGGAACCTGAGCCTGCTTTCAGGAAAGGAGTTCGAGGTGAATACAATAATTGCAAGGAGCAATCCTGAAGGCTATTCGGCATTCTGCAGCTTTGACAAAGCTGGCGGATATATCATAGAACTCGCCAGATCCGGCAATGGATTTTCAATAACTAAAATCGATTCGGACAACTAAATGATCTAACACAATAAGATTTGGAGTAAAAATGAAATCGCGGAAAATCTTCACCCTTATTGAATTGCTGGTGGTTATTGCAATAATAGGCATTCTCGCCGCAATCCTCCTGCCGGTGCTGAGCAAGGCCAAGGCCAAGGGCAAGGCCACTGTCTGCATGTCCAACCTCAAGCAGACCGGGATAGCTCTTGTTTCCTACCAACACGACAACAACGACAGAATAGTTCCTTCCTACAACATGAGCGGAACTTCTTTTACCGTCGCCGACGGCTGGGCACCGATACTCGACCGCGACAACTATGTCACCGGCGAGAAGGACAGGCCTGACAGCAACGTCTTCTACTGCCCTGACGCAGTTGATGTGAACGGCTGGCTTACTGGCAACACCGGGCTGAACAATGGGACATCCAATAATGCCGATGGCTGGTGTCCATGGCCTCTGGGTAAATCAGGCTCAACCAATGTCGGTGTGACAATTCCTTCACTCAAATTCAACAGGATAATCAACGTCACATATTGGATGAACGCCAGCAATCCCACAGGAACTTCGAGCACTGGCGACTACCAGGACATCTATTATTCCGGTTCCGTCGGCTGGACGGGAACCTGCACCGGAATGACACCGAGCGCAACTATCACAATTGTCCCGACAAGAGGTTCCGCCTTCAAGGCACCCTCAAAATTGATTGCCTTGGCGGATGGAATATATGCCGGACGCCAGAACAGATCATGCTATGGAGTACAGTACCGCAGGGTCGGGTTCAGGCATCCGGGCGGCCCCAGCAAGTCAACAAATGTACTATGCGCGGACGGACATGCCGACACAATCAGGAGCGGTAATTTTCCTGTTACGGCAGGGGCGGTCAATCCTGACGGAAGCTCGCTCTCCAATGCGGAAATTAAAAGCCTGAATGAAAATTTTTCCTGTTATGCCAATCCGGACGCGGAAATGGCAAAACTTCCTTAATCATCGCCACAGATGCAAGATGAAGTGAATATAAGCTCCGAAAGGATGAAATGTTTTTGAGAAAAATTAAAGAATTTTTCCGGACATTTATATTTCTTCCTGCGTTGGCGCTTCTTGCATCTGGGTTAGTCTCCTATTGCACTGCTGACGACAGCAAAGCTTCTTCAGGAAAGGTGAAATTTGGATTTATCGGTCTGCATGGCGGCATGTTTGAGACCTTTTCCGAAAACGCAGGGAAGCTTAACCTGCAGATTGAATACATAAATGACGAAGATATCGTTTCCGGGAAGGCAGACCTGTCGTCTCTGGATGCCGTGTTCCTGCAGCATTCCCGGCCGGATGCCAGGGACAAATACACGGTTCTTCTGAAATCCGCGCGTGCCAAGAACTCCAAGTTCAGGGCCTATCCATGCTCCGGAGACGGTTCGTGGGTGGCTCTGGTGCCGGAGATGGCGAAGGACGGAACATTTGTCAATGACGAAGAGTTGAAGAAATACTACAACTCAAACAAGGAGAACCTCCGCAGGTTCCTGATCTATGCCCTGGTGAAATACTGTGGCAGGGATATGAAGATCGAACCTCCTGCCGATCCCGGGGCGCCTCTTGTATATCATCCTGACAAGCCGGATGGATTCCCTGACATCAGGAGTTTCCTTGAATGGTCATCGGCGAAACGCGATATTTCCAAGTCGGGCCGCGTGATTGTGGTGGCCCACTCGAATCATCTGATGTTCCAGCAACCGAAAGTTGTGGATGCGCTCATCCGGGAATTTGAGAAGCGCGGGATTCTGGCGGTTTGCCTGACGGACGGGAATAACGGTTATGAGCAGAGGGAGCTGGAGTTCAAGCCGGGACTTGTCATCCACACCTGCCACGGCGGAGAGTCAGTTGATGCCAGGAAGAAGCTTGATGTCCCTCATATCTCATCTCTCTACAACAAGGGGCAGTCCATTGACGAATATCTCGATCCTGCGAACATGCTCGGGCTCAACAGCGGACGCGCCCACCAGATCATTACTCAGGAATGCATGGGCGGTACACAGCCGCTCTTCGTTTCCGCGACCATAAAGGGCGGAGGAAGCGAGGAAGCGCTCACACCTGTTCCGGAGCGTGTGGAGCATCTGGTTGACAGGTCATGTGCATTGCTGAAGTTGCGAAACTCGCAGCCGGATTCACGAAAAGTGGCGATCATATATTATGACCGTGATATGGGGAAGACTGAACTTATGCGAGGTACTCCGACCGGAATGAACATGAATGCGCCGCGCAGCATGGTTGAAGTCCTCAAGAGGCTTTCGGCGGAAGGCTACGGCGTCAAGGATGCTCCAATGAACGAAGATGAACTTCTTTCAATGATGAAGGACCACGGACGCCAGGTCGGCGTCTGGAATCCGGCTGTCCTCGACAAGCTCGCACGCAGCGGTAAAGCTATTCTGATACCTGAGGAAACCTATATGAAGTGGTATGAGGAGAAAGTGCCTGAAGTCAGACGCAGGGAGATTGAGCACCAATGGGGGCCGCCGCCTGGAAAGTTCCTGGTCTGGGAGAAAGAAGGGAGGAAATTCATAGTCATACCGCGTCTCGACATGGGAAATGTCGTGCTCCTGCCTCAGCCTTTGAGGGGAGAAGCGCAGTCTGCGACATCTCTGGCCGCGCAGACACACGACAAGCTCATTCCACCGCCGCACAATTATCTTGCCACTTACTTCTGGCTGCAGGAAGGTTTTCCTGCGGATGCAATAATCCATTTTGGAACGCATGGTTCGGAATTCTTCCTCCCCGGAAAAGCCGATGCCCTTGTCAGGTCCGACTGGTGCGACATCATCCTTGGACGCCTTCCTAACATCGGTGTCTGGATCATCAACAACCTTGGCGAATCAGTCCCGGCGAAACGCCGCACGTACTCGACGATAGTCGACCATCTGACGCCTCCGCTGGTGGAGGCTGAACTTTCTGATGACCTTAAAAACCTTCAATCCGACATTGAGAAATGGACACGTGTTGAAGAGGGGGCCCTGAAGGACAAGTTTGCGAAATCAATTGGCGAGCAGGTCGTGAAGCTTGACCTGGCAAAAGATCTCAAACTCGACTTTTCAGGCCGTCTGCCGACCGAAAAGGAGATATCAACAGTCGAAACACATCTGGAGACAATAGCCAATGAATCCGTTCCGATATCACTCCATGTTTTCGGACAGGTCCCTTCCAAAGAGCAGCTAATTCCATATTATGTCCGCTGCGCAGGTAAGAAATTCCTTGACGCGATAGGCATGATGCTCCCCAAGGGTGAGGGGCTTGACCGCGAGATGGACGTGAGGAAAAAGGCGGAGAGCGCCATCCGTCTTGTCGTCGAAAGGAAACTTCCACCCGAAGAAACACTGAAATCCGTTGGTGCAGCGATACCTGCTGACGGAGTCCCGAAGATCGTTGCAGAATCTTTCGCAATGCTTGTCCAGCTTGACTCGGATATGAAGGAAACTGGCAATGAGTTCTCAGGGCTTCTTGCCGCTCTTGGAGGACGCTTTGTACCGCCTGGCCCTGGCAACAGCCCCGATCGCAATCCAGGTTCAGTTCCGACGGGACGTAACATGTTCGTCGTGAATCCGGAGGAAATCCCGTCACCGCAGTCATGGGAGATAGGCAAACAGCTTGTTGATGATCTGCTGAAGTCGGAATTCGAGAAGAATGGCAGATATCCTAACAAGGTTGCATTCAGTCTCGGTCCGATGTCCACGTACAGGGACTTTGGCGTGATCGAATCGCAGATACTCTATCTCATGGGAGTCAGGCCGGTCTGGGATGCCAAGAGGCTTGTCGGTTCAGTTGAATTGATTCCGGCAAAGGAGCTTGGACGTCCACGCGTAGATGTCTTCATCCAGCTAAGGGGGCTCTACCGCGACCAGCTGCCGACGAGGATGCAGTTGATCGACAAGGCGATACGTTTGATCTCAGATATTGATGAGCCCGGCAATACATTAAGGAAAAATACGCTCAAGGTGAAAAACGAGCTTGTCCAGAGTGGAATGGAGCCGTCCAAGGCTGAATATTCGTCTGTTGCCAGGATGTTCGGTATGCCGCCGGGACAGGCAGGTTCGAGCTGGTACTATTACCTTGTGCAGAAGACCGGAGAGTGGAATTCACGCGAAGATTTGATGCGCACATATCTCGAGCACAGCCGCAGCCTTTATACCGAGAACCATTGGGGCGAGGAGGCCCCGGAGGCATACAAGCAGGCAATCCAGGGGGCCGAGATAGTAATCAGAAGCTGGGCAGACAGCGTATCGAGCCCGCTTTCCAACAAATACACTTGGTATATCGACGGCAGCCTGTCAATGGCGATCAAGCATCTCACCGGCAGGGAGCCGAAATATTATTTTGCCGATGTCAGGGATCCTTCAGGCGTGAAAATGATAACGGCAGAGGATGCGATCAACACCGATTTCCATGTCCGCCTCTTCAACCGCAAATGGATCGAAGGCATGATGAAGGAGGGATATGCTGGCGCGGACCAGGTCAAGACGAACGTCTCGAACATGCTTGGATGGAAGATAATGCGTGAAGATTCCATAAGGGACGATCAGTGGAACGAAGTCGTGGAAGTATATGTGCGCGACAGCAGAAAACTCCATGTAAGGGAATGGTTCGACAAGGAAAACCCGCATGCGTTCCAGACGCTTGTGCATATGATGATGGAAGCTGCGCGGAAGGAGTACTGGAAGGCGGACGAGGCGACACTGAAGGAGCTTGCGAGCGAATACGCGAAATCCGTCGTGAAGTACGGCCCGGATGGTGGAATAAGGACAGGAGGCAACAGCTTCTTCGAGAAATTCCTTTCAGACAAGCTTTCGACGCCGGGCGATGCAAAACTTTTGGCGGACTACAAGGCGACGATGGAGAAGGAGACAGCTGTCCAGAACCAGCAGACAGGCGCACCTGCCTCGAATCAGCTCCAGCCTGCCCCTGGCGCTGTGAAAAAGACAGAGCAGAATCCTTCACAGGTCCAGGAAAAGCCAAAAGCGGAACAGGTGAAGGGCAAGGAGCTTGCACATGTCCACGAGCAGAAGGAAAATTCTTTATTTGAGAAGATTGCTTCGATGAAGAATCTGATAATCGTCGGATTGATAGGTGTGCTGGTGTTCTATCTGGGATTTTGTACGCGCAAGGGTATGCCCGGAAAATAGATTGGCGCGCCGGCGTCTCGCCGGCATTGAACAAGGAAGTTTTAAATGCAGTTTTCAGTACAGTTCCAATATTTATTGTCGCAGATACTGGTTGTTCCTGTGATGGTGACCCTTTTATTTCTGCTGTTCTGGTCCCTTCTTGAACTCGGTGGTTTTGCACGTGAATCTCAGGACAGGCGCAGGAAGACCGGCAACTGGAAGAGGTTTGTCGACGGAATACAGGGATTGAAGCAGGATGAGGTCCCTCAGGCGGCTTCACGCTTTTTCAACAGTTCAGACTATCCGGGTTTCGTTGCGATCTTCGCAGTGCGGGGGAAAACTCTCTTCTCCAATCCAGTGCATCTTGGCAAGCTCGTGTCCGAACTCGAGATAGAGGCGACGCATGGTCAGTCCAGGATGAACCTGGGAGTCCGTCTCGGTCCTGCGCTCGGACTGATTGGTACCCTGATCCCTATGGGGCCTGCGCTTCTCGGTCTTTCCGCAGGGAACATACAGGCTATATCCGGCAATCTGGCGGTCGCGTTCAGCTCCACAATCCTCGGACTTTTTGCAAGTGCGATTTGCTATTTCATCGCGATCGGCAGGCGCCACTGGTATGCGCGAGACGTCTCGGACATCGAATATGTCTGCCACCTTCTATATATGGACAAGGACATTGAAAAGGAGTTCCACCATGAAAAGCAATCCGTTTAACAGGTTCCGCAAGGACAATTCACGTTTCAAGAAAATACTCGATGGACGCGAGGAGGATCCTCTGACAGGTGTCGCGAATCTATTTGATGTCGCAATGGTCCTGACAGCCGCACTGATTCTTGCGCTCGCTGCCGCCTGGAAGAACTACATGCCTCCTGCGAATCTCGCAGAACAGGCCAGGAAGGATCCGGTGCTTGAGAAACTCGACAGCGAAGGGTTCAGGCTGGAGAAATACCGACCGACCGACCGTGAACTTGGAGGCGAAGGGCAGCGGCTTGGAACAGCCTACCAGCTCAAGAACGGCGATGTAGTATATGTGCCTGATGATACGGAAGCAAAGCCTGCGGAATAATACTTGGAATTTCCAGGCAAGACATAAGCTTTGATTTTAACTTTAATCCATCTGATTTCCCGCACATTGTCCCTCCCCTCCCCCTCCAGCTTCACTCGACTCCGGATGAAAATACCGTTCAAACAAAACAACCGAGTAAAAGCAAGGAAGCGGTAGAGAAAGGCAGGAAATTCATACTTGCGTTTGTACAGAAAGACGGATCGATCTGGCTTGCGGGAGGACAAAGGGAGTTCCCTGCTTATACGACAGCCATAGTGCTCACTTTCCTTGCCATAAACAACAATCCCGAAGATGCAAGGAAAAGCGATCTCGCATGGAAGAACGCGGTCGAATTCATGAGCAGCCTCCAGCACATTCCGGAATCGAACGACCAGGTGTGGGTCTGGTAAAGGACAAGAACGATCCGAACTAGGAGGATTCATCTACAAGCCGGAAGGACAACAAGACAGACGAAAAGTTCAAGGAACAGGGACTTCGCGCCTATGGAAGCATGACTTATGCCGGACTCAAAAGCATGATCTACGCAAAACTGAAGAAGGACGATCCCCGTGTCAAGGCCGTGGCAGAGTGGGCAAGCAAGAACTACACACTTGATGAAAATCCCGGAATGGGACTGGCAGGTCACTACTATTACATGGTTGCTTTCGCCAAGGCGCATGCAGTACTCGGGGAAGAAATCGTGGAGACCCCGGACAAACAGAAGCACCAGTGGAGAACCGATCTGATAAAGAAACTGATTTCACTTCAGCAGGACAAGGGCGAATGGTACAACGACAAGCACGGACGGTATATGGAGTCGATACCTGAACTCGTGACTTCATATTCACTCATTTCGATGGAATCAGCACTCCAACCGTATTTGACCGGTAGATAAATTATCGTTGAATTAGTTAGTGAAAAGCAGAAAATAATTAGCACTATATTTGTAACTAAAGAATGGAAGTTTGCGGAAAAATACGGTTCTCCCCGGAAATGACGCATCTTCCATTCTCTTTAAATGTTTTTCAAAGCAAGAGATGCCTTCCGTAGGAATCATCCCTATGGAATACCTTGCCGCTATGTTGATGTCATGGGAAATCAGGATATTTGCGAGGTGTCTTTCCTTGTTCGATCCGCACAGGATATTCATAATCATATGGCGGGAACTGTGACCGATGTCGAGGTGTGAAGTTGGTTCGTCGAGGAGAAGAATTTCAGGCTCCTGGACCAGCCGCCACGAGCATGTCTCAGCCATTTCCAAATACGAGAACAGCTGACATTGGAGAAGCTCGATTTGCCGGGGAATTTAATTTTCATGTTGTTGGAAAGGGGTCTACCGGCAGGAAATTTGATTTTCATAATTCGCGAAAATAGTCCTGTAACTGGGGAAATCAAGGTTTTCCGGAAAGAATCCAGTTGGTGGACAGATATTGTTATGCATGATACAACCTTGTCATTTGAATGATATAAATGTAAATCATTTTTTTAATTGTTTCTAAAATTTCCTAAAAAACATTGGGGGAATTGATAAATTTGAAAGTACTCTTGTTTGTCCTTCGCAGGAGCTTCTTAAACTGAAGCCCATATTAACTGGACAGCAGCGATTAGTATTAGAAAATTCCGTGAATCGCGTCCATAAGGACTGTTATCTTTAACCTGACTACTAAAGTCTGCGAGTCGTGGCTGTCTTGCTGATTGGAACCTGCAGGATATTTTTTAGTCTTGGAAGACATCCAGTGACTCCAAGCTTTACATTAAGCAAACGAATTGTAACCGCTGGAAATTTCAAAGAATGCCCCGCCGGTTCAAACGGCGGCTTTACAGGCTCTTCAAGATTTCTTTTCCTGAAGATTCCGGGTTTTCCTCTTTTATCCGCATGTATTTATCAAACGAGGAGCGAATCAAGAAAGCTGTCAGATGGATAGAAAAAGCTCCTAAAATGTCAAAAGCCTATACAAGAGTAAATTAAAGGAAATTCTTAAGCCGAACCTGTGAAGAGAGAACGAAGCATAATTTAAAAAGGGAATGAAATTGGCATTGGAGAATGCTGATAAACCTGTTTATTTCTCAGTATCCATTTGACAAAACAATTCTGCGATGTAAACGTAAATACAGTCTCATCTTTATCGGGGATAAAATAATTACTTTAAAGGGTTATTTTATGGATAGACGCCTCTTCACAGCTTTTCTAAGCCTGTATCTTCTAACCCAATACGCGAGCTTATCCGCTACCGAGCCGACAGAAATTTCCGGTCTCCAAGTCTGGCTCAGGGCAGACAACATTGAAAAAGATGATAATGACAGAGTAAATATCTGGAATGACTCATCCGGCAAAGGAAACAATTTTTCCCAGCCAAGCTCCTTGCGCCAGCCGACAATCATTGAAGACTCAATAAACAGATTCCCAGCAATTCGATTCATGGGAAATGATTTCATTGACAGTTCTAGCATTTCTGCACTGAGCAGTTCAAAGATCACATCTTTTATTGTTTTTAAGATGAAAGTTACCCCGATACGACAGGATGTAATGACAAGCGATTATAGGTCAGGCGCCGGGAAGGCGAGTGATGAACTGTGGGGTTTTCATGGACAGTTTCCCGACTTCGGTGCCTTCACCCACAAGACCGACGGTAAAATAATTAGCGTGATGAAGAAGTCGGAAAGGCACTGGAATATCTGCTCGATGGTCTGGAATTCCTCTTCAGGATTCAATGTCTGGCTCGATGGAGTATCAGGGAAATCACTTTCAGGTGCAAATGCCAATCCTTCAGGCCATCTAAAGACTAGAATAGGCGCTGGCACCGACGATCCGAAACATTTTTCAAGGGTTGACATATCCGAGATACTAATATACAACAGGGCTCTTTCGGAAGCCGAACGGATCAATGTTGAAACTTATCTGCAGGACAAGTATTTCGGTGACCATGAAGGCCCGAAACTTACTGCTGTTGCAGCCATGGGCGATCCGAAAAGAATTGTCATCACCTTCAATGAGGGAGTTGATGAGGTGGAGGCCGGGACCGCTACAAACTACATCGTGGACAATGGAATTAAAGTCTCCGGATCTGTCCTGATAGGCGATGAGAACAGAGTGGAGCTGGCACTTTCGAGTCCTCTCCAGAAGGGCACCAAATACCTCCTGAAGATTAATAATATCAAGGATCTCGCCGGCAATCTGATAATGGAAAACACGGAAGCATCGTTTGAATTTGCCGACATCCCTGCGGATGACTTGATTCTCTGGCTGCGCGGAGATTCTTTTGTTACAACCGATGATGAAGGAGGAGTACTTTCCTGGGAGGACCAGAGCGGTAATTCAAACAGGGCGACAGTTCCAAAACCTGAGAAGGACAAGCCGTTAATTTCCGGGTCGGCGCTCAACGGCAAGGCTGCAATAAGTTTCAGCGGGAAAAAATGCGCAATGAAGTGCGCCGCGATCCCCGAGCTTGATACTGACAAGATCACATGGTTCATAGTCCTTAAGACAATATCCCCTGACAAGAACTAGGGCGTCATTACAAGCAATTATTCCTGCGGTGCCAGAAACAGTTCCGATGAAATGTGGGGCTCCCTTATCCGAGACAATGAACTTTTCGCCTATGCCAATTCGAGGAAAGGGCATCTGGCATATTCAAAACATCCGATTGACAGCTCATGGCACGTCCAATCGGCCGTCTGGAAATCTGATGACGCAATAGACTCATATCTGGACGGGATAAATAAAACAACTTCATCCGGTGCCAATGCTGAACCGGACAGGCATAATTTCCTGTTGATAGGAGGAAGGGATTTGAAAGGTACTCATCCATTTACGGGGGAGATAGCTGAAATAATTATCTACTCAAGGGAACTCTCAGATACCGATAGGCAGAAGGTGGAAGCCTACTTCAATTTAAAGTATTTCTCTCCTGAGCAGGAGGAGGACTCTGATCATGACGGTCTCCTGGACTCATGGGAAATGAAGTATTTCGGCAATCTCAACCAGGGGGCGCACGACGATCCCGATGGAGACGGAATTGACAATATAACCGAGTTCAAGCAGGGCAGACATCCGAACGCAGGCTCTAGGACAGATACTGAAAACAGGCTCCAGATGGAAGCAGTTTTACCTACAAGATGACAGGAGAATAGAAACATGAAACGCCTCATATTTCCGGCAGTTTTAGTTATAATGGCATTTTTCGCATATGCCGCCCCGCTCCCTCCCTCAAAAGAAGATGCGGTTTCCCTTGTTGCTCTGACCGTTTCAGATATAGAGCAGGATGCTCCAGGTACAATCAAGAGGATAATCAAAGGGGAGGATACCTACTGGGACAGGGAGAACAGGGAATTTCTCGTCTTTGTCATGAACGAGGAAGTCAGAGTTGTTGCACATCCTCTTAAAATGCATCTGATGAAAATGTATTCTGAAGAAAAGGACAACGAGGGCAAGACCTACAGGAAAGACGCCGTCGTGAATGCCATGGCAAGCGGATCGGGCTGGGTATCCTTTTCTATCAACACAAAAGACGGGAAGAAGACAATGGAATCCTTCTACAAGATTGTAAAGGGAAGCGACAAGAAAAATTATATTGTATGCTGTGACATAGAAAAAACTGCGGAGAGCAAGCAGTGAAAAAAATCATTTTACTATTCATTTTCATGGCTTCTGCTATTCATGCTATGAATGCACAGGAAATGAAAAGCTACCTTTCCACATGCAAAACTCAGTATTGGTACAATGTCTATAACGATTTGGCGGGAAAAATACGCTATCTTCAGGTTCTATCCGCCGCCGGCGACAGGTATGGTGGTGGTTTGATACAGTGCAGCGGCTATCTCAGTTCCCAGGACACTCCGATTAAAAATTTCTATTACATGTGGGACATAGAGAATTATGAACCCATGAAAAAAGGCATTAACAACGGGTTCTATTCCAAGCTATGCACTGTTATCTATACTGGCAACAATATATGGCCAATTCCAATTTGGCAGGACAGGGATGGAGGAAGAAACGGTGTCTATGATGCCGGTATAGATGTCATTGTTTATGCAGGTTATCCCGAAAACGCCCTCCAGGACGGTGACAAAGGATATAGCAACGGATCGATATATTATTATGACAGGAATTCCAATGGACTATGGGATTCAACAGAAGAAGTGTGGGAGGATTCAGTCTGCAAAATTGAGATTCCAGTACTTGCAGCCGGACTCAGCGATGCAATCTACGCGCTGTGTGAGACATCTTATGTCGATCCGAACTTCCAATCCGGTGATTTTTCAGGGATAGGCTCTGAATCCATACCTTACTTGTTAAAAGTTGACGCCGATGGAAATTACGCCCCGTTGTCAAGGATAAAGCTGTTCGAGCGCGACGGGGAAGATGCCTACCTCTTCACAATAATTCCATCACATCTGTCTGACGGTACGAAAATAACGGATAATCCTGTATATGGCCGCTTTGACTGGTACAGCCTTCCCAAAAACATTTTCCCTGTCTTTTTTGAAGAAGTCAGAAGCCTGTTGAACAGAAATATATTCAAATCGGCCTGGCTCTCCGAAAGTGAGACGGGCGCAGCGTGGAGCTCCAACGGAGAGAACAATGGGAAATACGGGGTGGGGCAAGGAAGCTCAATGTCCGCCGCATTTGCATCGGCGCTGGCCCAGTATAATTCAAGTTCCTATCAGGTGAGCTATCCGTATGCCTGTATTGGATATGAGAAAGTATCAAACAAATATTATTGTACGCTAATCAGATATTATGCTTATCTTGGGATAGGGCCAAATTCACTGCTGAGAAAGACAGGACTTCCGCCTTTTCAAACTGATTTTTATGTATTTGCGACATCTCCTGGAAAATTCAATGGCAACGGTGAAGGGGTTCAATGCGACAAGTGGAGCCGATTTGGCCAGGAACCACAGGGGACTGATATTAATGTAAATAGAAAGCTTGGAAGTTTTGATGCCCCCGCATACACGGGAAACTTACCCGGAAACTACGAAGGGTATTCGGTGACCATGGGTGCTATTCTCATGAATTATAACATTGAATTTAACATCGCTTCTTTTGAAACCGGGATGAATTCCTCAAAAGACACAAATTTGGACGATCTGTTCGATGTTGGAGTTGATCTGCATTCCATTGAAAATGAGACAGGAACAATATTCCATCTTCCAGACACGGATGAACCGCAGGTCATACTGCCGCTCAGGTGGAATGTCACATATACCGATACCCTTCAATATCCTGAGTATATTGCCGCAGGAGGCATCAAAAACCAGCGGATAGAGGAACTGCCGGGATATTCCACTCCTTTTATCCAGGCATATCAGGCGGTTTCTTCCCAGCGTCTTGACGACCTGAACGTGCCTCTTTTTCGCTCATCCATGACTTTCCTTTTCAACGATGTCTATATCAACATGGCAGACGATGATCCTGAAGACAATATCGACAAGAGCATTCATATTAAAAGGGTCGCCCTTGTGCGTCCCAAGGGGCAGGTGGTTGTTTTCGATTTTCCATGGGATTCTTCAGTAAACAAGTTTAAAGATGTTGGTGTCCCGACTGGAATTCATTCAGGGAGGACATACAGGCTTGTAAGCAACATTAAGCCTTACGCCTCACCCGAAGGTCGCTATTATTCCCTTCATTTTGATTCCGGTATCGTGCATAATTTCTCTTTCTATTATGTGACCTCTGAGAACAATGGCCCCAGGTTCTTTACAGGCCTTTCCCAGGCCAGCAAGTCAAGGGACTGCATTTGGAATGCTGCGGACAGATGGAACAATATTGACATGATTGACGCTTCAAAAATTTCCCCTTATCCCATCCAAGGATTCCATTATGACGTCACCTGCGAATGGAATGGAGACGGATTGCTTTCAAAGCTGTTCTACAGGACAAAAAACGGAACAGAAACCATAGAGGTCAGTCTTGAATATGATGCGAACAGGAAAATAGCCAGGATGACCAAGAAAGTTCCCCCGAGCCTGGCGATCAATGGGATGACAACATGTGAAATATCAGTAAATGGCAATACGATCACCTATCCCGACGGCTCTACATCGGTAAGAAGTATTGAGTCCGAGGGATCATCCAATGTTGCAATATCAAGGACAATACCCGGTGCTGGAACAGTGACAAACGTTTATGAATATGGAGCAAATGAGCTCGTATCGAAAATAAGGACAAGTGCGAACAATGATGAAAAGGCGACAGGTTTCTCCTATCATTCCGGAAATGCGGAATATACAAATACTTCCAAGCTAACTCAGAAGCTGAAATCCATCATATATCCGGACGGTTCCTGGAAGTATTTCGAATACGACTCAAATGGATGGCTCTCCAAGGCATATTCCCCTTTTAAGAACGAGCCGTTTCCATCTTCCGAAAGCGGCCCCGTCCCGGGCAATTGCAGGATTGAAGAGTACCAGTATGTTTCCCATGATACAAGAGATGTCGTGGACAGCAGGAAGATATGGGAATTTCCAAGGACAAGGATTTCATATGTAAAGAATATCGAGACATCAAGAACACTCTTTTCAGAGTATAGCGGTGAAACTGTGCAGCAAAGTTGTTCGATACCGGGAGCACAGTGGAATGATCAGTCCAATCTCAGGATCTCCGGCAAATTTTCGAATGGAAGCAGTTCCGGTCTGGGAATTTTTGTCTTTGAGTCGGTAAATCCTTCTGAGAAGACTCAACGGCTCAACTGGGTTGACGGTAATCTAAACACCGACTGCAAATTATATGGCGCAGTTATTAATCCGAAAATCACCGATTCCCGGATAAGTTTCAAGGATCGCCGGACTGACATAAGGAATACATATCAGACCTATTCCCAGGAAGGCACGGCCCTGTATAAGATCGAAACCATCAGGAACTCAAGAGGAACTGAATATTCCAGGAAAGTCAATGACAGCTCTTCAGGAGAGCTTGTCTCCTCAGCTGTCTCCGAGACAGATGCCTTTGGAAGGATAACAAAGACGACATATCTCGACGGTTCAACAGAGGAATTCAACGCCTATTCCATGCATGGACCGCAAATTTACAAGGACAGGACTGGCAATGTTTTCATCTATGAATACTATCCGAACGGTCAAGTCCAGAGCGTTTCCAGTCCTACAGGAACGACTTCCTTCATGTATGATGCAATAGGAAATACTGAAACCAGCATTACGACGCCTTTTGACGGTAATGTGATTGTCAGGACATCCCTCCATGACGCGCTTGGGAGAGTCATTGAATCATCTGACGATTTTGGAACTGCAAGGCATCAATATTCCGGTTCCAGCGTGTCAACATCCTATCCGGATGGCACCGACGAAAGTATCATATGCAACCTTGACGGCACCACCGCTTCCATTGGCGGAACCGCTGTCCATCCAGTTGAATATGATTATGGTACCGGGGCCGATGGATACTGGATGCGGAGCGGAACGCCGGGCGGGCCAAGTACGACAGCCTATTTCAATATGCTCGGACAGGCATGGAAGACGAAAACCTCATCCGGCTATGAACAGACGACGATATTTGATTCAAAGGGAAGGCCGTCCGTCGTCGCAGACGGACAGCACAGCAGGAGCATATCCTATAATTCGAAGAACGAAGTCTCTCAGGTCATGGAAGACGGCGTGACTACCACTAATGAGAACAGCACAGGCAGCGGAAAATATACCACCACTGCAACCACGTCCAAGGATTCTGAAACTTTTACCAGAAAGAGCGAAGTCCTCTTCACCGGGCTGGAGTCATGGGAAACCGTCAACGGACGAACCATGCATACGTTGACAGAATTCCTCGGAAATGGAAGTGTCAGGACAACTGTCAAGGATCCTGCGGAAAAAGTCCTCACCAGCACCTCGGCTCCTCTATCCACAGGCTTTACCCTGTCTAAAGACTCTTCTATATTTGCCAGTGCATCAAACACCTTTGACGGTGCGGGCCGCGTCAGGAAATCCACTTCGCGTGAGGGAACTGCGGAATTCGATTACTGGGGAGGCACAGCCCAGCCCAGCAGCATCAAATCTCCAGACAACAGAACTACCTCATTTGCTCATTCCCCGGGCAATTTCAATCCAACTTCCATAACAACTCCCTACTGAGTGACAGTCACTCCAAGATTTGAGCTCACCGGCGAACTCAAGGGATTCGACGGTGAAGCCCATGGCGTATTCAGCGCCAGCACAAGTTACAATGAAAGGGGTATGCCGGCATCCTTGTCTACATCAGGTGCCGCAGGCAATGCTACGACCTCCTGGGAATATGATCCGAATATTGACGGAATAAAGGCCAAATCAATTGCGGGCACCCAGGACTACTCTGCATCCTATCATCCTGACGGCAGGACTAACACTGTCACGAGGGCTCTCAATGCCGTGAACGTCCTAATGACTTGTAAATACACCGATGATTCGCGGAAGCTTCCAGCGGGTTTGAAATGGGAAGGGGATGACGGTGTTACCCCGGAGGTCACAATATCCGACCATAAGATGTTCGGCGAACCTGGAATAATAGATACGGCCGGGATTTCCACTCTCACATTCGGGTATAATCCCAACCGACAGATATCCGGGGTGGCCCTTGCCTCTGCGCTTATCACTCCTTCGAACTTCTCATATTCATATGACAATCCCCATGCCCTCAGATCCCAGCTTGATATAGAGGGAAGGCAAATCTCCTATACCTACGACGATGCAGGAAGATTGAAGACAGTGGCACAGGGGGATATCGAGACGGCATATGCATACATTTCCAGTTCATTGAACCTGATCGATACAATCACTGTTTCAAAAGGCGGTTCGACAGTTCTTGTGCGAGATTTCGATTATGCTCCGAATTCCAGCATGATTTCATCCGTGGTAAACAAGTCCAGCTCCGGTTCGGCTTACAACTCTTTTGCTTACACCTATTATCCCAACACCGATAAGATCGCCACGATTGCCCTCAAGGACGGCTCTAAGTGGAGCTATTCGTATGACGGGCGCGGGCAGCTCACCGGCTCGATCAAGCTGGCTCCGGACAATGCCGGGATTTTCGGTTCGGAATTCACCTACGCTGGCGATTCCATCGCGAACGTACTGAAAAGCGGGCGCAAGCTCTTCGGCGGAGATCCCGAGGCCACGGTCTCGCCCAGCATCTTCAACAGCATATCGATCAGGACCGTCGGGACAAAGCTCCAGGTTCTCGGGAACGCCCTCGAGGACGCGAATGTCAGCGTGAACAACCTGATGGCCACGCGAGACGGGAAGAAGTTCTTCCTCAACATCGACGCAAACAACCAGGATTCGGCGGTGATCCTGCCGGTAAGCATTGTCGGAGCCCTTTTTGATCCGCTTGCCGTTCCGATGGCTGGCGGAGGCAGGGCCGGGAATGTCCCCGGAGCCGATCTCATCGTGGAAATAAAGGGCGATGTATATATTCCGAAGGCCTCGGAGAATCCCGTCTATGACAGCGCTGGACGGCTGGCCGAGGACAGCGGCCAGCGCTATTTCTGGGATGCGGAGGACCGTCTGCTGAGGGTGGAATCCAAGATCCTGACTCCTTCCGGGAAATCCATCCAGGTTAAAAACTGCTACGACTATGCAGGCAGAAGAATCAAAAAGACGGTCTCCGAGAACGGAGTCATCGTCAGGGAACATGATTTCTACTATGATCAGGTTTTACTTGACGGGAGCCATGCGGACCACGGGGTAATGGTCGCTGAAAAAGTTGTTTCCGGCGGCGCGACAACCGAATATGAATATGTCTGGGGACTGGATATAAACGGTGCCTATCAGGGCCTCGGCGGAGTCGGCGGACTGCTTGCTGTAGTCGACAAGACGAACCTGAAAACATACCTGCCAACCTCTGATGCAAGGGGCACCATCCATTCCCTGATTGACGCTGCAACAGGCTCTGTGGTGGCTGAATTTTCATATGATCCGTACGGAAGGCAGCTGTGCTCCACAAAGAGCAGCAGTAGCGGTATCCATATGCCGTTCAAGTTCCAGTCGAAGTATTATGACCAGGAATTCGGACTGTATAATTTCGGCTTGCGCTTCTACGATCCTTCGACCTGCAAGTGGCTGAACCGCGACCCAATTGCCGAGGATGGCGGTTTAAATTTGTACGCCTTCGCGAACGGAGATCCAATTAACAACTGGGATTATCTCGGATGCAGGGCATATGGAAAAGATTTTGTTGGTCCGCTGGACTGGATGGATTGGCAGGAAAGCGGATACACTCAAGCTGAAGTTGACAAGGTCTATGCCATCCTTGCCGAAAGGGATCGTCACATCTACAACACGGGATTAGCCAACACCTGGTCTGACCGTGAAGAAAGCCGATTGCTTCTGGAGAAAACTCTTGGCGTGCCTGTCAAGAACGCATGGAATCCAACATTCACTGAACTCGGCAGAGGCATCCAGTACGGCGGGGAATCCATAGGCCGCAACGGCTGGACGTGGAACCCCATCAAGATGACAGGCAACCTTTTAGGGGCTGTCCTTGAAGGAACAGGCCTTGTCCTAAATGTTACCGGTGTTGTCGCAGATGTTGGTGTTGCGGGCGTGGAAAAAGTCCCCTTAGCCCGCAAAGCCGAGCCCACCTACATTCACAGCATGATCCTATACAATGATGCCCTCGAACATGTGATGAATCATACGGATCCCAAGGCAATGGTCTATGGTTGGATGCACAGCGAGGGTGCCATCCATGGTAGCAATATTATGGATACGCTGACAGAAAAGGAGTTGAAAAGAGTAACAGCTCGGACATTCGGTGCTGGAGGGTATATGTTCAGTGAAAAGGCATATGTTGAGCATTACGGAAATAAAAATTCAACAAATCGGTGGATGCCTAAAGAAGATTTCGTTCCGGGGCTTGCAGGCATGAATTACGCAAGGAACAAGGGTGACATAAAATGGGAAGAAGCCCCGGACAGCTGGTATGTCCACGCATTCCCGACATACGTGAAATACCACATCATCGGGATTTCAAAGGAATATTTCAAAGAGAATGCCGTGAGAATTATTGGCAGATAAAAGGAGGGACTAAGATGTTTCGTTTAATCATGTCAGTGTTGGTTATATTTTTATTTGGTGGATGCATGTCTCCTATAGAAGAATTTACTGATAAATATTACGTGCTGAGAGAGAAAGACGCCAATAAGTTGGAAGGGCCTTACAAAGTCAAGGATATTGTCTCTTCAAACACCATTCTGTTAGTCGACAAAGATTCCCGAGAAATTAAAGCAATTTTCCGAGGTTGCATTACCACTGATGACTCTAAAATGAACATAGAAGCAATGAGAGGACTTGGTCCGCTCTTGGATCGCGATATATATATGCTCAAGGACAGCGTTGTTTGGATAAACGCCAAAGAAGCTAAGGCAATTTTATACCAGCCTGCAAATAGAATCTGGGTTGGGCATGATGAAAACGGGAAAAGTGCTTTTAGAAATTTAACGTATATAATGCCGCAGCTTTTATCGATCATAGAGGGCGAGATAATTGTGGATCACTCTGACACAGGCTATCCTCTCTATGAGGTGTTCAAGGAGGCGGAGAGACTGGCGAAGGAAAACAAGAAAGGCTACTGGGCGACGCATTCGGAATGAGAGAAACCAAGACCAGCTCGTCGGGAAGGGAATGAGACTTCCGGAGAAGACCGATGAGAAAGCTCCGGCTTTCGGAATGCCATCTGCGAAAAACATCCGTTTTTTCGCTATCCTGCCTCCGTAAAGCTTCCGGAAACGGCAGCCTTTCCCCGGTAGAGAGCATCGCAGAATCTGCGGGCTTTCCGGAGACTGCCCATGCGTCAAATTTGAAGAAGGCGGACAGAGCCGGTATCTTACCGCAAAACAGCCAGGGAGGGTGTAGGGATTCAGCGAGTTCAGGTTGAAAATGACGGCTTGTAGAAGGGTAGCGGGAAATAAAATATAATGAGGCTGAATATAGCATGGAAGCCGAGGAAAAGAAGTGTTTATGACGGAAAGATTGCAGAAGTGTTTCAGAAACATAAAAAAACTTGTCTTTTTACCTGTTAAAACATAGCCTTTAGGAATATTTTATTGCGAGAATCGCAAGTTCATTGAAAACTGAATAGTTTTTTGGGATTTTCTAGCCGTCTACCGGAAATCCCCGCCCTCCAGTATATCTGGGGCCTCGGCGGAGTCGGCGGACTGCTTGCTGTAATCGACAAGACGAATTCGAAGACATATCTGCCAACCTCTGATGCAAGGGGCACCATCCAATCCCTGATTGACGCTGCAACAGGCTCTGTGGTGGCTGAATTTTCATATGATCCGTATGGAAGGCAGCTGTGCTCCACAAAGAGCAGCAGCGGTATCCATATGCCGTTCAAGTTCCAGTCGAAGTATTATGACCAGGAATTCGGACTGTATAATTTCGGCCTGCGCTTCTACGATCCTTCGACCTGCAAGTGGCTGAACCGCGACCCCATCGGGGAAAGCGGAGGCTTGAATCTCTATGCATACTGCGACGGAGATCCAATTAACAACTGGGATTATCTCGGATGCACAGACTGGAGACCGTGGAAAGACGATTTCTTCCTGTGGGAGGCGGGGCAATGGACAGGTTCTGGGATGTATTGGAGTGGAGATCTTCTTGTTGACGCGACGACAACATCCGTTGGAGGAGTAAAGGATTTATCATTGGCCACAGCCACGTCTCCACTTGTAATGGTAGAACGCGGGTTGGGATACCGTGAACTTGATACTGTACTTCCATATACAGGAAAACATTTTGAGGCAGCTTTTGCAAGTTTTGGAAGAAGATGGCAGTTTGGCAGACAAGCAGGCTTGATGGAGTCCAGCCTAATGCTGGCTCAGGAGATTCCAACAATTGGGAATTTCATTCCGTCTTCCAGGGGAAATAATGGAGCAGCTTCAGCAATCATTATTTGCGGTGGTATTAATGCTGATTCTCTCAGGGATTCTAATATCAGAGATGCCAGAACTCTAGGTAATCTAATAAGCAATGGAGTAAATCCAGCTACTCCAATACTATTTGCACCTTATGATAGAGGAACTGCAACTGAGGTTGGCTTGGGAATGTTCTTTGGGTATAAAGCCAGAGGATTGGAATGGGCGGAACAGGTTGTCAATCAGATACCAGAAAACAGCACGATTTATTCCTACGGGCATAGCGGCGGCGTAACAAGATCTTCCCTCGGAACCAACTATATAGGCATCTATAATATCGGGGTCGCAAAACAGTGCTCTGAGCAAGGCCCCGCGATTGGTTTTTATAACAATATTGGCAATCTCAGCTCTAATTATTCAATTGGCCAGGATGTAACAAGTGATCTTGGCACAATCCTTTCACCCTTTTACTGGGCTCCCTCATTCAGAAACAACTGGTCATGGTCAAATGATCCTCATGAACAACCTGGAACAGGTAGCGGAAATGAATTTAACAGAATTAGAGGTACCTTCCTCAGATACTAAATTATTACCAAAGGAGATTTCATAATGATAAAGAAAAACGTCTTGCTGATTTCCATGTTGCTATTGTCTTTTGGATGCTCATCTTTGCCAACTGTAAAGGAAGCTGCAGACCATCTGGAAAAGATCAATTTAGGGACTCCTCTTGATCAATTCAAAAATAAAGAATTTCAAGCTGCTGTAATAGGTAATCAAATTAATCATGTCCCCCAATATATCAATGCAATGCTCTTAGTTAATCCTTTTGCTACATCTACACTAGAGATGTATAGGCAGTGGCCTGAAGGGGTATTGCTTAATCTTGAAGAAAGCGATCTTTTTATTCCTTTGTGTCTAACTGACAGCTCTTTTACATCCGGTTCCATAGATGTTTTCTTTTCCAACAATATGGAATATAAGGGATTTCTAGCTTACTCGTATCGAGGTTATTCAGTGGACACTGAGACGAGATTTAATAAGGAGAAAGATGCATTTTCAAAACTAGGACTTGTAGAAGAATCAGCATTGGCAGAAAAACGATTAATATTGATTCAAAAAGGTGGAAAGTACCGGGAACAATGTCTGCCCCTGCTTCCCCTCTCTAAAAACAAGGAAGCCAACAAAGCGAAAATAGAATCCTTGATGAAGGAATTAAAAAAATAGGGAAGGCCGGGAGCAGGAGACATCCAAAAACCAAGAACCTCCCTCCTCGCGTTGCTCGTCGGTCGGGGGATCTCTCCTGCGGCATTCGCCTACGGAGAGGAAAGGCAGCAGCGGATGAAGAGGCGGCAGCCTTCTCCGGGAAAGTGCATCGCATAATCTGCGTAGATTATGCGACGCGGTTTCGAGCAAGGCTCGAAACTTTCCCGCTCAGTTCTCATAAACGTTATGAGATGCCGCATTAGCGAGGGAACACGTCCCCTGTAGGGATTCAGCGAGTTCAGGTTGAAAACGACGGCTTGTAGAAGGGTAGCGGGAAATAAAATATAATGAGGCTGAATATAGCATGGAAGCCGAGGAAAAGAAGTGTTTATGACGGAAAGATTGCAGAAGTGTTTCAGAAACATAAAAACTTGTCTTTTTACCTGTTAAAACATAGCCTTTAGGAATATTTTATTGCGAGAATCGCAAGTTCATTGAAAACTGAATAGTTTTTTGGGATTTTCTAGCCGTCTACCGGAAATCCCCGCCCTCCAGTATATCTGGGGCCTCGGCGGAGTCGGCGGACTGCTTGCTGTAGTCGACAAGACGAACCTGAAAACATACCTGCCAACCTCTGATGCAAGGGGCACCATCCATTCCCTGATTGACGCTGCAACAGGAGCCGTTGTTGCCGAATTTTCATATGATCCGTACGGAAGGCAGCTGTGCTCCACAAAGAGCGGCAGCGGTATCCATATGCCGTTCAAGTTCCAGTCGAAGTATTATGACCAGGAATTCGGACTGTATAATTTCGGCTTGCGCTTCTACGATCCTTCGACCTGCATGTGGCTGAACCGCGACCCAATTGCCGAGGATGGCGGTTTAAATTTGTACGCCTTCGCGAACGGAGATCCAATTAACAACTGGGATTATCTCGGTTGCGATGCTTATGATGATATTACTGGTGGCGTGAACATGGGCCTCCGCGATGCCTGGGGAAAACCTCTCGCAGGATTTGAGGGTATCAAATACATCAGGTCTCCATGGAGCATGTACAGCAATGAGGGCTCGCCAATCGGCATGGCGTTGCTGCCAGACGGGACGCAGATCAATTTCAACGACAAGGACACAGCAAGCTCGGTCATCGGCAGGATAAGGGCACAGTTAGGTGCTAAAAAGTTCTTCGAGCATGATGAGCCTGTTATAAGTTATTTTCCATTTGCAGGCATGCCTCACAGGATAGAACATTTATACTGGAATGTTAAAAGTGAGGATTATTTGTCAGCTTCTGGAAATTCGGCGATACTTTTCGCTGAATCTTATGGGGCATATAAGGGACTTGCTATGGTGGCAAAGCCACTGTTCTGGCCGAAGCACAGCATGATGAGACAGCTTGCCGAACCAAAGGGCTTCATTAACCTTGCGAGCGGAGAAAATGGCATTCCTCCAATTAGCTGGAAATCTGTCTCAGAGAATCTCAAGCTTTCTAAATGGGGTAGCATCGTCGAGGAGGAGTTGTCCAAGGGGAATATTACAGTCGTACTTTCGCCAGAGGAGCATTCTTGGATAGCGGGAGTTACTGAAGGCAATCTCTCAAAAGTATATGTTCCTGGTCACAAAGATGTATTTTCACTGAGTAAGGTTGTTATGCATGAAGGTGGTCATGGACTGGGAGTTGGAGGTTCGCAAAAAGCCGAGGTAATCCTCCGGCTCATGGAGATTGAGCACGGTGGTAGAACCATCAACCGTGAAATTATCAGGCAGGTAATAAGAGAGGTTAAAACAGCGAAACGTCCAAATGGCACATTGATTTACAACAATATGCCATGGAGGCTAAATGAGAAGTCAGAAATATTCAATGTTTCATATTAACGGAGGCATCACCATATGTGGAATGTAGCCGATCTGGACAAGAATAAGAAGTATTGTCTTCAACTGTGTGAGTGCGATGGTTACAGGGATTTCCAGTTGACAGAGTTGGATGCTGTACTCTTACCAGCCTGCATGTTCAAAACACAGGTGATACCATACGAGATATTGACGACAAGAAGTCTATCAAAGATTGAGAAGAGTGTAAGGCTTGAGAACGGAGAGGGATTCAGTTTTGTATGGCACATAGCAGGCTGGATGACTGAAAAAGAGGCCATTGAATTCCGTAAATCAGGAAAGGTTCCATTCAAGGTATAGGGAAGATCTGGTCTGCTTATTCTGGCTTATTCTGGTCGTTGCAACTTATAATATTGATATTTAATTAGTAATGGATAATTGATTGATATCTTATGAGTTTGAGACAAGCATAAATAATGCTTATTTATTGAAAATAAGCCTTTTCGGGATAAATTCAGTGACGTTCGAGCAAGGTACAATATACAGGACAGGTATCCCATGAAAAGAGGCAGGATATGAATCGATAGAGGCCGTTGTTATCACGTGACACGCCGGTGCCAGGAGCGGAGGTTCCAGTTTATCGATCTTTAAAATTAGGAAAACCTCTGTCCATTCTTTCAACAAGACCTCTAAATCCAAGTCTTAAAAATTACTTCGACAGATGGGGAATTAAGGTTGAAGTTCCCTCTCTGCCATGACATTTGGAGCGGTTTATGGAGTTTAAATATACACGTCACTGTAGGGATTCAGCGAGTTCAGGTTGAAAATGACGGCTTGTAGAAGGGTAGCGGGAAATAAAATATAATGAGGCTGAATATAGCATGGAAGCCGAGGAAAAGAAGTGTTTATGACGGAAAGATTGCAGAAGTGTTTCAGAAACATAAAAAAACTTGTCTTTTTACCTGTTAAAACATAGCCTTTAGGAATATTTTATTGCGAGAATCGCAAGTTCATTGAAAACTGAATAGTTTTTTGGGATTTTCTAGCCGTCTACCGGAAATCCCCGCCCTCCAGTATATCTGGGGCCTCGGCGGAGTCGGCGGACTGCTTGCTGTAGTCGACAAGACGAACCTGAAAACATACCTGCCAACCTCTGATGCAAGGGGCACCATCCATTCCCTAATTGATACTGCAACAGGCTCTGTGGTGACTGAATTTTCATATGATCCGTACGGAAGGCAGCTGTGCTCCAATCCATATGCCGTTCAAGTTCCAGTCGAAGTATTATGACCAGGAATTCGGACTGTATAATTTCGGCCTGCGCTTCTATGATCCTTCGACCTGCAAGTGGCTGAACCGCGACCCCATCGGGGAATCTGGCGGTTTGAACCTCTATGCATACTGTGACGGTGATCCAATTAACGGGACGGACGTGCTGGGGTGCGGTGAGGATATTGACAGCTATGTAAGGGAAATCGGAGGGAAGTATTACAGCATATCGCATTATTATGACACCGGCTGGCTCGGTTTGGATTATGAATACAAGAGGACAGAGCGCAAGGAGATCAGCTATGGCTCCTATATGTTCATCAAGGCTGTATCAGGCACTGCGAATGCCATAGGGAACAAGTTGCATGAAAAATTCTTGGATTATAATAAAGCCAGCCCGACCGAGGGACTTTTCTTTGTTGGTCCCAACAGGATGTTCGCAGGACTTGTCTCTTTGACTGAAACTCCCGGTGCCCCTCTAAAGGCTGCGCTCTTCCCTGTTGACACCGCCGCTGCAATAAAAAATGATATTGCAGAAAGATGGAAGTCACCAGGAGGAAAAGGGACGGTTGCCTTTGATGCGGTTTTCCTGTTGACGCCAGTATCCCTGGAATCCAATGCCGCCAGAGCCGGAACTTTGGCGAAGACTGCAACTCAGACCGAGGTGAAGATAGTGGAAAGTACAGCACAAGCCCCGATAACAGGGTATATGTGGAATGAAGTCTTCAAAGCACGATATGGTGCCAGCAATGTTTTGAATGGGTTGCACCCAAAATGGCAGACAAGCCTCTGACACTCGGTGTATTAAGAACACCGGCAGGGGAATTCGAATTGGCAAGCGGATGGAATGGCTATGGTGGCATGATGGCAAAAGGTGCATCAGGGTTCGATATTGTTACACGAACTCACGTTGAGGGACAGGCTGCTGCATTGATGCAGAAGCAGGGTATCCAAGAGGGACTTCTTTATATCAACAATCCTGTTATCTGTCCGAGTTGTATGCGGAATCTGCCACTCATGTTGAGCCCAGATAAATATCTGATAGTGGTACCGTTCAATGGTAGTGGTGTCAATTTCATGGGGGTGGCAAAATGAATGTGAAATTCAATGATTTACAAGACTTAAAGAATATAGCAAATGGGACTGTCGTAAGTTCTCCATCGGCAATGAATAAACTGTTTCAATCTTGGAATGACCGTGTTCCGTTCTTGTTTGAATTGCGGTGTTCAAATGGTTTCATGCTCACAATTGGATTCGCTAAGGACTGTGGAAGCGTACAGTATAGTCCAACGAATGGAGAGCCTCCCTATCTTATTGCTGTAGGGGAAGATGTTGATGATAAATCCGATTTTTGCGAATTTCTTGCTGGGAACACACCTACGCCCATATCACGACGCTATTGCATCCCCATAGTTCAAGTTCTCCAAATTGTTGGAACCTTTCTGAAAAGTGGAGATCGAGACGGCTCCGTGGCTTGGGAAGAAGTATGAGAGGAAGACCTCCATCCTCGCGTTGCTCGTTGGTCGGGAGATCTCTCCTGCGGCATTCGCCTACGGAGGAACAGCCATGAAAGACATAGCGTCAATCACTATTGGATTTATATTTATTCTCTTGTCAATCGGGACTATTCTGTTTTTTTAAAAAGCAATAGGAATAAGTTTTCTGTTTGCAGTTGCTCTTGGTATTCCAACATCATTTATAATAGGCATAGTACTTATCTGGATTATGGCCTACAGTCGAAGACAACAACAAAACAACGACAAGAAGTGATTAGATATTGTTCCTTGACAACCGAATACTTGATGAACTGGAGGAAACATAATAATCCCATGAACTATACTAATTCACTATGGATGGCATGGCCATATAGATGGTTCGGTTTGTTCCGTATAGATGAAACTGATGATAACAGGATACCTTCCATCCACGACTTTATTGATTCTAATGGCTATCAGAATCATCGGATGCTGATATTATTTGTAGCTATCTAGATAACGCACCGCTTGTTATTACTAGCGGTGCTGTGCATGTCAAGTGTCGCCTATGTGATTCATATTCGGACGATCCAGGAAGTTTCCGATCTGATGGAGTATGGCTCTGGACTGCGGACCTGTCTCACAATGTAAGAGTTCATCATGTCCGTCTGCCAGATGAAATGGCAAAGTATATAAGACTTCGTAAGAATTCTCCGAGTATACTGAATATTGCGGTTCAAGATTTACCTTGGCCAAAATTTCAGTAAGAGTGCGACGGCTATGCAAAGACCGGGATTGAACCGAAGGACAGATGTGGGCTGGATTTCTGTTCCATCACTGCACCCCCCCACTGCCTGCAGTGGATAGTAGAAGATGTGATGCTGTTCCTTGACAACTGAATAGAGAAAACAGCCTGTAGCGGGATTTCTACGGGGCAGGCTTGTACCACAAGCTCGAGCATGGCTATTGGAATTATAGAGCCGGCGACTACCTGTCTCTGGCGGGTAACGCAACGGATGCTTCCAGCGATTTTTCTGTCTTCATGGGAGGAGGCGCCGTCTTGAAGAATGTCCTTACCTACAGGAATGGAGACATGTTCAGAGCCATGGAAAGAGTGAATCAACTTAATATGATGTGGATGAGGGATGCTTCTGCCAGTTTTGCAGAAACTACGGCAAAAGCTACAAATCAAGATGTTCGCAGTATTTTTGTAAAAAGACTTGAGAGAATTGGAGATCCTCACCAGTATGTAAATTTCGATTATGAGCAGTTGATTGTACAAAATGATGCAGGTTAACTTGCCCTCTTCAAAGGAATAAAAGGAAAAGTCTCGACGGTAAAGGGAACAACTCCGGTTCTTCATACACACACGTCAATAGGCGCAATTATACCCAGCAGGAATGACTTCATTGTACAAAATCGCACAGGTACGCCAGACTTCGTGCTGGCGAAGAGAGCCGATACAGAGCCCGGCAATTCTCAATATGTGATTTTGCATCTCGGGAATATAAACTTATTGATAACCTCATTAGTAACATCTGGGTAACTTTGTCCAGATCTTGCCCTCCTTTCCCTGTTTTCAATTTCTGCCGGCGGCCAACGTAATCAATGCTGATCTTCCTATCCTTATCAGTGGCCTGTGTGCCAATTCCATTATACTCCTAAATAGCCGACGACAATTGCAAAATCTTTTCCTTTGTTGTATAGTTTTATCAAGATTATACCATTGCATAAGGACAGACATGAAACATCGCTTTGTCAGAAAATATCCCATATCTGCCCGGAGCACCTGCCATCTTCAAGCTGAAACAACCATGACGGGAAACCAAGGATGATCGAGCTAAAGAAGGAAAACGGGATGCTCAGGTCGCGCATAGCGGGACTTGAGGAACTGCTCAGGGTGCATGAGCAGGTCTCGATAGAACAGGCGCGGAAGCTTGAGGGCGCATTGGAGAACCTACGCACCAGCGAGTCAAATTTCAGGCAGACCCTCGACAACATGATGGAAGGCTGTCAGATCATCGGCTTCGACTGGCGATACAGGTACGTGAACGAATCCGCAGCAAAATACGGGCGGCAGGAGAAGGAGGATCTGATTGGACGGACCGTCATGGAGATGTTCCCCGGGTTTGAAGATACCGAGGTGTATTCCGTCCTCAGGGACTGCATGGAGTCGAGGACTGCCAGGCACAGGGAGCTCGAATTCACGTTTCCCAATGGGGAAAATGGATGGTTCGTATTCAGCATCCAGCCGGTACCAGAAGGGATATTCATCCTCTCCCTCGACATCACGGAACAGAAACGCTCGGAGGAGAGGATACGCAAGCTCAACCGCGTCTATGCCGTGCTCAGCGAAATCAACCAGGCTATTGTGCGAATCCGCGACCTGATAGAACTTTTCAACGAGTCCTGCGAGATCGCCGTTGAAAAAGGAAATTTTCCGCTTGCGTGGATTGGCCTTGTAGATGAGTCAACGCAAAAGCTGCAGGTAATCGCTTCTGCCGGGAGGGACGAGGGCAGGTATCTCGATGAAATCATTTCCCTGGTAAATAGCAGTTCGCCTCCTCCATGTGCGATACGGAAAGCCCTGGCACAGGGAGAGCATGCCGTATGCAGCATTGTCGGATGTATCGGAAAAGGCCTGGAGCACTGCAGCAAGAGTGTAAATGAACTTGGATTCCGCGCGCTGGCCTCGTTTCCCCTGAAGATATCCGGCAAGGTGAAAGGCCTGATCGTCTTTCATGCATGCGAACATGACTTTTTCGATGAGGAGGAGATCCGACTGCTGGACGAGCTTGCCATGGACATCTCCTTCGCGATGGAATTTTCCGAGAGGGAAAGCCAAAGGAGGCATGCCGAGGAGTCCCTGCGCTTCAGGAACGCGATACTGTCCACACAGCAGGACTCCTCGATCGACGGGATACTCGTGGTCGACGACAACGCCATGATCGTGTCATATAACCGGAGGTTCATCGAAATGTGGGGCGTCCCGCAGGAATTTGTCGACAGGAAGGACGATGGCCCCGTGCTCCAACATATGGCCCGCCAGTTGGCGGATCCCGAGTCGTTTCTCCAGAGGGTTCAGTATTTCTATGAGCATCGTCAGGAGACAGGCCGGGACGAGCTCTGCCTGGAGGACGAACGGATCTTCGATCGGTATTCGGCGCCGATGTTCGGACCTGACGGCAGGTACTACGGCCGCGTATGGTATTTCCGTGACATTACCGGACAAAGACGGCAGGAGGAGGAGAGGGAGAAGCTGAAGGATCAGCTTGTTCAGTCCCAGAAGATGGAGGCAGTTGGGCAGCTTGCCGGAGGTGTCGCGCACGACTTCAACAACATGCTGCAGGTGATCCTGGGATATGCGAACATGGCCGCAGCGGAGACGCCCGTCGAAGGCAACGTCTCAAAGTATCTGCTTGAGATCAGAAAGGCCACCCACCGCTCGGCCGATCTGACAAGGCAGCTCCTTGCATTCGCCAGGAAGCAGACGATAGTCCCCCGAGTCATCGATCTGAACGAGACCGTCTCGGGAATACTCAAAATGCTCGGGAGGCTCATCGGTGAGAACATCGGACTTGTGTGGAAGCCGGGCGACAACCTGCACCAGGTGAAGATGGATCCCACCCAGCTCGACCAGATACTTGCAAACATCACCGTGAATGCGCGGGACGCCATCTGCGGCTCCGGAAAGATCATCATCGAGACGAAGAACTCCGATATTGACGATACGTTCCGCCGCATCCATCCAGATTCGGTTCCCGGCAGGTATGTCCAGCTTTCATTCAGCGACACCGGATGTGGGATGGACAGGGAGACCCAGACCCGCATCTTCGAGCCCTTCTTCACAACAAAGCCGGAGGGGAAGGGAACCGGACTTGGACTTGCGATGGTCTACGGTATTGTCATGCAGAACGAAGGATTCATCAACGTCTACAGCGAACCGGGGCAGGGAACGACGTTCAAACTGTACTTCCCGGCTGATATGTCCGGAGAAAGAAAGAAGGGCGATGATATTGAAACTGAAGATCATTGGATAGCTGGAGGATCGGAGACATTGCTCATAGTCGAAGACGAGGCGGCCATCCTGACGCTCACAGGCAGAATACTGAAGCAGCTCGGATATACGGTCATCACTGCCAGCACGCCGCAGGAGGCCGTCAGGCTTTCAAACACGCATGTGGGCGACATCCACCTGTTGATAACTGATGTAGTGATGCCGGAGATGAATGGCAGGGAGCTGTGGACCAGGATCAGGGAGAAGCGTCCCGATGTCAGATGCCTCTACATGTCCGGATACACGTCGAACGTGATTGCCCATCACGGAGTGCTGGACAAGGATGTGAACTTCCTTGAAAAGCCCTTCTCAGCGGCAAACCTGGTGGCAAAGATACGGGAGGCTCTCTGGAAATGAACACACGACATGACATGGGAACCTACAGGCAAACTGTTCCGTTTGAATAAGAAGTAAGGCGGAGTTATCTTAGGAATGGAAAATCAACAGAAGACAGGAGGGGCAATGTACGACCTGGCGAAATTCAAGATGAGCGAGATGATCGAATGCGGTTCCGCACTGCGCCAGATCGGTACAGGGGCGCAGAGCATGGAGGAGGTTGCAAACCGGATTGTCAATCATATACACGCCAATTTTATGAATTTGGGGGACGGGAAGGCGGAATGCTCCCTAGTACGGTTCTACAAGACGCATGTCTACGGGGAACTTGACAGAGAACTGCAGGAATATGTGCTGAACATATTGGAGCAGCCGACGGCCCCTGATAACATGAAATGCCTGACGCTGCTTGCCACGGCCGGTGAAAATCCCCAGTGGAACTCCAGAAAGAATTCCATAGGACACAAAGCCATCCCCCTTCCTGACAGGGAGGCCATAAACCTTTCTCCGATGACCGCGAGCCTGATCCAGCAGTTCGGACTTGATGTCGACAACGTAATAGCGCCAAGTCTGTCGCTTATGGTGGAAATGGAACAGAGGTCATACAATGTCTTCTACGTGAAAGATGCGTTGGGGAGCCCCTTTGTTCCAGCGCAGGATGGCTTTGTAATCCCATACGGTATCCAGTCAGTTATCGGTTTCGGGGGCATGCTTCCCGACGGCAATCTGTTTGCAACCATAATTTTCTCGAGGGTACGGATCCCACGGGAGGCCGCTGACATGTTCAAGACTCTGGCGCTGAACGTGAAGATGGCAATACTTCCCTTTGTCAACGGCAGGATATTCTCCTGAACTGAAACAGATCCGGATGGAAAACATATATGATTGAGCTGAAGAAGGAAAACGAGATACTCAAGTCCCATGCTGCAGGACTGGAGGAACTGCTCAGGGTACACGAGCAGGCGTCCCTCGAGGAGGCACGGAAGCTCGAGGGCGCATTGGACACCCTGGAGCATACGACGCAGGAACTGCGCATCGCGAAGAAGGCCGCCGAAGACGCCAGCCGTTTGAAAAGTGAATTCCTCGCCAACATGAGCCATGAGATACGTACGCCGATGAACGGAATCATCGGGATGGCGGAACTGCTCATGGATACAAATCCCACAAGAGAGCAGAAGGAATATCTGGACTCAATGGTGATGTCCGCTGAATCGCTGATGTCGATAATCAACGACATTCTCGACCTTTCCAAGATTGAAGCGCAGAAGATAGAACTGGAATCCACCAGCTTCAACCTCCGCGACAGCGTGGGCGACATACTCAACACACTTGGGCTGCGGGCTTCGGAAAAGGGGCTTGAACTCGCCTACCACATACCTCCCGATGTCCCGGATGCCGTAGTCGGGGATCCGGTCAGGCTCAGGCAGATCATCGTCAACCTTGTCGGGAACGCCATCAAGTTCACGGAAAAGGGCGAAGTGGTGGTCTCCGTCGACCTCGAATCGGTCGACAAGGATTCGGCCTTGCTATATTTTACAGTCGCTGACACGGGAATCGGCATTCCCGCTGAAAAGCTGAAGCTGATATTCGAACCGTTTTCGCAGGCGGACGCATCAATGACCCGCAGATATGGAGGAACCGGCCTGGGACTTACGATTTCCTCCAGGCTTGTTGAACTGATGGGGGGACGCATCTGGCTGGAGAGTGAAGTTGGCAGGGGGAGCAAGTTCCATTTCACGATAAAGCTGGGAATAACCCAGTTCCCATCCGTGAGGCAGATTCCGGAGAAACTGGAGAACCTCCATGATCTGAAGGTCCTGGTCGTCGACGACAACGCCACCAACCGCAGGATACTCGAGGAGATGCTCAAGAACTGGAGGATGAAGCCGACGACCGCCGACGGGGCCCAGTCCGCCCTGCAAATGATGGAAACAGCCACTGGGTCCGGAGAGCCGTTCCGGCTCCTCCTCCTTGATGCAAACATGCCAGTGACAGACGGCTTCGGCCTGGTCGAGCAGATCAAGCAGCATCCTGTCTTCAGCGGTACAACGATAATGATGCTCACCTCCTCGGGCCAGAGAGGAGACACGGCACGCTGCCGTGAGCTGGGCATTTCCGCGTACCTGATAAAGCCGATCAAGCAGTCCTTGCTCCTAGATTCCATCACTACGGTACTCGGCAAATTCGAACAGGAGATTGCATGGCATCCGAGTCCGGCCAGGATACTGGCAGAAGAGATGCGCAGCCTGAACATCCTCCTTGTTGAAGACAATCTCGTCAACCAGAAGATATCCAGCGTCATGATCGAAAAGAGAGGACATGCTGTAACCGTTGCGGAAAACGGCATGGAGGCCATTGCATTGTGGCAGTCAAACGCGGAGTCCCATCCCTTCGACGTCATTCTCATGGACGTGCAGATGCCGGTGATGGACGGGTTCGAGGCGACCCGGATCATCAGGGAAAGGGAGAAGGCGGCTGGTGCGCACATTCCGATCATCGCCCTCACCGCCAATGCCATGAAGGAGGACAGGGAGATATGTCTTAAGTCCGGAATGGACGGTTATGCCTCGAAACCTCTCAGGGCCGCCGAACTTTTTTCCGTCATTGACGAGGTGCTGGAACACAAGGGTAAAGAAAAAGAAGTGGAAGAACCTTCTTCAGGGAGGACTGCAGAGTTATTCAACGTGGAGGAATCTCTCCGTCGTCTTGACGGGGACGCGGTCCTGTTGAAGGAAGTCATGAGGATATTCCTGAATGAATATCCCGTCCTTCTCTCGGAAATCCGTACAGCCGTCGGAAAAAACGATGCAGCGCAGCTTGAACGTTCCTCCCATTCACTCAAGGGGGCTCTCGGCAATTTCGGAGCACATGCGGTTTCTGAGACAGCCTCAAAGCTTGAGATGATGGGCAGGAAAGGAGATTTCCCTGAAGCGAAGGAGGAGCTGGTGTCCCTGGAGAAAGGGATTGAACTTCTGAAGCTGTCATTTGAAAAATATATTTCTGTCAGAAAGACATCCACTGATTAATTTTTCTATTCCTTCTCATTTATAATTCTTTTCCCCATCACGGGAAGACCGGATATTTTTCCATGAAAGTTGATGTGCTACAGCATCGTACGCTGTCCTGTCATGCGGAAGGCTTTCGGAACCGAGGGAGTGGAAACGACCGAGATCTTGATTCAATAGGAATCATCCCCTTCCAGCCGCCTGACAAATCCTTACCCCTCTTCTGGAAATCACCTTGGATATATGTAATATACCAGGTTTTCTGCCATAAATGCTTTTACTGGCAATTGGAACTGGGGATATATGCGCAAGGTTCTCGTGGTAGACGATGATTCAGGAGTCAGGTCCGTGCTTTCCGCCATCATCATGCGGAAGGGGGGTTTCCATGTAGCCGAGGCGTCCTCCCTGGCCGAGGCTACAGCAATGTGCCTTGATAACCGATATGACCTGGTATTCCTGGATCACATGCTGAGGGATGGCATCGGATGGGAGATTGCTGAGCTAATATCCCTTAATCCCCAGAAATTCGGGAATCCCATGATAATAGCGATGTCGGGAAGCGTCCCACAGGAAAAGGCCATGAAAAGCGGGCTCCATTATTCGGAATTCATGCCAAAGCCGTTCGCGGTTGCGCAAATCGAAGGCATACTGGAAAAGCTCCCGGAAGAATCATCTTCCGGAAATTGAAACAGCATACTTGAGGAATTTTCCCCTGCCCTCTATCGTCATCTTCATGTACAGGCTCAGAAACCTCCTGAACACCTTGTCATCGTCCCGTACGGGATGTTCCAATACGCATGATACGGATTCCATCCCGCAGGGCCTGATGTCCACATCATTCTTCTCTGCAAATTCCGGAAGCCTCCTTCCAGGTAAAATACCCGGCTTCGTTATCTTGTTGAGCCAGTTGATAAGCACTGCCGACTAACTCCACAGTGTTCCGCCAACGCTACAGGATGCAGTCGGGTTTTCAAGACTGCTCCAACGCGTAACGGATTAAAACGGCATATAGAGACTCGTCTTGATTATTTATCTTATTTTAGAAATATTCTGACTCGAAAGGCGGATCATCCCATTACAGCGGTAGATGGTTGAAATGGAAGAAATCGGCATGCCCGTCGAAGAAAATCGCATTCGTACCCTTATGGTGAACACCAACCTGGTCATGGATTGCGGTGAAAGTATATCTGGCATTGAAGTGGAAGAAGATTAGTCATATTGAGGATCATAAATTTCGAAGGAGATATGTTGTACATGATTTCCTGCAAATTGGTATTTAGCCTGTGCCGCCTGGAGAATCTCCGGCTGACCGCATAGGAGTTGCTGTTCCAGTTGGTGCCAGGGGCCGCCACAGACAGCCACAACCTCCGCTTTTTCAACATCCATAGGCCAGGAGGCAAACCCCTGGCATCCAATGCTGAAATTCCATCCTTGCCAACGGGGAAATATATCCTCTATGTGCAAGTAATCCAATGGCCCGAACATGCCTGCTCCCGCCATAATGAACTGCCAGTCACCAGATCGGGAAATGTCCGAGAAAAACATGGCCTGACTTGCAATACCCGACTTGCTAAATTATCCTTTGAATGCGCATGCCCAAGTAACAAAACAAGTTTCCGATCGTCCTGTCATTGTGAAAGACATGAAAGAAAAAGAGCCTCTGGATAAATTGATTGAGAGATCACGGTCTACCGGTGATATGCATGCGCTTGGGCTGGTATATGAACATTACTACCCGAAGATACTCAAGTACATGTACTACCGGAGCAACCGCGAGAACTATGAGGATCTGACGGCAGAGGCATTTCAGAAGGTCATAAGAAACATAGGTTCGCAGGAAGGGAATTTTGAAGCCTGGCTGTACAAGATAGCCGAGAACACGGTCAAGGATTTCTACAAGGCGAAAGGTTCAAAGATGCGGCTTGAGGAAAGCATCATGAAGTCCGACAAGGTTCCCGGCAATAATTCAGGACTGACAAAGACTGAGCTGAAGATGGACATTTACGGTGCTCTTGACAAGCTTGACGATGAAAAGAGGAGAATAGTAACGCTGAGGTTCATCCAAGGGCTGAGTTCGGAGGAGGTTGCCGAGATAACTGGGAAGACGCCCGAAGCTGTGCGCATAATGCAGTTCCGGTCGCTGATAGAACTGAAGAAGATCATGACAGAGGAAAATGTAAAATGAAAGAAAGCGTGGAAAATATCCTGGACAAATGCCTTGAAGATATCGCCAGAGGCGGAGCTCCTGACAAGATCCTTGCTGAATACAGGGAACATCCGGAATATGAAATCCTCAAGGACGCCCTTCATCTGGCATTGGATCTGAAAAACCTGCAGGAACCACCAATTTCCAAGATTCCGGACTTCTCCCTTATTGCAGACTATAGTAAAAATTCTCCTGTCAAAAGAAAAATAATACCCTTCAGGTTGATCACCCGCATTGCGGCAATGTTCGTGGCGGTCTTCATTCTTCTTGCGGTCGCCGTTCAGGCATCGGATGATTCGATACCGGGCGATCTCCTCTATCCGGTCAAACGCGGTTATGAGAAGGTCCGTTTTTCGTGCATGACAGGAGACAGGCAGAGGGCGGAATTCAAGATGGCGTGTTCAAATCTCCGCCTATCGGAAGCCCATGAATCGGTAAAAAAGGGAGGGAAGGCCGACGTTTCCCTTTTCTCGTCCATGTTCGACGATTCAAGATATGCCCTTGAAAAGGCCTTATCCATGCCGGAAAAAGACAGGGATGAACTGGTCTTCCTCTCTGCATACAGCATGAAAAAGCAGAAGGAAGGACTATATCAGATATACCAGAAGGCGCTTGACAGTGATAAGTCCGAAATCTCCCATTATGTCTGTGCCTGTAGCAAGAGAGATGAACTTATGGCAAGCACGTTTGGGATAAAGATATCGACACCATCAGAGAAAGGCTGCCCGGCAATGTTCGAATGCTGCGACTGCTCAGAAGGACGCGAGTGCAAGGTATCAGCCGGGGAAATCGCTAAAATGAAAAAATCAATACAATCGTCTGGAGTGATCACGGGAAGTCTTCCAGGAGAAGCCAAGAAATTTCAATATTACCCTCAGTGAATGCATCCTGTCCTTAATGGACTTAACATTGTGAATCTGATTAAAGAGAGAGTGAAGTCAATTAATGTGTTAGGCTGTATCGGAGGTTCTGAATATGGGTTCTTGTTGTGAGAATAATTGCGCAATTGAAAAGCTTCGCGAAAGACAAAGTGGAACATTGAAGGTTGTCCTTTGGGTAAACGCCTTAATGTTTTTCGTGATTGCCGGTGCTTCACTGTATGGAAAATCAACTGCTCTGTTAACCGACAGTCTGGATAACCTTGGAGACGCATTGACTTATGGTTTGAGTCTGCATGCTGTTTCGCAAGGCAGCACTGCAAAGGCAAGGGTGGCTTTATTCAAGGGCGGATTAATCCTTGTTGGCGCCTGTGTGGTCGTATGGCAAATAATCCAGAAGTTACATGTTCCCGTGCTCCCCTCGTATGAGATAATGAGTATTTTCAGCATTCTGGGATTAGCCGCAAATTCATTATGTTTGTTTCTCCTGTGGAAACACAGAAATGAAGACATAAATATGAGTTCTGTCTGGGAATGCTCAAGAAATGACATTGCTTCAAATACGTCAGTACTCATTGCCGCAGGTGCGGTCTGGTTTTTTGCGTCAGGATGGGCGGATATAATTGTTGCATCATGTCTTGTCATCTTGTTGCTACGTTCCTCGTTCAACGTTGTAAGTGCTGCGATCATGGAATTAAAGTCGACATAATCCGTTTTTCAATTGCCGTAACAGGACTTCTCCTACTTATCCTCCTCTTGGCCGGATATTCCGCTATCTACTGCTACCTATCATGGCAGCAATGGCAAATAAAAGAATTTCAGCATCCCCCTGTAACATTTTTATTTTCCAGTCGTCCTTACCTGTGAAAGCATGGATGAGAACCAAACAAATAAAAGGAGAAAAGGGACATGAACATGATATTTCGCCTCTCGATCGCCGTAATTGGAATTCTGATGATGATCATCGTACTGGTCGGGTGTCATGGAGGTCACCACTGATTCCGATGGTGAAAGAGAAATGAACATGCGGCTTCAATCAAAATATAAACAAGGAAGGAATAATCCAGATCATTGACACCCCCCAAGTATGACCGGGGGGCCGGATATGAAGTCCTGCTATCCCCGGCATGCTTCTTTAAATTAAAACGGCACTTGTAACAATTATAATCTCTCGTCGTCTTATTATGATGAAAAGAAGAAGGTGATTTCATGTTAAAAGCACTGATAGCTGACGATGATACAGAAATAAGAAATTCTATTTCTGCAGTCATAAGGAACAACGACAGTTTCCAGACAAGCGAAGCTTCTACCGTAAGGGATGCGTTACGCCTCTGTGCGATTAACAAATTCGACTTGATATTCCTCGACCACCACCTGATGGATGGAGACGGATGGGCGATCAGCAGGACAATATCCCTTGAGCCTGAGAAATATGGGAAGCCGGTAATCGTCGCCATGACCGGAAGCGTTTCTCCGTATGAACTCGAAAAACAACGAGGAAACTTCACCATGTTCATCCAAAAACCGTTCAGCACCTCTGACATTGATGCCGTCTTAAGAAAGGTGTCCGGAAATTGCAGTCCGGTTAATTGGGAAATAAATAAATCAAGATCATTACAAATCTCTTTGCAGTAGGATGCAGTCAAAAACAAGGACTTAATTTCACAATAACAGGGAGCTTTAAAAGTTAAAATAAGGAGATAAATATCATGAACAAGAAAATCATGTCGGCAGTCGCCGGAATTGGGATTTTTACCCTAATGGGGATCTTATACGCTGAGGAAGCGGCAAAGACAGATACACAGGAGAATAAGATCGTAGCACAGGCTGAATGTCCGATAATGGGCAACAAGATCAACAAGAGCCTTTTCGTGGACGCCCAGGGGAAGAGGATTTACGTCTGTTGCGGGATGTGCATTGGAAAACTGAAGGCAGATCCTGAGAAATACATAAAGGAGCTTGAAGCAAAAGGTATTCTCCTGGACAAAGCCGCCACTGGAACGCCAAAAACCGAAAAAAAGCAAGCTGCCACTGATTCGCCAGTACCTATGCAACAGGTAAGGGATGGGCATTTACCCTACCTGAGTATTGTATAAATATTAAAAATGCTATATTAAAGTGAAGAAATCAATTTCATCGCCAACTTTAAAGTTAAAACAAGGAGATGAATATCATGAAAACGGGAATTACTCTGTCAATCGCAGCGGCTGGAATCTTTTTACTGATGGGGAACCTGTATGCGGAGGATGCAAAGCCTGCCACTGATGATGTCAAGGCTGCAGCTGTAACCGTATGCCCAGACTGCGCAAAGCTTAACAAAGATAACAAACCTGGCGAAGCTCCAAAGCTCTGCCCGGAATGCCAGAAAAAAGCCTTTTCAGCAAAGCCTGCCGAATCTGCGCCTTCGAGTACAAAAACACCTGCTTCTGTTCCCTCAAGTACAAAGACGCCTCCTTCTGCACCTTCAGAGCCAAAACCTGCTGTAAAAGCAGAAAATGATGTATGTAAATAATGTGAAAAGCTTGACAAAAATTGAAAGACTGGCGAAGATGTAAAGCTCTATCCGGATTTCCAGAAAAAAGGGGGACGAGGATCATGAACAAGAAAGGCTGGTATCAGTTTTTCTGCCCAGTTGTGCGGGGTTCATGGCCAGGAGGGAGTGGCAGGCGCACACCGCTGTTGCAGCTTTTAAATGAGGCATTGATGGAGTTTGTCATAGTTCCAAGATTTCTAATGCTGATGGTAATCATGCTGATCGGAGGATGTTCGGCGACACCGTCGAGTTCCTCCCTATCCCCAGATCATCCGGCCAGTCCTGATGCGCCCGAGTCTCCCTACTCACCATCACCCACCGCCCTGGCTGAAGATCGCACAACCCCGACTCAAAGTCCAGAGTATCAGCACAAGATGCAGCATCAGGAGGCAGAGGCGATATATGCGTGCCCGATGCATGCGGACATTGTCCAGAACGCTCCTGGCAAGTGTCCCAAGTGCGGCATGAGTCTCGTGAAAAGGCAGAGTAGCAGCGGACTCAGCACGAATGGAGGAGGACAGCATGAGTAAATGCGCCGTCGCCATCCTTATCGTTCTTGGCCTGGTACTTCTTGCGACTGGTTGTACGGTGCCGCCGAAAGGAGGATTCGATTTCGTTGAGCAGAATGCCCAGGAGCGCATAGGCATGCGTGTCCTATGGAACCAGGGTGGTGACGAAGACAAAGCTGTCTCGGAAGCAATTACATCTCTGCTTCAACATCCGCTCACCGCAGACGATGCTGTGCAGGTCGCGCTGTTGAACAACCGGCGACTGCAGGCCACCTATGAGGATTTGGGCATAACCCAGGCGGCGCTGGTGCAGGCGGGTCTTCTTAAGAATCCGCGATTCTCTGGAAACTACATGCCAGCCGTGGAGGCCGGACCGGTTGCGACCGCCGGTCTTGAACTGGCACAGGACTTTGCAGATCTGCTCTTCATAGGAATGCGAAAGGGCATTGCCTCCTCCGAATTCGAGGCGAGCAAGGCCCGTGTTGCATCAGCGGTGCTGGACAAGGCCGCTGAAACACGTGTGGCTTTCCTGGAATATCAGGCGGCTGAACAGTTCCTGGAGATGCGTAAGCTGTCAGCCGATGCGGCAGCCGCCTCATTTGAAGTCAGCCAGAAACTTTTTGACGCTGGAAACATCACCAAGTTAGCCTCTGCCAGTGAACGGGCCAGCCTCAGTCAGGCGAAACTTGATCTGGCCAACGCGCAGGCTGCTATCCTGTCCCTGCGTGAACGGCTTAACAGCCTGATGGGGCTTTGGGGACCTCAGGCAACAGACTGGCGCTCCGCTGGCAGACTGCCAGACCTGCCCAAAGATGAGTTAGACGTGAAGAACATTGAACGCCAGGCCATCAAAAAAAGTCTCGATCTATCCAAGGCCCGCGCAAAAGCAGATGCTGCCGCCGGCCGCGCCGGGCTGATTAGGTGGACGACCGTTCTTTCTGATTTTGATGTCGGCGTTGGCGTGAACCGCGATGACAATGCCTCCTGGCATGTCGGCCCGGTCTTCTCCCTGCAAATTCCAATCTTTGATCAGGGCCAGGCTAAGAACGCGGCTGCGGTTGCGGAGTTGAGGCGAACCTTGCAGGAATATGCGGCGGAGGCGGTTGAACTGCGCTCTGCGGCCCGGGCGGCCCGCGACCGATTGGTCGCGGCGCGGGAACGGGCGGCATACTGCCGCGATGTCCTGCTACCAGTGCGCAACGAAGTCTTGCATGAAAGCCAACTCCAGTACAATGCGATGCAGATCGGCGTATTTCAGCTGCTATCCAGCAGACACGATGTCATTGACGCAGGCATCCAATATGTCGAGGAGCTGCGTGACTACTGGATCGCCCGTGCGAATGTTGAGTTAATCCTTGCGGGGCGCAACAAGTCCGCATCACAAGAGCTGTCCGGGAGTTCATCATCCCGCTCAAGTTCAGAACGGAAGGAGCACTGACCATGCTGACGCGTAGGGAAATGATTTTGGCTTCAGGAGCTGTTCTGGCCGGCGGAGCCGTGGCGTTTGTTCCAGGCAGACCTGTGCTGGCAGCTCAGCCGGTGGAATCTGCGGAAGATAACAAGCATTCTTCTGACGGCCATGGAGGGAACCAGCCGCCTGGAGAAGCGAACCGTGACTACAAACCCGTTATCACATTAAACGGTGCCACGCTGCCATACAAGGTCGTCGGAGGCGTCAAGGTCTACCATCTCATTGCTGAAGAGGTCGAACACGAGTTTGCTCCGGGACTGACGGCAAGCTGCTGGGGTTACAACGGACGAGTGCATGGCCCCACAATTGAAGCATCAGAGGGCGACCGCATACGGGTGTACGTAACAAACAGGCTTCCGGAGTCAACTACCGTTCACTGGCATGGTGTGTTGCTGCCCAGTGGCATGGACGGGGTCGGGGGACTGAGCCAGAGGGCAATTCAGCCCGGTGAGACATTTAAATATGAATGGACGTTCCGCCAACACGGTACGTTCATGTACCACTCGCATCACGATGAGATGACGCAGATGGGCCTGGGCCTGATGGGAATGATAGTCGTCCACCCCCGGAAACCCGTCGGGCCTCTCCCGGATCGGGACTTCGCATATATGCTGAGTGAATGGAAGATCGTGCCCGGCACCAGACGCCCCGATCCCAACGAGATGACCGACTTCAACATTCTAACTCTCAACGGCAGGTGTTTTCCAGGAACTGCTCCAATCGTGGCCAAGCTGGGAGAGCGTGTCCGACTCCGATTTGGGAATCTGAGCGCCATGGATCACCACCCGATCCACTTGCATGGCTATAACTTCAAACTGGTCGCAACCGATGGGGGCGAAATCCCTGAGTCGGCTCAATGGCCTGAGACTACGGTACTGGTGCCAGTGGGAAGCACCCGGACTGTCGAGTTTGTTGCGGACAATCCCGGCGACTGGGCGATTCACTGCCACATGACCCACCACGTGATGAACCAGATGGGTCACGGCATCCCCAACATGATCGGAGTAAATCCAGGCAATCTTGACCAGAAGATTCAGAAGTTGCTGCCAGATTACATGACCATGGGACAAAATGGCATGGGTGACATGGGCGACATGGGCATGCCCCTTCCGCCCAACAGCATTCCTATGGTGGGGGGCAAGGGACCGTACGACTATATCACCATGGGCGGCATGTTCACTATTCTGAAGGTCCGCGAAACCCTGGACAACTACGATGATCCTGGCTGGTATGAGATCCCGTCCGGTACTCGGGCGGATCTTGCCAGACCGGACGATCTACTCCGCGACGGCATCTCCACAAGCGGTCGCCCGGGTTGATGAAAGAATCATGAAGGCATCCACATAAAATAGAAAAATCGTGAATAATAGTGTAACAAAAACAAGTTCATCTCGTCTTTACTTCTGAACACAAACAAAAAGGAGCTTGTGTGAAAACAACATTAAAGACAATCGCAGTTAAGTTAAAAGCCTGCAGAATGGACAGGACAATCACTATGATGACCATTGCAGCAGGAGTTCTTTTTCTGATTCTGGCGTTGTCCGGATGTCACGGAGGACACCACTGATTCCAGAAGTATCTATGCAAAGGGCAAGGTAGTATGGGTATTTACCCTAGCCATGTTTTTACTTGAAAGGCATTATTGAGTATGATAGCGTAAGCAATCATTTGTACAAATAACAAGGAGATGAGGACTATGAACAAGAAGATCATGTTGACGGTAGCCGCAGTCGGACTTTTTTTCCTGATTGGGAACTTGTCCGCAGAGGAAGCAGTCAAGCAGCAACCCGCCCCGGATAAGAAAGTGCAGACTGAATGCCCGGTACAGGATGAAAAAATAAACAAGAGCCTTTTCGTAGATGCCAAGGGTAAAAGAATTTACGTCTGTTGCAATAATTGTATCGAAATTGTGAAGGCCGATCCTGAAAAATACATAAAGGCTCTGGAAGCAAAGGGAATTGCCCTTGAGGCTACACCGAAGGACAAGGCTTCAGCTGAAGCGCCAAAAGCGGAAAAGAAAGATGCCGGGCATCAGCACTGATTTTTTAGCGGCAAGCCTCCGGTTTGCTCAGTAACAAGCCGGAGGCTGATCCTGAAGTCTAGTTTGAATGTGAATTTTCGAGTCTGAACAAAACAACAAACACACTGCTGGGAGGCGGAAAACTTGATGAAAAATAAAACACAAATATCCATAGCGTTTTACGTTGCGCTGGTTTCCGCATTTATAACGGCCATAGGCATGGGGGTTTATGCGGTATATCAATTTTATTCTCATCCAGGTCATACCATAACAGGATTGATGCTGGAGCATGGCTGGCACGTTATTGCCCTTGGATTCCTGACCTATCTGGTATCTTACCTCCTTTTCCATTTTCAGATAACTAGACCGATCTCGTCATTGTGGATGAAGTGCTATGCCATGACCAGAGGCTACGAGGATAATATCACTGTAACTTCATCCATTAAAGAAATTCAAGAGATAGCCGATGCGATCGACATGCTTAAGGCACAGTTGTCAAAAAATAAAAACGAACCCATCAACAAACAGAATGACGAAGGGGGTACAATATGAAGTCAGGAGCAAAGAAAAATCAAGTTCAGGAAAAAGCCTGCTCAAAAGCCGAATGCAAAATACCTGGGTGCAGCAAGGAGAAAAGTCTGGAAAAGCTTGCAAAATCCGGCAAATTGGAAGAGTTTATCAAGAAAAGCAACGGTTCATGGAATCACCAGTCATGGCTTGAGCTGTGTGCGGATATCTCGCTGGAGGGATATGAGCCGATTGATTATGACCAGGTAGGAGTTCTTCTTGAAGAACGCAAGGCTATTTACCTCTCAAATTTAAAACAAGAAGACGTTTTACTGACTAAATAGCAGGGAAAAGGTTGATATGGAGGAAATTAGAAAAGATACGTTTTTCAGGATGGCTGGAATATTAGGGTTGACGTTGATACTTGCCCTAATCCTATGGGCGCAGAAGTCAACTTCAGAAAAAAGCGAAAGCATGAATACTGTTCATACGCCCCACAACCATTCAGATCCTACGCAGCATGGCCATGAAATCACATCCAAGGAGATTAAAAAGGAAGAAGTGTCTGACTTGAAACCGAGCGGGACATTGGAATCCGGCGTGAGAATTGTGGATTATGATGCTTACAAGTACGGTTTCGAGCCGGATCCGCTGGTTGTTGTAGCCGGTGAAAAAGTACGACTGCGGGTGAAGAGCCGGGATGTGGTTCACGGCATGATGATCCCCGAGATTGACTTTTCCACGGACATGCCGATAAAGGAGCGTAAGACAGTTGAGTTTCATGCGCCGGTCAAGTCCGGTGAATATCCGGTCTTTTGCAGCGTATTCTGCGGATCCGGGCATGGAAACATGAAAGGGCGGATGATTGTTCTTCCCGCAACGGAGAAATAACCTGAATGTCAACAGCGATTAAACTTTTAAAGCAACCCAAACTGCAGATGATAGCTTTGCTGTTCCTTTTGGCTGGGATAGCAGTTACTGGGGGAGTTTACGGCAGGGGAGCGCTGTCTGTTCATTTGCTTGCAGCAGTAGCAACGGCCCTTGCAGCCGAATGTATCTTTTTTGGGTCAGCTTCCGCCGCATCCTTCCAGAGCGCGACGATAACGGGTCTCATAGCAGGGATGCTCCTTGCCCCTGGAAGCAGTCTTGTGGTTGTCTGGGCTGCAGCGGTTGCAGCCATTGCAATCAAGAGGCTTTTTGTCTTTAATTCCGAGGGCAGGCATATATTCAATCCTGCGGCGTCGGGACTGGTTTTGTCCACGGTCCTTTTCAGCAATCAGATAAACTGGTGGGGAAACTCATCTTCATTAGCCGTAATTCTAGGCGCCGGAATCATCCTTTTCCGGATGAACCGCCTCTCCCTTCCCTTCGCCTATTTTTTAGGAAGGATCCTTGCATGTGCGGCAACAGGAGCCGCCATTGACGAGAGCCTCTTGCTTCTTCCAAACTTGTTTTTTGCGTTCATCATGGTTGTCGAACCAAAAACTTCACCCCAGAACCGGACTCAGCAGTGGATGTTTGGAGCTTTGTGCGGTATCTTGTCAACAGGGATTTACAATATTTTCCCCGGAAAGGAAAGTGATTTGATTGCGCTCCTGATAGTCAACTTCCTGCGTCCTTTGTTTGCTTTGAAGTTTTTTAATAAACCCTTTACAAGGAGTCTGAGTTCATGAAAAGAACAATAATATTGTCCCTGGTATTTGCCGCTGGAGTTTTCTTCCTGATGGGCAAGCCATATGCGGAGGAAGCTACCGGCAAACCCGAAGCATCAAAATCCGCTGATTCGCAGGCCAAGAAGGATGATTCCAAGGACAGCAAGAAGCAGATCAACTGCCCTATAATGGGAGGGAAAGTCGACGAGGTGGACAGGAAACTGTTCGTAGACTACAAGGGCAAGAGGATTTTTGTATGCTGTACACGGTGTCTGGCAGTGGTCAAGGCGGATCCTGAAAAGTATATCAAGGAGATGGAGGCCAAAGGCATCATCCTTGATGAGACCCCGAAGGACAAGGCCACCGAAGCTCTAAAGGTTGACAAGAAGGAAGACGGACACGCCGGGCATCAGCACTGATTCCATGGCTGTATTACTTGAGGTAATTTCATAGTTGCCTTGAACTGATTTAGAACTAACGGAGGGGGGTTGGAAAACCCGCGCTCCGTTGAAATTAGAGTTTTGAAATCGACTCACTTAAATATATATATGGAGGTGAAGTATGAAAAGGATAATTCTGATCGCCGCTCTCGCAATGACTGGCCTCTACGCATATGGCGAGGACGCGAAACCTGCACTTCCGCCGCTTTCACCACAGAAACTCCTGATCCCTCCCCTTCTACCGCAAAGGCTTCTGATTCAGCCTCTCTTGCCGCAGAAACTCCTGATTACACCTCTTCTGCCGCAAAGACTCATTCTGCCGTCTCTTCCAGAAGCAAAGCCAACTATGGAAACAGATGGCTCTGTATCCAAATAAAGCGCAAAGATTAACAAAAATATCGAAGTAAATCAGTAATTATCAAATGAAGAAGTCAAATCTGAAATACTGGCGATGCTTGATACTGATGACAGTACTGGTCTCAATTTCCCTGTCCGGCTGCTACGGCCTCACAACCAAGAGTGAACGGCAGGCGCGGAGCGATTTCGGGACGCTGTCCAAAATCTACCGTCCTGACGGCAATAAAGCCGCCCTTCCAGTCCTCGACAGCAATTCAACGCTGGCCGTATTGCTTACTTACGCCATGCTCAACCAGCCGCGTGTCGAAGCGGCTTATTACGAATATGCGGCATCTGTCGAGAAGATCACCCTGGAAAGGTCCCTGTCCGATCCCAAGTTTACATTCCAGATGGACATTACAAACGTGATCAACTCCATAATGCCAGGGCTGATGCTTGATGTCCCCTGGCCGACAAAGCTCAGCACCAAGGCGGACATCGCCTCTGCCGAAAGCCAGGCTCGGTATTACGCCTTTGAAAGCGCGGTGCTCCAGACGGCTTTCGATGTCAAGCGCCCCTATTATCAGCTTCACTTTCTCGATGAGCGCATCCGCATCAACTGCAAGATGCTGGAGTTGATGAACAATCTGGAGAAAATCGCCCGTGCTTTGAATGAATCAGGGAAGGTTACATTGCAGGATGTGCTCAGGGCGCAGATCGAACAGGAACGGCTGAAAACTGAAATTGCCAACCTTGAGGATTCGCGCAATCCGCTCATGGCCAAACTCAAGACCGCCTTAGGAATGTCCGTCGACCAGCCGAACCCGCCTGTTCCGGCGCAGTTCGAATCAACACCTCTTGACATGAGTTCCGAGCAGCTTCTGGCGACAGCCTTGGCGCACAATCCGCAACTAAAATCGATGGAGGCCGAAGTTCATGCAGCTGAAGAGGGAATCAAACTTGCCCGCTTGAGCAGGTTTCCGGATTTCACTGTAGGAGTAGAGGGTGATGTGAAGGCCAATCCTATTATGGTGAGACCCAAGTTTGAAATGACGCTGCCCATCTGGATGGACAAGATTGCGGCGGAAATCGCTGCTGCCCAGGCACGCAAACAGGCGGCTTCGGCCAGATTATCCGCAGAGCAGATCCAACTGGTGGTGGAATTCGCCGACAAATCGTATATGTACCGCGAGTCCAAACGCAATCTCCAGCTTCTCACAGGCAAGCTGCTGTCCAAGGCACAGATGTCCCTGGACGTTGCCCGCGCAGCCTATTCCTCAGCTCAAATCGATTTCATAAACCTTCTGGAGGCGGAACGCACATTGCTCCAGTTCCAAATTGTCGAAGTTGAAGCCCGCACCCAATGCGAACTGACTCTGGCCGAACTCAGCCTAATAATCCTGGGAACACCGCCGGATAACGCGCCGCTGCCGGCCCCTCCTTCAACAGACATCAAGCCAAAATAGAGGACTCAATACAACTATGAAAACAAAAACTAAAGCAGCGATATCAATCACGGTCATTGCATTGGCGACGATTGCTGCCGCCATCTTTTTTCTGAACCCGTCCGCCCATGACCACGGAGATGCGGCAACGTCGAAATCCGAACAGCTCTACACCTGCGGCATGCACCCCCAGGTGATCCAGGACAAGCCTGGCAATTGTCCCATATGCGGAATGAAACTGACCCCGGTCCGCAAGCAGGCCGGTGCGGATACCGGAGCAAGGGAACGGAAGGTGAAATACTACAAGTCCACCATGAACCCCGGCGAAGTGCGCCAGACGCCTGGCAAGGACAGCATGGGCATGGACATGGTTCCGGTGTATGACAGCGGGGCGGCTGACGAATCGTCCTCCATCACAATTGATCCCGTGACCATCCAGAATATGAACATCCGGACCACCGAAGTCGTCCGCGGCCCATTGAGGCGGACCATCCGCACGGTGGCGGTTATCGACTATAACGAACATTTCCTGGTTGATGTGACCACCAAGGTCAAGGGCTGGATTGAAAAACTGTACGTGAACGCCACCGGCCAGCAGGTGCACCGGGGAGATCCTCTGTTCGAACTCTACTCGCCGGAACTTTACAGCGCAGAAGTCGAGTATCTCATAGCCACCGGTTCATCCGCCAGCACCCTGCAGGACGGAGTCGATTTAAAATCCAGCGCCCTCACCAAGCTGAAATACTTCGATATCTCAGACGAGCAGATTGCCGAACTTGATAAAACGCGCCAGGTCAAGAAAACCCTGCGCATCCTTTCAACAAGCGACGGATTCGTCATTGAAAAATTGGTTGTCGAAGGGCAGATGGTTGATGCCGGCATGAAAATATACCGCCTAGCGGATCTGTCCCTGGTCTGGGTATATGCGCAGATATACGAGCAGGATCTCGCCTACGTAAAACTGGGGCAGGAAGCAGTCATGACGCTTTCCTTCCTGCCAGACCGCCAGTTCCATGGCCGTGTAACCTACATCTATCCGAACGTGGATGAGAAGACCCGTACCGCCCGTGTGCGCATGGAATTCCATAACCCCGGATACTTCCTCAAGCCAGGCATGTTCGCTTCGGTCTCCGTCTCCTCCGAACTGGATCCTTCTGCAATTCTTGTGCCTGACTCGGCCATTCTCCGCAGCGGCGAGAAGAATACTGTTTTTGTGGCCCTTGAAGGCGGACGTTTCGCCCCACGCACGGTAACACTTGGCCCCCAGGCGGAGAACGATCAATATCAAGTCCTCAGCGGTCTTGACAAAGGTGAAAAAGTCGTCACATCGGGCCAGTTCATGCTTGATTCAGAAAGCCAATTGCGCGAGGCCATCCAGAAAATGACCACGCCCGAAAAAGCTGCACCTTCAACGGCCCCTGAAGCTGGTCAAAAAAACACCGCAGCGACAACGCAGGCGGAAGCGGAAAAGCTGGTCTACATCTGCCCCATGCCGGAACATGCCATGATCCATTACGACCATTCCGGCAAGTGCCCTATCTGCGGGATGACGATGATGCCGGTTCTGCCCTCGGCTCTGCACGATCTCCAGCTGCCCGGCAAATTGCTCTACTATACCTGCCCCATGCCGGAACACGCAGATGTGCACATGGACAAGCCTGGCAATTGTCCGAAATGCGGCATGACGCTCATACCGGTTCTGGAAGAACCGAAGAAAGCGCCTCTTGAACCGGCCAAAGGCTCCGAAGCAATACCTGAAAAGCTCTATGTCTGTCCGATGGCCGAACACGCAGATGTTGTTTCCGACAAACCGGGCAAGTGTCCGAAATGCGAGATGACCCTGGTGGAGACAAGCAAAGTCCCGCACGGCAAAGATGCTGAAAAAAACTGGCATAGGCTGCATCCGGCCCCCGTTTCAAACCAGGACGCACCACAACACCAACACTAAGACGAACAGGAAATGATCTCATGCTAAAGGGAATAATTGATTTTTCGCTGAAGAACAAATTCATTGTTCTCCTGGTCACTGTGGCGCTGGTGCTCAGCGGACTTTATGCTGTAAAGAATATTCCTCTCGACGCCATCCCCGACCTTTCGGACACGCAGGTCATCATCTACACGGAATATCCCGGACAGGCACCGCAGATAATCCAGGACCAGGTAACCTATCCCATCACCGCCAAGATGCTTTCCGTACCCTACAAGAAGGTGGTGCGCGGCTACTCGTTCTACGGCTACTCCTTCGTATATGTCATTTTTGAAGACGGCACGGATCCCTACTGGGCGCGCAGCCGGGTGCTTGAATATCTGAGCCAGCTCAGCAGCCAGCTGCCCAAAGGGGTGACTCCATCGCTTGGTCCGGATGCCACAGGCGTGGGCTGGGCCTTCATGTATACGATCAACTCGAAACAGCGCGATCTCTGGGAGCTCCGTTCCATGCAGGACTGGTATCTGAGATACCAGCTCACCGCAGTGGACGGCGTGTCGGAAGTAGCTTCCATCGGCGGCTTCCAGAAGCAGTACCAGGTGACGGTGGATCCTGTGAAACTGCGCGCCTACAACCTGCCTTTGTCGGATGTGAGCAAAGCCATTGAGATGAGCAACGGCGAAGTAGGCGGACGCTCCATTGAATTGGCCGAGAAGGAATACATCGTGAGGGTCAAGGGCTATATACAGGACGTGGAGGCTCTCCGCAAAGTCGCCGTGGGTGTAGGTTCCAATGGCGTACCGATTTTAATGCGCGACGTGGCTACCGTGCAGCTCGGACCGGAGATGCGCCGTGGCATTGCAGAACTCAACGGCGAAGGCGAAACCGTCGGAGGGATCGTCGTCATCCGCTACGGCGCCAACGCGCGCCAGGTCATCATGGATGTGAAGAAGCGTCTGGACGAGGCCATGAAAGGACTGCCTCCGGATGTGACCTATACGATCGCATATGATCGCAGCGCCCTGATAGATCGCGCCGTCCGGACGCTCGAAGAAAAGCTCATTGAGGAAAGTATCGTGGTGGCACTGGTCTGCATCGCCTTCCTTATGCATCTGCGAAGTGCGATGGTTGCCATTCTGATCCTGCCCATCGCCGTGCTCATGTCCTTCCTCGTCATGTTTGGACAGGGGATCAGTTCCAACATCATGTCGCTGGGAGGCATCGCCATAGCAATTGGCGCAATGGTGGACGCTGTAATCATCATGATCGAGAACGCCCATAAACATATGGAACACGACGCGGGGAAAAAACCGCACTGGGAGATCATCCGGGACGCTTCCATCGAGGTCGGCCCGACGCTCTTTTATTCGCTATTGGTAATCACTGTGTCTTTTATCCCGGTCTTTACTTTGCAGGCGCAGGAAGGGCGCTTGTTCAAACCGCTGGCTTTCACGAAGACCTACTCGATGGCGGCGGCGGCGCTGCTCTCAATCACACTGGCACCTATCCTCATGGGATTCTTCATACGCGGCAAAATCCCGCCTGAGGAAAAGAACCCCATCAACCGCTTCCTCATCTGGGTGTATCACCCGCTGATTGATTTGGTCATCAGATGGCGCTGGATAGTCATTTTCAGCGCAGCAGCCATCGTCCTCTGGGTTTTCTTTCCTTCGAACATGCTTGCCGCGCGCCTGCTGCCCGACGGCAAGGTCAAGGAATTGGCGTTCAAGGCTGGAAAGTTCTTCCCGTACCAGAACATCGGATCGGAGTTCATGCCGCCTCTCTACGAAGGCGACCTGCTCTACATGCCGACAACCTTCCCGGGAATCTCCTCTACCAAGGCTCGCGAACTCATCCAGCAGACCGATAAGATTATCAGATCCTTCCCGGAAGTGCAAAACGTCTTTGGCAAGGTCGGCCGTGCCGAAACCGCCACCGATCCTGCGCCTTTCGACATGATCGAAACAACAATCATGCTCAAGGATGAGAAGGAATGGCCGGAAGCGGACATCAAGGATGAGACCGGCAAGGTCATTGCACACAGGCAGCGAACACCCGACGAACTGATGGATGCACTCAACGGCGCCATCCAGTTCCCAGGCCTGACCAACGCCTGGACGATGCCCATCAAGACGCGAATTGACATGCTTTCCACAGGTATAAAGACTCCGATAGGCATCAAGGTCGCAGGTCCAAATCTGGCTGAACTTGATAGGATCGGCTCCGAGATTGAAGCAGTTGTAAAACAGGTTCCAGGCACGGCAAGCGCATACTCCGAGCGAGTTGTCGGCGGCCGCTATCTGGAGTTTGACATCAACCGCGATGAAATTGCCCGGTATGGTCTCACGCTGGGCGAAGTGCAGGAGGTTTTATCCGTAGCGCTGGGAGGCATGCCCATCACCACTACCGTTGAGGGTCTGGAACGCTACACCATAAATCTCCGCTACGAGCGCGATTATCGCCAAGATTTTCAAGCCCTGCGTGACTTGGTAGTACCCACGCCCACCGGCGCACAGGTGCCGCTGGGCCAGCTGGCGACAATCAAGGTAGTCAACGCTGCAATGGGCATCAAGAGCGAAACCGCAGTACCTAACGCCTGGATCTACGTGGACGTGAAAGGAATTGACATCGGCACCTACGTCCAGATGGCCATGCGCGCCGTCAACGAAGGTGTCGCCAAAGGCAACATCAAGCTTCCTCAGGGTTACAACATCTTCTGGAGCGGCCAGTATGAATACATGCTGCGCGCACAGCAGCGTATGATGATCGTGGTGCCGCTGACACTTATCATAATCATTCTAATAATCTATCTCAATACACGCTCGTTCATTAAAACATCCATTGTCATGCTGGCCGTGCCCTTCTCGCTGGTGGGGGCGTTCGCAGCCGTCCACTGGATGGACTATAACATGAGCGTCGCCGTCTGGGTAGGCATAATTGCGCTGGCAGGCTTGGATGCGGAGACCGGAGTTGTCATGCTCCTCTATCTCGACCTTGCCTACGAGCAATGGATCAAGATAGGCAAGATGCGCAATCTCTCCGACCTTCGCGATGCCATTTACCATGGAGCTGTCAAACGTGTCCGCCCGAAAGCCATGACCGCAAGCGTCATCATCGCCGGCCTTATGCCGATCATGTGGAGCCACGGCGCCGGTGCAGACGTGATGAAACGCATTGCCTTGCCCATGATAGGTGGTGTCATGACCTCCACGATCATGGAGCTCATGGTATATCCCGCCATCTTCTACATCTGGCGGTCAAGATGCCTGAGGCAGGGAAAAGACGGCAAAGCCGAAACCTCCACAGAGGAATTGACAGGAAATAAGCACACAGCTGGAGGAGAGGGAGCGACAGGAGCACCAGTCCAAATCCCCAGATAAGGAAGTATAGCCTTCAGCTTGTATATGAACTTAAGGCCAGATATTTTAAAATTTATAACATTCATTAAAAAATCAAGCATAGATCAGGAAACCGGATTGATAACCGTCCTGTCAAATCCCTTTTCGCAGTGGCGGACGACACATTCGAACTTCTTCATCGCCATTAGCTCGTGCTCTTTAACTTTGTATTCTTCGACTTTCTGATAATTTGAGTTGCCCCTTCCTCCAGAATATCCATAGCTTCTTTTCCAGTATTCGCGCTTTCCGATTATATCCGCCGCAAGCCTTGCCGCCTTTGGATCGGCAAGGGTAAAATAGATCTGGTTGCTGAGGTTGAGCAGCAAAACCTCCGTCTTCTTTTCATCAAGAATCGGATAATAGCTTGTCGTGCTCTGGGCGGCAAAGATCACCGTTCCTTTCGCCTCCCGTATCTTGTCAATAACCTTGTAGTCCGCAAATCCGTCATCGGTGGCAGTAACTATCCCCTGAGCTTCGTCCGCCCAGAATATCAGCAAATTGGCGTTTTTCCTGTACTCCTGGCTCATGTCGAAGCGTCTGAGACAGTGGACATAGAAAAGAAGTTTCATGAACGTATTCACATATCTGCGTTCAACTTGGTATTTCTGGGGCATAGACACGATAAATATCATACCGTTGTCGAGTCCCGAGAAATCAACCGAGCCCTCATCACAGCAGAAGATTTCCGAAATGTCCGGGTTCGTGAAGTACTGCAGATAGTTGAAGATCGTTGACATGACTCCGCCCAGCTGCTCATTTGGCTGGTTCAGGAATTTGTCGCCGAAATGCTTCATCAGTATAAGCTTTATCCTGAGTTCAGGGATGCTGTTGACATAGTCCGTCAGCAGACCATCGAGTTCTTCACCAAGGGAGCTTACTGCTTCCTTAAGCTTTTCCTTGTCGGTAAGCAGATCGTAGACATTTTCAAGCGTCACTGGATACTGCATGACCTCAAGAAGTTCCATGGCTTTTTCGATATGGATCTGCGCCTGTGTCCTGAAGAAGCCCTTATCTCCAGACTGTCCAAGGCTCGAAGCTGTGTCAACTACTATCTTTGCATACGTGCTCCACGGAACCCCCGGGTAGCTCAAAAGGTTGAACTTGGCCTTCGGCTCCCAGTCCGGAGGCGCGTAATCAGGCCTGACTTGGAAACAGACTATCCTGTCTTCCGCATCATATTTTTCTGCAATTTCAGAGACAATCTCATGAAAAGAGCCTTTCTCGTCAACTGCAATTCCTCCCCAGTCCGGACAGTTTTTGAACACCTGGTGCATCAATGTCTTGATCGCACCAACCGTCTTCCCTGAACCTGTCCTGCCGGTTATCGACCATCCCCTGCAGAAGTCATTCATGTCCCATGTGAACTTTCCAATCGAAGCGACAGTCTGGCCGTCTTTCGCATATTCGGATCCCAGTGACTTTCGGCCTCGAAGTAAAACAAAGACTCCTGCCGCAATCAGGACTGCTGATAAACAGATGGATAATTCGGCAAGGGGTAAGGCCAGAACGAATAATGAAACGGAAATTGCAACTCTTCTCATTTTGAGATTCCTGTCCTTCCTGACATGTCATAAAGAATCTCCTGGGGCGATCTGCCGCACTGGGAGATTCTTTATTCAGGGTTTTATTTCAGGAGTGTTATGAAAGACCTGCCTGTCGGATGAGGGCTTTTTGAGGAGAAGCTCCCTCAAAAAACCGTAAAGCTTCCCTTCATTGTCGGGCAGGATACACATGTAGCCGCTGAAAAACACGGTTGTTGATTTTTTGCCTGCCGCCTCCGCCGTCTCCAGAAGACAGGCACCGTCAACGTCCTTCTGCCTGAAAAGGAAGGTTCCCTCATACTCCGTAAATCCGTCCGAGTCCGCGATTCCTGATATTTTTCCGTCGCCATGCCGCTGTCTGAGCATTTTCCACAACTCCTTTCGCCAGTTTTAAGAACAATGATTCATCTTTCCCTTTATATTTCCCGGATGACCGGAAATATTCGAGCAGGTTTGCCTGGTTATATTTTATTGAAGGCGGAAGCCTCCTCACTTCCTCACAAATACGGAATTCCTTCAGTTCCCGCAGATATTCCCGTTTAAGCTCGAAAAACTTCCTGATCCTCCGCCTCCTTCGCTGCAAATTCGTTTTTATCAGAAGTGTGTTCATATCCCGGAGTATTCTCGGGACTTGCAGACGGAATAGCAGAGGGTTCATGTTGACTGACCGCCTGGAGGTCAGTTCATCCTGAAGAAATATAAGGTTATCGTATTTGATCCTGAGTTTCTGATATGCGAGCAGATGCTGGTTCTCCAGTCCTCCGGATATGGACGGAACCATGTTTTCCTTGTTCCTTATTGAATGGAATCTCACATTGAACATGTCGGTATTGTCTCCGGAAAGCCTGTCCAGGAGATTCTTTTCCAGCCTGGCGAGTTCGTCCTTGCAAAAACCAAGCTGATCCTCCTGGTGATACCGTCTTTTCCTGCCCCTGATCGGGCTTGAGAAGGACACATGCCTTCCCTTTTCAGTCCTGCCCAAGAGGATTACGTGCAGATGCAGGTTGTCGGTGTCGTGGTGGAGTCCGTACACGTAGGAAATCCTGTCTCCGGGATGGAACCTGTTCTGGAATTTTGTCATAACCTTTTTCAGCCTGTCGCCAAGAATCTTCTCCGGATCAAGCCCCTTTTTCCGGATCATTCTCTCTCCGTCAGCGTCCATCGAGACGGCAAACCTGAAGGCAAGTACATCCCTATATGGAGAAATCTCCTTGATCTTTTTTGTAACAAATTTAATTCTTTCCTGATTGCCCAGATTTTCAGGAACACAATTGAAGTATTCGACGATTTTGTCCCGCATGTAGCCACCAACGTGCACTTTTCCGCACCCCTCTTTGGAAACGTATTTTATGGAGTCCTGAATCTTTTTCTTCGCCATTTCAAGGCTTGTCCGTTCGTCAAGGGCCTTGTATCTCGCCTTCAGTTCGGACGTCTCGTCCAGATAGCTGATGTTCAGGTTCCGGCAGACCCTTATCGGCTTTTTCTTTACGAGGATGAGCAGTTTTTTCATGGGATTTCCTTCTCCGACAGTTCCGATACCAGGAAGGCAAGCGAGTTTTCAATCCTGTCGAGCCGCTGTTCGATTTCCAGAGGTTTTTCTCCGAAATTGTCCAGGCTGTATACGGCCATCTCAACCGCAATATTGGGCCGGACATGTAACATTTTTGAAATGTTTCTTATCCTGTCCGCTGTTTCAGGTGAGACCGATAACCTTATCTGGATTTTATTTTTCTCTTCCATGTCTCCTCCTCTTTTTTATGAACAGAAAGCTCCGCCTTTCGTCGTGAAAAGGGAAAGAGTTCTATCTCAGATAGAGCTCCTTCCCGTGAAAACTGCCTAGTTTTCACGCATCCTGCCGTGTTTTCATGCCTAATACTACCTATCTTTAATAGCAATATATCCGCATGTTTTAACATGTCAAAGGGCCCTTCAAATGAAAAATCATGCGTTAAGGGACTATCGGATGCCCCCTGGGCTGGAGATTGTCCTTTATCGCATATGGCAGCATTTCCCCTGTATCTGCGTTCCTGACAAGGGATGCAGTTGCAGGGAGGATTGGAGGTATTTACTACTCCCATTTTCAATGGTTAATAATTCATTAAAGGTCAACATTAAGATCAATACATTAAAGGAGAGGGCCGTTTTTAGCCTCAAACACTTGTTCAGAATCACGATAAGTTTACCGGGAATTTGCTCAACTTCACGAATGATTTGTTCAACTTCACGATAAGTTTCAGGCCGACTTGCTCAACTTCACGATAAGTTTGACGGGGCTTTTTCCGGATCTGGGAAGGCAAGGAATTGCGCCTTTCCTTTATAAACTTAAGCTGCCAAATGGCCTTCTGGAATCACCTTTGCCAAGGGGACTTAATTTATCTTAAGCCCCTTTTCATGCTTTATTCCATGCTTTCTTTGTCAATTGGCAACCCAACATGTACATACTAATAATCCCATAAATAAGGAATCTCCTGACGGCCATCCTATCCCCGCCGCAAGCAACGGGGTATTACGGACGCCCTCCCTCGCCTCACGGCGGGCCGAAGATTCTATAACAAAAGAAAATCAAAGCCGACCCAAGGGTCGGGGAATTTGACCCAACTAAGATTAAATTGACATCCTGGTAGGGACGGTTCGCCGAGCCGTCCGCGGCGCTCTCGGCGAGAGCACCCTACCTTTTTTGTAAAAACTATTTCGAGACTATTAGTACGTGAAATTAATCAACGCCTTTATGATGGAACAACAAATCTCACTTTGCCTTCATTTCCGATTGTGCTTACCTTACAGCCATAGGCAACCCCGATCAGCCCTGGATCAAGAACGGAATCGACATCGCCGTCTTTTAATATCCTTCCTTCTTTCATGAGGATCATCCTCGAGGAATATCTCGCCGCTATGTTTATATCATGGGAGATGAGGATGATTGTAAGGTTGCCTTTCCTATTCAGTTCTCCGAGGATTTTCATCAGCCGGAAACTGTGCCCGATATCAAGATGGGCGGTTGGTTCGTCGAGGAGAAGGATTTCAGGTTCCTGAGCGAGCGCCATTGCCAGCATCACCCTTTGCTTTTCCCCGCCGCTCAAATTGCTGAACGGAGTCCCGGAATAATTCTCCACATCCATCAGTGCCATCGCGTCGGAAATTACCTTGATGTCACGTTTTGAGGGGGCGATAAACCTTGAAAGGCGTGACACTCTGCCCATCTCGACAATCTGTCTTACAGAGTAAGGCAACGGGGTAAACACATTCTGGGGGACGACTGCCAGTATTCCAGCCCGTTGTCCGCGCGACATCTCCAGAATGCTTCTGTCCTTGATCCTGACATTGCCGGAAGAAGGTCTGACATATCCGCCTAAGATCCTAAACACGGTAGTTTTGCCTGCGCCATTCGGCCCTATGAGGGCCACAAATTCGCCTTTGTCTATTGCAAAGCTCATTCCGGTTACGACATTCCTTCCAAGCCCCGGATAGCTGTATGTTATATTATCTGCGGATATCATCATGAATCACCTCCGCTTCCCAACCTTGCAGACTTCCTGTTCAAAAGCCATATGAAGAACGGGCCACCCACAAGGGAGGTGATGACCCCCACCGGAATCTCCCTCGGGCTTAGGACTGTTTTTGCAAACGTGTCGCAGACCATCAGGAACATCCCCCCATACAGGAAAGAAAGAGGAAACAACCGCCTGTGATCCGCTCCGAAAAGTCTTCTGAGGATATGAGGGATTACAAGCCCGACAAAACCTATTATTCCAGAGATGGAGACCGCTGCAGCCGTGAGCAGGGAGGCGATACCCAGGACTGCGAGCAGGAGCATCCTTGAATTTATCCCAAGGTAGAACGCCATTTCATCTCCAAGTGTCAGCGCGTTTATCTCCCTGCCATAATGAAACAGGATGACAGCCCCGGCAACTGCAGCAATTCCGGTAGTATGGAGAAGAGCCGAATTGCCCTGTTCCAGGTTCCCGAGCATCCACCATGTCACGCTGTTCAGCTTATGGTTGTCAAGTACGCTTATAATGAACATCAGGACGCTTGAGCATAGTGTTCCTGCCACTACACCGCTGAGCATGATGTTGTTTGCATATTCTGACCCGGCACCACGAGCCATTACAAGGACCAGGGACAGGACAAGCAGCGCTGACAGGAATGAAAAAAACGGCAGAAAGAGATATCCAAGCGCAGTAAAACCGAAGGCTATTGAAATCGCTGCTCCAAGTCCAGCTCCGCCGCTAATTCCGAGGATGAACGGCTCCGCAAGAGGATTCCGGAGCACTGCCTGATATGCGGCTCCTGAGACAGCCAGGCTTCCCCCGACTATGAATCCAGCAAGAAGCCGCTGGCTCCTGAGATCAATTATTACTCCGAGACCGGGATTGTCACGCAGATATTCCAAAGGACTGATGAAGACTGTCCCGAAACACAGACATGTTCCAAAGACGAGAGGGAGAAGCGCAATTGATGCGCATACCAGCAGTCCTGTGCTGATCTTTAAAGATGCTCTCATCAGAACCCTCCCATCAATGTTTATCTTCTCCGGCATTGGAAGGAATGTCTTCCGGATAGAAGCACTTCCTGAATATCTTCAGCGATTCCGTCATGCGCGGACCGAGCCTGTAGATAAGGCTTTCTTCCATGCCTGTGGATATCCTGTTGTTCTTGACGGCTGGTATTTCGCCCCATCCCTGCCTCTTGCTTATTTCCCCGCCGGCAAACTTTCCCATCGCAGGCGCAATTATCACGTCAGGCTTTGAGAGGATCACCCATTCCCTGGAACATTTCAGGTAGCCGATATCCTCTTCTCCTGCGATATTAATGCCGCCAGATATCGAAATAAGATCATTGACAAATGATCTTTTCCCGACAGTCATTAGCGGATTGTCCCAGACCTCCAGATAAACTTTGGGCCTCTTGCCGACAGGGATTCCATCAGTGATTTTTCTCTCCTCCATGAAAGCGTTCCTGACCCTCAGGATTTCCTTTTCAGCCTTATCCCGGCAGTCCAGGACCTTTCCAAGTTCTGATACGGCAAGATAATATTCATCTATGGTCTCATTCGGGAGAAGCAGGAATTTAATCCCCAGCCCTTCAATGCTCTTCTTTATGCCTTCATCCTTGATACCCGAAGAAATCACATAGTCAGGTTTCAGGCCTGCGACAACTTCCATAGATGGAGCTCCGAATTTCCCGGCCACAGGAATTTTCTTTACCTCCTCCGGATAATCGCAGGCCGAACTCCTGCCGACAATGCAATCACCCTTCCCAAGATGGAAGATCAGCTCTGTAAGGTTCGGCGAAAGGGATACTATTTTAACCTTGTCTTCCGCCCATGAGTGAAAACAAGTTCCAACCAAGGCAGCAGACAACAGTATGACTTTGAGAGTCTTTTTCATTCTATTGAAGTTATCCCCATCCCCATGTCCCTTGTCTTCCTGATGTTGAGGACAATCTTTTCCTGGAGGCTCCTGACCTCAACCTTGTATATGTCGTCCCATCCGGAATACCTGCATATCCTGCCTATCTCAGGCTGACCGCTCCTGAGGACGTCCATCTTCGAGAGCATGCATGGCAAATCCTCCCTGCAGCAGTCATCGTTCACAAGGCAGAATTTTTCCACGCTGTGGATGCCTCCCTTGGAATATCCTTCCACCACTTCCATTATGAATCCTGCGGTATCCCTGTACTCTTTGCTCTGCGGTTCCAAAGACACGAGACCGTATCCCTTGCCCGCCAGAGCAATAGGATCCTTAGCCCTGCCTGTGAAATAAACGGCTGACATGGCGGTAAGGATCGTCGCGACTGTAGAGAGCAGGATTGCCTTGACTGGATATCTCCTTGCCCGCGGCATCATCAGTTTTTTCCTTTCAACTATCTGCTTTGAAAGGTCATAAAATGTCTTTCTCATCTTCATATGGATCTCCCTGTTTGTTTTAAACCTGATATCCCTCCGATCATTCGAGAGGAATATCGTCCTTCCACGGATCGTAGAGTGAATTGTCCTTCGGGCCGAAAAAACCAATTCGGTTGTTGAAGCGCTTGTCATCATCTGTATTGCTTCCCTCTGCGGATATGTAGTTGGGGTCAAACTTTTCCTGGCTTACATGTCCGTCAACCCAGGACACATTGGCGGAGCCGATGTGCCTGAAGTGGATCTTTGCGGTGTTGGTAGTAGCCGTAGGCTTTCTCGTCCTGAGCTTGTCGGCTGTCGCATTGTTTATCGTATATGGTGGACTTAATGCCGGGTTCTCCTGCACCGCACCACCTGTATAATGCGCTCCGTCCCCGAAAAGGATTGTGGCATCAGGAGTTCCAATCTGTTCAGGACGCATTGAAGATCCGTAGTTCCATGCCGCCGAATATCCGGTCAGGTAATGGTTGCTTCCCGCTCCGTACCAGTTATATCCGTAAATAAATCCGAGGCCTTCCGCATTGCTTACCTTTGTAGATGTGCATCTTGCAATCTTATCCCCGTCATTGAAATAGGAGGAAAGAGTTCCTTTTGCCGTATCCCAGGGAACGGTTGTTGCACTTCTGTATGCAAGGCAATGCTCGCCGGAGGTCATTCCTCCTGAGGTTCTTGCCGGACAGTATACCTTGTAGTCCACTGAATAGCTGTGGTTGGCAAGCGTGAGCTGTTTCAAATTGTTTGCACAGGATGTCTTTCTGGCCATTTCCTTCGCCAGGGAGAGAGCAGGCAGCAGAAGCCCCGCAAGAATCGCGATTATCGCAATCACAACAAGCATCTCGACAAGGGTGAACTTTTCCTGACGCTGCTGTCCTCCTCTTCTCCAGCCGGATTTGGCGTCCTCTGCTTCGGTCTCAAATTTCCCTTGCTGCAATTGATAATCATCGACCGCAGCGATCTTCTCCCATAATTTGAATTCCTTCAATGCGGCCCGGACTTCGATCTTCTCCTCTTTCATTGTTCTTCCTTCTGCTGCTGTGTTGCGCGCACAAAAAAACTGCCGATGCTTCCTTGTCAGAAACACCGGCAGTCTGAATTTCGTTCGCAACTGTTTCGTCCCTGACGCGGAGACATCCCATTACCTGTCTTCAGCGAAGGTCTGGCTTTATGGTTCGACTTGCTTACCATATCACAGTGGCGCGACCGCCTCCGGATTTCACGGAGTTCCTCGCTAAATCTGAATTTAGAATAATCTCATCGAATAATATTTCAAATCTTGATTGTGTTAATTTGCATAAAATCGGTTTGCAAATCTGCTCCTACTGTATTCCTACAAGTGCAAGTCCGCCCTTCCTCATCCTTGCTATCTTCATGGTCACAGATTCATTCGATTGGTTCACATAGCGGACAAGATAACACGAAGTCCTGGCATCATAGAACATCTCCTGCATTTCAGGTTTTCCAGCCTTGAAAAACGATTCCAACCTTCCGCATCCCTTTTCCATAATCTGCCTTGAAGCGCAACAACTCCACTTTGGCTTCAGATTTCCATCACCTCCTTTTTCATAATCGAGAATGACGTCCTCTGCAAACCTGGACAGGCTGGCGCGGTCTTCGCCTACAAGCTCCAATGGCTTTCGCTGGAAGATTCCAGCACAGAGAAATACCAGCACGAAAAATGAGGCAACAGCACCTGTCGCCAAGAGGCCGCGCCATACCCAAATGTTGACAGTATGGGCGCTGCTGCGCCACTTTTGTTTTTTCACTCGCCTGCCATACAATGCTTTTCTGGCATCAACTGCCTTCTTAGCCATTTCCATTACTCTCTTCTTGTCATTCTCCATCCGTTTCTTCTCATGCAACGTCCTCTTTTCAGATACTCCCCTTGCAAGATCACGCATCTCATTCGTATTCATGAAAACATTTCCTTCCACATCAGGCTTCAGTTGAAAAACGACCTGTTTGTCAAGGCAGATATGCCGGGAGATATTCCGATACGAAATGCTGGTTCTGGCTCTCCGTCCTGTCTCCGACCGTGTCTTCGAACTTCAGCGTCTCAACATGGCCGTCTATAAATGGATAATTTGCCATTTTCCCATGCCTCTCCTTCTGTACGCTCTCCTCCCAGTCGGATACGTTCTTGAATGCATCGTAGCAGCAACTGCTCAGTCCTGCGCCAGAATCACCGCGTTCCGAGAACATTATCCTTTTCGAGCAATCAGTTATCTTGTCCTTTTTCTTCCCGAAAAGATACATCCCGTTACATACATAGCTTATCCTGTCCTGCCAGTCCGCATCGAAGCCTTCAAGAACGGCCTTGTCCTCCGTACAGAGAAGATATTGCCTCTTCATTCCATAATCCCCGAGAGCCTCCCACCACTCCATGCATTCCTCGTCTGGATCGTCATAGGGCTTTACGCCGTGGATGACAGGGAAGAAGCCTTTCCAGTCCTCGGTGTATAGGTTCATCGACAGCGCGCACTGCTTCTGATTGCCCGAGCACTGTATCTTGTAAGCTTTCTTCCTTGCCTGGCTCAGTGCCGGAAGAAGCATTCCTGCGAGTATCGCAATAATAGCTATTACAACCAACAGCTCGATCAAAGTAAATTTGGTTTTCATTTTAACATGTATGTCCTTAGGATTGTTTCACTTCAGATAAAGATGGAATAATCCCCTGAAGTAGTTTCACTCGGGGATTCAGTTAGCAGGCAATGTCAAATGAAAAGAGGTGGCGCCGTGGTTGGATTTGATGAATAAATCTTCCCTGGAAGATTTATTTCAGCAGGAACTGATTTATATACGAAATTCGCATGATACGTGGACAAACAGATGGATACAATCCCTTTGACGGCACTGTAATTTGCATGAAAGGAGCAAATCTGACATTCGGCATCATCTCCGCAGTCATCGCTATATCCCGGCGTCCCAGATTCACTTTCCGGCTCATAAGACAAGTGGCTTGAAGAGGAATGGTTGGAATGTGGACAAATAATGCCGCCCATATGCAGGTATGGCATAAGCACTGCCACAAGCAAGTATGACAACGCCGGCAGACACAAAATATATTTCTTTAGGCTAAAGCTCATGTTTCCAACTAGACGTGCAGTTATGGTGTTACATGGTAATACCATGCTGCAATAAAAAATAATGTCAAATCATCAGAATTTATTTTAATGTGTAATGTGCTAATTTTCAGAAGTTCCATTAATTCATATTATGTCTCGAAACAAAAAGGCGAAATACCGCAAGCCGGAGTTGACATTTTATTATAATATAATATTCTATTGAATAATTGAATAACAACGGCGATGAACGATAGACAATTCAAGACAAAAATATTCGAACATTTGGCCCGCATCGGCAAGGCTGTCTCCAGTCCAAAGCGGCTGGAGCTTCTGGACGTGCTGGCCCAGGGGCCGCGCACCGTCGAGGTGCTGGCTGATGAAACTGCTCTGACCGTTGCAAATACATCCCGGCATCTGCGTGCTCTGCATGCGGCGCGTCTGGTTGATGCTGAAAAACGCGGACTTTTTGTCACATACCGGATTTCTGATGAAAACGTAAATGTATTCCTCCGCAACATGCGTCTGCTGGCGGAGAGCCGCCTTTCCGATATCGAAAGGGTGATGAAGGAGTTTCTTTCAAACCGCCCCAGCATGGATAAGGTTGACTCCGAGACCCTGTTGCAGCGTGTCCGGGACGGATTGGTGACTGTTCTAGATGTTCGGCCTGCTGAAGAATTCAGGGCAGGACACATTCCGGGAGCCGTTTCTGTGCCATTGACAGAGCTCAGGAAGAGATTAAAAACTCTTCCCCGTAACCAGGAGATTGTCGCATATTGCAGGGGGCCGTACTGCGTTCTTGCCATTAAGGCGGTCGAACTATTGCGTAAGGAAGGATACCGTGCAGTCCGTCTTGAATCCAGTGTGCCCGATTGGCGGATTCGCGGGTTCAAAGTCGCATATGGAGATGAAGAAGGAGAATGATATGATTCCGATTCTTGAGCATAAACGGCATGACATGCCTTCTATTTTCACTCCAACCAGCCTCCTGAGGGAAGCAAGGCGTCAAAAATCCATGTCTTCCGGCAACATACCGGAATTCTGCGTCCTTGATCCGGACGGTGATCTTTCCCGCCACCTCAAAAGCTCAGGCGCAAAGTGCAATCCGAACTGGGCCTGCTATCACACGGAACTCTTCAACCTTGAATTGCAGGATATGACTGTCGGCGTTCTCGGTTGCGCCGTCGGGGCCTCGTTTGCAGTGCTTGTAGCGGAAGAGATGTTTGCATCGGGCTGCCGTATCCTGATGAGCGTGACTTCCTCAGGACAGATCGTCCCGTCCTGCAGACCGCCTTGTTTTGTGCTCATTGACAGGGCGCTCCGCGATGAGGGGACCAGCTACCACTATATGCCTCCGGCCCCGTATTCAATGATTCGCGGTGAGGCTTTGAATATTGCAAAGCCCATATTGACGGATTCCACTTCAATTGTCCAAGGCGGTGTGTGGACTACAGATGCGCCTTTCCGCGAGACAGAAGAGGCTTTTTCATTCGCGCGCGCTCAGAACCTTCTGGCGGTCGAGATGGAAGCGGCCGCACTTTATGCATATGCGGAGGCTGCGGTCAGGCCAATCATTTGTTTTGCGCGCATCACCAACCAGATGGGAACGATTGAGAATGATTTTGAAAAAGGAAAGGATAACGGCAACGAGGACTTCATTGATCTGATATCCAAAGTTGCACATGCGTGGAGGGATGGAAGATGAAGGTTCGGGAAAGCGACATGCCGGAAGAGGGATTATGGAAATTATTCTTCACTCCTGATGCCATCCTCGATCAGCTGGAATTGACCAGCAATATACGGGACGCCGTGGATTTCGGATGTGGCTATGGGACGTTTGCCATACCGGCCGCAAAGCGGATACAGGGGACGCTCCATGGGTTCGACGTGGATCCGGGCATGATTGAATCCAGTCGGCAGTTTGCTGAACAGCAGGATGTTGGTAATTTGCGGCTGCATCTGCGCGATTTCATGGCGGATGGAACTGGGTTGCCTGATGCTTCCGTAGATTACGCAATGCTCTTCAACATTCTTCATGCAGAAGATCCAGTCGGACTTCTTTCCGAGGCATTCAGGATACTGCATGATGGCGGAACAGCCGGCATCATGCATTGGAACTACGATCCTGAAACACCACGAGGTCCGCCCATGAACATCCGCCCCAGGGCAGAACAATGCGTCCATTGGGCTGAATCAGCCGGATTCATCATTGCAAATAGGCATATCGAACTGCCTCCGTATCACTATGGAATCGTAGCAAAGAAAGGAAAAAGACCATGAAGATGGGAATTGTGATCTACTCGACAGATTCAGAAACAGTCTGGAACGGATTCCGTTTCGGTGTCTTTTCACTGAAACAGGGCGACCAGGTCAAGGTATTCCTGATGGCCAAGGGGGTAGAGTGCGAAAAATTGGACACGGAACAGTTCAAGGTTACAGAGCAGATGCAGGCTTTTGTGGACAACGGCGGTAAGATTCTTGCATGCGGCACATGCTTGAAGCTGCGCCATTCTGAAGGAACAGAACTCTGTCCGCTTTCCACGATGAAAGATCTCTACGAAATCGTGAAGGAGTCGGACAAGGTAGTTTCATTCTGAAAAAATGTCTTGCGGATGATCGGGCGCTGGTGCTTCTGCTGGTCCCTTTGTGTATTCAGCAGGAGAAACATATTCATTTGTTCTTCTTGTGCCTGATTTCCTCGTTCAGCGACTGGCTGGTTCTTAACATGCCATCTTCCATTTCCAAGGCACGGTCAAACACATCCAGAGCACGATGATCATGGGTAACGACAATTACGCCGGTTCTCTGTTCATGGGCAACATTACGGAAGAGTTCCATGACCTGTCGGCCACGGACGCTGTCAAGTGCTGCTGTCGGTTCGTCAGCAAGAATCAATGACGGGCGGTTGGCCAGTGCACGGGCCACGGCCACACGCTGCTGCTGCCCACCTGACAGCTTCGCCGGCAAGTAGTCTGCGCGATCACTTACACCCAGATAATCCAAAAGCTCCATTGCCCTTCTCCGAGCTGCATGCGGCGATGCATCATTGATTTCCATTGCCAGTTGAACATTTTCAGCGGCTGTCAGGAAAGGGATCAGGTTTGCCTTCTGGAAGACAAATCCCAGATGGATGCGACGATATTTCCTGGCATCCACCATCAGGCAACCATCAAAAACCACAGTCCCGTCAATTACAATTTTTCCGGCATCCGGAGGCCTGATCAGGCCTAAAACTGTAAGCAATGTGGTTTTACCAGCCCCGCTGGGGCCAAGCAATGCAACTACTTCGCCTTGCACAACATTCAGAGACACTTCCCGGAGAGCCATTACTTCAGTGTTTCCGCTGCCATACCTCTTGGTCAGGCCTGAGGCTTCCACTATTGAATTGGAAATACCGTTCATGATAGCACCTCACCAGGATCTACACGCAGGGCCTTGGCAATTCCCAGAAGGCTGGCCAGCACGGAAACCACAAGTACAATCAAAACCAGCTGTATCAGGTCTCCTTGCAAGAGTACAACCCGGCGCGGGAAGTAGGGGAAAATCCATTCACCCAGCAGACGGGCGGTGATAAGTCCGAGAATACCCAGAAGCTGGGCCTGCTGCATGATCAATGCGAGTATCACTGTATTCCTGGCCCCCATAAGCTTCAGCATGGCGATATCATGCAGCTTATCAAGTGTGAGCGTGTATAGGATAAGAGCCATGATTATGCCGGAAACTAATATAAGCAGAATACGGAAAAGACCGAGTTGGCGTCGATTGCGCTCAATACCGCGCAGAAGAAGCTCCCGCTGGCCTTCACGGCTGTAAACAGATACGTCCGGCCAGCAGGATACTATTTTAGATGCCACTGCTGCCGGATCATAGCCTGGCTCAACATGCACAAGGATTGCGCTGACCATTGAAGTGCCAAGAGCAGGAATGCCTGAGGCCATACCCCCTGCGCGATCGGCCATCTGGGGCTGGATGTGCCCTAGGTCAATTGATTGAAGCCGGTTGATACGGGCCGCCCGTTCGGTGCGGATGGCTTCTCCGGAAATATCGAATTGCACGTCCTGCGCATCAGCGATAGTCAGGAAAGCCATTGAATCCCCTGCCGGGGAATTCATGTGGTATGTCAGGCCGACAACCGTGTAACTGTTCTTGCCCAAGGGGATTTTATCCCCTATTTTCAGCTTGGACGATTTGTCAGCCAGCATTTCGTAATGGGCCTGCCCAATTATGCGGCCGGAATATATTGGGAGCGTCTGTCCACGATCATTTGGCCAAGACAGCCCTTGGATTGTCAGTCGAAGAGGGTTTCCACGGTATTCACGCTGAATGGTGTTCGAAATAAAACTGTCGGCACTCTTCACCCCTGGAACCGCCATCACGCGGTATTCCAGTTTGCGCGGGATGTGGGAGAGTTCCGCAAAAGGCCCGCGCGTATCCTTCTGGACAACCCAGAGATCAGCACCCAGGCAGTCCACCAGGAGGGTCGCCTCCTCAACCAGGCCGCGGTAGATTCCTCCCATTCCCATGACCACCATCAGGAGGAGGCTGATCCCGAGCGTAGTCAGCACAAAGCGACCTAAGTTATGCCTTATATCTTTAATTGCCAGATTCATAGATTGTCATGCTTGACCGCCCGTCCGTCTCTGGGCAGATCAGATCCGGAGGATACTCCAATCACAATCTGACCTTCAGACAGGCCGTCGGTTATCTCCACGTTTTCACGTCCCCTCAGTCCCAGGGATACCTTCTGCCATCGGGCTTTTCCTTCATTATCAATCATGACATAGGGCTGTCCATCCCTCCAGACAATGAGTTTCTGAGGGAGTGCGAGCACACCATCTCGGCGACCAGCTTCAATATATACTTCAGCCCGCTGTCCCACCGCCCATATTTTCGGGAGTTGGTTAGCAACGACATCAACCAGGAACTCCCGTGTCTCGCTGTCCGTCTTTGGGGAAAGCCTCGCAACTCGTCCTTTCAATGGAGTTTCCGGGCTTGAGCGGAAGAGTATCCGCGCGGGCTGATCCAATGCCAGCAGTCCCATCGCCGTTTCGTCCACCCAGGCGGAAACCCACAGCTGAGCCGTTGAAATAATATCAAGAATCGAAGATCCGGGAACCACGACATCTCCCGGTTCACGGTTGCGACGGAGCACGAGACCGTCAAAGGGAGCGCAGAGTTTTGTATCCGCCAGCCGCTCCTGGAAATAACGGAGGCTGGATTCAGCCTTGGACTTCATCAGCTCAGCATGAGCCTTTGCCAGATTAGCCCGGTTGAGGTTGGATTCGGCAACATCCTTGTTCTCCAGGGCCTTGTCCATGTCGGATTGAGACAATACCTGGTTTTTGCGAAGACTCGATACCCTTTCAAAGTTCGCGCGGGATTGGACAGCCGTTGCCTGAGTCCGTGTAATCTCCGCCTCGGCCAAATCTATGTTTGCTTTTGCAGCCGCAAGTTCGGCTTTTGCCATCTCAACTTGCTGGAGCAAATCACTGTCATCCAGAGTAGCGAGCAGTTGTCCCCTTGTGACACGGTCGTTCTGATCTGCCAGTACTTTGACCAGTAATCCGGAAATCTCAGGACTTATGGAGGAACGCACCTTTGCTTCAAGCGTTCCCGTCCCCATGACTTCGTTGACGACTGATCCTTTTGTGATCTTGTATGCCTGTACTTTGACGGGCGAAAAGTTGAACCAGTAAATGATGGAACAGACAATAAGCATAAAGGCAAGAAACTTAATTGCAGTTTTCCTGATACCTGATAAGGCCATAATATATACTCCCTAAAATAAAGTTATTTCTTTTCCAGAAGACTGCTTGCTGTGCGGCGCCAGTCGTTCAGGACTTTCATGTTGACGCTGTAATGGACGAAATAACCGCGCTTCTCGGCATTGAGCACGCCAGAATCGCGTAATATCCTGAGGTGCTGGGAAACTGCCGCCGGGGTGATCCCCAGAATATGTGCCAGGGCATTCACACAGAGTGAACGGCTTTTAATCAGTTCCAGAATACGGACTCTGGACTCAACAGACAGAGCCTTGAAAATGCGGGTAGCCTTTTCTGAATCGGATTTATTCAACTTGCAACCTGTGTTTATTTAAGTATCAACGCATATACTTTATTATACGATCATGATGTTGTCAAGGGGCTTTATTATGCCGTCGTCTCGACTTTGTGCTAGTTATCATAAGGCTCTCGATATTCAGAGGACTGCGGATGGACGTGAGAAAAATAGCACTATAACGCCTGGCTGGAGTTATAAAGTCAGAGTGAATGATGGCGGTGGCAAGACACTGGTATCCCTGCTTATCCCCTTGTGTATTCCGCGGAGCAGACCGATATAGCTGAGCTTATCATTAAGCTGGATTCACTGATCTACACCCTCTTTCCCTTGTTCCAAAAGGAAAAAAGGAATTCGAACAGAAGTCGCAAAGGAATAGATTCTTGGCAGAGCTTCAACAGCGGCTACTGCATTTCCCTCTTCAACTTCGAGATCAGATACCCGGCGGGATTATCGATTTTATAGCCTTCGGCGATCTTGCTTGCCACCTCGGCGCAGATTTCCCTGAAAAGCCCTTCTCCAAGTATGAATTTGCTTTTCTTAAGGAAGTTACCGCTCCTTTCAATGTCAATTCCACACATTTCCAGTTTTCCTGCTTCATATTCGTCAAGTTCCTTGCTTATCCACTCCGGAGGGGATCTTTTCTCACTCCATGCGACAAGCTTCCAGTCGGACTTGTCCCCGGTCTCCTCAAGTTTCACATGGAGGATTCCAGACAGCATGCCGGCTCCGTCAAGTTGGGATATCACCGGATGGTCATGCTGTGTGAACATCCTCTTCCTCTGTGATTTGAACCTTGGCGGTCGGCAGCCAACCTGTTCAAGAAGGGTTCCAAGGGTTATCTGGAAGGGATTTCCCCTTGTCCTGTAGGCCGCCCTTGAAGGGATAAACGCATATATTGATTTTGCAACGGGGCTGGATATTCCGTTGAGCACGTCTATCCTGATGTTCGCAATGCGCTCGATGTCATTCAGAAGTTTCATGAATTCAGGATGCAGCCTGATCCTGTCCAGCCAAAACTCCATTGTCTTTTCGTAGTTTCTCCAGCCTTTCACCTTGTCCAGGACTTCAATTGACTCGATGATTGTGAATGTCCTTGAACTCCCATCCGGTTCCGTTATCCTGATCCAGCAGTCCCTCAGATCGCCAATGACCGTCCTGCCCATCCTGTAGGCCTTGCCGTCGTTATAGCCGAAAAGCCTGAGACAGAACTCATTCAAGGAAAACGGGATTATGCTGCCGCCGAGAGTCAAATCACGGAAACTCAGGAGGGTAAAGCACGCCGCCCCGTGCCGGATGTCAAGATGCACGGTTTCACCGGAGCCGGGTTTCAATGGATTGGGAACTCCGAATTCCCATTTCCTGCCGCCTATGACGACGCTTCTTCCCGGCTGTCCGTATGCGGGAAACAATGGTGAGACGACGAAGTCCCTGGGGACCAATACCGTTTTTCTCTCAGACGGCATTGTCTTTCCGCTTTCCTTCCCCAGGGGACTTCGTTCGTGTTTTTCCCGCTTTTTTCAAACATCTGATATCTGAACCTCTAAGGATAAGCCCTTTCTTCCTGTATTCCTCTATCTTCACACAGGCTTTCAGGCTCTCCAGATATTCCTCCTGTTCGACAGGAGGAAGCCTTCTGTATAAATCCAGAATCAGGGATCTTATCAGCGGTCCTATGGGCTGGCACTTAGCCACTTGGCGGTTTCTCCCCCTTGTCGGTTGCGCCACTGAGAGCAACCTCACGGGCAAAGTTTTTCGACCTGAGTCCCTCGTTTATCAGTTCCGCTACGAGGTGCTTCAGCTTGATGCCGGTCTTCAGGGAAATCCCCTTGATCCTCGCGTGGATTTCAGTCGGGACTTCCATCAGGGTGAAAGACGTGTCGGTGCTCATGATTACATTCCTTCCTTGTTGCTATTATAGAAATTTTTGTCCCCGCTTCAAGCGGGCGGAATGTTATTTTAAGCTTAATGATTCTTTATTTTTCTTAAGTTGCGGACTATATTGAAATTAAAAGGAACCGAAAATGAAGAACTCGGCAGGAATCGGAAAGGCCATCCAGTCATACTGCGAGGCGACAGGGCAGACAAACATCGACCTGGCGAAGAGGCTGGACGTCAACAAATCAACGGTGGGACGCTGGGTCAACGGCAAGGCCAGTGAAATAAAACCGGTGCACTGGGTTGCGCTGAAGGCTTTGATTAGTTCCCATCTCACGTGTAATATTGAGTGGAACAAGTCTCTTGAAGAGATAATTATTGAAGACAAAGACCTGTCTTCTTCAGCGAAGCTCAGGATTATCGATATAATAAAAAAAGATAAATCCGGTCATAAGAAGCGAGGTTGATTGATTATGAAAAGAGCCCCAGTCAGGTGGACAAAGGAATATACGGACGCACTTAAAGCCGCAAAGGCGCACATGAAGTCCGCCCGCAAGATTGCAAGCCACACGGGAATACACGAATCCCAGATCGGCAAGTTCCTCAAGAAGACCGACGGTTGGGTCGACAAGGATACCTTCGAGCGGCTGTGCAGGCTGAAGGAGTTCAAGAAGCTTTCAGCCTCTGTTGGAGCCGGTGTTGAAAACATGACGGACAATGAAAAAATCCTTCTGAAGCTGTTCCGCAAGCTGCCGACTGACATTCAGAAGGAGAAGCTTCTTGAGTTAATGAAGATGGTAACCCTGTAGCAATGTAATTTGGAATCTCAGTCAACATTGCAAAGCCCCGCACTTGTAGGTTATCTATTTTTTCTTTAGCTATATTCAGTTCTTTTATGATACGCTGCGCCTATATCCTCCCTTGAAGAAAGCACTAGAAATCACATCAAGCCTGCTGGAAAGATCCTCGTTCTTCTCCAAGGCCCGGGCTTCAAGGAATTTGCACAGATTATGGTCTTCCACTTTTATGTGGTTCATGAACCAGTTGATTATCAGATTATTCAGCTTGACGGCAATTTCGTGCGTGGGGCTTCTAATCATGAAGGCCATTTCCATGCCATTGAGCTCTTCGCGGAAGGAGTCATGTATGCCCTTGTGCAATGCATAATGCGGATAATCGTATGCCAGCATTGCCGACTCCTCGACACAGAAATGCTCGTTGACGTAATACATCAGGAAGGAAAATGTGTCAGTTATGAATTTATTCTCTTCGGGCTTTATTGAACTGTCATGGAGACTATTGACCAGACCGATGAACTCCTGATGCTGCCTGTCTATGAGTTTAATCCCGGTATCAAGATCGTTATTCCATTCAATCCTATGATGTTCCATATCCTTACACTACTTGCATTCAAATCCGCTGCAATGGAGTATAACGCTCGAAGGCAATGGGGAAAAACCCTACCCATGGCATTTCAGCTTCTCTGAATTCATCCACATTCCCAGCCCTGTTGACATAAGTCCAATGAAACCTTATATTTCAAACATAACAGGTGACAGGTACTGAAGGAAGCGGAATTCACTGGATGCCAACGCGATGAATAATTTTGAAAAAAAAGAAAGCGGTATCATGGGGCTGCTTGCCCGTGTCTGCGGGATAGTCACCGCCGGATTCGGTATCGCAGCTCTTGCCGGATGGATAGCCGGAATTCCCTCCCTATGCAGCTTCGGGACTGACATGGTCCCGATGGCTCCAAGCACGGCATTACTATTCCTGCTATATGGAATCCTTCCGCTTTTTCTTTCGCAGATTTCCCGCAATCACAAATTCAAGGTGGCGATGGTATTGCCCTGCCTGACTGCAATCGCAGTTTCTACGCTGCTGCTTTCGACTTCCCTTTCAGGAAGATATTTAGACGCAGAACATCTTTTCATCGATATCTCCGGGACATTCGAAGGGATTCCGACGGGGCACATGTCCCCGGCCACCGCATTCTGTTTCATATTTTCAGGCATTTCGTTCCTGCTCCTGGTTTTATCCTCGAAAGAAAATCACCGGACCTCCTTTCTTGCTTTCTGCGCCGCCGCACTGGTTCTCATGGCAAGCTTGATTTTTTCAGCCGCATATTTTCTTGGAGGACCATTCCTGTACGGGAGCAACCTGATTCCGCCGGCCCTTCCGACCTCCTTCGCCCTCATGTCCCTTGGCATTTCATTGCTCATGGCCTCCGGAGACAATCTCCGGAGGAAGTCCCAGCTTGTCTCCGACCGCCATTCTGCCATCTCCCTGTTCGTTCTCGTCATGGTATTTGCCATCTGCGCCCTCGGTATCATTATTGCGAGCTATTTCCATCTCAGGAACAACGGAAGGCAGTTTCGGGCCGGAATCGAACAGCAAATTTCGGCGGTCGCAGATCTCAAGGTTAGCGAGCTCAACCAGTTCAGGAAGGAGCGTCTCGGCGATGCTTCAATCCTCCACAAAAATCCCTCTCTGAGCCTTCTGGTCAAGCAGTATTTTGATGGCATCGATGTCCGCCGGAACAAAGCAGAGCTGGAAAACTGGCTGGCCAAATATCATTCTGGTTGCCAGTATGACAGGGTTTTGCTGCTGGACTCCAGCGGCAATATTAGGCTATCTATGCCTGAAAAAGAAGAATCGCTTCCGGAACCGGTCAGGAAAAGCGTGACAGAAGCCATCAAAACAGGAGAAATTGTGTTCCAGGACTTCTACAGGAACGAAAGCAGCGGAAACCTCCATCTGTCCCTTGTAGTCCCAGTCCGTGGAGGAGACAGGGAAAAGCCGGTTGGAGCAATCGTCCTAAGGATAGATCCTTCGGAATACATATACCCTCTGATCGGCAAATGGCCTACTCCAAGTGAAACTTCCGAAACGCTTCTTGTCCGCCGTGACGGAGACGATGTCCTTTTCCTAAATGAACTGAAATTCAGGAAAAATTCAGCTCTAAGCCTGCGGATACCTCTGGCGAGAAAGGATGTTCCTGCCGCAAGAGCGGCACTTGGATACGAGGGAATCATGGAAGGTGTCGACTACAGGGGAATGCCGGTCATAGCCGCGATACGCACAGTTCCCGGTTCGCCATGGTTCCTCGTAAGCAGGACGTCCTCCGAGGAAGTCTACGCACCGTTGCGCGGACAGACGAGGGAGATGCTGCTGGTAATTGCGGCAATCCTGTTCGGTCTGGGAACAGGGGTATGGCTGATATGGAGGAGCCAGCAGATGCGCTTCTACCGGGAAAAGTTCCTCTCTGCTGAAGCCATGCGCGAAAAGGAGGCCGGTTTCAGGCGGACTCTTGACAACATGATGGAAGGCTGCCAGATAATCGGATTTGACTGGAGCTATCTCTATCTGAATGATTCAGCCGCGAAGTTCGGACGGCAGAAGAAGGAGGACATGATCGGACGGACGGTGATGGAGATATTCCCCGGATTTGAAAAGACTGAAATGTATTTCTTTCTCAACCGGTGCATGGAAAAGCGTGAGGCGGACAACTCCGAGTTCAAATTCGCATTCCAAGATGGCTCCTCGGGGTGGCATGAACTGAGCACGCTTCCGGTCCCCGAGGGGCTGTTCATCCTTTCACTCGATATCACCGGGAGAAAACACGCCGAGGAGAGGATACGGAAACTGAACCGCGTCTACGCGGTGCTGAGCGACATCAACCAGGCGATTGTGCGAATCAGGGACCAGGGGGAGCTTTTCAGTAAAGCCTGTGATATTGCCGTCGAAAAGGGGAATTTCCCTCTCGCATGGATAGGCCTCGTGGATGAGGTGACGCAAAAATTCCAGATAACCGCATTTTCAGGCCAGGACAAGGGAGGATATCTCAATGAAGTGATTTCCTCGGTGAATGACAACCGCCCGAACCCCTGTACCATACGGAGCTCTCTGAGCCATGGGGAACATGCAATATGCAGCAGCATTGGATGCGCGGACATGGGTTCGAACCACTGCAGGAAGGACGCAGGCACGCTCGGTTTCCTCTCTGCGGCCTCATTTCCCTTGAAAGTGTCCGGCAAAACGAAGGGGGTAATCAGTTTCCACGCGTGCGAACGGGACTTCTTTGACGAGGAGGAGGTCAAACTGCTCGATGAGTTGGCGATGGACATCTCGTTCTCCATGGAATTCTCCGAGAAGGAAATTCAGAGAATCAGCACCGAGAACTCATTGCATGAAAGCGAAGGGAAGTACCGGCAGATTGTGGAAAGCCTCAGCGGCGAATATTTCTTCTACAGGCACAATGTCAACGGCGTCTTTGAATATGTCAGCCCGTCCATTGCAAGCATCCTTGGTTATTCATCCGGGGAGTTCTGCCGTAATTATACCAGCTACCTGACCGACAATTCGGCAAACCAGGAACGCATCCGCCACACCGAAGGAAGCATCCGGGGCGAACAACAGCAACCCTACCTTGTAGAGATACGCCACAGGAACGGGAACATCCACACACTCAGGGTGATTGAAATGCCTGTCATCGACAAGAGCGGAAATGTCATTGCGGTAAGCGGGATCGCAAACGACATAACTGAAAGGAAAAGGCTGGAGGATGAAAGTGAAAAATTGAAGAACCAGCTGATCCAGTCGCAGAAGATGGAGGCGGTGGGGCAGCTCGCTGGAGGGGTGGCGCACGATTTCAACAACATGCTCCAGGTAATCCTTGGTTATGCGAACATGGCTGCAGCGGAAGTGCCTGCCGAGGGGGATGTCGCCAAATATCTGCTTGAAATCAGGAAGGCCAGCCAGCGTTCCTCCGATCTGACAAGGCAGCTTCTGGCCTTCGCCCGGAAACAGACCATAATCCCGCAGGTCCTTGATCTTAACGAAACCATGGCAGGTATGCTGAAGATGCTGGGACGGCTCATCGGGGAGAACATTGAACTGTTGTGGAAGCCGGGCAATGGCCTGTGGCTGGTGAAAATGGATCCCACCCAACTCGACCAGGTGCTCGCGAACATCACGGTAAACGCAAGGGATGCCATCCAGGGCTCCGGAAGGATCATAATTGAGACCAGGAACGCGGATGTCGACGGGGACTTCTGCAGGATGCATGCCGATGCGGTACCTGGTCGATATGTCGAGCTTTCCATCAGCGACAGCGGATGCGGAATGGACAAGGAGACAATCAGCCGCATCTTTGAACCGTTCTTTACGACGAAGCCTCTGGGGAAGGGAACCGGACTTGGGCTTGCGACGGTTTATGGCATCGTCAGGCAGAACGACGGTTTCATCGGCGTCTACAGCGAACCAGGCAAGGGAACCACATTCAAACTGTACTTCCCATCCGATGCGTCGGAGAAGAAAACGGAAAAGGAGGAAAGCGAGGCGGAACAGGCCTTGCCGGGAGGCTCAGAGACAATCCTGATTGCCGAAGACGAGAAGGCAATCCTGACCCTGTCCGGCAGAATACTGCAGCAGCTCGGCTACACTGTCATCGCAACCGACTCCCCGCATAAGGCCGTCCAGCTCTCGGAAGGACATGGAGGGGAAATCCACCTGCTGGTAACAGACGTGGTGATGCCGGAGATGAACGGCAGGGATCTCTGGAACTCTCTCAGGGAAAAACGTCCCGGCATCAAATGCATATTCATGTCCGGATACACTTCGAACGTCATCGCCCATCACGGAGTGCTCGACAAGGACGTGAACTTCCTCGAAAAGCCGTTCACTGCATCCAGCCTCGCAGTGAAGATCCGCGAGGCACTGGGGAAATGACTCGAGTAAATCTTTCCGATCAGCATACGTTTTTTTCTTCCTAATAGATATCAGCTTCACACAGTCCTTCAACACGCCTTTGGATTTTCAAGACATCATGTAATGTACCGGTTTTCCGCCAGTCTGGCAATGAAAATGCTATACTGGAAGAAAAAACGGAGGTTTTATGCACAAGGTTCTCATAGCAGACGATGATTCAGGGGGTCAGGACGCTGATCTCCGCCATCATCAGGCGGAAGGGGGGACTTCCTTATAACAGAAACGCCCTCCCTTGCGGAAGCGGCCTCCCTGTGCGCTGAGAACAGGTTCGACCTGATATTCCTCGACCACAACCTGGGCGACGGCATCGGATGGGAGATCGCGGAGATGATATTCCTTGATCCGCAGAAATACGGGAATCCCAGGATAGTGGCCATGTCGGGGAGCGTCCCGAAGGAGAAGGCAGAGAAGAGCGGAATACATTATTCGCAGTTCCTGCCAAAAACCCTTCGAATTCGGACAGATTGACAGCATATTGGGCGGGCTTCCATCAGGAACTGACTGACCGTAGTCCTACACCCATTGCGGCAGAAACACAGTGAAGACCGTTCATGCACCGGGCTCCGATTCGGCGCTTATCGCGCCTCCGTCCCCCAACGCGATCCGGTGGCATATTGAAAGCCCCAACCCGGAACCTGTCTTCTTCATCGTGAAATACGGATCGAATATGTGACTGATGTGCTCTTTCGCGATCCCGCAACCGTTGTCTGCAACTGCTATCCCGGCATATTTTCCTGGAGCTAGTCCGAAGGTATTTCCATCCGCGAGTGTCAGCCAGGACAGAGTGGCGGTCACAACCAGGTCCTTTGGCCTCGCCTCCCTGGCATTTATGAAAAGATTGTTGAACAGCTGGAACAGCCTGATCCTGTCGCCTCGGACAAAACCATTCCCTAGTTGCGAGGACATGGTAAACCTGACATCATTAGCGTCCAGGAAAAGGCCTGCAGAATCCCGGATGATATCCTCGATATCCACAGGGCCCATATCCATGTTCTCATGCCCGTCGGAATCATCCCTCAGGAAGGATACAAGGTTTCTGACGAGGTGGGCCGATTTCCCTGAGGCACTGATGCAGCTGTCGAGTATGCCGCAGGTCAGAGGATCCCCGGCTGTATTCAGCCTTGCAGCCTCGGCATTGAGCCTCGTGCTGGCAAGGAGGTTGTTCAGGTCGTGCAGGACTCCCCTGGCATAGAGGACCTTCGTGTCGAAGGCCTTCCTTATGGACTCCGCTTCGTCCACAGTTGAATCGAAGACGTATAGGATATTGCTGACCACATTGTCGCTGCCTGAGATGGGTAATGCATGAACTTTCCCAACTTTTGTGTCCCGCCTGCAGGCACCAAGCCTTGTACAGCCGGAAACACCGCCCAGGTAGACCGTACATTCCGCACAGTTCTTCGAAGGCATTTCGGTATCATGGATCACGTTGTAGCAGCGCATTCCCCTGATATGCCCGCCGAGGGATTTCTCGGCATGGATGTTGGCGAAGACCACTTTCCTGTCCGGAGAAGTCAGCATTACGCGGTGCTGTATCATGTTCAGGAAACTGATGCAGTTCCTGCCTTGCAGAGAGAGGGTCACATTACTGTCCATTCAGCGTCGTATCCTTTCACGTCCCCCGTAAAACACACATATATCGGACGATTATAACACAATGGCAACTGAATGTCAATTGATATTTATCCGTCTTTTTCGCAGTATTCATGGTGTAATGCACGAGGATTTGCCAGCGCACCGTCTTCGTAAGATTATCTGCGTTTTCTTCAATATTTTCATATGCTTGGCAGGAAAAATGCTTGATTACCAAAGGGTGATTGTTGTGCAAAAACGGAAAAGCCCCTTTATAACCTGAAAAATCGTTTCGAACATGCCGGACAAACCAAAGGGAAGGAGGGATTATGAGGAAGAATTCAAAGGACGGACCAGCACAGTACAGCGCTGAAGAGAACCTGCAGAGGATCTCGAGGAGCGGTATACTTGAAGACTTCGCCAGAAAGAATGACAGCCAGTGGGATCACTCGAAATGGTTGGAACTCTGCGACCTTATCATCAAGAAGGGATATGTGCCGGTCGACTTCGACAAGGTCGGGCTCATGCTCGAGGACATCAAGTCGGACATCTGATGCCGACTAGTGGTTCTGTGGAGAAGACATTGTATGCCAGCGGAAAACGTACCGCATTCCCAACAAGAGAGGTGCATCATGTCGGACACCGAATTGTTCTGCGTAATGCTGGGTTCAGAGGTCAAGACCATTCCGGTGATATGCTCCTGGTGCAGGAACGTCCTCGACACCAGGAGATGGGAGATCCCGTATGGCGGCAGGATCACGCCGGACTACGGGATATGCAGTGAATGCCTCAGGCGCGTCAAACTGGAATCCATCGGCTCCGCGGATCCGGAGAACAGTGCAAGAATCCAGGGGATACTCATAGTCGACGACGAGGGCAACTTCTGCGGCATGCTCTCGGACATGCTGCATTTACAGGGATACAGGATCATCACCTGCTGCAGCGGCGAAGACGCGGTTGAATACTATTCCAGGCTTTATACCGGCATAGACCTTGTGCTCCTGGACATGAAGATGCCTAAAATGGACGGATACGAGGCCTTCATCAACATGAAGAGGATCAATCCCGATATCAGGGCGATTGTCATAACTGGATATGCCCGCGACAGCGACATCAGGGACATACTCACTGCCGGAGCGCTCTGCGTGCTTGAGAAGCCGTTCGAGCCCCTGGTGCTGATCGAGAGGATCAGGGACGTGCTGTCCCGGTGATCCCGTCTGGGCTTTTGCATTTCCGGATCCCCATTTTTCTTTGTGGACGCAGCATCGGCAAATACAGGATGCTGATGCCAGTGAATATTTTTGATGGCCAGTTCGGGCGAAGATGGCGGGATGCCGAGTATATGAGGATATATCAGAGATTGTTTTTTAGCTGCGCCTTGACCGTATCCTTGAATTTACTGAGGTCAAAATCACCCTTGTGCATCACGGCCTGGCAGGTTCTCCTGACTTTTTCAAATTCATCAAATGATGCGGCGACAGCTGTGATTGCGATGATTGGCACATCCTTGTACTTCCTGCTTTTCTTCATGTATTGAATCAGCTCCCAGCCGGTTTTTACAGGCATCAGGAGATCTATTATGGCGAGTCCTATATCATGCTTTCCGCCTTCAAGGATGCCGATCGCCTCGCCTCCATCGGCCGCGCATACGGTTTCATGCCCTTCGTCGGTCAGGACACGGGAATAGAAATTCCTCAGAAGATCATCGTCGTCCACTATCAGGATCATCGTTTTAAACCCGCTTTTATCAGGAAGCCCGATCAATGCGAATTCCACCTCATGTCCCTCCGATATTGTTATCACCTGTTCTGCTTTATCGTGTTGACATCATACCAAATTTCCCATTCTTTGTCAACTCTTCATCTATTTCCCAGTGGCGCTTGTCATGTGTCTGCTTATTCCAAGACTCGCGATCTTCATCGGACTTAGGATGAACAGTAGGAAGCGAGTATTGCGCCTTGACTTTGAAAGCTTCCATCTTATCCTATGCTTCAACGTGCGGAAAAACCTTTTTCATGGAGCGAAAAATGCCTGTTTTTTGTCCTAAATGCCATTCCCTGATGACGGTACGGCATAGAAGAAATGATTCCGGGAAGCAATTCTACGGATGCTCCAAATATCCGAAATGCAAAGGGACTCGGGACATTGCTGAAGTCATTCCGTTTAACACTCTCTCCAAGGACAACGGAGTAAACCAGCGGATTGTGAACAATATGCATAAGGTAATTAAGCGGCTTCTGCCTTAGACGGACGGAGGGGATACAGGATGTCCAATGAATTTGCAGTCATAGATTTCGAGACTACCGGCCTCAGTCCGGACTGCTGCCGTGTGATCGAGGTGGCGGCGGTGATCGTAAAGGACGGCGAGGTTGCCGACTCATTTGTCCAGCTGGTGCATCCCGGCTACCGTCTGCCATTCTTCATAACCGACCTTACCGGCATTACTGATGAGATGTTCAAAGGCAAGCCCAGTCCCGAAGATGTGTGATGCCGGATCTGATGCGGTTCCTGGGCGAACGCCCATGCGTGGCGCATAACGCCTCATTTGATTCCCGGTTCTACCATGCGGAGATGAACCGATCCGGCACCACCCATGAACGCACGTTCTTCTGCACGATGAAGCTTTCCAGACGCCTGATTCCGGATCTTCCCAGCTACAAGCTCGGAAGCCTGACTCAACATCTGAACCTATCCTCACCAGCCGATGGGAACTATCGCCGGGCCCTATACGATGTCATGCTGACCGTTGAACTCTGGAAACGCATTGGGAACATCATCAGTGACAGAATTGGCGGAAAAGCGCCCAGCCGTGAGATCTACCATGCGATTATGAAGAAATCAAAAGCAACAGCCCCGAAATATCTCGACAAGCTGGCAGAGGAAGAGGGGAATGGCAAGGCCCTGCGATCTTCACCGGTCTTGGGAGAAGGCTGAAAGTTAATGTTCTTCTACGGTATGTAGCCTGCCGCAGCTGTGCCATTTCTTTTCCCTGCGCATGATTTCATCCATCAAGGTGTCCTTGAGATCGGGGCGGATGAAATCCGCACTGACCGTCACCGAAAGGAAATCTGGAGTCGGCCACTTTCGTGGCCTCTTATTTCCCGTACGGAATCGTGTTCTCAATCGCTTCCACACATTGTCGTCAAGCCACATGGCGGGTGTGTCGATTGAGTCCTGCGTCATCCAGTACACACGGCATTTCGGCCACCTCGACATGGCGTGGTACATGACGTTTGCGATGTTGATGCTGCTTTTCTGATCCATCATGTCGTGGTGCTCATCAGCATGCAGGATGTGCGAGGGAGATGAGAGTTTCCCGGAAGCTACAAGTTCCACCCATCGGCGCATTGCATCGGCGTGTTTATCAGCCAGGATGTCAACAGGACGGTTCGCCCAGGCGAGCATTTCCGACAGTTCCTGGACTGGATCGCTGACGAGGTTGAAGTAGTCCAGATCAATGTCGAGGATCGAAGTCACCATGTGTCTCTCTTCAGTCTAAAATATTTTTATTCAGCCAACCGGCCTACTTCAGGCAGCACTTCTTGTATTTCTTTCTGCTTCCGCAGGGACATGGATCGTTCCCGCCAGGCTTCCGGTTGTGATTCACGAACGGCAGATCATGTCCCGGCTCCAGCGCGTCCGGCGGCATTTCAAAGTCCAGCGGTAAGAATCCTTTCCGGCGCGGAGTCAGTCGCTCGCATCTATGGCCCAGGCTTATTTCAGCATCTTCCAGGTCCCCAAGCACAGTCATATCCACCTTGTTGGATAAATACGCCTGTCTTATTTCATTGATGGATTCGACCGCGTCCAGATCCGTCAGGTACAGTATCAGGAATGCGTTCAAGGATGGATTCTGATCATCATGATTCCGGAGGCTGCCAGCCAGCACCTCGATGCATCTGTTCCGTGCCAGCAGATCCGCTTCGCCTATCTTTCTCACGCATTCAGCCGCACATATCCTGGCGAACAGCGGCTTCCCGGGATCGGCGATATAAACTGAAAGGGGTTGAATGGCCGGATGTCCCATCTTGCTGAAGACCAGAGGAAAATCAGAAGACATCCAGTCATCGTCATTATCCTCGACAAGATGAAGCTGGGCAAGCAGCGCATCGACCGTCTGGACAGCTTTCATCTGGGCCAGCGCACGCCATGCGTGGAGGGGAGCCCATACTTCATCAGCGTCGGTACTGGCAAAATTCAGTCCATCGTCACAGACCATCGCAATGAGTTCGGGGATATGTTCGTTTACAAGTCCTATTTGGGAATAGTCAATCCATTCCGGCCCTGGAGATTTTGGCTCACCCAAACTCAGTAATTTTCCGACAATTTCAGAATATATCATTTTTTCATCTTCTCCGCATACCTTACGAACTTCCCCTTGTCCGCCCTGCTCATCTTGGAATACAGCTCGAAGATCCTTACAAGCTCCCTTCCCTTATTGTTCCTGAGATAGTCCGTGATCGCGTCGACTTCAGGATCCGTCTTATACTTTGCAGTGTCGATCCCGTGATCCCTGGCGAACTCCAGAATCCCTGGAATGCATCGGCTCCCCGGATTCCTGACGCCGCGCAGCCAGTGCGAGATGCACTGCTGGCTGACATTGAACTCCAGGGACAGTTCCGCCTGGCTGAGGAAGTTGTCCTCAAGCAGATCCTTCAAGGTCTGGAAGGGGCGCGGCGGCCACAATCGACACTATCAGCAGAAGCCTATTTATTGGCCTTGTACCATTTGTCCCAGGCTTGCTGCTGTGAAATCGTATAGGTCGTCCCTGTAATGCCCTTTATGACCACTTCCCCGCCGGCGCTTATTACTTTTGTTCCTTCAGCGTACAGCGCACCAACTATATCTGAATGTCCAGTATCCTTTGCATCCTGGACAACCTGCATGTCGACATTTAATTTCGCCATTTTCATCACTCCTATGCCGGTTTTAAAACTCCCTTATATTCTGCTACGTACGTCGAGGTGCCGTTTAATAATTAGCCCTCCCTCATCGGGAGATCACATGTACCCGCTGGAAATATAGCTTTCAAGATAGCGTATCTTAGTGCTTTTCTCGTCGTGGAGGCTTTTCAGTATGTCGCCGATGGAGATGACACCGGCAAGGCTGGTTTTATCCATGATGGGAATATGGCGTATCTTTTTCTGTGTCATTATCTTCATCAGCGCCTCGATCTCATCGTCCGGCAGGCCGATTATGACATCCTTGGTCATTATATCCTTCACCTTTATCCTACTGTTCGAACAGGCGGCGACATTCCTCAGAACATCGCGCTCGGTTACGATCCCCTTCACGGCGGAGCTTCCATCCACGACGACAAGTGCTCCGATGTTGTGTTCGCACAAGAGGGAAACAGCATCCATGATGGTTGCTTCAGGACATGTGCAGTGGACCTTGCTTCCCTTCTCCTTCAAGATTTCATGAGCTTTCATCTTCCACCCCCCTGTGAAAAATTAATGTTTACCAAACCGCTGTATACTGTAGCACTATTTTGTAAAAACAACACCACAGGGGAGGATTATAGAACCGCCGCTTTTGTCCCTTATCACGGATAATATACCCACGCCGGAAAGGATGGCAAACCTCCGGGCTCACGGAAGGATACGTACCCGGTCCATGGGGTGATAGCCACATGCTCCAACCTCCCGACAAATGTACACCCCTTTTCTGGAAAGCCCTTTATATCTTTTAGAACCTCGTGTAGCATACCGGGAACTTGAGCGCGTGTGGCTGGATTATTTACGGGGCTGGAATGAACTACCCCGGGGCAGAGCCCCGAGGAATTTCTTTCGATTAAATGGGGGGCAGATCTGCATGAAAAAGATCCTGATAGTCGATGATTCTCCGGAGATAAGGCTGCTATTGACCAATATCATAATCAGGAAGACAGGTTTCCATGTGTCCGAAGCCTCGTCTGTCAAGGTTGCGGCATCGCTCTGCGCGGCAAACAGGTACGACCTGATATTCCTCGACCATAGGCTCGGAATTTCCCTGCCGTTGTTGAAACTCTGATGGTTTCCTTTTCTTAATCTTCTTCTTTTGTCTTAGTTCAAGATTTCTTCTCTTTTCTTTTCCTCCTATTTCTTTGTCTGCAGAGAGGAGGAGATGGGTGGCTTTGAGGAAGAAGGGTTTTTTAGCAAAAACATTGATCAAGATCATCTCTCCACTCCCGACCTCCAGCGTCATGCTCTTGATCAGGGCTCTGCTTCATATGAACGCCGGACGATTTACAGTTTAATCGTCCGGCGTTTTTTAGTTGCTCTGCCGAAATCCGCAGTATTTTCAAAGGTGACGGTTATCCCTCGTTTAAGATCAATCTCTGGGGTACAAGTATTTTTTCAGGCTTTGATCCAAGAACACCAGAGAGGCGTCTGAGCATCAATCTTATAAGTTCCTGTCCAATTTTAATGTTGTCCTTGTCAACAGTTGCAGCAGGAGCAATATCCTCCCATTGGCGATCAGGAGACTTTTCCCAGTAGTTGTCATATCCTGTGATTATAAATTCCTTTGGATCACGTCCGAGAATTCTGAGGGCAGCCGCTATCTTTGGTACAAAACCGTCGCTAGCTCCCATTATCGCATCGATCTTCCTTGTTTTCTCTAGACGCTTGAAAAGATATCCTGCAATCTTGTGTGTGTCAGACTCAAAAGCCTCCTTGCTGAAATCATATGAACCGCTAACAGGGATTTCAAGTATTGGAAGAATAGGAATACTTGCCTTTCCACAGGCTTCCTTGAATCCATTTTCCCGCAAGGTCACCCATTCCGGAACTTCCACCCTCTTGTCTTCAACTCTTAGGATGCTCCTGGCACCTTTCTCAATAAGTGATGAAGTCAGATCATATGCTCCTTGGCGGTGATCTGAACAGACCACATCGCATTCCGGCCAGGCGTGATCATCTCCATATGCGACAATAGGAAGATCGTCAAGATCCAAGGTCTTGAGTATTTTTTCGCGGGTTGACATATCCTCCATCCCGCTTATTACAACCAGTCCTGAAGGTGGTGTATAGATAAGGTTTTCAAAAGCTACCCCTTCAGGTTTCCTAGCCGGGACAAGGAGGGCAGGTATCCCGTTGGCAAACGCTTCCGAAACCGCTCCGGCGGAAATAGCAGCAGACCATCCGGAAGCGGTCATGCTTAGGAGCTCCTGGACAGTAAACACATCATCCATGATGATCGCTATTGCTTTGCTCCTGGAGTTTCTCAATTCATCCATTTTAGGGTTTGCAGCAACAGCCCTCCTGTTGCCCTTTGCCTTGATGAGGCCCTCCTCCTCGAGTTTCAGCAAACCATTGCGCACGGCGTTCCTGGTTGCTCCAAGGAATTTCGCAAGATTCCTTTCAGATGATATTTTTTTCCCAGGAAGAAGCTTTCCAGAAAGTATAAGCCTCCGGATCTCCTCGGCCACCAGATCGGAGGCAGATGTTTTGGAGAGGACATCAAGTGGAATTGTTTTCTTCACGGTGTTTCCTGGTAAAATATTTATTTTAGAAGAATATTTTACAATAGGAACATGATAATATCAACCTTTGTTCATCCAGACAGTCATTGCTCCCATCTTTCTGTTGCCCCATAGGAAGCAGGGAACAAGCTTCAGGCGGATTTTTTTAAAGGCTGGGAGGTATCTCCGGTAAAGCCTGCCATTCCATCCGGAACCGGTCCTCCTGGATGCATTGGCAAAGATCACGCTGGCTCCGGCAGGCCCGCTATTCCTCATCACCTTGAATTGCGGACGAGACGCATTTATAGAAACGTCGGCAAGATTTCTGCCATTGTCACATTCCTCGGCGCAATATACAATAGGACCCATTTGCACGGCGACCTTGCCGCAGTCCTGCCTGACCTGGGGATTTGCCTCGACTATGAAAGGTTTTATTTCAAATTCAATTTCTACGCGGTCGCCGCTGTTCCATTCTCTGCGGATCACCGCATATCCTTTCTCGACAACATGGGGACAGTTTTTCCTGTTCACTTTCACCGAATACCTCCGGCTCCATTCCGGGATGCGCAGCAAAAGTTTGAAATACTTGGATTCCGAAGGATCCACCTTGAATGATATTATCCCGTGCCAGGGATAATTGGATTCCTGAGAGATCGCAACCATTGTTCCAGACACTTCGATTTGAGCCCTGCCGGAGACATACAGATTCACTTTTATCCCGTCATTATTCCTCTGATATACGTATGACCCGAGAGAAGCAAGAAGCCTTGACACGTTTGGCGGACAACATGAGCATCCGAACCATTTCTTCCGTTGCGTACCCATATGCTCATGGCGGACATCGCCAGGATGAGGAAAGGCCGAGAGCGGATTTGAATAGAAAAACGACATGCCGTCGAGGGAGACTCCTGGAAGTATCCCATTGTAGAGCACGCGTTCCATGACTTCGGCATACATGGAACTGCAGTCCAGGAGAGACATCCTGTGCGCAAAGAAGAAAAGCGAAATGTTGGCGCAGGTTTCAGCAAAGGCGTTCTCGTTGGGCAGATCGTATTCGTATGAGAACGCCTCCTTTTCCGGGAATGCACCTATCCCCCCAGTTATATACATTTTCTTCCGGACTATGTCCTTGAATATGCTCTTGCACGCACTGAACAAATCACTGTCAGGGGCATGGAAGCACAATGCGGCCATTCCTGAATACAGATAGCATGCCCTGACGGCATGTCCTACAGCCTCCATCTGCTCACCTACCGGTTTATGCGATTGACAGTAGCTGTAATCAGTTTCTCCAGCTGTCATTGTCAGAGTATTAGGAGGCAGATACTCCTTTGTGAAATAGAATGGTCTGCGTCCTCTCTCAGAAATGAAATACTTGGACAGATCCAAATATCTTTTCTCCCCTGTCGCCTCATAGAGTCTTATCAGTGCAAGTTCTATCTCCGGATGCCCGCAATAACCGGGCTTCTTTCCCTTCCCATGCCCGAAGACTCTTGAAATGTGATCTGCATACTTCGAGACCATGTCGAGGAATTTCCTTTTGCCGGTCGCCTGGAAATACGCCACCGCCGACTCGATGAGATGACCGGCGCAGTAGAGCTCATGCATGTCGCGGAGGTTTGTAAATTTCCTGTCAGGCTCAACATTTATGAAATAGGAGTTGAGATATCCGTCCGGACACTGCCTTGCCGACATGATATCCACTATCCTATCAATCCTTTCCTCCAGTCTCCTGTCCGGCACCTTGGAAATCGAGTATGAAGCCGACTCTATCCATTTGGCAATGTCGGAATCCCAGAAGATATGGGGTTTGCTTTCCTTGCCGGGTTTCCAGTCCCAGGCATCGATCCTTCCGGTTTTCCCAAGCCATCCATGCACGGCTGGGATCGTCTTCTTCCTGTTGGTTTCCTGCCTGGGAGTCCAGAATCGGTCATCTACTGTGACAGCCTGCTGGCTGACCGGATAATATTTTTCATTTTCCATTATCGAGCCATAACTCCACTTTAAGTTTTCTATTCAATTCATCATTCATGGATTCCGGCGCCAGGAGCTCCAATTCTGGGGAGGTGAATTGAAAACCCGCCGGCGCAGGAGAAGCTTATTTCATCGTTAGCTTTCCCGAAATCGTCTGGATGTCCCTGTCATCGACGCGGTACCACGGGATGCGCAGATTGTAATTCTCCTCGACGAAGACATCGAGGATGCCGTCGCGGGGATCACGGCAGATGTTCAACGCAGAATACATATCCATGAGACCTGTCGTATGGTTCGGAGCCGAACCCATGAGATTCTTGTCAGGACCGAATATGCCTATTAGCTGCCCGTCCTTCGAATAATGATGTATCGTCCCTATGAAAGGCTGGCCTCCGATCATGCATCCGCCATTCCCTTCAGGAATCGCCGAGAGCCCGACGCACATCTCCGGAAGTACGATCCTCCACCTCGCCTCGCTGCCCTTGAAGCATTCAAGTATGTTCCCTCCCATGTGCAGACCGCCGTTCTGAGGTGCGCGGTTCCAATTGCTAAAGCCGTATATGTATGTCAGTCCATCCGCTGATTTCTGCACCAGCTTAGGCTGGACCGACAAAGGTTTTTCCGGTATCACCGGCATTCCAGGAATAAGAAGCTCGTTTCTTGTTATTTTTATTGCGGCCTTGCTCCAGTCATAGACTGGATTCCCGAGCTTGTCGACCCCCGACATCGGAATCATCCATACGGATTCCTTCTCAGGAGTATCTCCGCCACGGTCGAATGAAGCCATCCAGACATTCATGTCAGGATCTATTGTCAGGGCTCCATACTGCCAGAGAGGCTTCTTGTCTTCGGGTTTTGAAGTATAGCTTATTTCTTCGGGCTGAGGTGCATTGTCCCCCTTATCATCGTTCCAGGACCATAGGAAAAAGTTCTCCGGCCGCCAGCATTCTCCATTCTTGCCATCTGGAAGTGGATTTGATCTGCCCATTATAGAAACTAATTTCATGACAGGCCCCAGGTTCTTGTCCGCATTCTTTTCAATGCGGTAGACCTGCACTCCATCGCCGATTGCACCGAAATAGAAGTCATTTCCGCCGATATTGACAATCCGCGCATATCCTCCAGGCGTCCAGTATGGCGCGGGATCAGGCAGGTTGTTCCCAATGTATTCCCATGAACCATCCTTCTTGTTGACCTTGTAGTTGTGCCTGTAGTAGGAGAACAGGATGTCTGGATTGTCCTTGGCATAGGTGGCGGAGGATGAGAATTCGAGTCCCATCTGCTCCCACTCAAGTTTTCCGGAAGCTGCGTACTTCGCAATGCGTCCTCCGCACATACCTCTTTCGTTCTGCGCAGTGAAGATGTTTCCTTCTGCGTCGACAGCCAGACCGTGCAGATCGTGGAACCTGTCGGCAGCACGGTCGCCAGACTTCGCCTTCTCGCCAAAAGTCCGCCTCAATGAAACCTTGTCTCCGTTCACCTTGTATATCCTGACCTGTCCAGCAGACTGATCCGTGACGTACAAAGTTGAATCGGGCCCGAAAGCAATGGAATTCAACTTCTTAAGATCGGAGACAGGAGTCGACAGGTATTTTCCGTCTGGCGAGAATATGCTGATCTTGCTGCGTTCGTGCCCTATCCATATCCTGCCGTCAGGAGCGAATGCAATGCTCTGCGGAAGTTTCACATCGAAGGTTCCTTTTGCATCACCGGTCAACTTGTCGTAGATCCTGACTTTTCCCGCAAGGGAATCCGTCACATACAGGCTGTTATCCTTAACTGCGATGGAAAGGAGGGCTACTGTCATTATTCCACGGTCTTCGCTGGAAACAACTTCCGGATAAGAAGCTCCGCCCTTGTAGACGACGATCTCGTTTCCGGCTTTCGTGAACGGAACCTTGTCCCAGTTTACGTCACCATTCCCTTTCTTGATGCGCAGTTTAGTAATGTCGAACTTCAGGCTTTTTTCACGGTCTTGAGGATTGTTCGGATCTCCATCGCCCCAGGCGGTCACATAGGCATATTCGTCATCAACGCACACGGCCTTGGGAATCCCGTTGACAGGATGACTCGAATGGGAATACACATGTCCTGTTTCCGGATTCCATCTTATGACATCATGATGAGGTTCATCCCAGTCGTGCACGGAATAGAGGAAACCTTCCTTGTCGACGGCTAGGCATTCGAAATTGGCCGGCACGTGCCCGAAGGTGTTGGTTGGTTTTCCAGTGTTGCCTATGACGCCGACGTTCTTGTATGTCGAATTGTTGAGCACGACATGGAACTCATATTCTCCGGCAGGCATCTTGTTGCCGAATTCGTCCTCGCCATCCCATGATCCCTTGAACTTCCCCTTTTCCATCGGCTTCATCGCCCACAGGCTGCGCACCAGCATTCCCGATGAATTGTAGATGCCAGCGCTTGTGCATCCCTCTTTTGGAAGCTCGAACTGGAATACCGCCTTAACCGGTGGGAAGTCACCAACCTGGACAAGATCCATGCCGGGCTCAGCAGTCGCCGAGAACTGGAGCTCGTATGCCCAATTCCCCTGGAAAACCTTGAAGAGAAGCACATTGTTTCCCTGTACAAGATTTACATCGACCTGATCCTCCCCCGGCTTCAGACCTCTCATTACGTTTTTGCTTGAAACAACTTTCACTCCATTGACGAAGAGCGTCATGCCGTCATCGCTCCCAATATCAAGATGCATCTTTCCAGCCTTCGCAGATTTCAGGACGATCCGGGCATACGCAACAACATTTTCAACTTTCCCCAGTTCCCGCTGGAAGTCAATTCTGCCGAAACATGAGAGTTTGGCATTCTTTTTCCACTGGACATCTTTCGCCTGCTCCTTAATTTCAGGAGCAAATTCCTTGTTGAAGTCCTTCTCGGGATTACATGGATATGCCGGCGAAATATCCACTCCCTTGAATTCCACAGGAACCGCCTTCTGCCCGTATGACGGGACCGACATTGCGATCATGACAAACGCCATTGCCAAAATCCGGACAAGTCCTTTCTCCATGTGGAAATCTCCTATTGTATAAAATATACATTTTTTGATTCTGCGTTTAATATTTTTGTCCTTGTTTTTGTTCCGCCTGTCAGTTCGCAGACATCCACGGTTTCCTTGAAATCAACAGGGAAATCATGAAATGCCCAGATAACGGTTTTGCCGTCATGGTCATATCTCACTCCGGCCTCTTCCTGACAAATTGTCCGGTTGCGCATGAATTCCGAAGTTTCATTGTATGCCTTGTACAGATTGATATGCCACTCGCGAGGAGTGTCCTCAGGATCGCTGGAGCCACCGTAGCGGAATGACAGTTTCTGACTCGGCACATCCCAGAAAAGTCCCCAGATCAGCCTGTATGCAAGTCCACGGAAGAAGATGTCGTCCGGATCACAGCCAGCTTCACTAACAGCATTGGCGTTGAACGAAGTTATAAAATCATTCCAAAGGAAAAGGTTGTCGAACCGTTTTGCAATGTCGGGACCGTTCCGGTGCAGACCGAAGACACCAGAATCCTCGCAGCAATATCTGTATCCCATCTTCTGCATTTCAGCGATGAGCGAGAGATGCGCGAAATACATGGTATCAATGCTTGATGGCGAAGTTTTTCCCGGACGCTGCCCGCCAAGAAGATTTGATTGATCGACGGTAGCTCCCTCAGGTCCTGATTCCCTATTAAACTGCCAGTTGAACTTGTCACTGGAGAGATTGAACGAGCTGTCGAGGAAAATTCCAGCTATCCCTGCTTTTTCATTCAAATTCTTCCAGGATTTCAGCCAATATTTCCGGACATCAGGATCACGAATGTTCAGTACGCAGAATTCAGGAGTGTAATGATCCGCCTCAATGGCTCCATAGCTGTTCCTGACAAATGGGTGCTTTGCGTTCTGAAGAACTTCCATGATCGATCCCTTTTCAGGAAGGAACTTGATTCCCTTTTCCCTGCCGTTGCGCTGCGCGAATTTGACCGTCAGACTCGAAATGGAAGTATTCCCCCACATGAGGACTCGTATCCCCCTTTTGCTGGCGTCATGGCAGAAAGCCCTCAGTTTTTCCTCTCCTGCATTTTCCGAGACCTTGAGATCCACTGTGCAGCAGAAGTTGCCGACACCCCAGGTGTTCATGTTGTTCTGGAAGTGGTTGGCCAGCTCTATTTCCTTCATTCCTGCATCAGCAAGGGCTGGCAGACCTTCCTTCCGATAAAGATTCAAATCAGCGTCTACCCACTCCTCGATCTGTCCATAGGTCGATGCATATTCCCGCTTCAATCCGGCTTCTGCATGAAGCGTGTCGTAAACCAGATCTATCATCGCCCCATGAATATTTGCGCGTTCAACACGGTCGAAGTCGCCTTTCGCAAAAAGAACCTCCATCGCTTCCGTATTGAATGAATATGAAAGATCGCCGCAATGCTCATGGATATGAATGATCTCATCCGTCCCGCGTTGTTTCTCGATAAGGGTTCGGATATGACTGACCTTCGGGCACCAGGTCATGAGAATTCCCTTGTCCGAAGCAGCCATCGTGAAACCCTGAAGGTGCGTCTGCAACGGCAGGAACTGGAAGATGTTCGAGTTTGCACAGCTCTCCAGGTACCATTCCGAGGAGAAATGCTCTTTCGCGGACGAGATTTTGTGTATTGAAGGAAAGTTCGCGTTCCTGAACCACAACTCGTTTCCGATTGATTTTCCAATAATCTCCCAAGTGCCGCGATCCTGGATGTAATAGATAGGAATATCCTTGGACTTATAAAAATACCGATAGCTGAATCCTGCAAACATCCTTCCACCGATTTTCCGGCTGACCTCCTTTATTTCCAATGTAAGGATTGTTCCGTCAGCCTTCTGCGGACCGGCAGACCAGTCACCGACATTCTGGACTGGCCTGCACTCGTGCAACTGCCAGTCCATAGGACCGTCTGCAATCTTATCCATCTGGAATTTCAGACGGACACCGCTAGAGATTTTTTCTGTCCTAGCCAAACGATAGTTCAGAAGGCGGATCCCCCAGGGGTTGCGAATTGACACGAACATCGGACGTTTCTGACTGCGAAGGCTTATTCCATCCATTTCAACCGATGACAATCCCAGAAAGGCGCCTTTGTCCTTCTGGAAACCGATTGAAACGCCGTTTTTCAACTTAATTGAATTCATCTGTTACTCCGCCAACGCCCATTCGATCGCGCACGTCGGCTTGCTCTCCCAGTACGGATGAAGCGTTATGCCATTTGTTTTTGTCACTGCCTTCTTTTCCCCGTAGCTTATTTTCGGACCGTTATTGTTTCCTACAAAAAAGGTGAATTTGAAAGTTGCGCCTGGTTTCATGACTAACTCGGGAATGGCGGATCTTGGAATGGCTATCTCGTAGATCCTGACATCACCCTGCTGTTTTACGACATGAGATGATCCGGGAGTGTTGTTATGCTTCACCTTTCCCATCGGCTGATGCGGCCATCCGTGGATGCGCGGCATGTCCGGCGTCAACAGGTTCCATAGCTCGCTCTTGCCGTCAGCACAGAGATATGCGGAAAATTCGTAGTCCGTATCCGGATATGCGTGGAAGCCTTTTGGAACGTCTGTGAGCGGTTTGAGGTCGTGCCAGTCATCCCGGACGTTGAATGCGACCTGGAGCTGATCACCGGTATATGAGTTGTCGAACGGTTTTTTCTTATAGATATATGGAACTTGTGCGAAACTGTGCCCCGGTGCGTATTTCGCAAGCCAGGTTTTCCACGGCTCCTGATTGTCTGATTCGGCACAGTGGAAATAGCTGTTTTCGTTGCGGGTTTCCATGCGCATCTTGTCGGTCTGGGGTGTGGTGTCATTGACCTCGGCTGCTATATATATGAACTGGTCATCCCATGCCATCTTGATGTTCGCCATCACAGCCCCCTTCGGAACTTCTTTTACCAGACGTAGCCAGGGTTTTCTTGCAAGCTCGTCGGGGTTGACTCCATCTGATTTCCCAACGACCGTGATTCCAGGAATCTTGTCCCAGTCGGAAAGGTCACCGTCAATCTTCTTCGTACCTTTTAAGGCGACATTACAGCTGAGAACTTCCTTGTAGGAACATTTCCCGGCATCGGTTTCGAAATTGAATTCAAACGGATACTGGTTCGCCGGATCCTCCTTCACCTTGTCGAATGAAAAATCAACTGTTTTCACTTCACCGGCGTCCAGGGCGACCGACCTGCCATTGTCCTTCACTGAAAAACCTTCAGGGGCATTTATGTTGAGTTTGCCGGATATCGGCCTGTTGATGCGGTTTGAGACGTCAACTGTAAGAACCAGGGCTTTTCCGTTAATCGCGCTTTTGAAGTCATGGGGAATTATCTCCGCCGGATATTTGCCGTCCACCTTGGCCTTGCTTATCCTCTCTGCAACAAGGGCAGGCCCCTTGCCGGACTGGATATAGGTGGCCGATATGTCGAGATTTAGCGTCACGTTCTTCTGATCCTTGAAGACCTCATTGCCGGCGACATCGTAGAACTTCATGACTCCGTCATTATTGTCCAACGTGATTGTACCGCCATTCACTGCATCCACCTGGCGCCACAGGCGTCCTTCAGGATTGTCCTGTGGCGTTGGTCCGCCGCGGGTGATCAGCTGGCCGAACAGGACGCACACGCCATTGGCATCATTGTCTTTTCCAAACTGGAATACCCACGGAATATGATCCTTGAAAACCAGTTTCTCAAAGCGGAGACCGGTTACAAAATGATTGAAGGCCGCAGTCGCCACCGGAACCGTGCTCGGACAGAAATACTTGTACGGGGAGCCTTCAAGCCCCTCGAACAGGACATTCGGATGGAACGGCATCACTACGAGCTGTCCCGACGCCATCCACTGGCACATGACCTGGGGGAGCAGGTATTCGCTGATGGCCAGCCAGGTCTCGTTCTCAATGGAAATCTTGCCATGCGCCTTGGCGACCATCGGCCCATATGCGTTATATGGAGGCACATAATGGTCTGTAAATACATCTATGTAATCATCCATCTCATATTTGCCATTCGGACCAGGGCCTTCGGAATAGAGTTTATCCTCGGTATTCATAATTGAAGATGCAGCGCAGATTTTGATGTCCCTGCTTACGGAGTGTGCCGCACGCGCCAGACGTTTCTGCCATTCGCGATATGCGACGCAGTCCCTTGCATAACCGCTTATGCCTCCTCCTTCCCAGGGTTCATTGAAGTTTTCAAAGCCCCAGAGAGCGCCTTTTCCATTTTCCCAGTAACGTGCCGCAAAATCCTTCACCCACTTTTCATATGTGTCGAAATTTTTCAGACCACATCCCCAATCGGCATTTCCACCGTATGGACTTCCATCCCAGTTCGGCTCTACCGCAGCCGGCGTCGGCTGATCCTTTGTGGGAATATCATAATACTGCGAACCTATACCGCTTAGGGTAAGCATCATCTGCATGCCGCCGGCCTTGACCCCTTTGGTCAGTTTGTCATATTCATCCCAGTTGTAGGCACCGGAACTGTTGCGCATGCCACCCTCGCAACGGAGCCCTCTTATCCCCATTCTGACATAACATTTTGACGCTTCGGAAACTTCCTTGAATCCACCGAACAACGCACCCTCTCCAAATATCGGGGTGTTGTCCACGGTTCCATCATCCCTTGTCTTTACAACCCTGGCCACTGAGCCGAGAAGAATCCTGTCATTTCCCTTGACAAGAACAAGGCAATAGGTGCCATAACGCTGGGGAACGGGGAGATTCTTTACTTCGACCTCGACTTCCTTCTTGTCGCCGTAGCTGACCTTCAACGGATGCCTGATGCTTTCACCGTCGAGATTCAGGATGTCGGGATATCCGTAGGGATCTATATAATCCTTCGACTTGTTGGGCTTGCGGGTGTTGACTCCCTGGATCTCGATCGCATATTCCTGGTCGGCGGAATCACCTTCCCTTATGAACTTGATTTTCAAATCAACCGGCTCATCCTTGAAATAAAGGAATCCGGGAGCGTTTCCTCCGGTGAGGACATACTGCTTACTGCTTTCCTTGCATTTCAGTGGAATGATATTCGCCTTGCCGAATATCGGACGGTCTTCGGCAAGCGCCGAAGATATCATAAGGCTGAGCATGATTAGCATGCAAAATTTTAATCTCCAGGGAAATCCGCAATCTAAATTTACAATGGCAGTTTTTTTCATGATAAGTTATCCTTTATGTTCATTTCAGATTAATCTTCCCCGACGTAATCACCGGAAGCCTGCTGTCGTCGATCCTGTGCCAGTGGAAACGGTTCCCAACGCAGTCTTCAACAAAGAGATCAAGCATCTTGTCCTTTGGATCACGGCTTACCGCCAGAGATGCGACATTGTCAGGAATCCCCCCGTTTCCAAGGAATTCAGGCGAAGGCTGCATTATCCCTATGAGAAGGCCATCAGATGAGTAATGGAAGATGTCGCAGCCCTTCTCCTTCCATTTGAAGCTGACAAGCATGATGCCTCCTCCCGGAATGATGTCCATTCCAGCGCATGCTTCAGGAAGAAGAGTGCTCCAGAGCATTTTCCCTCCCTTGTCATAACGTGCAAGAATCCAGCCGCACATCCATGAATTTTCTGAAGGCACAGGATATATGTCGCTCCTGCTATGGACATATATGCTTCCATCCTCAGCACGCACCGCCATCAGGGGCTGGGACATGAGCCTTTTCCCTTTTTCAGCTGGATGGGGGGCGGTAACCTGCCGCATTTTGGAGAAATCATAAGTTGGATTGCCCTTGGCATCAAGCCCAGTCATGGGCATCTCAAACACTGAATTGGTGATATGATCACATAAGAGACCGTTACCGTCCTTGTCGACATTGACACCAAAGTGCAGCAGGTCGAATTTCTCACCCGGTTTTTTAAACCAATTAACTTCCTCATCTTCAACCTTTCCATTGCAATTTGCATCATGCCACGACCAGAAGCCTGTAGGATATTTCTTCAATTTTTCGTTATGCTCCCCTGGAAGCGTATCCCAGTAGCGCCCGTCTGGCATGGGATTCCTGTATCCGAACATTGCTGCAGGACGGTAAAATTCACCTTCACGCCTGAAAACCTGGAGACCATCCCCATATGACTGGAACAGGAATTCCTTGCCTCCAAGTTTCTGTATGCGCATGACGCCATGCTGCCAGTTGATGTATTTGGGATCCCCGTCCAAAACAAATCCCCGGAATTCCCAGGCTCCAGTTTTCTTGTCGACCTTGTACCGATGGAAATACTGGCTGATGATCTCGTCGGGCCTCTCCTGCGAATAGTTGCCGACATTGCAGAATTCCGCACCGATCTGATCCCACAAGACTTTGCCATCAGGCGCAAAGCGCGTCAGACGCGCACCTGAAATTGGAAGATTCTGCGAAACGACCAGATTCCCTTTTGGATCTATTGCAACTCCGGACAGCTTATAGAATTTGTCGGGAGCGTAATCACCGAGTTTCGCCTCCTGCCCGAAAGTCTTTGCGAAAGTCGCAGTTTTCGCCTTCGCGTCAGCACGGTATATCCTTATCTGGTTTGCAAGGCTGTCGGCAATATAAAGCGTGCTGTCAGGACCAAAGGCCAGAGTCCGGACATGACCGAGATCCTTCAGTACCGGAGTGGAGGATTTTCCGTCCTTGCTGAACACGGTGACTTTAACATGTTCATGTCCTACCCAAAGCTGGCCGAGTGGATCAACGGCGATTGCATGAGGAAGCTTGACATCAAATGATCCTGCTGGCGCTCCGGACGACCTTATGAACGAATGGATCTTTCCGGCAAACGCGTCCGTCACAAAGAGCTTGTCGGCAGTCACAGCCAGACCTCTTAACGGCAGACTCATGGCTTCCGCATCGGCCTCTGGTGTTCCCTGGGGGATTTTCTTTTCAGGCGCTTCGCAGAACAATATGTGCCCGTTTGTCTTTTCACATGCAGGGAAAGGGGCGAGTTTGCCGTCAGCGATGTTAAATCTCCTGATGTGCTGCTGCGAATTCGCAGCGTGAGCAGTGGTGGTGCAGTATATATATTTGTCATCCACGGCAATTCCATACGGCATGCCGTTTGGGTTCCCGTTTCGTATTCCTGCCAGGGAGTTGTAGATATGACATCCGTCCTCACGGCTCCATTTCCTGAAATCCTGGGCCTGCTCCTCCCACATGTTTGCCGTATAGGCATTGCCTTCGGCATCCACGGCAACCGACTCTATGGCACTGGGATTCTGATTGATCGTGGAAGGCCGCGCATTGTTGCCAATAACACCGGCCGTCGTGTAAACTGCGGGATTCTGTACAATACGATATTCGTACTCGCCCGGAGGCATGCTTTTGCCCTCATCGTTAAGCCCATCCCATTCCACTCCATGCGTACCGGCCTTGTACTGGCGGACAGTGAACAGCGTACGGACCGGCTGTCCCTTGGAATCAAAGATCTGTCCGCCTGCAGTGGCGTCATTTTTAACGGTGAAGGAGAAGTCGGGAGGAAGAGGCGTACCGTATACATACAGTTCAGCGATGTGACCGCGTGCTGCCTTCATGTTGGAATCGATGTCCGGATTCCATATCCGCTCCATGTCAAAACGCACGCGTTTCGCAAGCGCCGGCTTGTCAAAGGCAATCTCCTCATATTCTCCGCCCTCTATGTCTTTAAGTTCCTTTTGCAGCGTCCATGACTCCCCGATTTCGTGCGGGGACGTATAGATCTTCATGTCGCGTGGACGGTCCTTGCGTTCCCTGACCAAACCGGCGAATCCGACAGCTTCGACATTTGAACGGTGTTTAAGCATCACAACAAGACGGCACGGTTTGTCCGCCTGGATCATTTTCCCATCCGCAGAACTTCCCTTGGTCCAGAATGTGAAATGAAAATTTCCGAACCCCTTGGCGCCGGGATCATTGTCATCAACCAGTTCGGGACATTCGCGCGGCGACTGCGTTGACACGTCATCAATGAAACCCCTTCCGCCCGCCCAGGCAGACTGGGCTTCGGAGATGGCAGGGGTAATTGGAAGATTGTCAGGTCCCCAGACCTGAATGTTGCTGAACACAAGATCCGGATGATCCTTACCGGCTCCGCCGGTCTCAGCTCCATTGTGGCCGTAAAATTCTATCCTGAGGAAACGGGCCTTCGTACTTTTAAAGCTGCATGTTGCAATCATGCGCCCCGTCACCCCGTCCGGAACCGGAGTTCCTTTGAAATCAAAGACAGGCGTCAGGGAATCCCATCCGGACTTGTCCAGAGGATCAATGGAAAGTTTTACACGGAATCCTACGGATTTGATCACATCCCGGAACGCAATCCTAAATCCGGAAACCGCATAGGGCTTTGGAAGTTCCATCATCCACCAGCACGGGCCGTAGTTGTTTGAATAGCGGATCTCCCCGTATGCATTATGCAGCGCGAAAGAGGCGGGAACTGTATTCTGGACATTCTCGCAGGCAGTAGCCTTTGCACCTCGGACAGAGGCAATATTGATTAGGGCACCGTTATCGAAGAGAATGTCTGAGGCATATCCTTTAAAAGTCAATACTGTGAAAGAAACAATAAATCCTGCAACTCCTCGTAATTCTCCCATCTTGGACTTGTAGTAATATTTCATCATCTCCCCTAAAAGGGTTAAATATTTTTGATTAAAGGACCGTGTCAATTTTATTGCCCATCCATTTCGAACCAATGATATCCATTGTTCGAAACGTCGTCAATGTTAACACCATCAACATGTCCGTCCCCAAAAGCCGCATTAAATCTTCCACGATAGGAAGAAGAACTTCCTGGAATTGCGACTCGCGGCCCAGAGCCGTGAAAGGGACCAACTCCATAATAGCTCAAATAGACATATTCAACCCATTGCCTCGGACCGGATCCATAATTGCCAAACCATACGCCCCCAACACCAAAAGGATCACCACGGTTCTCCAGGAGCCCATCCCAGAAGAAAGGATACTTCGATGGGGAAGTCATCCGATCCCATTTTTTGCCTTGGCTATACTGCTCTCCAAGCGGACCCGTCCATGGGGCGTCATAATCCCAGATGATATTATGATCGTAATGCATGTTTCTGCACATGTTGACCTTTGCAATGGCCGACGGACATTGCCTGACATCATATGGCTTGACTGAACGCCAGTCGCCAGCACGATCCGGATCCACCTTGTTCATTATTATATCCATGGCTTCATACACATCCACATGATTTCCGCTTCCATTCTCATATGGGATAATCATATTGTAATCTCCGAGATAAAGCTGAAATAGTAGAATGTTCTGCTTGAGGTTGGACTTACACTGCGAATCTCGTGCAGTTTCCTTAGCCGTCTGAAGCGCCGGCAGCAGAAGGGATGCAAGTATTGCGATTATCGCAATAACAACCAGAAGCTCAATCAGGGTAAAAGTCCTTTTCATTGATATACCCTCCTTCTTAGTGATATTATATCATTTATTAATTGAATTTGGAATTACTATCATCTGAATCGCCTATATCTTATTCTCCATCCATTTCAAACCAATGATACCCCTTGCTTGAAACTTCGCTTATGTCAATCCCTCCCGCGTGCCCATCACCAAAAGCCACGTTCGCCTTGCCACGATATGAAGATGAACTTCCTGGTATGGCAACCCTTGGCCCGGAACCATGGATGGGGCCGACCTGATAATACTGGAGATATACAAATTCAGCCCATTGCAGAGGCCCATTTCCATAATTGCTGAACCAAACATTCCCATCGCCATAAAGATTCCCACGATTTTCCCATAGGGCATCCCACATGAATGGATATGTGCTAGGCGCGCTCATCTGTGTCCATTTCCTGCCTCCATTATACCTTGGCCCGGGATAGGCCCAGTCCGGATCATCGTAGTTCCATAGGAAGTTGACATCGTAATGCATCGCGGTAACAATGTTTATCTTTGATACTGCAGTCGGACATTGTCTCACATCATATGGGTGCTTCCTGTCCCAGTCTGCAGAGCGGTGAGGCTCCTCCTTGCCCATGGCAATGTCAAGCGCATCATATACATTTGGATGAAGACCGGAAAACTTGCATTCGGGAATCGTGAAGTCATAATCTCCGAGATAAAGCTGGAATGTCAGGATATTCTGCTTAAGATTGGATTTGCATGTAATGTCTCTTGCAACATCTTTTGCGTTCTGCAGGGCAGGGAGAAGGAGAGCGACAAGAATCGCGATGATCGCGATGACCACCAACAGTTCGACAAGGGTAAAGGATTTCTCCTTTGTCCTGCTCACTACAGGCAGTTCAGCAAGTACGAATTTACTTCTGCATCTCATGGTGCCTCCATAGTCTCAACTACAAGCAAACTCCGACCCGTTTTCACTAGGATTTTCCTTATTCCGGACATTCCTTAAAAAAATAACATCTGGTGTTTGCTTTATTTTCTATAACCATTATATTCCATTATCAACCATTGTCAACCATTTGTCTCAAGATATTTGATATTTTTAAATAGGAAGGAACAGCCATGAAATACACAGGGTGTGCGTACTATCCGGAGTACTGGGGGCGGAGAAGGCTGAAAACAGATATCAGGCTCATGAAGGAGGCCGGCATCAACATTGTTCGAATTGGTGAATTCGCCTGGTCTAGGATGGAAACCAAAGAAGGCGTATTCAATCTGGAATGGCTTCATTCGACTATTGAAATGTTTGGAAAGAATGGAATTGAAGTCCTAATGTGTACACCAACGGCGACTCCGCCAGCCTGGCTGACATCGAATTGCCCAGATGTACTCATAGTACGTCCAGATGAAACCAGGATGGGGCATGGCAGCCGCCGGCATTACTGCTTCAGTTCAGACACCTATCGTCACCATTGCCGCAGAATCACCAAGAAACTCTCAGAAGAAATATCTCGGCATATGAATGTCACTGCCTGGCAGATTGACAATGAGCTGGGTCCGGAATCAGGATCCTGCCATTGCCAGAACTGCCAGTCGCGCTTCAGGACATGGCTAAAGTCAAAATATGGAACAATACAGGAACTGAACCAGCGCTGGAAGACCGCATTCTGGAGCGTCGAGTTCACGGATTGGAGCCAGATCTCGCTTGATGACGGCCGGGTTGAACTCTATTCGGCGCAGAAATTGGACAGCCGCCGTTTCCGGAGCGACATGATGATCGATTTCGGAATGGAGCAAATGCAGATAATCCGGAAAAAACATCCTTCAGCTACAGTTACCACCAATGGCATGGGCCCCATATTCACCCCGATCAATTATTATAAGCTGTATGAAAAGCTGGATGTCGCGTGCAATGACCTTTACTTTGACACCACGACGATGGATAACGACGCCCTTGCGCTTGACGTATTCCGTCAGTTAAAACCGAATTCCCGCCATTGGCTGACCGAGACCGGCTCCGGTGCTCTGGATCACAATAAACCTTCTCACAAAGACCAGTTCCGTGCATGGGCCTGGAGCAGCTTCGCCCATGGTGCAGAGGCATTCATGGTATTCCGCTGGAGGACCTGCCTTTCCGGACAGGAACAGGAGCTCCAGGGGATATTGGAACATTCCGGAAAACCAAGGCACCGCTTCGAATCAGTGAAAAAATGTTTCCAGGAAATAATTTCAATCAGGGAAATTATCAATCCATTGCCGTTGCCTGAAGCCCAGGTTGCCATCATCCAGGATTATGAGACCCTCTGGGGTTATGATTCGGCACGTATCGGCAAAGATATTGAATACATTAACCTGATAGGCCGCCTGCACAGGGAATTCTACCGCCGTAATATCCTGACGGACATCATCCCTCCTGGTCGCGATTTGAATAAGTATAAGCTGATCGTCCTCCCGTCATTGCTGATGATATCGGAGGAGTTCGCATCAAACCTGAAGGGATTTGTCAGGAAAGGGGGGACAGTGCTTGCGATCGGACAACTCGGAATCCGTGACTTCAACGACAACTATATACCCGCTCCGGGCCCGGCCCATCTTGAAAAGCTTTTCGGTATCGGAATTGAAGGTGGCATATATCTCAGGAGCCATTGCGATCCGGATCTGGCGATGGGAAATCCCAATCTGTGCAAGCATGTCGAAGTCGGGATGGCTGGAAAACTGAATGGAGCAAAAGTTTCCGGAAAGGCGAAGATATGGATTGGCGACATCTCCGTCTCCGATGCCGACGTGCTTCTCACCTTCAGCGAAGACTTGTATAAAGGACAGGCCGCAATCACAGAAAATAAAACCGGCAAAGGAAGGGCTGTATATTCCACCGGAATCCGTCTTTCCGAGGATATCAATGAAAAACTTCTTGATTATGTGCTCTCCGTGTCAAAGATAAAGAATGGCCCCCCTGCTCCGCTTCATGTGGAGGTGATAAACCGTGGCAATTTTACGTTCGCCATCAACCATAATCCTGAACCTGCCTCCGTACCGCTTGGCATCAGCGGAAAAGCCGTCATCGGCAAATTCAAGGACGGAACTGCAAACCTTCCGGCCTACGGAGTATGCGTTGTAAGAAAATAAGGAAAGCATATGGTGAAAAATAAGATTTCAGTTTACAAGGATAAATTACAGCCCTTGGAAAAACGGATCGCGGATCTGGTTAGCCGCATGACGCTGGAGAAGAAGGCGCGGCAGCTGGACATGTTCATGGGCTCCGGCATCGTCGACAAGATGCGGACAATGACCGCAATTTCTCCAGACGGAAAATTCGCTCCGGAAAAGGCAAAGGAACTCTGGGGCGACGTTGGCGTAGGAAGCGTACACGATCTATATCCGGTGTCAGCGGAAAATGGTCGGTAGAGCCCGGAAACTTCGAGGTTCATGTCGGCGGAAATCCGGATCAACTGCTCATCTCCAGTTTCTCAGTCGTCGCCTGAACAATCTTTAAAAGGAGGATTTTTTATGGTTGATTTGTCTAAAGCAGGTTGCGGTACAGTCTCCGCAAATGTCGCAAGGATAACGATGGCAGGATTGATGCTCGCTGGCATCGTAGCCGGCGCAGATGAAGCTATAAAATTGACGGCGTCGCCTCAGGGCTGCCGGATAGGGCTATTGGGCGATTCCCTGACCGATGGAGCCACGTGGCCTCTCCTGATACGTCAGGCCATGAGGGATGCTGTTAAACCAGTCCCCCGCTTCCTCAATTGCGCTGTGGGTGGCGCCACGGCAGGCGATAACATCCGCCCCCTTGATGAAGTAATTCTACCGGCAAAACCCGACATGATCATCCTGTTCTGCAGTGGCGGCAACGATCTGGACCGAAAGACAACTGTTGAGCAGTATTCGAAGGACATGGAGGCGCTGGTTAAGAAAATCTGCGATGCCAAGATACCTCTCCTTATTCTGCGTGACCGTCTCGCAGGCCCGAAGTTCATGGAGAGCGAGCAGAAGGATCTCGTCCCCTACTGGACCGCCACCAATCAGCTTTCCAAAAAATACGTCTTCAACATCGCAAAACCCTATGACTATATGAAAAAAGCCTGGGAATCCGGCAAGTGGATGTGGGAGGACGACCAGAACCATTTTAACCTAGAAGGCAACCGCTGCGTTGCCAGGACCGTCCTCGACGCACTTGGTCACCAAGACGTTCCCTTGCCCGACGTCTTTAGTCCTGAACCCCTTCCTGGCATAGTATGCAAATGGAGGTTCCGCCCCGCCGTCAAGGACGCTCCTCCTCTTGATGAGAAATCAGTCAGGGAACTCAAGCCTGACGGATCCTGGAAGGACATTGTCATCCCAGATCTACCCGATCCCAAGGACGGCTGGTGGTGGGTACAGGTCGGACAGGAAGGCTACTGGCTGAAGCTCAACAAGGAACTCGGCGAGGCGCCATACTACATCGGCATGGCTACCATCAGTTCGCAAAATGCGCGCAAAATCTACCTGAACATTGGAGGCTCCGTACGGACAGTATGGATCAACGGCAAGCTCGTCTTCAGGGAGAATGCCTCATCCCCTAGAGGATTCCACTACGGCCGTGAACGGATTCCCGTCGAACTGCCGATCGGCGAATCGACCGTAGTGGTTGAAACTGGCAACAAATCAATTCTCTCCCTTCCGGAAGAATGGTGGTGGTAGTTTTAGCACGATGCCTCTGCACATGGGGAAGAAAATTCCTACGGTTGCCAAGTAGACATGAGCGCTACCTGAACGTCCATACAGCAGCTCCGTGTGAAATCCGACGCAGAACTGACCTTAGGATGGATGAATCTTTGCAAAATATCAAAATCTTTACTACAATAAAACCTGAAGGGATGTCATTATGAAAATTAGCAATTTTGACATATCTTATATTTCCCATGTTTGTTATCATTTTAAATCGCCCGGAGATGCTATAATTACCACCGACCCGTTTTTCGCAAAAGGATTTAAATGGAATGGACATTTTGAAAAATACCCCTACCCCCGACTTCCTGTCCAATTGACCCGGAAGCCCCCCGCCCCAGGCCTTAATTTCCCCTGTTTTTCGGGTATAATATATAGGTAAGGACTTAGCCCTTGCTAAGAGTATGAAGTGCGAGCCCGGGAAGAAGGAAGGGCTGATCGCCTGTGCGAACACGGCAGTCCGGAGTTCCACAACAGGCAAGGAGGTCAATTCCGGGAAATACATGGGGAAAATGTTGGACGGGATGGCAGGGAAGCCATTCCGGGCTATTTTAGGGGCGAAAAATATAACAGGAAAGTGACGGCATAGAAAGCCTTCACGGAATCAGGCATGATCTTTACAACACTACGTGTTACAGAAACCGTCTTCGCCTTTGCCCTTGTGGTCTTACTGGTTATCATTTTAAAGAAGAAAAACATTGTTTTCTCCAATGACCTTAAATCATACTCAAAGCTGATGACAACGGCCATCCTGCCGGCTGTTATCTTCTCCCAGCTCTCCCTGAATCCTGTCAATGGACATCAGTTTGTCCTGGTATTGATAATGTTCATTGCCGGCGCTTCATGCATGATAATCGCCTGGACTGCCGGCAAGCTTATGCGCCTCAGGAGTGAAACTTTAGGCACGCTCATTATTACATCCAGTTTCGGTTCTTCAGCCCTGATCGGCTATCCGTTGATCCAATTTGCCTTTCCAAACAATCCGGTCGCGATATCGGATGCCATCCTGATCAGCGAACTTGGAGTAGGCATACCCATCTTCACCTTATGTCCCATCATCGCATCCTATTATGGTTCAGGAAGCTCGGGATTGAAAGCTATGGCTGTAACTTTTCTTAACTATCTCAAATAGCCCATTTTCATTTCTATCATTGCCGGTATTATTGTCTCACAGTTCCAGATGATTGTAAAAAACCCTTTCATGGAACCTTTCTGGGAGGCGTTTCGGATGATCAATGGTACGCTAACCGTGCTGGCATGTCTGATCCTCGGGTTGCAGTTAAAGTTCACATCGGTACGCCGGATACTGCCGTTGTTCCTTGTATCTGCAACTATTCAGATGGGGATCCAGCCGGTCCTTGTCAGCCTTGGTGCCGGCCTGATGCATGTCGACATACTTGAAAAGCAGGTTCTGATCCTGATCAGCGCTATGCCTTCTGCCGTTTTAGGCACTGTATTCGCCACCCAGTACCAATGTGATTCGGAAACAGCATCCGAATTAGTTTTTCTGAACATCCTGTTCAGCCTTGTCGGAATCCCACTTGTGTATTATAGCATGTTTCATTGATAGGATCATTGTCATATCCTTAACAAGGGGCTTGCGTGCGATACCAGGACTGCATCTCGCGCTATGTCAGGTGTATATCGGTTTTCCATTTGCGGCCGGAACGGCTTGAGCGATGCGTTTGCCTTGGAGCTCCCTTCTGACGGTCGCGCAGGCGCTTGTCAATGGAGGGGCTGTAGAAGGATCCTCCGTTGTAGACTTCCGTTATCGCCGTGGACAGAATGTCAAGGGAGTTCTGCTTGATCAGATATCCCGACGCGCCCAGCGAGATTGCCTGTTCGATGTAGGCGTCATCATCGTACGCGGAGAGAATCAGTACCTTCGGGGGAGCAGCCTGCTGGAGAATCCTACGGGCGGCCTCCATGCCATTTAGCTTCGGCATCGAGAGATCCATGACAACGACGGCGGGACGGAGCTTCAGGGCCAGTTCCACCGCCTGCAGGCCATTGGCAGCTTCGCCGACCACCTTAAAATCGCCTCCTGTCTCCAGGAGGCTCCGAAACCCCTTCCGAATGACCAGGTGGTCGTCCGCCAACAGAACAGTAATTTGTTTCATGGTTAGCCTTTTTGCTAAGGGCAGTATAGGCTGTTATCGGATCTATTGATATGGGGTGAGTACCTACTGTGGCAGAAATATCATACGATATGATAACCGGACTTTTCAGGATCGAAGTCGGGGGTGAAGAAGCGGCTCTCTAATATGCAGAGCCAGCCAGCGGACATCGGCACAGATCCCTCCAGTTGAAAGGCCATTGCTTCAGGAAATTCCCCTTGTCATCTCAGCATGCTCTTCATGAGCTTCGTATCTCGCATGCTTATGTACTGCGCCGTGTTCCTGCACTTTGGATAAGTGCTGCAGCCGTAGAACGGCTTGCCGGCGTGTTCACCCTTGTTGGCGGTCCTCAGCACCATCGGCGCGCCGCACAGCGAACATACCGGAGTTCCTGCGGTCTCCTGCTTGGAGTCCGGCTGCGCCTTCGCCTCTTCAACGCCCTTTACAATGTCCTCAGCTGCATACTGCCTTCTGGCGGCGAACCTTGCTATGGGTATTCCTGCCGACTCAAGTGCAGAGTCCACGAACTCGTCACGTGCGATCCTGTCCGCAGCTTCATGGGATTTATCATCCAGCTCTATCACGCACTGTACCGAGAGGTCGCCGGGATCGCACAGTACGAAGTCGACATGCTTGCTCTGGATTTTGTTGAACGCGGTCTGCCGTTCCGATTTCTCAAGTTCGCCGCCGACCTTGATTATGTCGGCCAGCCGGATCTTCGTGAAGATTTTATACTTACCATCGAGAGCCTGTTCCAGCACCTTGAAGAAACTAAGTTCAGCTGGGGAGAAGAGGTTCCTTCTGACATAATCCCTGCGACGTCTGGAGGAGATGAAGAATGTAGCTATTACAGCTGCGGCAAGGACCAGGAGCACCAGTAGCACAAGCATTCCAAGCAGGATTAGCGGCATCGGATCCCCCTTTCATAATTCAATCGCCTGAAGTGGAAGATTAATCTTAAACCGTGAATTTGCAAATGCATTGAACTCCTTTTTATCCTTGCCTTGCGGAGCTACAGGCGGCATCCAACTGATACCGGTAGAAATATTCCATTGCTGGCAAGCCAGTTGAAACGTATCAGGTTCCAGATGCTTGACATGCCCGGCATCCGGGATAAATTACGTCAAGGGTCTGTGAGTCAGGGAATGCAGTGTTTCCTTTTACATATTTTACCGCAGCGCATTCAAGGAGGTGTGCCATGACCAACACCGAATCGTTCTCTGTCATGCTGGGCCCCGAGGAGAAGACAATTCCCGTGATATGCTCCTGGTGCAGGAGCGTGTTCGATACCAGGAGGTGGCTGATCCCATATGGCACGGGCATCACGCCGGACTATGGGATCTGCCTGGACTGCCTCAGGCGTGTAAAAGTGGAGTCCTGCAGCTCTGCGCGTCCGAAAACATCCAGGAAGACCTACGGGATCCTCATAGTCGACGACGAGGGGAACTTCTGCGGCCTGCTGTCCGACATGCTGCATCCGCTGGGGTACAGGACCATCACATGCAGCGGCGGCGAAGACGCGGTCGAATACTACTCCAGGCTGCATACCGACATAGACCTTGTGCTCCTGGACATGAAGATGCCGGAGATGGACGGCTACGAGACCTTCATCAACATGAAGAGGATCAATCCCGGGATCAGGGCGATAGTCATAACAGGATTCGCCCGCGACAACGACATCAGGGACATGCTCGCGGCCGGGGCGCTCTGCGTGCTGGAGAAGCCGTTCGAGCCCCTGATGCTGATTGAAAGGATCAGGGACGTGCTGCCAAGGCTGGATTGATTCCTATCTGAAGAAGGAGCCGGCTCACTCCCCATCCCTGGCATCCTCATTGCGCGGTTCCAGTTTCATCTCCTCGTAGCAGCCGACGCAGTAGAGCCCGTCGGGCTTGGAAAAGCGCCCCTCCCCCTTCAGCAGCTTCCTGCCGCAGAAGATGCAGACATCGTCGTATATTTCCTCTTCAGAATCCTGTCCGTCCATGCAATATCACCTTTAGAATTTATTACAGTATAGGAAATATCAGATATGATAAAATCTTGTACATTATATCAAAAAACGAAGTGGATTTCAAGACTACCGATAAGCATACGGAACAAATCCATCAGCTCTGCCGTTCAGGATTAAGGGCAAACTGAACTTAGATTGAGGATGCGTATAAAATCTCATTTCTTTTTTACTGCAGCTTCAATCATAGCCATGATCCCCATTTTCATTGCTTCAGGCAGATCCTTCCAAGTTTCATTTATTTTTTTTAAATCATGATTTTCGGGCAATTCCGTTATGTTCCTGTTATGCTCCTGTTGTGTTCCGATTGTGGTTTTGGGATGTCCCGAAGATGTTTCTCCAAGGTTTGACTTTGTCCCATCCTCAATATTTACACTACTGGTATCTTTTTCAATAACAGCAGGTTGCGACAGGATCTGTCCATCAGATGACAAGCTTTGTCCTTTACTCGACAAAATTTGGTTTTCCCTCGAATGGGATTCGACTCCCCCCGCCTCCACTTTTATCCTCCGGGAGGATAAATTTGCCCCGGCAAAGCTTCTCAGTGAAGCCGGGCAACAATCCATTGATAAAAGTGTCACGCCGTAGTTTCTTTACGAAGGCGGACATGAACAAACTTCTTCTCATTTAAAATAATCTTTTTTCTATTGCGACAACGAATACTATGGCGATGCCGAAAACATTACGTGGATCTGATGCCCCTGTCAACCAGCCCGATGAAAAACGCTTCTGACCAAAGTGCCAGTTCCCGGGTGTCGCGCAGGAAAGGGCGTACCTCCTCAGCTGCCGCATTTATGTCTACAGTTTTGAAGCGCTGTTCGAGAAGTGTCCGCAAGGTTTTGATATCCAGTTTCTCAATATCAAGATTCCCGCTTTCCTTGATCCGCGCCTCCACATGTGGCAGATTGACCGGCACGTCACGGCTTATATACCAGACGAAGTCATAAAAGTCGCGTCCCTTGACTCTGGATTTCCAATTCCTGAAAAGCAGGGCATGCAGCTTTCCGGCAAACAGGCTTGGCAGATCGTATAGGCGCACCTGAAACGGCGTCGGAAGCAAATGGGTTTTCACTTCTGTCAAGGCGTGAGGCGGAGTGTTTGTTTCAAGCTCCAGCTTGATGGTTATTTTCTGGTTGTCTGGAAAGTTCCGGCTCAATTCTTCGCCGACGCCGATATTCAGGAGGTTGATCCTGGTGTTACCCTTAAGAAAAGCCGACTCGATTCTGGTTTCTGCATCGGAAACCTTTGCTTCGGTTTCAAAGGAGAACCCCCATGCGGCAAGTTCGGTCTTGACATGTGCAAGAGCGGAATCCAGCCGCACGCTGTCAGTTCTGTCAAGCAAGGAAAAATCCAAGTCTTCGGAGAAACGTTGGAGTCCGTGGAAAATCCTCAGTGCAGTACCGCCATAAAATGCGGCGTTCTCAAAAAAACCGCTCCTCCAGAAACCGAGAAGGGCGATTTCCTGCACCACTTCACGGGTCGCCTGGAGCCAGTCCTGCGGAGTAACCGGCTGGTAGGCGCGCAGCATATCCTCAAGTGCCTTGTTCATGTCATTATGCCTCCATATTTTTCAACGGCGCGCAGCAGGCAGCGCACTGCCGGGCGTCCATACCCTTTGGTGCACGCGCGAATGGTTTCAAGATCGAGTTCCAGCTTGCTGTCAAAACGCATCAATTCCGCCCAGCGCCGCACATCCGTCATGGAGCGCACTCCAGGCTCCCGCGCAATACGGTCGCAAAGCGCCTTGGTCGGCGAAGCGATAAGGAATGGAATACCGGATTCGGTTACCCGTTCTATCCCTATGTAATAAACAGCTTCAGGAACCGCATGATAACGGTAGCGGCCGAAAACGGTCTCGAACTCCTTCGGACGATTCAGAGTTATCGAACTGATTTCATAGACCGCTTCAGGGATCAGACCATGATAAGAAAACGCCGTCTCAAAGCTGATGTATGAAGGGCCGTATATGCTTGCGGCAAAACAAAGCGGGTTTATATTGCGCGTTGTCGCATAAAGACCGCGTCGCAGCTTAATAAGTTCACCGGAATGAATCATGCGGGCAATCTTTCCGCGCTTGTCGCGCAGATCACCCAGAATATCCTTCATCCGCAGCGAATCGATTATCTCTCCAGGATTGTCCTTAAATATGTTCATTACACGCAATATAGTTGCATAAAATACAACTTTCAAGTCAATAAAATACGCTTTTCCTTGAGGCACCTATAGCGACATATGCCCTTTTCATATTTTCAACTGCGGACATAATGGAAATTAACAGATATTGAGCTGCGAGACTGTTCAGCCTCAAGATAAATTTGTCCAATTCAAGACACAAAACACAAGAAGAATCCCTTACTATTTATTTTCAATTTATTTTTGATTAGGTATTGCTTTTTTTATCCATAGTGTTTATACTTATATAATCACTTTTATTGAGCAGGGAGATTTCTGCATGAACAAACTATTGAAATACAATCAGGCAAAATATGAGATACTTAATATTATCGCCACTGATAAGCTGAAAGTCGGAGATTGTCTTCCTTCAGAACGGGATTTGAGCTCACGCTTCAACTTCAGCGCAATCAGTTTGCGCCGCGCACTGAAGGAACTTGCGGAACAGGGTTATGTGGAGAAACGGCATGGTTCAGGAACTTATCTTGCCAGGCCGGTTGACACTTGGGAAAAAAAAGGCGAAATGCTTTTTCTTGAAATTGTCAAAACAGACACGCCCCCGACAGCCTCAACTTATCAGGTGAGAGAATTTCTGCGCGAAAGGAATATAGATTTAAAGATTCTTACGGCGATTAGTCCAGACACTAATATTGCCAATGCGGCGAGTGGCTGCATCGGAATATTTGTATCAGGAATGGTAGACGCGGAGTGGATTACGTTCCTTAAAATGCTTGATCTGCCGATGATTGTCGTCGGCTCCAACGCTTTTATGAGAAGCATTCCCACTGTTGCATGGGACTGGGAGAAGGCCGCCAATATGATGGTAAAAGAATTTGTCAGGAGGGGGCATCGCAAGATAGGATTGATTACAGGGGCTAAAGAATATTACCCTTCACATTTAATTTATAATGGTTTCTGTAAGGCAATGGGGAAGGCCGGTATAAAGTTTGAAGAACGCCAGATTCTCTGGGTTCCGGACGGCCTGTCCTACGAGGTTATCTCCGATTACCTGAACAACGATTCGGATTACGATGCCATCATGCTTGAACCAGGACCTTTGCTTCAGTTCCAAATATGCTGTTGGGGACGGGACTTGGCAAGAAAACCTGAGTTGGGCGTGATCGGAGTAATAGGGTATCATAAACCTTCAGAAAAGGTTTTGGCCATGTCTTTCGGTAAATCGGCGTATTTGGCCGCCGCTGAGACATTTTTCGAATCGCTTAATCGGCCTGGATATTTTAAAGAGCCGGTATTGATCGAGCCGGTATTGATCCGAAATAGCGAAGAACGTATGCGCTTGCAAAAGAATTAAAAATTAGGAGAAGATACAATGAGTATGGCGAACAAAAGATTCACCTTGATCGAATTACTCGTCGTAATTGCGATAATCGCAATTTTGGCGGCCATGCTTCTGCCGGCGCTGAAAAACGCGAAGGACGTGGCAAAAGCCATGTCCTGCCTCAGCAATCTCCGGCAGATGGGCATTGGTACATTGTCCTATGCCAATGATACTGGCTATATGCTTCCATATAAGAAATTTACTTTGGCTGATCCGGAAAACAGCTTCCCCTTTTACATGGTGTCAAACTATCAGTTAAGCTACCATATTTATGAATGTCCGGATAATCCAACTGGACGTAGGGACGGCAGTTTAATCCCTTTTCCAAACTATAATTTTGCATGGGAATACCCTGACCTTGGGTACAATGAAAAATTTTCCCTTGCCAATGTAAGTAAAATAATAAACCCTAGTTCAAAAGTATTACATGCCGATGCCGCATGGGAGAAGGATTCATCCATTGGCATAAATGGCTCCTGTAAAATTACTCCTGCTGCCAATAATTTGGGTATGCTGGCCCCAAGGCATCTCAATTTCAAAAGCGTCAATATAGTATGGGCGGATGGACACTGCGACCCCTTGCGTACGCCAATAACAGGCGCTTGTCAGGCGGGACGCGACGTTTTGTATACTCCGTCTTATCTGGGTACAATATATACTGCCACAGAATCCAACAGATGGATGCCGGATCAGAAGGCGCCATAATGGTAAGTATGATGACAAGTCTGAACGGCGAATGGAATCTCCAGAAAAGTGGAAGCCGTGAAATAATTCCCGCAACCGTTCCCGGCTGCGTTCACAGCGATCTACTTGCGGCAAAGAAGATCGATGATCCGTTCGTTGGCGACAATGAGGAAAAACTGCGATGGATCTACAAGGAAAGCTGGATTTACAGTCGGGAATTCGAGGTCGACCGCGGTTCCCTGAACTGCGACCGCCTCTTATTGTGCTGCGACGGGCTTGATACTGTTGCGAAAATCTACATCAACGGAAAACTCCTTGCCGAAACAGACAACATGTTCCGCAAATGGGAATTTGATGTGAAAGGTGTGGTTCAGCCCGGTAAAAATGAAATCCGGCTCCGCTTCGATTCTCCTCTCGACTACATTCAGGGAAAACAAAAGGTCCGCAAAATAGATTACCCGTACGCGCCATATCAGGTTCCCTCCGGCAGCCTTATCAGGAAAGAGCCCTGCAGTTTCGGATGGGATTGGGCCCCATGTCTTGCAACGTGCGGCATCTGGAAACCCATCTGCTTGCTTGCGTTTAACACTGCGCGTCTGGGCGAAATCATGATCCTGCAGGATCATACAAGTCAGAAAAATGTGAAACTCAAGATTAATGTGGGTGTGGAGAAGATTTCATCCGCAAAATTATCAATTAGGGCTACTCTCGCATTTAACGGAACAACAGTCTGCCGGGAGTTGCAGCCAGTGAATGGAAACAGGGGTGAGATTAGCATTGATGTGAAAAACCCTCAGCTTTGGTGGCCAAGGAACATGGGCCGTCAAAACCTTTATGAACTAGCCGTGGAAATTTTTGATGAGCGTGGCGAAGCAATCGATTGCAAGCGATTTCGCATCGGACTCCGTACCCTGAGCCTGATCCGTGAAAAAGACCGCTGGGGGGAGTCGTTTTACTTTCAGGTAAACGGTGTTCCTTTCTTTGCCAAGGGGGCCAACTGGATTCCCGCAGATGCAATTGCAACGAGGCAGACACCGGAGAAATACAGGCAGCTCCTCTCATCTGCTGCGGAAGCCAACATGAACATGATCCGCGTCTGGGGCGGCGGATTTTATGAATCCGACATCTTCTACGACCTGTGTGATGAACTTGGCCTTTGCGTGTGGCAGGATTTCATGTTTGCTTGCGCACCATATCCCCTAGAAGACAAGGAATTCGTGAAGAATGCCATGATCGAAATGGAGCAAAACGTAAGTCGCCTGAGAAATCACGCCTGCATCGCCCTATGGTGTGGAAACAACGAGATTGAATCGTGCGGTTATGCGGCTGAAAAGGCTGACTCAGGGCATATGTCACTAAAACTCTACAGGCTTTTCTTTGAGAAGATGATTCCGGATATGCTGGCAAAACTTGCACCGCAGCACAGCTATTTGTCTGGTAGCCCGTACAAGGAGGCCGGAAAACATTACAATCCCGATGTCTGGACCGACAATCAGGGTCGCGGAGACGCACATATCTGGTCCGTCTGGCATGGAAGAAAGCCTTTCGAATTTTATCGCACTTGCGAACACCGCTTTGCCAGCGAGTTTGGCTTCCAGAGCTTTCCTGAACCTGCGACCGTATCCACCTTCACCAAGCCGACCGAGCGTAACATCACAAGCTATGTGATGGAGCATCATCAGCGCAGCGGCATCGGCAACACGGTAATCATGCAATACATGCTCGACTGGTTCAGGATGCCGAAGGATTTCAATTCGACTCTCTGGGCCAGCCAGATACTCCAGTCGTTGGCTATGAAGTACGCGTGCGAGCACTGGCGGCGCCTTATGCCTCGCAGCATGGGTGCGCTGATCTGGCAGCTCAACGACACCTGGCCCGGTGCAAGCTGGTCTGGCATCGACTATTTCGGACAGTGGAAGGCGATGCATTTTTCAGCCCGCCGCTTTTTCGCGCCCCTGATGGTGTCGGCGGTTGAGGATTTGAAATCTGGGAAAGTACAACCCCATGTGACATGCGACCTTCTTGAGCCGCTTAAGTGCAAGCTCCTGTGGAAGCTGACCAACCTTGAGGGTAAACTGTTGCGAAAGGGACAGCAATATGTTCTGGCCAAGGCCGGCAAGGATACTCCTGCGGCAGAATTGAATTTTAAGAGTGAACTGGAGAAGAATGGCCCGCGAAATATGTTGCTTTGGCTGGAACTTTCAGGTAAGGGTCAGCCAGTATCTGAAAATCTTGTACTGTTTGCCAGGCCTAAACATCTTGAACTTCCAGACCCGCAAATTTCATTTAATGTAAGGGCTACTGAAAATTGCGGATTCCTTGTCACTGTTGAATCGCAGAAACCCGCCTTATGGGTCTGGCTGGAGATTGTCGGCATGCATCTGAAATGCTCGGACAACTTCATTAATCTTGAACCCGGGAAACCCGTGCAGATTACAGTGAGCCCTTCCAAGCCAATGAAAATAGGACAGTTTGTCAGGAAACTTAAAGTAAGAAGTCTTTTCAATACATATTGAGCTGATTTCAAAATTGCCGAAGGTAGGGCGGTTTCGCCGAAACCGCCGCCTCAATCCGGACGGCTCGGCGAGCCGTCCCTACCTTAAATTCGGCATTTTTGAAATTGCCTCATATTAAAAAATGGAGAATGGAAATGAGTGAAATGTCTAAACTTGCAACCGTGTTGGTCTCAGTCTTTACCGCATTATCTGCAAGCGCACTAACAGTGGGTACGGATAACTGGGAATCGGAGGGAGGAAATGTCTCTCCTGCAAAATGCACTGAAACTAAAATTAAAATTAGAGAACAGGAAATGCCTGCCCTGGTAGTGACCGCCGTCCGTAAAGAGAATTTCTGGGGGGATGTCCGCAAAACAATAAAAGATGAAAAATTGTCAGAAACACCCGTATTGACCGTAAAATTCAAGGCCTCAGATGAAACCGCCAAGTTGGGATTACCCATCCCGTCTATAAGAGTCACCGATAGCAAAGGCGTCAGGGAGTATGCACCAGCGACGGCTTTCGTTATTGGCAAGGATGGATGGACTGTCTGCACTTGGGATACGAGCACTTCAGGAAAACTCGCTATTGCTGAAACATTCCGCCTGGAGATCATTTGCAATTACGATAAGATTCCGGACGGGAAGAAATCCGAATTTTATTTCGTTGATATTAATTTTTCAGCAAAAGAAACCGCAAAGAAATAAGATATAAAGGAAATTACAGATGGTTAAGATTTGGAAAGGAAAAAACCTTATCGGAATAATGGCTGTGATTATAGCAGCTGGCATATGCACTGCCGCTGACGCTGATACCATTTCATGCAACACTGCATGGGTTCCCGAAGGCGGAGCCAGTGCCCCGGCAAGGGTGGAACAGGTCAATATTAATATCGAAGGGAAAGAGGTTCCTGCTGCAAAGTTTATTCTTTCCAGACGCAACTCCTGGCCAAAAATCTTCCTGCCAACGAAAGATATTAATCTGACAGAATACAATACCGTGACGTGCCGTATAAAACTCGAATTGCCGGCAGGAGAGAAATGCGGACTCAGCTTTTACGTGCTGGATTCCAAGGGAGACTGGGCCTCTACCAGTTTCGCAAAACATTCAAAGCAACTGCCCGACGGCGATTACCTTTTCAAGTGGGATGTGATATATCAGCCGGATCTTGTCAGAAGCTTCAGTGCCGATAAGTTCAACCGTCTGGCAATAGGGTATGACTTCCCCAATATTCCTGAGGGGCAGAACGTTGTCATCACCATTTCAGAAGTTCAATTCCACGGGGGACAGAGGGCTCAGACCGGGGATCCGGCGCTGTTTGAAAAATGGCAGAAATACATAAGTGCCTACGTCCCCGATTATAGTGACAGCTCGAAATATTTATTGCCTCCGGAGTCCGGCAGGCTGAAGGTACCCCTGGCATTAACCGTCAATGGCGAACCGCACGGAGAAATAATATTGGTTGAGCCTGCGACTGATGTTGAAAGAAACGCCGCCAGCGAATTGCAGTTATGGATTAAGGGAATAAGCGGTGCGGAAATTCCGATAGTCCATGTACCGACCGAGACTGACAACATCAAGATCTTTCTAGGTCTAAAATTCGCCTCGAAATATGATACGGACATAAGCGTCCTCAAAGATTCCGACGGTTTCGCCGTGCGTACGGACGGGAAAAATGTACATATTTTCGGTGCCTTGCCGAAGGGGACGCTGAACGGCGTATTTGCGTTCATAGAAAACAATTCCGACCTGATCTGGGCCCGTCCGCATCCTGAATACGGAACAGTATTTTCAAAGAATCCAGAATTAAAAATTGTTTGGGCTGATGCGGTGAGCCGTCCAGGTTCAAAATATCGAGGCTGGCTCGTAGATTCCGGCGGTGGCGTGGAAGATTTTCCCATCTGGTGCAACCGAAATCTTAATAATTATCATGGTGGAGAGCCAAAACCGAATATAAAGTGGGGCAACCATGCCGAATTCGGAGGAGGCCATAACCTCCAGTCATTCATCCCGAAAGGTGATCCTGCATATTATCCTGTAATAAAAGGTGAAAAGCCGAAAGAGCTCAGCATATGGAAACATCAGATATGCATGAACGCCCCGGATCTGGTACAGGTCTACTCAAGGAATTTCATAGACTACATCAGTAAAAAAGCTCCTCCGGGGATTGATGCGGCCAACATCAAGATCGAAGATAACTGGGGCGTCTGCGAATGTGAAAAATGCACTGCTCCCATAAAACTGCCTGATGGCGGGACTCTTGATGTAAAAGATCCGGCATTCCGCTCCACGCAGTTTTATGATTTCCTCAACAAGGTGACAATCGAGATTAACAAGGTGTATCCAAATCTAAAAGTGCAGACTTACGCCTATTTCTTCACGGCGATTCCGCCTGAAATCAAAATCAATCCCAACATCCGGGTCTTATTCTGTCCTTATGTCCGTAAAGATCACCGTACTCCGCTCTGCTCACCCATAAATGACCATTGGTACAAGATGGCCAAAGGCTTTGCTTTAAAAGGAAATGTGCTTGTCCGGGAATATTATGGTATCCTGACTGCCGGCCGCCCACTTGCTGAAGTCGTTGCATGGGATGTGAAGGATTACCTTTCACGTGGAACTTCCGCATTTGCCGCGGAAATCATGCCTGACGGAAAAAGGGTTTGGTGGGACGGAGTCGTACGTGGAGCCGGTGATGACTGGGATTTCAACATGATGGAGTTCTGGCTGATAAACCGCATTTACTGGAATCCCAATGCAGACGTTGAGGCCTTGCGCAAGTATTACATTCGACGTACTTTCCGTGAGGCGGCGCCGGAGATGGAGAAGTTTTTCGGCAATATACGGCAGGAATATTACAAGGGTAAAAATCCGACCGATTGGATGGAAGGAGCTTCTCTGGTAAGCGCATATGTCATAAAAGCGGGGAATGAAAATGAAATGCGCGAGCTATTGTCCCAAGCCCTTAAAAAGGCGACAAATCCCACATCTCGGATTCTGATAGCCAGGATTCAGGAGCGTTTTGAACAATACATTGGCCAGGCCAAAAAAAATGACGTGGGTAATCAGGGCAAACCGGAGCAAGCGTTGGAATACGGCTTGAACTTAATTAAGAAGCTCAAGCCGTTACTGCTATCTGAGAGCAAAACGGCACAAGCGTGGGAATACGGCTGGAACAGCGAAGGGAACAACTGCAGTATCAGGAGGACAACAATTGAAATAAATGGTAAATTTATTGATGCGCAACATATGATATTTTATGGCCAGAAAGATGCTCGGCATATACTTAGATGTCCATTTAAATTTGACACGAGCAATCTTAAGTTCCAGTACACTATAATCCCTTCGCCGGAAACCGCAAAAATGCAGTCGCCGCTGCCAGCCCTTTCCATAATTGATGAGAAAGGCACTGTGGAGAATGCTCCGGAGTCAGCATATGTGACCGGCGCTGACAATTCGGTGCAATTCAACTGGAACCCTGCAGGACAGGGAACAAAAGGGGAAAAACTTGATTTATCAAAAGTCATTCGTCTTATTTTCAGTTACCCGTATTCGAAAATACCAGCTGGAAAGAGTGCAGAATTTTATCTGTTTGACACAGAGATAAAATAATTCTAAATCAACTTATCCAAATAAAGTAAGGAGAGTGAAAGTGAAGATACGAAAACAATTGAGTGGAGCACTGATACTTGGCATAAGTACAGTGAGTCTGTTCCAGGCTTCTGCCGCGGACGTGACCACCTGTCTGCCTACCGTCAACGCTTCGGACTGGGTTGCCGGTGGACAAACCGAAGTCAATCCCGTTCCTGTCAAGGGGTGGGAGATACTTCCTGCTGAAATCAAAGTTCCGCACGGGGTTAAAATTCAGGATAAGACCGTTACGATTGACGGCGTAGAGATGCCGGCTCTGGAGATTACCTACGAAGCATATCGTCCTGGGACTGTCGCTGGAACAGCAGGTCGGCAAACTCTTGTCAGGCTCCCAATCAAGATCGACGCTTACACTTACAATGTCCTGACCTTCATGTGCAAAGTCGAACCCGCCGAAGGATCGAAATTGCTGGCTGGACGTGAGACCCCCAGGACGGGGTGGAGCAGTTATCACTTCAACGCTTTCATGGACAACTTCGGCATATCGCTGTTCGACAATGGACCCGTTCATTGGGCTCAGCTCGGGGTTTCCACCACCCACTTTCTCAACCATGTAGATCCCTCCGAAAAGCGCACTGACGGCTGGAAGACCTTCATCTGGGACATGAAGAACGAGGATCACACCGGGAACAAGGGTTTCGACATGGAACGTGTGGCATGGCTGGAAATCAACTATGACAGCAGGGGAGTTCCGGACAACAGGAGGAGCGTGATCACCATCGCCAATCCCCGTTTTATCAAGGGCATGCGCAAGAATTACCCGGATTCGGAACTGGTGAATAAATGGGCCAGTTTCATTGATTCATACAAGCCTGACTACAGTGACTCTACCCGTTATCTGGAAAACCCAAAGGAGGGGCGAATTGCCAACCCAATTCCGATTGCCAAAGCCGGTAAGCCGCTTGCTGAAATCGTAGTGACAACGAAAGGCGACGCGAATCGCATTGAGAATTTTGTCAAGAACTCCGACCGTTTGCTTGAGACTCGCATGCAAAAAGGGAACGAGAATATTGTCCATGCGAATGCTGCCGCGGAACTGCGGCTCCTGCTTGGTAACATCACAGGGGCGGAGTATCCCATCCTGGAAACCCCAAGCGCGGAGAAGAACGTCAAGATTTACCTGGGCGCCAACTACGCGAAAAAACACTTCCAGACAGACATCGAAAAGCTGTCTGAAGGAGATTGTCTGGATGGCTATGCCATTCGCGTGAAGGATGGAGACATCTATATTTTTGGTGCGCTCCCCAGGGGAACATTGAACGGCGTATATGCCTTTCTGGAGAACAACAGCGATATTATCTTCCCAAGATGGAGCGTGAACGAGCTTGGTGTGGTTTGTACAAAGAATCCCGATATGACCATCGTTTGCGCGGACATGCTGGAAAGGCCCAGGATGATCCTGCGCGGCTGGATCAGCTCGGCCCAGAATCTGGTGCGCAACAAGTGCAACTTCTACCATGGTGATTTTAATGCCAAGGCCTGGGGCGGCTACAACGAGGTCGGCGGGCACTGCTTTTCCCTGTCATACAACTCGGGCATAAAGCGTGGCGAGGAAGGGCCATACAAGAAGTTCTATCCCCTCATTGATGGCAAACGCCCGGACACGTGGAGCGAGTATAAGCACCAGATGTGCATCAACCATCCGGACCTCTACGAGACCTACATCAATCATTGGCGGAATCGGCTGAAGAACAACACGCAGCAGGTTTTGCGCATCGGCGTGGACGACAACTGGGGGCTATGCGAGTGCCCCTTATGTTCCGCTCCTATCAAGACACCGGACGGTCGTACGCTCACACCCATGAACTTCAATGAATACTACTCAACGCAGTTCTACATGTTCCTCAAGCGTGTGGCGGACAACCTGGCCGAGTCCCGGCCAGGTTTCGTTACGAGCACCTACACCTACTTCCACGCCGCACCTCTGCCGGCGATTGACATTGGACCGAACATTCGTCCGTGGCTCTGCCCCTACGTACGCAAGGACATAAAGTCCCCGATCTATTCGCCCGTGAACAACCACTGGTGGCAAATGCTCAAGGGTTGGCGCGCTAAGAGCGACCAGGTGGTCTTCCGCGACTACTATGGTCTGTACCTTCAGATCCACCCCATAGCCGAAGTGCTGGCGTATGATCTGCGGGCCATGGTGGACGCTGGCGCGCTGCGCATTACTGCTGAAACCTCTATCAATGATAAGGCCGAGGACCTGGGCGCAGCCGAGGAGGCCTGGATCATCAACCGCTTGATGTGGAATCCGGATCAGGACGTGGAGCAGCTGCGCAAGTATTACCTGCGCCGGACGTTCCGCGAGGCCGCACCGGCCATCGAGAAATTCCGTGGTACGATTCGTTCCGCCTGGTATCGGGAGAGACGCAACGCTGATTTCGACGAGAACCACGAGGCAGGCGTGCTTTTGTACAATCTCGGGCTCGAAAAGGAATTACAGGGTTATCTGGACGAGGCTCTGAAGACTGTAAAGCACCCACAGTCGCGCATTATGGTAGAGAGAATGCGTGCGGCATTTAAGACTTACATGGATGGCGCGGCCCGCGAGATGGAAAAAGCACAGGGAAAAAAACCAGAGTAACCGCGCAATGTCAAGAATCCGCCCTCATGCAAGATGATCGAGCTGATCAGGCTACTCTACGACACATGGATAAATGAATTGAAGAGTGAAAAACCCCAAAATTAAAAGGGAAAGTGCAGATGCTGATTTTTCATATGGATTTTAATTTTGCCAGTTTGCGTTATGAGTTCGTCAAGGAACTCCTGGATAAGGTTGCTTCGCTGGGCTATGATTCAATCCTCTGGGAGCTGGAAAACCAGGTCAGATGGGACAGCTGTCCGGAATGCGCCCATCCGGATTCCTGGAGCAAGGCGCAGTTCCGGGAATTGCTGGACTATTCCCGCAAGCTTAACCTTGAACCGATTCCGCTTTTGCAGACGATCGGGCATGGCGAATATGTGATGATGCATGAGCGGTATCATTCATTCCGTGAACACCCGGATTACAGCGACTGCTATTGCGTCAGCAATCCGGAGGTCCGCAAATTCCTGCGGAAATGGATCGCTGAATACTGTGAACTTTTCGGAGATCTCAAGTATTTCCATCTCGGTGGCGATGAAGCCTACAGGTTCGGCAGCTGCAATGAATGCTCAAAGCGTGAGCGCAATGAACTGTACGGCGAACACATAAATTTCCTCGCTGCAGACCTGCAGGCAAAGGACATCCGCCCCGGAATCTGGGGTGACATGATTCTGGCAGATCCGGATAACCTGGATTCCATATCTCGTGATTTCATTGTCTGGGATTGGGATTATTGCACAGGCGTTGGCAATCCCAAGACTGTCCGCATCTGGGGAAGAAGCGATGTTTCAAAGGAAACTTTGACGCCCGAACTGCTGACGCTATTTCCTGAACTGATTGCTTCCAACGGGGAACTGAATCCGTTTTATACCTCCGATGTTTTAAAGAACCGGGGATACGATGTGATTTTGTGCAGTGCGGTGCGTTCATACTCGGATGGACATTTCTGTCCGAATATTCCGGTTCATGCGCCAAATATTGTCGGAGCAGCCGCAAAATGCCGCGATTCCAAACTGCTCGGGCATTGTGTAACAAGCTGGGCAATCAGGTTAAATCCTGTCGCAGCCGGCCTGCCTCTGCTGGCGTTGCCATCTCTTGCTGCCTCGTCTTCAAAGATTTCGCTGGAAGATTTGAAGGAACAATCAGCGATTAAGTACTTCGGATTTGCAGGTGGACTTGATGCCGCCGCCCAGTTGAGCTCGTGCGATAACCGGTTGAGGATATTGTCTGCTGTCCAGTGGTCCGGATTGAAAGATTCGCGACCTGCCCCGCCAAACCATCTGGCTGCCTGGATTGAGCGCTGGATTGCAGATAAGGACCACTACTGGATAAACAAGGATGAAATGTTTGCGTCAATGAGGGATTCCACGCAAAAGGGGCTTTCAGCATTGGCTCCTTATGCAGACGAATGGCCAACTGCGGCACTCTGGAAGCGTGCCGGAATTCTGCAGTTGAGGTACATCGAATTGCTGCAGACCGTTTTCTCAACTAATCCTGACATAGATCAACTTCGCCGGCATTTGCTTGAATTCAAAATGGAAATTGCGGATTATTTCGGGGCTGAACAGACTCCGGACAGCGCTGCAAGAAATGCCAATCTAATTCTGGACCCGCTATTGGATTATTTAAAAAATGAAAAATAAAAGATACAAAAAAGAAATCATCTGGAACCGTGATGACACACCACGGGAATTGCATTTCATGCTGGAAGAGCTTGGAAGGCACTACCCGATATCCTGCGCTAAGGTTTCAAACGTGCTTTTCAGGAGGAGTTCCGAACCTTCGGCCGTTAATCCGGTGAGTAACAATGTCATTGAGTTTTCGACTGTTCCGGAAGCCGCGAGGGGGCTTTCATATATTCTGGGCGGTTGCAAGGCAGCGCCTCTACAAAAGCGGAGCTTTGAAAAAACAGGTGCAATGCTCGATTGTTCCCGTAATGCGGTTCCTGCCGTGGAATATCTGAAGCACTGGATAAGACGGTTGGCCATGTTCGGCATGGATACGTTTTATCTGTATCTTGAAGACATGTATGAGCTTGAAGGCGAACCGTTCTTCGGTTTGCAGCGGGGCCGTTATTCAGCTGCGGAAATCCGGGAAGTCGACCGGTATGCGCTGGATTTCGGGATTGAATTGATCCCTTGCATCCAAACGCTGGGTCACATGGAACAGGCGTTGCGCTGGGAATGCTACTATAAAATATCTGATGCGAAAAATATTCTGCTTGCGGGAGAGGATAAGACTTATGATCTTATTGAAAAGATGGTTCGCTTCTGGACGGAAAACGTCAACACAAGACGACTTCATATAGGCATGGATGAAGCCGGCAATATCGGCCACGGTCATTATCTGAAAAAGAACGGGTTTCGGCCTCAGAAGGATATTTTCATCGATCACCTGAACAGGGTTTGTTCCATTTGCCTCAAATATGATCGCCAGCCTATCATCTGGTCGGACATGCTGTTCCGCATCACCAGCCCCACCGGAGATTATTATGACCACAAGGCAGGTTTTTCCGAGCCCCTTTTCGCCAGACTGCCTGAAAACCTTCAAATGGTCTACTGGGATTATTACCATTCAGATGATAAATTCTGTTCCGAAATGATTGCCTCTCATAAGGGATGCCGCCAGTTGCTGGTCAGCCCTGGAATCTGGTCATGGGGAAAGCCCTGGTATGGACGCGAATTTACGGAAAACAATCTGCCTCCCCTGGTCAAGGCTGCAAGAACCCATGGAATTAAAGAGATATTTTTCACACTGTGGAATGATGATGGCGCCTGCGGTGACCTTGAGTCTTCCTGGTGCGGAATCGCAATGGCGGCGGATCAGGTGATGGGTGGCGAATCTTTGCCTGAACGCTTTGCAGCCATATGCGGCGGCGATTATGAATTATCCAGACGGCTTGCTGGCATAAATGACGAATTCTCTGCGTTCGGATTATTATGGGATGATCCCCTTTACGGTTTATATTGGAAAAAACGCCGTGCACTTGACAAGACCTATTGGAATAAGCGTTTGATTGCTTATGAGAAGGTATTGCAAGAGCTGAAATCTGCTCCGCCAGGATACGGAGCCGGTGATTTACAGCATCTGCGGAGATTAACCGAATTTCTGGCGGAAAAGATCTGTTTGCGGCAGCAACTGGAAACAATAATTGAAAATCCCGGTAAAGCGCAGATGAAGAAGCTGGAATTGGCTTTTCGCCGTCAGGCGGTACGAGCGAAAGGACTTAACGCTTCTTTCCGCAAAATATGGTTGTCCCGCTTTAAGCCATTTGGGTTGGAAGTGGTGCAGTTAAGGCTCGCAACTCAGGCGGAACGCAATTTGGAAACAGCACGAAGGCTTAAGGAAATATCAGAAGGCAAGGGTGTTGGCTTGCTGGAATTGTCCGGACCGGATCTCAACTGTGAAACTTATCCGGATTTCACATTCCGGGGCAATGTATCGCCTTCTACTATAATTTAAATGAAAACTATACGGCAGAGGTGATTTCACAATTACGATAATGATGTTTAATGACAGCAACGGCAACAGGATGACATGGTGCGGATACAAGCTGCACATCGACATGTTGGATGGAGACATTCCGATAATCGCGCATCTGACATCGGCCTCGGTCCATGTCAACCAGGTGGAGATGTCTGATATTTTTTGAAAACAAATCGCTTGACAAATCCAAATAAAATATTAAACTGCACATTGATTTGTATTATTTAAAGATTAGTCTGTATTATTTTACGAAGGAAGCTAGAGCTGAAAGAATTCAGAGTTTTGAAATTGGCTCAAATAACTGAAGAATACCAAGAGACAGGAATAAAGGCATGAAAAAGAAATGGGCAAGCGTTGAAGATAACGGGGATTATGCAATTCCCAAATATGTTCACCTTGCAAATAAGATCATCAGGAAGATCCGAAACGGCAGCTATTCCCCAGGTGAAAAGCTGAAGGGGATGAGGGGGCTTGCTAAAGAATATGGCGTAAGTTTCCAGGTGGTGATCTCCGCGATGCAAATGCTATGCTGGAAGGGATTTGTGATACCTGAACCAAAGCGCGGTAATTTTATCAACCCGGAAAAGCAGGGGCGCTATTATCAGCTTGGAATATTTGTCAACAGGTACAATCCCGCCTCGCAGGCACATATCATATCACATCTCTACCGTGAGGTCGGAAGATACGGCTACACCCTTCTGCAGGGCTCGAACTTTGATGAGAATTTCAGCCTAGGCACATGGTCTGCCAGAAAAAAGGATATAGACGGGCTTATCATAATAGGTGCAATTAACAACAAGGATCTCGAGCCCCTCAGAAAAGGCAAGCGGCCTTATCTTGTAATGGGAAATCATGGCATATCGGTAAAACATCCACAACTGCTTCTTCCTGTCGCAGACAACATTTGCAAGAGACTCTATCCTCATATAGCCCCTTTTAAAGGCAAGAGAGTTGCGGCAATAGTCGGCACAAGAGCTTCCCGACCAGATCGCGAAACCATGGAGGGGATTCGAAAATCCATCCGGAAGGCGGAATGCATCCTTGATGAAAAGCTCCTGCTCTTTGCAGAGAGCGGAGGGTTGAAAGAGGTCACAAAACTGATGGAGCAGCTCCATCCTGACGTTCTCTATCTACACGGACTACACCGCGAATACGCCAGATATTGCAGTTCCCATCCCCAGGCAAAGAAGCCTTTCCTGATAGCCAGTCCAAATTCGATTTATCTCAGACCGGACCAGATCGATGATGAGATTGAAGGATATGACTACAAGGAGGAATTGGAATATGCAAAGGCTGCAATCGCAATGCTCTTGAAAGAGATTGACAGGTGTCATGTTAATAATTGCGAAGAAAGCCCTTGAATTCAAGGAGATTGAAATGTGTACAAAAGAAAAATCCTCCTTCACATTGATAGAATTGCTTGTGGTAATAGCGATCATCGCTATCCTTGCGGCGATGCTGCTGCCTGCGCTGAAGGCGGCAAAGGATACTGCGATCAAGTCAACATGCGCCAATAATATGCGGCAGATAGGACTCAACCTCCAGATGTATGCCTATGACTACAATGATACGTATATTCCAATGATGGATAAGCTTTCTGCGTCAGGCAATAGCATCTGGTGGATGGATGATCGGCTTATAAAAGGCACATACTGGACATATCGCGCCTATACTGGCATTGACATCTCAAAACAGAACCACAATTGCCCGCTACGTGCAACAACTCCGGGTGGATCGAAGCCGGTCGGGACGGAGGTTGATTTACTATACAACATAGCGGTCAATTCCTGTTTCTTCTGGTCCACTCCAGCTACCACCATGGAATGGACAGCGCCAAAGGCAAGGATGACCAAGGTGCATCTTCCTGAGAGGAATATATTATTAAGCGATGGACAGGCAAGCGGGCAGGTGGGAATGAAAAGGAGTACCGATATAGCCAGTACCGGTCCGCAGTACTGCCAGGTGCGGTTTTCACACACGCTAAGCGCCAATGTCGTATATGGGGACATCCATGTGGAATCCCAGAAAGCTGTTGTGGGCGGCTGGGGTCCAAGCGTTGCCGACCAGGGTGTTGAAAGCGACTATCTGTATGGAAAGTGAGATTGCATTGAAATATCAAGGCGCATGGGGATGGTGTCGCTAATCGTTAACCTGGGATGGGTTAAGGCAGAAAAAATCAGTTGAATTAGAATAGTATGAAACGAAAGGTAAGAGAACCGATGAAAATGAAAAGTTTATTTGTTTATGCATCGTTGTTTTTCGGTATTCTGGGTTTCAGCTGGCATTCTGATGCCGCAGTCGGGGAGATAAAGATCAGATCAGATTTCCCCGGAGGGAACGTGATTGTCCAGAAGAATGAACCGGGGAAAGCCCAGATTGCGCCTGATCTCCGCGGTGGAGCGGCATGGTTCTACTGGTATTTTGAGGCAGAAGCGGTACAGCCAGGAAGAGTTGACTTTGTTTTTCCTGAACAGATGACCGGCGTAAAATCCCCAATTGGAATGCAGGGGCCGGCGCTGAGCCTGGATCTCGGCAAGTCCTGGACATGGGCCGGTACTGGAAACGTCAAAGACAACAGTTTCTTCTATGATTTTGAGAAAGTCGGACAGAAAGTGCGGTTTGCGGTCACATTCCCATATCTGCAAGGCGATTTTGATTCCTTCATGAAGGAAAATGCGGGAAACAAAAACTTGCGAAGTGAAGTTCTTACGAAAAGCATCAAGGGGCGCAATGTTGAATTGCTTCAAATTGGGGAACCTGGTCCGAATGTAAAGGCCGTGCTCATGACTGCGAGGCATCACGCCTGTGAAAGCATGGTGGGCTTTATCCTGGAAGGTTTTATTAAAGCGGCTATTTCCGATACCCCGTCGGCTGCAGGGTTCAGACAGAAATATGTGCTGTATGTCGTGCCATTTGTGGACAAGGATGGAGTGGAGGATGGGGATCAGGGGAAAAACCGCAAGCCACATGATCATAACCGCGATTACGGGAAGGACAGCATATTTCCCGAAGTTGATGCAATTGAAAATCTGGCCGATTCAAAAAAGATACAGCTGTTTCTTGATTTGCATTGCCCTACATTGAGAATGGACATCCACCAGGCGATGTATTTCGTGGGCACCAAACAGACCCCGGAAAATAACGAGGCCTTGGTCAAGGAATTCGCGCGTCTGATAAAGGAATCGGTTCCGCCGAACAGTCCGGGCGGACCGAATGTACTGCTTCAGAAGCGGGAGCCAATGGAAAAAGGAAGTAACTGCAACCGGTATTTCTCGTACAAGGAGGGGATGATAATGGCGGCGACGCTGGAAGTTCCGTATGCAGCGCCAAAGTCGGTAATGGATGTGAACAACTGTCGCGGAATCGGGGAGGGCATATTCAAAGCGTGGATGAAAATGGACTTCAACCAGACAAAATGAAATATGCAGATCGAGGTGATTTCGCAATTACGATAATGATGTTTAATGACAGCGACGGCAACAAGATGTCATGGCGCGTAGACAAGATGCACATATACACAGTGCGTGTACGTTCCGAATGATGCCAGCAATCAAGCCTGTGATGCTACAATATTACAATTATTCGCAACAAGTTCAAATGTCAGTAATATTGCATCTCCTGCTACATTATTATATAATTGGCTATGTAAAAGGAACCTCTGAAAATTCTCATGTCTCGCGGCATATGCCAATTTTTAGAGGTTCCCTAAAGTCGGGGAAAAAGTTTTAAGAAGAAAGTGTAAATACGCTAAACCGCTTTGAGCGGTTCACAAACACAAGTCTCCGGCTCTGCCGAAGGCAGATGACTTTTTGACAGCCCTATTCCGGAGATGGAAAATGAAAATAAATATCAATGTATGCAGACTGCCTCTGTTGTTTCTCATTTCACTGTTTATAGCTTCATGCTCTAAAAAGGAGGAGGTCAGGAAGGCGCCTCCTGTTCCAGTGACAGTCGCAAAAGTCGAACTGAAACAGATACCTACGCAGATCGATACCTATGGCACTATCGAGGCATACACTGTCGTCCCGATAAAGTCGCTTGTTGGCGGCCAGATTGTCAATGCGCATGTCAAGTCCGGTCAGGAGGTTAAAAAAGGCGACCTGCTTTTCTCCATTGATGCCAGGCCATATGATGCGACCCTGAAACAGATTGAGGCTAATCTGGAAAGGGATACCGTGCTTTCGGTAGACGCTGAAAGACAGTCCCGCGTGAAGACCGGACTTCATGAGAAGAAGGCTGTTTCAGAGGACGAGATGTTCAGGACAAAGGCTGTTTCCGAATCTCTCAAGAGGGCGGTGAAAGTCGATGAGGCCAATATGGACAGGGCGAAGCTTGATGTGGAATACTGTTCTATAAAATCTCCGATCGACGGCCGGGCGGGGGATGTCCTCGTCGATGAAGGGAACGTGATCAAGGCAAATGATCAGAAGCTGATTGTGATCAACCAGATTAAACCGGTCTCCGTCTCATTTTCAGTGCCGCAGTACCATCTCAACCAGCTCAAGAGGCATATAGCGGAAAAGAAGCTCGATCTCCAGATCAGGGCCCAGAAGGAGGATGAGCCGCAAGTCAAGGCTGAACTCGAGTTCATGGACAATGCCGTAGATCCAAATACTGGAACAATCAGGATGGAGGCAAGGCTCGACAATGAAAACGAGCAGTTCTGGCCCGGCCAGTTCGTGAACGTCACAATAAGCATGCTGTCCGAAAAACCTGTCCTTGTCGTGCCTTCGCAGGCCGTCCAGCCAAGCCAGAATGGTAACTATTCATATGTGGTCAAGCCTGACATGGCTGTGGAACTGCGCATTGTGACAATATTGAGGTCGGTGAACGGCGAGACGGCATTGAGTTCAGGCATCGCCGACGGAGAAACTATTGTCACAGACGGACATCTGAAACTTGTTCCGGGAAGCAAGGTTGATATAAAATCCCCTGATGCCTCGGCAGGGAAAAAGACTGAAACAAAATGAACTTCTCTGAAATTTTCATCCGAAGACCAGTTATGACGACGCTTGTCATGGCGACGATACTTCTCTTTGGAATTATCTCCTATCCGAAACTTCCGGTCAGCGATCTGCCTAATGTTGATTTCCCTGTGATCCAGGTTTCTGCGAGCCTTCCCGGCGCCAGCCCCGAAACAATGACGTCCGCCGTTGCGACTCCGCTTGAGAAGCAGTTTTCGACCATTGACGGACTCGATGTCATGTCCTCGGCCAACCTCCAAGGCAGTACCTCGATAACCCTCCAGTTCAATCTTGAAAAGAGCATTGACATAGCCGCGCAGGATGTGCAGGCGATGATATCCAAGACAATGAAGGATCTGCCAGCTGACATGCCAAGCCCTCCATCCTATACCAAGATGAATCCCGCGGATCAGCCGATCCTCTACGTGACCATGACCAGCCCGACGCTTCCGTTATATACGCTCGACTATTATGCACAAACCATCATCTCCCAGAAATTATCCACGTTGAGCGGAGTCGCACAGGTACAGATCTACGGTTTCCAGAAATATGCCGTAAGGATCGAGCTTAATCCGAAACAGATGGCCTTCCTCGGCGTGGGGATCGATGAAGTCCAGAATGCCGTCCAGGCCGCAAATGTCAATCTCCCCACAGGACAGGTGGATGGCCGTCATATGGCCTATACGATCCAGGTCAAGGGGCAGCTATTCAATGCAGAATCCTACAGGTCGATAATCATAACAAACAGGAATGGCCAGCCTGTCAGGCTGGAGGACATAGCAAAGGTCGAGGACAGCGTCGAGAGCGACAAGGTAGCCGCATGGTTCTGTACGCCTGAAGCCAGCTCCCGGGCGATCATCCTAGCCATCCAGAGACAGCCCGGCACCAACACCGTCGCTGTTGCCGAATCGATCAAGGCGCTTCTCCCGACCCTCCAGAAACAGCTTCCTGCGTCAGTCGACATGCAGGTTTTGTTCGACCGTTCGGATTCGATCCGCGAGTCAGTGAGGGATGTGAAGGTCACAATGTTCATCTCACTTATCCTCGTTGTATTGGTGATCTGGCTGTTCCTGAGGAACGTCAGGGCGACGATAATCCCAAGTCTCGCACTCCCGATGTCGATCATAGGAACATTCATCATAATGTATCTGCTAGGATATAACATCGACAACATATCCCTGATGGCCCTTACCCTTTCCATAGGCTTCGTGGTCGATGACGCGATCGTCATGCTTGAAAACATCTTCCGCCATGCTGAAATGGGAAAACCCGCATTCCAGGCGGCCCTTGAAGGCTCGAAGGAAATCTGCTTTACAATTATTTCCATGACAATATCCCTTGCCGCAGTTTTCATTCCCGTCCTGTTCATGGGTGGGATCGTCGGCAGGCTTTTCCGCGAGTTTGCCGTGACCATAGGCGTGGCCGTCCTGGTTTCCGGAGTTGTCTCCCTCACCCTTACGCCGATGATGTGCAGCCGTTTCCTGGGAGCGCACGCGGTCCACCGCGAAAGAAGGGACACCTGGTTCCTCAAGTTCTATGAAAGAACCCTGCGCGTTGTTATCAGACAGAAGGTGCTCGTGCTGCTTTTGTCTGTGGCGGTACTCTTTGTCACGGTTCTTCTTTTCAAAAATATTCCCAAGATACTTCTTCCGGAAGAGGATGTGGGGCTTATTTTCGGACAGACTGAAGGAGTGCAGGGTATTTCCTTCGAATCGATGAAGGAGCATCAGGAGGCCGGAGCTGCCATACTGCAGAAGGAGCCCGGGATAGATAGGTTCATGTCGCGTGCCGGTGTTGCGGGCGGAGTAGGCAGCGCAAATGGCGGAATGTTTGTCGTAAGGTTGAAACCCAGGGAATCAAGGAAGATGACTGCGATGCAGATCGTCCAGAGCCTCAGGCCGAAACTAGACCAGATCCCGGGTTTCAGGACGTTCCTCCAGCTTCCAAGCGGGATCACGGTCGGCAGACCTTCCAAGGGCCAGTACCAGTACACGCTCCAGGGGTTCGACGGCGGCGAGTTGTACAAGTTCGGCCTCTATGCGGAACACGAGCTTGCCAATGACATTCCAGGCCTCCAGGACGTCTCAAGCGATCTTCAGATTTCCAATCCGCAGTTGAATATCGATATCGATCGCGATAAGATCTCAACATTGAAAATATCGGCCGAGCAGATCGAGAGCGCCCTATACAGCGCGTTTGGCCCGCGGCAGATCTCAACTATTTATGCGCCTGACAACCAGTATCGAGTCCTAATGGAGCTTCTTCCTGAATATCAGATTGATCCCGATGCACTCACCTTGCTTTATGTCCGTTCCGGACAGGGGCAGCTTGTCCCCCTGAGCGATATCGTGACGATAAGGCAGGAAACCGGCCCAATGAGCATAAATCATACTGGACAGCTCCTGTCCGTCACAATCTCGTTCAACCTGAAACCTGGGGCGGCGCTAAACCAGGTTATGGCGAAGATCGAGGAGAAGCTCAATCCGAAAATGCCTGCGTCCATAAGCCCCAGCTTTCAGGGGACCGCAAAGGTTTTCATTGATTCCTTCAAGGGGATGCACTGGCTTCTTATCGCGACCATAGTAATCATCTATCTCATACTGGGGATTCTCTATGAGGATTTCTTCCACCCGATAACGATACTGACCGCACTTCCCTTCGCCGGTTTTGGCGCACTCATAACGCTCATGATATTCAACATGCCTCTTTCCCTCTACGCATATGTCGGCATCATAATGCTTGTCGGTATCGTAAAGAAGAACGGAATAATGATGATCGATTTCGCCATAAACGCCAGACGTAACGAAGGGAAGTCGGCTGAGGATGCAATAGTCGAGGCCTGCATTATAAGGTTCCGTCCGATCATGATGACTACGATGGCAGCCCTCATGACCGGCATACCGATCGCAATTGGTTTCGGTGCAGGCGGAGAAGCCAGACAGCCACTTGGCCTTGCCGTAGTCGGCGGACTCATCTTCTCCCAGTTCCTGACCCTGTACATCACGCCTGTCTTCTACGTCTGGATGGAGAGAATGCTGCGCAGATAAAACATGAAGTCGGAAAAATGTAAAAGTTTAGTGATTGCAAGTTTTTGAAGGAATTGAAGTAAAATCATAAACAATATAAGGAGAGCGGGTTATGAAAATGATGCTGATGCTGGTCATGTGCGGGATTCTTGCGGGCTGTGACTACACGGTTCCGCTGGTCAGGGAATCGAAAACGGAAATCGACAAGACGGTTGCGGGGCTCTGGCAAAGGACGAACGACAAGGGACAGCCGGAACATCTGCTGATCCTGCCGCTGGGCACCCGCGAATACCTCGTCTCATTCCCTTCAGGAACTGAAAGCTCGATGTTCGCCCGCGCCTGCCTGTGCAAGGTAGATGCCATGAATCTTGTCCAGATCGAGTGGATTGGAACGGGCAAAGGCAAAGTTCCAGACAGTGACAAAGTTTTCCAGTACGCCGCCTATTCGATAAATGGGGACTCTCTCTCAGTCAGGCTGCTGAATCCTGAGACTGTGGACAGGGATGCGAAGACATCGGAGGAGCTGGAAAAGAGCATATTGCACAACAAGGATAATCCGAAACTTTTCAGGGAGGCTATGTCGTTTCACAAGATAGCAAGATGATTATGAGGAAAATTAGAGATTATGGAAATTTTTAACAAAATCAAAATATAGCCAATTTAAAAACTCTGAATTTTTCAGAGTTTTGAAATCGGCTCAGGAGGAAAAGATGATAGCGATTACTAGGAAATGGATGTACGGGATCATGGCGGTAGTTCTGCTCTGCGGGTTGGCGGCAGCCGCCGCCTCGGAGGTTGTCGATCCAGCCCATAGCTCCCCGGCGGACGCGGCTACGAAGCAGAATAGCAATTTAAAACCAGTTTCATTTAATCGTCATGTTTTTGTTGCTAAACATATATTGATTACCTGTATATCAATGGATACAATTGCGTTGAGCACCGATGGCGGAAAAACGTTTATTAAAAAGTTTAAATTTAGTACACCGGCACTTGCCAGTTTAAGGCTTTTTCATGCGTTCAGTGATCATTCATTGCTTGTGGCAACATCCAATAAATGTTATTACATAGATCCTGGATGGACTAAGATTACAGAGAGTGCTGTTTTGGGATTGGATGGAAAACCTCATACACCTGCTTTATCTGGCGACAATTTTTTCAGCTTGAATGGAACAGTCAGCCAATACATAGGTGATGTGGAAGTATTATGCTGGGGCTGCTATAACAATAACAGTCCAAATAGTAAACCCGGATTATATGTACCAACATGGTTTACTAAGGATAAAGGTAAAACTGTATCATTGGTTTACCAAAATTCTGTCAGTATCCCTGCCAATAAGACAGAACCTCTTCAGGCAAGGCACGTACATCAGGTTGCACAAAATCCTAAAGACGGAAGTTTTTGGATTCAAACAGGTGATGAAGCAAGACCGTTATTTAGTCACTGGATAAAGGGTAATTATGATATTACTACAGATAAATGGATTTGGAATTGGATTGGTTCCGGTGATAATTATAAAACTACTATGATTCAGTTTAAAGGTGATTACATGTATTTTGCTGTAGATTTATATCCTGGCGGCATCTCCAAATGCTTAATCAGCGAAGCACATGATAAGACCAAACACGTTGTAGTGAAAAGGATCGAAAATGATTTGTCGGGGTTTGTCATGGGGGAAAGAGGTGATTGTGCTATTCAGATATTGAAGTTCTTTGGTCCGGATACACCTGGCAATACAATATATTATTCGCCAGACATGGTAAAGTGGTATACAATCTTAGGTGATATGCCGCCCGGTTATACGAAGAAGTCTGTATACATTCACGGATACCCTCCAGACAGTGAAGGACGTGTATTGATGAATATCTTGTTAGATTACGCACATCCAAGTTCAAGCGCTGGTTCTGCGGGTGCCGTTTGGTTAAATGAAATTATAGCCAATCACGGATTCCCTGATGCGTTTAAACCTTTAGACAAATAAAGTCGATTTGAGCGCTTTTTCTGTCTTTCTCTTCAGACCTATGGGATGCCAGTGCAACGGTTTTGTTGCTACTTGCAGGCGATGCTTAGCAGACGCTTCTCTGAATTCGGGCTGTAACTGCATCCGGAGAAGACTCGGGCAATGAGTTTCGGACGATATGAAAAGGAGAATGCCGACAGGCAGAATCGGAAGGCTAACACCTTCGATTTATCCATAGCATCCGGATGTGTTTAAGCCAGTATGTAAATCAAAATTTCTAATCATTTAAGTAGGAGACAAGCAGTGAGAAAACATGGAAGAATATCCTGCGCATTAGCGGTCGGAGCCCTTTTTGCCGTCCAGCATGTGGCGCTATCTGAAGAGGCCAAGCAGCCCGCGGCACCTACCTCGGAACTGAAATGTGTCGTTGGGTATGGCGACTCTATAACAAAAGGGTACGCTCTCCCACCCGGCACGGGATGGGTAGAGCTATTGTCAAAAACACTTAAGACCAAGGACGGGCAGGTGATCCCAGTGTTCAACGCCGGTGGCAATGGCAACACTTCCAGGGAAGGATTGCGGCGTATCAGCAATGACGTGCTTTCACACATGCCCGGAACAGTGTTTGTCGAGTTTGGAGGCAATGATGGCGTCCACGACGAGAAGCGAAACGTGGGCATCGAAGAGTTCGAGCGCAACCTTATTACGATTGACGAGAAGATCACGTCCAAAGGCGGAGCGGTTGTGTTCGTAACGTTCCCTCCGATTGTCGACGAATGGCATGCGGCGAGCAAAGACCCCTATGTAAAAGAGAGGGGTGGGGTAGACAAGTATGTTGAGCAATACCGCGAGAAAACGCGGGAGATCGCCAAGCGTCTTGGCAGGCCTCTCTTCGATCTCGACAAGCTTTTGCGTGATGCTATCAAGGAGAAGGGACAGGAGAAGATCATCAACAAGGACGGCGTGCACCTCACCCCCGAGTCCAGCAAAATAGTCGCCGACGCAATACAAAAATTCCTCTCTGGCTGCAGTGAGAGGTGAATCCGCAGTGTGGAGTCGAGATGGCCATAAAGCCAGTTTTATCGCACCGTAGGATGGACATCCATCAGGCGATGTATTTCGTGGGCACCAAACAGACCCCGGCAAAAAATGAGGTCTTGGCAAAGGAATTCGCACGTCTGATAAAAGAATCGGTCCCACAGTTTAAATGAAAAACGTTTTAAGAAAAAAGCGGAATGAGGTTGCTGTAGATTTATATCCTGGCGGCATCTCTAAATGCTTAATCAGCGAAGCACACGATAAGACCAAGCACGTTGTAGTGAAAATGATCGAAAATGATTTATCAGGGTTTGTTATGGGAGAAAGAGGTGATTGTGCTATTCAGATATTGAAATTCTTTGGTCCGGACACTCCTGGCAATACAATATATTATTCGCCAGACATGGTAAAGTGGTATACAATCTTAGGCGATACGCCACCCGGTTGTACGAAGAAGTCTGTTTATATTCACGGATACAATCCAGACAGTGAAGGACGTGTACTGATGAATATTTTATTAGATTACGCACATCCAAGTTCAACCGCTGGTTCTGCGGGTGCTGTTTGGCTAAATGAAATCATAGCTAATCACGGATTCCCTGATGCGTTTAAACCTTTAGACAAATAAGGACGGGATAGACGGAAATAAAAGGAATATGTAGTTATGAACTACCGTGTGAAAAAAGTGGAAAAGGATTTTGTTCCTGACGCTGATGTTGATAATCAGACATGGATGGCTGCAGAGGTTGGGAGGATTGGCTCTTGGACATGGCATAAGAAGAATACTAAAATACCTTCGGTCGTGTTCAGAATGCTATGGTCAACGGAGAATCTTTATC